>LNFM01000955.1_pt1 | contig 68315 bp, 69 predicted proteins | sample 596031 | NCBI WGS metagenome assembly LNFM01 (sample SAMN04254537, study PRJNA301005) | activated carbon metagenome | isolation source: dual media filters at the Ann Arbor, Michigan drinking water treatment plant | place: USA: Ann Arbor
AGAACACCTGGCTCTTCTTGGTCGGGATCGTGGTGTTGCGGTCGATGATGCGGGTGAACACGCCGCCCAGCGTCTCGATGCCCAGCGACAGCGGGGTAACATCGAGCAGCAGCACGTCCTTGACGTCGCCCTGCAGCACGCCGGCCTGAATCGCAGCACCGATGGCGACGACTTCGTCCGGGTTGACGCCCTTGTGCGGCTCCTTGCCGAACAACTGCTTCACGACTTCCTGGACCTTGGGCATGCGCGACATGCCGCCGACCAGCACCACTTCGCCGATCTCGGCAGCGGTAAGGCCCGCATCCTTCAGCGCCTTGCGGCACGGCTCGACGGTCTTCTGTACGAGGTCGTCGACCAGCGCTTCGAACTTGGCGCGAGTCAACTTCATCGTCAGATGCTTCGGCCCGGTCTGGTCGGCCGTGATGAAGGGCAGGTTGATTTCGGTCTGCGTGGTAGACGACAGCTCGATCTTGGCCTTTTCGGCGGCCTCCTTCAGGCGCTGCAAGGCGAGCTTGTCGTTGCGCAGGTTAATGCCCTGCTCCTTCTGGAACTCATCGGCCAGATAGCTGACGAGCCGCATGTCGAAGTCTTCACCACCGAGGAAGGTATCGCCGTTGGTGGACTTCACCTCGAACACGCCGTCGCCGATTTCGAGAATGGAGACGTCGAAGGTGCCGCCGCCGAGGTCGTAGACCGCGATCGTGCCGGATTTCGTCTTGTCGAGACCATAGGCGAGCGCTGCCGCCGTCGGCTCGTTGATGATGCGCAGCACTTCGAGGCCGGCGATCTTGCCGGCGTCCTTGGTAGCCTGGCGCTGTGCGTCGTTGAAGTAGGCGGGCACGGTGATGACGGCCTGTTCGACCTTCTGGCCGAGATGGGCTTCCGCGGTCTCCTTCATCTTCTGCAGAATGAAGGCGGAGACCTGCGAGGGCGAATAGGTCTTGCCGTCGGCTTCGACCCAGGCGTCGCCGTTCGATGCCTTGACGATCTTGTAGGGGACGAGCTTCTTGTCCTTCTCGACCATCGGGTCGTCGTAGCGGCGGCCGATCAGGCGCTTCACCGCAAAGAACGTGCGCTCGGGATTGGTCACCGCCTGACGCTTGGCAGGCTGGCCGACGAGGCGCTCGCCGTCATCAGTCACGGCGACGATCGACGGCGTCGTGCGCATGCCTTCCGCGTTCTCGATGACTTTCGCCGTCTTGCCATCCATTACGGCGACGCACGAATTCGTGGTGCCGAGGTCGATCCCAATGACCTTTCCCATGGTCCTCATATCCTTCTTGTTGCGGCAGGTTGGCTGGGCCCTGGACGGCGCACCTAACCGAACCCCCAAAGTACACATACTCGCGATATTGCGACGATGAGCCTCATATAGGAGGGGGGGTTGGGGCCGCAAGGACCGAACGCAACCTTAAGGCCTGAAAAGCCTGACGTTTGAAAGATTGTATCAGCGTGTGGCAGATCAAATCCGCCCTCCCTTGGCACGTTAGGAAATCAGCAATGACGGATGGCGCGAGCCGCGCCGCAACCGCCGCCCGCAAACGCGGGACGCGGTATTTGGCCGCTGCGGTCTGCCCAAAAAAAGCGCTGAGGACGGGCAGAATCGCTCCGAAATGCCGGCTTCCCTGAGGAACGGAAGCCCGCCCTGCCCTGTTGCAGGGCTATCAAAACCGCTAAAAGCGGGCCGACTGAACGACCTCATCCCGAGGCGCCGGCCAGGCGCTGAATTATGCGCTGCACGGCCGTCCGTTGGATGGGTCTCCATGCAAACCCGGTAGATCCTTCATGAAGCTACTTCGATACCTCGCTGCGGTCGCCCTCGTCGCTGGTACGACATCGTCTGCGGTCGCCGCAGACCCCGTCTTCCCGCCGGGCGCCCGGGTCGGCATGACGCCGCTGGTCGGCCTCAACAAGGCCAGGACGTTTCCCGGATTCGAGACCGAGGATCAGGGCGTCAAGGTCCTGATCGCGGATCTGCCCGCCGAGGCCTATGGCGAGGTCGCCAATGCGTTCAAGGCCAATCCCGGCGGTACCGGCGGCATCAAGCCGGAGACCATCGAGACCTCGGCGGGGCTCGCCTACTTCACCGTCGAAAACGCCAAGGATGGCGCCGGCACCGTCAAGCGCTATTCGATGATCCTGCCCGGTCCCACCTTCTCCGGCTACGTCGCCGTGCAGGTGCCCGAGAACGCCTCCAGGATCTACACCGACGATGCCGTGCGCCAGATGTTCAAGACCGCCGTGCTCCGCAACGAGGTTCCGGTCGAGGAGCAACTCGGGCTGATGCCGTTCAAGATCAGCGAGCTTTCGAGCTTCAAAAATGTTCGCACCCTGGCGCCGGGCGCAGCGCTCATTCTCTCCGACGGCGACGAGAAGTCCGGTTTCGAGGCCGCGCCCTTCATGATCCTCGGCCTGATCGGCTCGACGCCGGCAACGCCGGACGATCGCGGCCGCTTTTCCCAGCAAATCGCGAGCACGATTCCCGGCGTGCGCGACGGCAAGATCACCATGTCCGAACCGATCCGCATCGATGGCCAGCCGGGCTACGAGACGCGGATCGACGCCATCAGCGGCAAGGAAAATACGCCGGTCACGATCGTGCAATGGCTGCGCTTCGGATCGCAGACCTCGATGCGGATCATCGGCTCGTCGCCACGCGACAACTGGACCAAGGCGTTTCCGCGCTTCCGCGCCGTGCGCGACGGCATCCAGCCGCGCGGCTGATCAGATTCGCAAAACCCGCTGAAACTTCGGGCTTTCGCTTGCGCGGCGATGGAATTAGCTTTTCCTCCGTCGGGGAGAGGCGCGCCATGTTTACTCGCAGGCTGGTTCTGACAGGTCTCGCCGCGACATCTGCCGCAGCTCTCGTCCCCGGCGCGCTCCGAGCCGCGCCGGTCAAGCCCGACGAGAAATCCGCGCTGCTCGTCATCGATGTGCAGAACTGTTTCCTGCCGGGCGGCAGCCTCGCCGTCAAAGACGGCGAACAGGTCGTTCCCATCATCAACCGCATCGCCAAGGGCTTTGCCAATGTGGTGCTGACGCAGGACTGGCACACCGCCGGCCACGTCTCGTTCGCGACGTCGCATTCCGGCAAGAAGCCGTTCGAGACCGTTGGTCTTTCGTATGGCAAGCAGGTGCTGTGGCCCGATCACTGCGTGCAGGGCACCGAGGGCGCGGCGCTGTCGAAGGAACTCTCGATCCCGCAGGCCGGGCTCATCATCCGCAAGGGCTTTCACAAGGAAGTCGACAGCTATTCAGCCTTCACCGAGGCCGACGGCAAGACCACGACCGGCCTCGCCGCGTACCTCAAGGCACGCAAGGTGAAGCGGCTGTTCCTGGCCGGGCTCGCCACCGACTTCTGCGTGGCATGGAGCGCGCTCGATGCGCGCAAGGCAGGCTTTGAAACCTACGTGGTCGAAGACGCCTGCCGCGGCATCGACACCCAGGGCTCGCTCGCCAAGGCCTGGGCCGACATGACTAAGGCCGGCGTCAAACGGATCCAGTCGGGGGATATCGCGGGTTGAGGTGCGTCGCTTTCCGGGCTGCTCGTCGCGTGTTGACTAGCCAGATCTCCATGTGAAGGCGCGAAAGACGAGCGATATTATCGCTTGACGATCTGCTAGAAATCGCGATATTATCGCTCGTGAAAACGATCATCCTCACGCCGAGCGCCGCGAAAGACATTGATGCGCTCTCCCAGGACGCCCGCGAACAAGTGCAAGCTGCGCTTCACCGATACGCCATGACGGGCCAAGGCGACGTGAGGTCTCTTCAAGGCCGCGACGGCTACCGTCTCCGTATTGGCAGCTATCGGGTGATCTTCGATGAAGATGCAACCACGATCCTGGCCATCTACATCGGCCGCCGAGCCACGACGACTTACAAGAGGAGCTAAGGCATGAGTGGGCCACAGATCATTCGAACGCCCAACGGCGAAGAGCTCGTGGTGCTGCCCCGTGCCGAATATGAGGCGCTCGTTGAACGCGCCGATCACGAGGCCGAGGATGCCGATGACGTCGCCATCTACGATGCCCGGAAGGCTGCTGGCGGCGGCGTACTGCCCCCGGAGGTTAGTGCTGCGATTCTTCGAGGTGAGACCCGGTTGAAGGCCATTCGCAATTGGCGCGGCGAGACACAGCTACATTTGAGTTCTAAAACAGGTATCGGTCAGGGCTATCTGTCCGATCTCGAAAGCGGGCGCCGCGCGGGAACTACAGAGACCATCGCGAAGCTCGCGCAGGCTTTGAGCGTACCGGTGGAGTGGCTTTCGTAGAACGATATCACGCTCAACATCGCTCCAGCAGTCGCTGCTTCGGTACTTTTTGGCCGAAGACGCCTGCCGCGGCATCGACACCTCAGGGCTCGCTCGCCAAGGCCCGGGCCGACATGACCAAGGCCGGCGTCAAGCGGATCAAGTCGGACGATATCGCGGATTGAGTTGCTACTCTCGAAGAGGCAAGGGATGTCCGATCTGACGGCGCCGTTCACGTTCGAGTTGGTCCGTCGAGCGCCGTCACAACGCACGGCGGGGCTTATTTCGGGAATGTCGGGTTACCGCGAAATGGCGCGCGGCAGGTTTTCCCTGCGCGAAACTGCATCCCTCGTGGTGCCGCTTATCATCAGTTTCGGCACGCCGTTCCTGATCGCGCTCGGGCGTGAGCCTGATGCCGCCGACCGGCAACCGAGCTTCGCCGCCGGGCTCTATGCCGGCCCGGTCCTCATCGAGTCAGACGGCGGCGCGGAATGCGTGCAGGTGGATTTCACGCCGCTTGGCGCCTATCGCTTCTTCGGTGGCGCCGTCGTCGATCTCGCCGCGCACATGATCGACATCGGCGACGTGCTGGGCCATGAAGGCCGGCGGCTGCGCGAGCGGCTTGGCGCGACACGCGGTTGGCAAAACCGCTTCGATCTGGTCGAGGATTTTATTGCTGATCGCGCCAATCATGTACCGTCGCCCGAGATCGCATTCGCATACCGCCGGCTGGCGCTGACCTCGGGCAGTGCGCGGATTACCGCGCTGGCCAAGGAGATCGGCTGGAGTCGCAAGCACCTGGTGAACCGTTTTCGATCCGAACTCGGTCTCGCGCCGAAGCCGGTTGCCCGCATCATGCGTTTCCATCGAGCCTGCCAGCTCGCACATACGCGAGACGCACGTGGCTGGGCCGCGATTGCGGCCGAGAGCGGTTACTCCGATCAGGCGCATCTCGCCCGCGAATTTTCGCTCCTTGCCGGCGAGCCGCCAACGGCCTGGGCCCGACGGCTGGCGCTGACCGACAGCCGTCTGGTGCGATCGCTGGATGCCTAGAGACGGCAACGGGATTCGTGTCGCTGAAACCGGGCCCGCTCAATGACATCGCGGAAATTCCATCCGAGACCGCGAGGATGCGTCGGTCTTATGTACGCTTGCGCTTCGTCAACATGGCTTCGTATTGGGCCTTAACAGCCGGCTCATCGGCATTGCCAAGAACCTCGTCAAGCGCCGCATCTTGCACGCTGCCTCGTTGCGCGAGCACGGAATGCGCAGTCATGATGGTGCGGCCATTCCCGTCGAGAAACGGGTGCCCATAGGCAAGATAACCCATGATCTCGCCGGACCTGGCTTTCATGTAGTCCTTGTCCTGTCCTTTGCGTAACGCGAACTCGACCGCGGCGCGGATTTCCGGCGCGTTTGCGAAGATGACCGGCCCCTTCTTGATGGTCAGCTTCGGTGCGGTCTGGGTGCGATCCTGCCCCGCCCAGGGATAGACCGCGCCAAACAGGATGCCATGGGTCTTGAGCACGTCATCGTATGAGAGCGTCTTGGCCTTCGCGAGGCTTGCAAAGGCCTCGTCGAGGCCGGTCGTGAACGACGCGTTTTCCGCGCGCTTGACGATTGCGAGATCTTTCTCTTTTTCGAAGTTGCGCAGATGGCCTTCGGTCGCGAAATCGCCGAATGGATCGAAGATCACGGCTTGGCTTCGCGCAGGTATTTAACCTGAAGATGCACGAGCTGACGGCGGTCAAGATGGCCGGCACGATGCAGGGCAAACAGCATGCATTCGATCTCGTCGGGCTGGACGGCGTCATCCGCCAGCCGCGTCATGTGCTGCGCGAGTAGATCGGATTGGGTCTGAACGTAGGTGACGTGATGCTGCGCCGCGAGCCCACGGATATAGGCTGCGGTGGATTTTTCGGTCACTGTTTCAGGGCGTTCTGCCATGCTTCGAATATAACATTCCTTCCCTGAAAATCCATTGAATGGCCGCTCTTTCCGACGGAAAAGATCCAACAAACCTTTGTTTTTAAGGTCTTATTAACAGGCCAACTTGCGCCGATTTCCGAAAGTATCAGGCTCAAGAAGGTGACCGGCGAGCATGATTCAACTCAGTCGAAACATGCTTCCGTTGGGCCTGGTAACAAATCTTCAAGCCGGCGCTGCCTCGCTTGTGCATATTGGCGCAGCAGCAGAAGGAGTTTTTTTGTGACCGAACAAAGCGAAATCGAAGCGCCGCGCATCTATCCGACGATGCGCTGCCGGGACACCGATGCCATGATCGGCTGGCTGAAAGACGTGGTTGGCTTCACCGAGCGCGTCGTCCATCGCAACGGCGGAACGATCCAGCATGCCGAACTTGCCTACGGGCCCTCGCTGCTGATGCTTGGCCAATGCCGGAACGACGACTACGGCAAACTCGTCGGCGATATCGGCGGCCGTCGCACCGACGCACTCTACGTCGCCGTCGACGATCCGGATGCGCTGCACGCCAGAGTCAAGGCATCAGGCGCCAAGATCGAGATGGAGCTTCACGACACGGATTATGGAAGCCGCGACTTTGCCTGCCGGGATCCGGAAGGCAATCTCTGGAGCTTTGGCACTTACCGGCCGAGGGCAGACGAGAAGCCCTAAAAAAGAGTAAGCCGACTCAGTTCGCTCCCGGCGCCGCCTTTGCGCCGCCCTTGGAGACGGCGACCAGCGCCGGGCGCAGCACGCGCTCGCCGATCATGAAGCCGGCCTGTACCACCTGCACCACCGTACCCGCCGGAACGGACGGATCAGGCACTTCGTACATCGCCTGCTGGAAATTCGGATCGAACTTCTCGCCCGACGGATCGAACTTCTTGACGCCGTTTTTCTCCAGCGTGTTGAGCAACGACCGCTCGGTCAGCTCAACGCCCTCGATGAAGGCCTTGATGCCGGGATCGGCGGTCTCCTTGGCCTCGGCCGGTATCGCATCGAGCGCGCGCTGCAGGTTGTCGGCGATATCGAGAATGTCGCGCGCGAAGCCGGTGATGCCATAGGCGCGCGCGTCGGCGACTTCCCTGGCGGTGCGCTTGCGCAGATTTTCCATCTCCGCCAGCGTGCGCAGCATCTTGTCGCGCGACTCGGTCGCTTCCTTGACCAGCAGCTCCAACGATCCTTCCTCGGGATCGTCGGGCATGATGTAGGGTTTTGAGACCACGGGCTCGCCGGTCTGGCCCGGATTCACCGCATCATCACTCGGCCGGTTGGGGTCGGTCATAGGACAGCCTTCTCAAAAAACGCATCTGGTTCAATGGGGATTTGCTGAGCGGGATATCGTGCTTTAGAGGCCGAAAATCAAGCGTTCCATGGCGGGTTCAAGAAATGGCGGATTCAAGAAACAGCGCCAAAACAACAAGGCCCGGATTGAGGCCCTATTCAGGCCGATTAGCCGCCCAGCATCCGGCTGACGATCCGGGCCGCGTAATCCACGGTCGGAATCACCCGGGCATAGTTCAGCCGGGTCGGCCCGATCACGCCGAGAACGCCGACGATGCGGCCCGCAGCGTCGCTATAGGGGGCGATGATGGTGGAGGAACCCGACAGCGAGAACAGCTTGTTCTCCGATCCGATGAAAATCCGCACGCCTTCGGCGCGCTCGGCCCGGCCCAGCAGATCGATCACGCCGCGCTTGGTCTCGAGATCGTCGAACAGCGACTTGACGCGTTCGAGATCCTCCAGCGCATGCAGGTCTTCGAGCAGATTGGCGTGGCCGCGCACGATCAATTGCCGGTCGTCGTTCTCCCCGCCGGACCAGCTCGCGATGCCGGCCGCGATCACCTTCTGCGTCAACTGATCGAGTTCGACACGGCTTTGCGTCAGCGCGGTTTCGAGTTCGAGCCGCGCCTCGGCCAGCGTCCGCCCTCTGATCCGCGAATTGAGAAAATTGGTCGCTTCCGTCAGCGCCGAGGACGGCACGCCGGGCGGCAGCGTCAGCACTCGGTTTTCGACCTGGCCGTCTTCGCCGACCAGCACCACCAGCGCCCGCTCCGGCTCCAGCCGCACGAATTCTATGTGCTTGAGGCGCGAATTGGATTTGGCGGTCAGCACCACCGCGGCGGCACGGGTCAGCCCCGACAGCCGGGTCAAGGCTTCGCCGAGCGCGGCCTCGACCGATTGCGCCCGCCCGACCGAGGCGAGCTGGCTCTGGATCGATTCCCGCTCCGGCTCGGTGAGGTCGCCGACCTGCATCAGGGCGTCGACGAAGAACCGCAGGCCGAGTTCGGTAGGCAGCCGCCCGGCCGAGGTGTGCGGGGCGTAGATCAGCCCGAGCGCTTCGAGGTCCGACATCACGTTGCGGACCGAGGCCGGCGACAGCGGCATCGCGATCAGGCGGGAGATGTTGCGCGAGCCGACGGGATCGCCGGTCGCGAGATAGCTCTCGACGATCTGGCGAAAAATATCGCGCGACCGCTCGTTGAGCTGGGCGAGCCCAGCATGCGGCGCGATCAGGCCGATCGGATCGTGGTGGGCCACTAGCTAACTCCTCAGGCCCTACTAATCTGTCGATCCGGCAGGCCGATGACAAGCGTGTCGATGAGTGTTTTCCAGTGGAACCGACGTCGGGTTGCCGGAAGAACGCGCGTCAAAACAAAAGGATAGAGATTGGGCACCAAACCTCTATTTACCCTGAACGGGGCCAAAAGCCCTTGCCGCTGCCCGTTCCCCCTCCTACAAGCACCGCAAACGAATTTTCGCTCGATTTCGAAAGGATTTCCCATGCGGCCAAGCCGCCGTGCGCCCGATCAGTTGCGCCCCGTGTCGCTGGAACGCGGCGTCGTCAAATACGCCGAAGGTTCCTGCATGGTGAAATTTGGCGATACCCACGTCCTGGTCACGGCGACGCTGGAAGAGCGGCTGCCACCATGGCTGAAGGGTCAGGGACGCGGCTGGGTCACGGCCGAATACGGCATGCTGCCGCGGGCCACCCTGGAACGCACCCGCCGCGAGGCTGCGGCCGGCAAACAGGGCGGCCGTACCGTCGAAATTCAGCGGCTGATCGGCCGCTCGCTGCGCGCAGCGGTCGACCTCGAGGCGCTGGGCGAACGCCAGATCACGGTCGACTGCGACGTGATCCAGGCCGATGGCGGCACGCGCACGGCCTCGATCACCGGCGCCTGGGTCGCACTGGCCGACTGCATTTCGTGGATGAAGGCGCGCAACATGCTGAAGACCAACGTGCTGCGCGACAACGTCGCGGCGATCTCCTGCGGTATCTATAACGGAACCCCGGTGCTCGACCTCGACTATGCCGAGGATTCCGAAGCCGAAACCGACGCCAATTTCGTCATGACCGGCGACGGCCGCATCATCGAGGTGCAGGGCACCGCCGAAAAGACGCCGTTCTCGCAGGACGAGTTCCTCGCGCTGATGGAACTCGCGCGCAAGGGCGTCGCGCGGCTGGTCGACTTGCAGAAGATGGCCGTCGCGTAGTCAGATCGATCATGCACCGTCGAATCACCGGCCGGCTCGTGATCGCGACCCACAATCCCGGCAAGCTTGCCGAGATGCGGGAACTGCTGGCTCCCCACGGCGTCGAGGCGGTTTCCGCGAGCGAGCTCGGCCTCGGTGAGCCCGAGGAAACCGGCAAGACGTTCCGGGCCAATGCGGCGATCAAGGCGGTCGCGGCGGCGAATGCCGCGCAGCTCCCGGCGTTTGCCGATGATTCCGGCCTCGTGGTCGACGCGCTGGACGGCGCGCCCGGCATCTACTCGGCGCGCTGGGCCGGAAACGGGAAGGATTTCATGGCGGCGATGAGCCAGGTGGAGCGCCTGCTGCAGGAGCGCGGCGCGACCGCGCCGGACCAGCGCAAGGCGCATTTCGTTTCCGCGCTGTGCGTCGCCTGGCCCGACGGCCACCTCGAGGAAGTCGAGGCGCGCGTCGACGGATCTTTGGTTTGGCCGCCGCGCGGCACCGCCGGCTTCGGCTATGATCCGGCGTTCCTGCCCGACGGACATGCGCGGACGTTCGGCGAGATGACCTCTATCGAGAAGCATGGCCTGCCGCCGCTCGGGCTTGGCCTTTCGCACCGCGCCCGCGCCTTCGTCAAGCTGGCGGAGATCTGCCTTGGCTAGCCCCCACCCTGGCCCTCCCCCGCAAGCGGGAGAGGGAAAAAAGGAAGCTTTCGGCGTCTACGTGCACTGGCCGTTCTGCCTGTCGAAATGCCCGTATTGCGATTTCAACAGCCATGTCCGGCATGCACCGATCGACGAGGAACGTTTTGCGCGCGCCTTCGCGCGCGAGATCGAAACCACGGCTGCACGTGTGCCTGGGCGAACCGTCACCTCTATCTTTCTCGGCGGCGGCACGCCGTCGCTGATGCAGCCGCAGACCGTCGGCGCCATTCTCGACGCCATCGGAAAATACTGGCGCGTGGCGCCAACGGTGGAAGTGACGCTGGAGGCCAATCCCACCAGCGTGGAAGCGGCGCGGTTTCGCGGCTATCGCGCCGCCGGCGTCAACCGCGTTTCGCTCGGTGTCCAGGCGCTGGACGACGCCTCGCTGAAGGCGCTGGGACGTCTGCACAGCGCACGCGAGGCGCTGGACGCAGTCGCCATCGCACGCAGCGCGTTCGATCGCTATTCGTTCGACCTGATCTACGCCCGCCCCGACCAGACGCCGCAGATGTGGGCCGATGAACTGAAACTCGCGATTTCGGAGGCCGCCGAACATCTGTCGCTCTACCAGCTCACGATCGAGGAAGGCACGCCGTTCTTCGGCCTGCACGCGGCAGGCAAGCTGAAGACGCCGGACGAGGCGTTGGCGCGCACGCTCTATGACGTGACGCAGGAGGTCTGCGCGAATCAGGGTCTTCCGGCCTACGAGATTTCCAATCACGCCCGCGTGGGCGCGGAGTGCCAGCACAATCTGGTCTACTGGCGCGGCGACGAATATGCCGGCATCGGCCCCGGTGCGCATGGCCGGCTCGATATCAATGGCGTCAGGCATGCGGTTGCAACCGAAAAGCGGCCAGAGGCCTGGCTGATGCGCGTCGAAGCCAACGGCCACGGCGTCATCACAGATGACCACCTCAACAGCGAAGAACGCGCCGACGAATTCCTGCTGATGGGATTGCGGCTGGCCGAAGGCATCGACCCCCGCCGCTATGCGGCGTTGTCGGGCCGCGCGCTCGACCCCAATCGCATCGCCGTGCTGCGCGAGGAAGGCGCCATCATCGTCGACGCCGACGGCAGGCTGCGGGTGACAAAGGACGGATTTCCAGTACTCGACGCCGTCGTAGCCGATCTCGCGGCCTGACGGCTACGCCCCGAAACTCTTCGGCGAGCCCGCGACCGGCGTGCTGCCGCCGGTGGCGACCTTCATCACGGCGAGGCCGCGCTCGTTGGTGCCGTCGGAGCGGAATCTGAAAAGGCCATCGATGCCGGCAAAGCCCGAAGGATTCGCCAGCGTTTCCGCAGCAAAGCGCTGCGCACCCTGCTGCTTCGACAACGCCGCGACGAGTGCTACCGCATCATAGGCAAGCGTTGCGGTACGCACCGGGTCGGCGCCGTACTTGGCGCGGTAACGGCCGGCGAAGGCGCGGAAGCCCGACGGATCCGGCGCGGCGTAAAGGCCGCCCTGCAGCGCGGGGCTCGCGAACACGCGCGGATTGTCCCACAGACCCGTGCCGAGCAGCTGGATGTTCTGCAGGTTCGCACCCGCCGCCGTCAGCGCATCCGCCGTCGCCACGACGGACTCACCGTCGTCGGCGATGAACAGCGCGTCTGCCGAACCGAGCGCCTGCGCCACCGTCCGCGCCGCCGCCGCACGATCTGATCCATACTTCTCGAACACGACGATGCGTCCGCCCTTGCGGCCGACCGCCTGCTTGAACGCGGCTTCAACCACGTTGCCATAGGCGTTGTCGGGCAGCATCGCCGCAAAGGACTTCTTGCCGATGCCGGCGGAGTAATCGACGATTCTGTTGACGTCGGATTCCGGCAGGAAGCTCAGCAGATAGACGCCGCGGCCGGCGACGCTGGAATCGGTCGAGAACGCGATGACCGAGATGCCGCGGGTGCGCGTCAGTTGCGCGGCGGACGGGACCGAACCTGCGAACAGCGGACCGAGGATGATCTCGCTGCCTTCCTCGAGCGCCTGCTGGGTGGCCTGCTGCGCGCCTTGCGGGGTCGCGCCGTCATCCTTGATCAGGAGCTGGATGTTGGGATTCTGGAATTCCGCCAGCGCCATTTCGGCGGCGTTCTTCATCGATTGGGCGGCGACGCCCGCGTTGCCGGCGGCCGAGAGCGGCAGCAGCATCCCGACCTTGACCTGGCCGGTGCCGACGGTGAGCGGCTGCTGCGGCGGCCCGGCAGGACCGGTGTTCTGGGCTGATCCAAGAGAATTCTGCGCCCCGGAGCACGCGCCGAGCAGGGGTGCGCCGAGCATGAGGCCAACCACCGTCCGCCGGGTCGCTCCCGGCAGCCGCGGATCCAAAGATCCAGGCTTGCGATTGAACGGGCCTACCATCGTCTCTCTTCTCTTGACCGACCGCCGTCGGCCAGAACTCCGGCCATCTGGGACCAAGGCTCCTGAACCGCTCCTGAACCCAATGCCGGATTCAGCATAAAGTCGAGAAATAGTTAACTAAAACAAAAGGATTATGGGGACGCTCGGCGCCATTGCCGGTGCAGAAGCCTATCTCCTCATCCTTGCCCGGAACCATCCAGCCCACCCCACAGTGGCGCTGACGCTGCGGGACCTCTAGAATTGCCATTATGCGCCCAAAACCCAGTTCCAACTACGGTGCCGATGCCGAACCGGGTTCGGCGCACAGAACATTTTTGATCGGCGGTCAGGTCCTGAACGCGCCGAGGCCGGTGCCGGGCCTCTATCTGGTCGCAACCCCGATCGGCAATCTCGGCGACGTCACGTTGCGTGCGCTTGAAACGCTGGCCGGCGTCGACATCATCGCCTGCGAGGACACCCGCATCACCCGCCGCCTGACCGAGCGCTACGGAATTTCAGCCGAGCTCAAGCCGTACCACGAGCACAACGCCGCAATGGCGCGACCCAAAATTCTGGAAAAGCTGGCGCAGGGCGCGGCCATCGCGCTGGTGTCCGACGCCGGCACGCCGCTCATTTCCGATCCCGGCTTCAAGCTGGTGCGCGAGGTCTGCGCGGCCGGCCACGCCGTGATCGCGGTGCCCGGCGCATCGTCGGTCCTGACCGCGCTCTCGGTGGCGGCGCTGCCGACCGACCGGTTCTTCTTCGAGGGATTTTTGCCGACGAAGGAAGGCGCACGCCGGACGCGGCTGGCCGAGCTGGCCCGCATCGACGCCACACTGGTCATGTTCGAATCCGGCAACCGTGTGCAGGACACGCTCGCTGATCTTGCAGACATCATGGGCGGGCGCGACGCTGCGATCTGCCGCGAACTGACCAAGCTGCATGAACAGGTTTCGCGCGCACCGATCGCGGAATTGGCGAAAACATCCGCCACGCTGGAAACGCGCGGCGAGTTCGTGCTGGTGATCGGCCCGCCGCGCGCCGACGAACAGGTGATGACGCAGGACGACCTCGACAATCTGTTGCGCGCATCGCTTGCATGCGACAGCGTCAAGGACAGCGTCGCCCACGCGGTCGAACTTTCCGGCCGTCCGCGCCGCGAGGTCTACGCTCGCGCGCTGGAGCTCGCCAAAGAAGCCCGAGGCGACGATGGCGAAGACTGAAGGCCCCTCGCCGCCGGACACGTCCGCAAACCTCGCCTCGCCGGCGCGGGTCGCCGCCTTCCGCACCGGGCTCTCGGCCGAAAGCCGCGCCGCCGCCTTCCTGATCGCAAAAGGCTATCGCATCCTCGCAAAACGCTTCCGCACGCCGCATGGCGAGATCGACCTGGTGGCGAAGAAGCGCAATCTCTTGGCCTTCATCGAGGTCAAGGCCCGCGCCAGCCTCGATGAGGCCGCCTACGCGGTGACGCCGCGCCAGCAGGCCCGCATCATCGACGCCGCGCAGGGCTGGCTGGTGGCGCATCCCGAACATGCCGAATTCGAGCTGCGTTTCGACGCTATCCTGATTGCGCCGCGGCATCTGCCACGCCATCTGTTAGCCGCCTTCGACGCCAGCCCCTAAGACTTTTTCTGGACGCGTTTTCTTAACGCGAACCGGTACCCACTTCGCTTGAAAACGCTATCAACCCTCAAGAGACTCGGACACCCCAAAATGAAACTGAATGTCGCCGTCCAGATGGACCCCATCGCGCGCATCAACATCCGCGGCGATTCCACCTTCGCGCTGCTGCTCGAAGCGCAGAAGCGCGGCCACAGCCTCTCCTACTACACGCCCGACAAGCTCTCGCTGCGCGGCGAGGAACTGGTGGCCCCGGTGCAGCCGCTCACCGTGCGCGACGAGATCGGTGACCACTTTAGCCTTGGCGAACCCAAGCGCGAATCGCTGGAAGCCTTCGATGTGATCCTGCTGCGGCAGGACCCGCCGTTCGACCTCGCCTACATCACCTCGACGCATTTCCTTGAGCGCATCCATCCCAAGACGCTGGTCGTGAACAACCCGGCCTCGGTGCGCAACGCGCCGGAAAAGCTGTTCGTGATGAACTTTTCGCATTTGATGCCGCCGACGTTGATCTCGCGCGACCTCGACGAGATCAATTCGTTCCGCGAACAACATGGCGCCGTGGTCATGAAGCCGCTGCACGGCCATGGCGGCGCCGCGGTGTTTCGCGTCCTGCCGCAGGACATGAACTTCGGTTCGCTGTTCGACATGTTCTCGGTCACCTTCCGCGAGCCCTGGGTGATCCAGCGCTTCCTCCCGGAAGTGAAACATGGCGACAAGCGCATCATCCTGGTCGACGGCGAGTTCGCCGGCGCCGTCAACCGCGTGCCTGCGCCGGATGATCTGCGTTCCAACATGGTCCGCGGCGGCGCCGCGCAAGCCACCGAGCTCTCCCCGCGCGAACGCGAGATCTGCGACACGCTGGGCCCGGCGCTGCGTGAGCGCGGCCTGCTGTTCGTCGGCATCGACGTGATCGACGGCAACCTCACCGAGATCAACGTCACCTCGCCCACCGGTATCCGCGCCATCGCCCGGCTCGGCGGACCTGACGTCGCGGGAAGGATCTGGGACACCATCGAGAAAAAGCGCGCCGGGAAATGAGCCGGGTTAACCGTGCAGCATGGCCGCCGGGTTCCGGGGCTTTCGCCGTGCGATCCAGTCTTCTACCATCATACGGCCATTCTTTGGACAAGACTGCACGGACAGCCGGCCAAGTGCGGATGACATTGGACGGAACAAGGTAAACGCCAGTGAACTCCACACCGACGCCAAAAGAAACCGATGCCCAGAAAGCTGCCGATACCCAGGTCGGCCGCCCCGATGAACGGCTGGCGCACGCCTACGAAGAGATCAAGCGCGCCGACGAACAGCTCACGCAGATGAGCGAGCGGCTTGCGAAGATTGAGGGCGATACCCCGCGCCCGGCTGCGGCCGCTCCTGCCCCACAGTCGCAGCCTGCGCCAGTGGCAGAGCCGCCACCTGTGCAAGTATCACCTGAGCACGTAACTCCTTCGCAAGTATCGTCAGCAGAGCCCGCGTCCCGGAGCCCCATGGCCTTGCTGATGGCTGCGGGCTTCGTTGTCACAGCCCTGGTCCTGTCGGCCTATGGCGGCGGGATTGTCACCCGGTGGGCGCCGCAGCTCGGTTCAGCGCGATCATCGCCGCCCGAAGCCCCAACGCTCGCCGCGCAGTCCGCGCCATCCATGGTTCAGGTGGCGTCTGCGGAGGCCGTACAACTGCCGGCAACACCAAAGGCTACATCACAGGAAGCAACGCCGCAGGCAACGCCATCCCAGCCAACGCCACCGCGGGCAACATCGCTGGCCCAGGCCCAGACGACACCGCCAGATGCCGCCCCGCCCGTGGCCGCACCGCCTGCCGTCCCACCGCCGGCAGCCGCAGCGCCTGCCGATCAAGCCCAGTTGTTGCAGAAGATCGCGCGCGATCTCGCGACGCTGGAGCGGAACATCGAGCAGTTGAGGGCGAACCAGCAGCAGATGGCGGCCGACAATTCAAAGGCCATCGGCGAACTCAAGGCCAGCCAGGAAGAAATGAAACGGTCGTTCGCGAAGGCGCCCGAACAGCCCCTGCCGCCCAGAGTATCACCGCCAGCAAAGCCTCCGGTTTCAGTCGTGCGCAGGCCGGAGCGGACGTATCAGCCGCCGCCGGTGCGAGCGCGGCCGCGATATTACCCGAGGGGGGAGTGGTACTACGACGATTGGTAGCCGCCGCCGCGGCGATCGTCGAAGTTCTTTTCCTGTAAGACGCTCGGCACGATACGGAGGGCGGCGCAACACCATCCGGGATGAGATCGCAAAGACGCGGCTTGCGTAATTCGCGCCACGTCCGGCGAGACGCTTTTCACGCCTCCCCTCTCTCGCCTCATTCCACTTGCCAATATCGGGAAGCGGGCGCAGCCTGTAGCCACGGATGAATCTTTCCGGGGCATATTCTGCAATTCATAAAAACACTGGAGGAAGACGCATGACGACGAATCTTTCGCGACGGTCTTTGCTTGCGCTCGGCGCCGGTCTTGGTGCGGGTCTGGGCGCATCGACCATGCTTGGCGGCAGCGCGCTGGCCAAGGCGCCGAAGCTCGGCACGCAGACCCCCTACTGGCACCGCTTCGTTCTCGGCGACGCCGAAGTGACCGTGGTTTCCGACGGCCCGCTGCCGCTCGGCCCGCCCAAGGGTACTTTCGTCGGTGTGCCCGATGAAGAAGTGAGAAAAATGCTCTCCGACAACTTCCTTAATCCCGACAATGTCGTGCTCGAGCAGAACTCGCCGATCGTGAACACCGGCGACAAGCTGATCCTGTTCGACACCGGCATGGGCACCTCGAAGGCGTTCGGACCGACCACCGGCCGCCAGCAGAAGAGCATGGCCGAGGCCGGCATCAAGCCGGGCGATATCGACGCCGTGGTGTGCTCGCACGCCCATATCGATCACATCGGTGGCCTCGTCGGCGCCGACGACAAGCCGCTGTTCCCGAACGCGCAGGTCTACATCACCCAGAGCGATTTCGACTTCTGGACCGATGAAGGCAAGCTCGGCAGTCCGCTAAAGGATTTCGTTGTACACGCCCGCAAAAACTTGATGCCGGTGCGCGATCGCATCGTGTTCATCAAGGACGGCCAGGAATTCCTGCCCGGCGTGCAGGCGATCGCGGCGCCCGGTCACACCGTCGGTCACACCATCTTCATGGTGACGTCGGCGGGGAAATCCTTTGCCTTCCTCGGCGACCTCACGCACCACGCCGTGCTGCTGCTCGAAAAGCCGCGGATGCAATTCTCCTACGACAGCGATCCGAAGCAGGCGGCGGAATCGCGGGTGAAGTTGCTCGACATGATCGCGACCAGCAAGACCCCGGTCATGTCCTATCACTTCAACTGGCCCGGCTTCGGCAACATCGCCAAGACCGGCGATGGTTTCCATTACTATCCAGCGGCGATGGTGATGAACCTCTAGAACTTGCGTCTTCGGGGGCGGCTGTTCTTCGCCGTCCCCGAGCGCCAGCTTCTGATCCAATCGGAACCGCACAGGCCCTAGGGAGGGCCCCCGGATTCGCGTAAGCAGGTAGCCACAGATCCTGACCTTACGCGCCCCTGGGAGAATCCATTGACTGACCAACCGACCACCAAGCCTGGCGACCTCGTCTACGAGGACACCGGCGCCAACGCCCCGCTGGTCTATTTCGACATCGTCGGCGCCTACGGCACCATGAACGGCTCGATCGAGATCGAACTCGCCACCCGGATCCTCGTCCCGAAGACGGATGGCACGACCGAGGTCAAATTCATTTCCTCCGGCCGCCTCCGCTGCACCCAGAACGCCGCCGCCAATCTGCGCAACGGGCTCGATTCCGCATTGAAGATGCTGGAGCAGCCGCAGGCGAACGCGGCGATCGCGGCGGGGAAGCTGAACTGATCGCTCGATACCCCGTCTTCGGCAGCAATCTTGCCGCGCGGGCCTCAAAGACCCTTCCGAAAGGTCTGATAGGTCCGGCTCTCACGCAGCGTGTCGGCGCCGCCCTGGATCAGGAGGTCGATCTGGTCCGCCGGCAAGACAAACCGCGTCGGAATCGCCTCGAGGATGCCGGCGCGCGCCGGACCGAGTTGCTCGAAGCCGAGCCGCTCGATGAAGAAGGTGACGTCGTTGCATCGCCAGTTGCTGCCGACGCCGAGGCGCGCGCGCTCCGTGGCCGACAGGCCGCAACGCCAGCGCTTCACCCTGTTCGACCATTCGTTGAGTTGCGAGGAGAACGCCGCGTAGCTCAGCCGCACGCTGGCGTCGATCGCGGTCGACGCCGCTGCGGAGACCAGTTCCACACCGGTTGGCCCCTCCAGACGCTGCGCGAAGTCGCCCGAGGTACCGCGGCCGGCATCGACGACGAGGAACATGACGCGCCGCACCTTCACCGCCTGCCGTTCGGTCATCGGCTCGAACGGTCGCTGTGCCGCCATCAGCGCGATGCTGAACCCGGAGAGGCCGAAATTGTCGACGAGGCCGCCGTCGAGCAGTTTCACAAAACGCATCGAGCCATCGCGGTAGCGGGCATTGGCTTCCGCAAACGATCGCAACAGGGGCTGTGCCTGCGGATCGCGACGGGCGCGTTCGAGCAGCGGCGGCAGCTGTTTTGCGCAACCGCCCGGAAACGTCTCCAGCACGATCGGCGCGAACGCAAGCGGCACTGCGGCTGAGGCTGCGACCGCTTCGGCAACGCGATAGGGCCTGATATCGCTGCACAGGGCGTCGAAAGCGGTCCTGCCGAACACGAACGGCGTGCGGTTATAGATGTCGGAGGCGTTGATCCAGACCCGTGGCCGGCGGTCCTCGCGAAAGGCGTCAAACCGCGCGCCGTCGAACACGTTGGCATCGAGCCAGTTGGTAAACTGGCTATCGTTGACGCCGCCGCCGATGGCGCGGGCGATATTGCCGAGCGAAACACTGGTATTGAGGCCCTCCTCCGCATTTCGCAGCAGGAAGCGTTCACGGAAATCATCCAGCGCCGCGCGCTTCTTCAGCCCGAAATACGCCGCCGTCACCGATCCTCCCGAGACCCCGGAGATGAAGTCGACGCGGTCGAGCAGTGATTTCGTCTTGTTGGACCCGGCGCGGGCGCGCTCGAGTTCGGTCAGCACCCCGAACGAGAACGCCGCCGCGCGGGTACCCCCGCCCGAGAACGACAGCGCCAGCAGCACGTCGTCGTCGAGGTTCGGAACCTCCCGGCCGAAATTGTTGTCGGCGAGCGTCTCACCGAGCGGCACATTGCCGGGCACATTGTAGACCGTGGCGCATCCCGCAAGCAGGGCGGCACACACGATCGCCAACGCAGGCAATATGCCCGCCCGCATCACGCCGTTCGTCTTTCGGGGTGGAAAATTCAAGATCACCGGAGCGTCAGACGCGCTACTCCCAGCGCGAGATTGATACCGATCTGCCCTTCGACCGACAGCGGCTGCAACGAGATCGTGCGGTTGGATCCGCCGACCAGGACATTGGCGCCCAGACCCAGGCCAAGCGACGCATTGCCGCTGGCACCGACATAGGTTCCGCGAAGCACGCCGTATCCGACGCGCGATGTCGGCGCGAACACGCCCCAGAACAATCTACCCCCGCCGGTAATTCCGACATCGAGTCCGAGCCGGCCGATCGTGCCCGTGTAATTGTAGGTGCGTCCCGTCGCATTCGAGCGAAACACGCATCGCAAATTCTGCCGCGAGCCGACGATCAATCCGACGCGTGGCGCCGCGTCACAGGTCAATCCGCCGACCCGGACCGGCTGCGCCTGTGCGAACGCGGGCGCGGCAAATGCGGTCGTGATCGCGCACAGCCCCGCGGCAAAACAGACTTTCGACATGTGATTCCCCAACAGCTGCGGTTGCTCAATTCTCGTGCGCGCAGACGCGTGAGATTTTACTACGTTGCCGATGGCCGCCCGGCAACCCGCGGAAAACCCTGAGGGGCGTGTTAATCGGTAATCCCTCGTGGCGCTGGCAGGACATGAACTGGTCGCGCCGGGGTGACATTGCCGACGCCCTGTTGTTCTCGTAATGTTCTTGACTTTCCCTCCGGTTTCCCGCTACCTTCGATTGTGGAACTGGGGGCGGCATGGTTCAGCGGGTTTCTACGGTAGCCTTTGAGGGGATCGAGGCCCGCGCGGTCGACGTGCAGGTGCAGGTGGCGCCCGGCCTGCCGGCGTTCGCGATTGTCGGGCTGCCTGACAAGGCGGTGTCTGAGGCGCGCGAGCGGGTGCGTTCGGCGCTGATCGCCTCGGGGCTGGCGCTGCCGGCGCGCCGGATCACGGTCAACCTAGCGCCGGCCGATTTGCCGAAGGAAGGCAGCCATTATGATCTGCCGATCGCGCTCGGCCTGATGGCGGCGATCGGCGCGATCCCGCCGGATGCGCTCAATGGTTTTACGGTACTCGGCGAACTCGGGCTTGATGGGTCGATCGCGGCGGTGGCGGGCGTGTTGCCGGCCGCCATCGGCGCGAATTCGCGCGACGAGGGCCTGATCTGCCCGGCGGCGTGCGGCACGGAAGCCGCCTGGGCCAGCCCGGACATCCAGATCATCGCGGCAAAATCGCTGATTCAGATCGCCAACCACTTTAAAGGCACGCAGGTGCTGTCACGCCCGCAGCCGAGAGTGCACGAGCCGGAAGCGACGCATCTCGATCTGCGCGACATCAAGGGTCAGGAGAGCGCGAAGCGCGCGCTTGAGCTTGCGGCCGCCGGCGGACATCACCTACTGATGATCGGCTCGCCCGGCGCCGGCAAGTCGATGCTGGCGGCAAGGCTCCCTTCCATCCTGCCGCCGCTGTCGCCGTCAGAGCTGCTGGAAGTGTCGATGATCGCCTCCGTCGCCGGGGAAATCCGCGACGGCGCATTGACGGCCCGGCGGCCGTTCCGCGCACCGCATCATTCCGCGAGCATGGCGGCGCTCACCGGCGGCGGCACGCGCGCCAAACCCGGCGAGATTTCGCTGGCGCACCAGGGTGTGCTGTTCCTCGACGAGTTGCCGGAGTTCGACCCGCGCGTGCTGGACTCGCTGCGCCAGCCGCTGGAAAACGGCGAAGTCTCGGTATCCCGCGCCAATCATCGCGTCACCTACCCGGCGCGCTTCATGCTGGTCGCGGCGATGAACCCGTGCCGCTGCGGCCATGCCTATGAACCCGGCTACTCCTGCAAGCGCGGCCGCATCGACCGCTGCACATCGGATTATCAGATGCGGATCTCGGGACCGCTGATGGACCGCATCGACCTGCGCATCGAGGTCCCTGCCGTGACCGCCGCCGACCTGATCCTGCCGCCGCCTTCCGAAGGCTCCGCCGAAGTTGCCGCCCGTGTCGCCGCCGCCCGCGACGTCCAGCGCGCGCGCTATGCCGCCGCCGGCATGCCGCATGTCCGCACCAACGCTGAAGCGCCGGCCTCGCTGCTGGAGACGATCGCGCAACCGGATTCGCAGGGGCAGAAGCTGTTGCGCGACGCCGCCGAAACCATGAAGCTCACCGCGCGCGGTTACCACCGCGTGCTGCGCGTCGCGCGAACGCTCGCCGATCTCGACGGCGCTGAAAAGATCGGCCGGCTGCATCTGGCGGAAGCGCTGTCGTATCGCGCACTGGCCGAGGATTTGCGGCGGGCGGCGTAGTCGCAACGATTTGCCGGACCGTAAAAATACTCACCCCGTCAACCCACAGGTAATTACTTCCATTTACCCTCTGCCAACCATACACCCGCTGTCGCGGGCTGGCGTCGAGTGGGTGGCGTGTCATGTTGCGTGTGAAGATTCTGGCCTCGGTGCTCCCGCTGGCCGTTGCCGACCTCCTCGCGCGTGGCGAGTTCCTGACCGGCCAGCACCATCGCGTCAAAGCGGCTTTGCCTTAACCTCTCATTCACCTTGTTCTCATCGCAGCGAGCGAGCTTTGGCTCCCTCAAACACTTTGCAATGTCGGCGACGCATGGTCCGCGTCAAGCACGCGGCGAATCGGGACGCCTCAGTTAAAGCAACAATCTCAGGGTCATTGGCGATGATGGGGCGGACTTACCGGATCAAACTGCACTTTCGCCGCTTCGCCCGCCGTCATCCGTGGATCACCTTCACTCTTCGCTCGCTGATGGTGTTTTCCGTCGTATTCGGCGGCGCCTATGGATTCATCACCGGAAGTCGGGCGGAGAACTCCGGCTACGATCCGCACAGTTTCGCGATCGGCGTCGCCTTCCTGTTTGCGATCGCCTGCGTCGGACTCGCGGCCATGAGCTTTCGCATCCGCATGATCCGCAAGAAGATGCGCAAGATTGCGCTGCATAACGAGGTGCTGGCGGACCGGAACTGGGAGTTGCAGGAAGCCGAGCAGCGCGCCCGCCTGCTGTTCGAATCGCAGGGCGACCTGATCGTGCTGCGCGACGCCGAAGGCCGCATCAGCTACGCCAACGATGCCTATTGCGAGCTGGCGCAATCGCCGCGCAGCGCGCTGATCGGCAACCGCGCCACGCTTGCGGTGCTGGAACAGGGCGACACCGCGCTGGAATCGAACGGCACCCGCGTTCACGACCAGAAGGTCGCAGGTCCGCTCGGCCCGCGCTGGATCGCCTGGCGCGAAGGCCTCGTCCGCAACGACGCCGGCGGCCCGGCCGAGATGCAGAGCGTCGGCCGCGACGTCACCGATCGCACCGAAAGCGAACGCGCATTGGCCGAGGCCCGCGACCAGGCCGATGCCGCGAGCCGCGCCAAGTCGCGCTTCCTCGCGATGGCGAGTCACGAAATCCGCACGCCGCTGAACGGCATCATCGGCATGAGCGGCCTGTTGATGGATACGCCGCTGACGCCGGAACAGACGACCTATGTCAAGGCCGTGAAGACTTCCGGCGACGCGCTGCTCGCGCTGATCGAGGAACTGCTGGACTATTCCAAGATCGAGGCCGGCAAGCTCGATCTCGAACACCGCTCTTTCGCGCTTCCCGGCCTGATCGAGGACATCACCGAATTGCTGGCGCCGCGCGCGCAGGCGAAGAAAATCGAAATCGCGGCCTATGTCGACGAACGGCTGCCGACGCAGGTGATCGGCGACGCGGCGCGATTGCGGCAGGTGCTGCTCAATCTCGCCGGCAATGCCATCAAGTTCACCTCGACCGGCGGCGTCGCCCTGATCGTCGAACCCGGCATCTGGCCGAACGAAATCAGCTTCCTTGTGCGCGATACCGGCATCGGCATCGCGCCCGAGGCGCAGGCGCGCATCTTCCGCGAGTTCGAGCAGGCCGACGACCGCATCGCCCGCAGCTATGGCGGCACCGGGCTTGGCTTGAGCATCTCCGACCGCATCGTCAAGCGCATGGGCGGTCGTATCACGCTGGAGAGCAAACCGGATGTCGGCTCGACGTTCGAAGTGTCGATCCCGCTCGCGGCCGCCGATGGCGAACAAAAGTCCTTCACAGCGCCGGATCTTTCCGGCCAGATCATCATGCTGGTTTCGCCCGAGAGCATCGAGGCCTCACTCGCCGCGCGCCGGTTGCAGCGCTGGGGTGGCCAGACCTGCATGGTGTCGGATGCCGATGTCGCGCTGGCGCTGCTGCCCGAGCGGGCATGGCACGCGATCCTGATCGACCATGCGCTTGGGCTTGCCGATATCGAGCGGCTCGGCGAGGCCGCGCGCCTTCATGCCAGACAGCGCATCGTGATGTTCACGCCGGCGACGCGGAGCGAATTGCACCCGCAGGCCAACTCGGCCTTCACCGGCTACCTGGTCAAGCCGCTGCGCGCGGCGTCGCTCGCCGCACGCCTGATGGCGCCCCCGGAAGTGGCCGCGCCGGGCCTTGCCGCCGAACCGCTGATCGAACCGGCGGATGCCGCCGACGCGCCGGTGGCGCCGGCGACGCAGGGTCTCTCCATTCTGGTCGCCGAAGACAACCAGATCAACGCGCTGCTGATACGTTCGCTGCTCGCAAAGCTGGGACATCACACCGTCATCACCACCGACGGCAACGAGGCGCTCGAATCCTGGCTATCGGCCAAATCCGCCGGCAGCCCCTATGACCTCGTGCTGATGGACATCCAGATGCCGAACCTCGACGGCATCGAAACCACCAAACGCATCCGCAGCCTCGAAGCCGGCAAGCCCGATCGCCGCACGCCGATCCTGGCGCTCACCGCCAACACGCTGGTGGAGGATCGCTACGCCTGTTTCGAGGCCGGCATGGACGGATTCCTGATCAAGCCGCTCGATCGCGAAAAACTCGCCGAAGCGCTCGCCGTCCTCGCGGCATCAAGGCACATCGCGGCGTAAAGGATTCGCGCTACAGCCGCCGCAGCGCCACCGTCTCGACCAGGTGATCGGCGCGTTTTTTCAGGATCAGCGTCGCGCGCGGCCGGGTCGGCAGGATGTTGTCCTCGAGATTGGCGAGGTTGGTGCGTTCCCAGATCGCGATCGCCGTCGCCGTGGCCTCGGCGTCGGACAGCAGCGCGTAGCGGTGGAAGTAGGATTTGGGATCGTGGAACGCGGTATCCCTTAGCGCGAGGAAACGCCGCACATACCATTCGCGCAGCACGGGCTCGTCCGCATCAATATAGACCGAGAAATCGAAGAAGTCGGACACCACGGGAATGGCCTTGCCGTCGCGCGGCAGCCGGCCGGTCTGCAGCACGTTGACGCCCTCGACGATCAGGATGTCGGGACGGTCGACCTCGATCCACTGGTTCGGAACGATGTCGTAGACCAGATGCGAGTAGACCGGCGCGCGCACCCGCCGGCGGCCGGCCTTGATGTCGCTGAGGAAGGCCAGCAGCGTCGGCAGGTCGTAGCTCTCGGGAAAGCCCTTCTTCTGCATCAGGCCCTGACGCTCAAGCACGGCATTCGGAAACAGAAAGCCGTCGGTCGTCACCAGATCGACCTTCGGCCGCGGCGACCAGCGCGCCAGCAGCGCCTGCAACACGCGCGCCGTGGTCGACTTGCCACCGGCGACCGAGCCTGCAATGCCGATGATATAAGGCACCTTGCGGTCGGCTATGCCGAGAAACTGGCGCTGCGCCCGGTAGAGCCGATCGGTCGCATCGACATAGATCGACAAGAGGCGCGACAGCGGCAGGTAGATGTCCTCGACCTCGCGCATGTCGAGGCGGTCGTGCATCGAGCGGAGCCGTTCGAACTCGCCCGGCTCCAGCGTCATCGGTGTGTCGTCGCGGAGGCCTGCCCATTGCTCGCGGGTAAAGAGGCGGTAGGGATTATACTGCTGATCGGTGGCCCGGATATCCATGAGCTGCCCTCCCGGCTAGTCGCGCTTGCGCGACGCCTTCTCCTCGAGCCCGGACATCGACGTCCGCTGCGCCAGCGCGGCCTCGACCTCTTCGAGCTTCACGCCCCGCGACTTCAGAAGCACCAGCAGGTGAAACAGCAGGTCGGCACTTTCGGCGATCAGGTGATCGCGGTCGTCCTCGACCGCAGCAATCACGGTTTCGACCGCTTCCTCACCGAGTTTTTTGGCGCAGTGCTCCGCACCCTTGTCGAGCAATTTGCGGGTATAGGACGCCTCCCCTCCCGATGCAGCTCTTGCATCGATGGTGGCGGCCAGATCGTGGATCGTGAAACGCGGCATCAACTGAACTCAACACTGGCGCCGGCCAAGGGCCGCGACGCCGTCCCGGCAAGGAACTTAGCACTTTTGTGACAACGAGTCGTCAGGGATCGAGCCGCATTGGCAGCCCGGCGCGCACCATGTGCTCCTTGGCTTGCCGTATGGTAAATTCGCCGAAGTGGAATATCGAGGCCGCCAGCACCGCGGTGGCGTGGCCTTGCCGGATACCGTCGACCAGGTGGTCGAGATTGCCGACGCCGCCGGAGGCGATGACCGGCACGGGAACACTGTCGGCAATGGCCTGGGTCAGCGGCAGGTCAAACCCCTGCCGGGTGCCGTCCCGGTCCATCGAGGTCAGCAGGATTTCGCCGGCGCCGAGCGAGACTACTTCCTGGGCATATTCGATGGCGTCGATCCCGGTCGAATTGCGCCCGCCATGGGTAAAGATCTCCCAGCGGTCCGAGCCACCGCCGCGCTTGACCCGCTTGGCGTCGATCGCGACCACGATGCACTGTTCGCCGAACTTCTGGGCCGCCTGCTTGACGAATTCGCGGTTGGAGACCGCGGCCGAGTTGATCGAGACCTTGTCGGCGCCGGAACGCAGCAGTGTCTTGATGTCGTCGATGGTACGGACCCCGCCGCCGACCGTCAGCGGCATGAAGCAGGCCTCGGCCGTGCGCCGCACGACATCGAGCATGGTGCCACGGTTCTCGTGGGTGGCGGTGATATCGAGGAAGCACAATTCGTCGGCGCCGGCGGCATCATATGCGATCGCCGCTTCGACGGGATCGCCGGCATCGCGAAGGTCGACGAAATTGACGCCCTTCACCACCCGGCCGTCTTTCACATCGAGACAGGGGATCACGCGAACCTTGAACATCGCAATACTCCTAGGCGGCGCGCGCGGTGCGGATCAGCGCCAGTGCCTCAGCGGGATCGAGCCGGCCGTCATAAAGTGCTCGGCCGGCAATGGCGCCGGCGAGCTTTTTGGCGCGCGGCTGAAGCAAGGCTTTCACATCGTCGATCGAGGCGAAGCCGCCGGAAGCGATCACGGGAATGGAAATCCGCTCGGCCAGCGCGATCGTCGCATCGAGGTTGAGCCCCTTCAACAGGCCGTCGCGCGCGATATCGGTGAAAATGATGGCGGTGACGCCGGCATCCTCGAATCGCTGCGCAATTTCGAGCGCGGTCACCTGCGAGGTCTCGGCCCAGCCTTCGACGGCGACCTTGCCGTCGCGGGCATCGAGCCCGACGGCGACCCGGCCGGGAAACTTTTTCGCTGCGCCCTTCACCAGTTCGGGATCACGCACCGCCGCCGTGCCGATGATGACGCGCGCGATGCCCTTGTCGAGCCAGGCTTCCATAGTCTTGAGGTCGCGGATGCCGCCGCCGAGCTGCACCGGCATGGTGACCGCTTTCAACATTGCCTCGACGGCATGCGCATTCATCGGCTTGCCGGCAAAGGCGCCGTCGAGATCGACCACATGCAGATATTCGAACCCCTGCTCGGCGAAGGCGCGCGCCTGCGCGGCGGGATCGAGGTTAAACACGGTCGCGCGCGCCATGTCGCCCTGTTCGAGGCGGACGCACTGGCCGTTCTTCAGGTCGACGGCGGGAAAAAGGATCACGGCTTCCACTTCAGGAAATTCGAGATCAAAGCCAGGCCGAAGCGCTGGCTTTTCTCGGGGTGAAATTGCGTGCCGATCGCGGTGTCCTTGCCCACGATCGCGGTCACCGGCCCGCCGTAGTCGGCGCGCGCCAGCACATCGGCCTCGTTGGTGGCGTTGAGGTGATAGGAATGCACGAAATAGGCGTGGCGGCCCTTCGGCCCGAGCGGCAGGCGCTCCAGCACCGCGTGCTCGCGGACCATGTCGAGCGTGTTCCAGCCCATGTGCGGGATCTTCAGGTTTTCCTCGCGCGGCGAAATCTTCTCGACGTCGCCCGCGATCCAGTTGAAGCCGTCGGTCGTGACATGCTCCTTGCCGCGCGTCGCCATCAGCTGCATGCCGACGCAGATGCCGAAGAACGGCCGCGCCTTGACGCGCACCGCTTCGGTCATCGCCTCCAGCATGCCGTCGACGGCATCGAGGCCCCGCCGGCAATCGGCGAAGGCGCCGACGCCCGGGAGCACGATGCGATCGGCGCGGTACACGGTCTCGGGATCGCGCGTCACCATGATCTTCTGCGGCTCTTCCAGGCCCCGCGAGGCGCGCTCGAACGCCTTCGCTGCCGAGTGCAGGTTGCCGGAGCCGTAATCGACAATCGCAACACTCATCGCGGCGCCCCCGCTTCCGGAAACAGGCCGATGATGCCACCCTGCGGCAGCGGCGGCGGCGCCTTCGAGAACGGCTGGCCTGGTACGTTGCGGGTCGGCGGCGGACCGCCGCGATCGACCGCCGATTGGTCGTTGGAGAGGCCGCGCTGCCGGGCGGTCCAGCGATCGAAGAAGCGGCGCTCGGCGGCTTCGATATCGTCGGCGACCACGATATCGACCTGTCGCCATTTGCGGCGCGACAGCGTCCAGCGCCGCAGGCTGGCGGCTTCGAAGCCCATCAGGATGGCGACGAGAAAGTCGGCCGTCAGGATCGTGCCGCGGCTGGCGCCGAGCGCGCCCAAGCCGAAATTGATCGCAAGCGTAAGCGCAATCCAGCCGATCAGCACCAGCCACAGCCGATGCCAGAGCAGCCAGATCACGGTCGCTGCCGCGGCCCAGAAATGGAAACCGTCACGGACGAAGACGAACTTGTCGGCCGCCGCGAGATCGGCGCCGTTGGCCACGGGGGCATGCACTGTGTAGACCCGCATCGTAACTCTCCGCCGCGGACGAGAACGCGAACAGGAAATCAGCCGCCGAGCTGACCCTTGGTGGAAGGCACTTCGCCCGCCGCGCGCGGATCGATCGCGACCGCGGCACGGAGCGCCCTAGCCAGGCCCTTGAAGCAGGACTCGGCGATATGATGGCTGTTCTCGCCATATAGGGTTTCGACGTGCAAAGTCACGCCGGCGTTGATGGTGAAGGCATTGAACCATTCGCGGACCAACTCGGTGTCGAACTGACCCACCTTGTCGCGCGGGAATTCGACCTTGAACACCAGAACCGGCCGGCCCGAAATGTCGATCACGATGCGTGACAGCGTCTCGTCCATCGGCATATGGATCGAGGCATAGCGGGTGATGCCGGCCATGGTGCCGAGCGCCTGTTTCACGGCCTGCCCGAGCGCGATGCCGACGTCCTCGGTGGTGTGGTGGTGGTCCACGTGCAGATCGCCATCCGCCTTCACCGTGATGTCGATGCGGGAATGCCGGGCCAACAGGTCGAGCATATGGTCGAAAAAGCCGATCCCGGTCGAAACCTTGGACACGCCCGTCCCGTCGAGGTTAACCGCGACCTCGATGTCGGTTTCCTTGGTCTTGCGCTTGATGGAGGCCGTGCGCATGAAAACTGCTTCCCTTTGGCCCGCCGTGGGGCCGAAAACGCGGCCCTTGTAACAGGCCGATGTCGCCTTCGCTACTGCGGGATGACGCTTGAGGGGGTGATCTTCGGCGCATGGTGACCGGAATCCCGGCCCAAATGCCGCGATTGTAACCCTCCTCCTCAGCCCCTAAATCTGACGGGAACGAGGACAATCCATGCAAGCATCCGAGAATAATCTGCCGATCTGGCACGGCACCACTATTTTGACGGTCCGCAAGGGCGGCAAGGTGGTCATCGGCGGCGACGGCCAGGTCTCCATCGGCCAGACCGTCATCAAGGCCAACGCCAAAAAGGTCCGCAAGGTCGGCAAGGGCGACGTCATCGGTGGCTTCGCCGGGGCCACCGCCGATGCCTTCACCCTGTTCGAGCGGCTGGAAAGCAAGCTCGAGCAGTATCCGGGGCAGTTGACCCGCGCTGCGGTAGAGCTCGCCAAGGACTGGCGGACCGACCGCTATTTGCGCCGGCTGGAGGCGATGATGATCGTCGCCGACAAGGACGTCTCGCTGGTCCTGACCGGAACCGGCGACGTGCTGGAGCCGGAATCGGGCGTGATGGCGATCGGTTCCGGCGGCAACTACGCGCTGGCCGCCGCCCGCGCGCTGGTCGACACCGACAAGGACGCCGAAACCATCGTGCGCCGTGCGCTCGATATCGCTGCCGATATCTGCGTCTACACCAACCGCAACGTCACGATCGAAACGCTCTGAGGGGAGCCGCCGATCATGGCGCCGGACTATGCCTTCCGCCCGATGACATCAGACGACCTGCCGGTGATCCCGCAGTGGCTGGCGCAGCCGCATGTCCGCGAATGGTGGGGCGATCCTGCCGAGCAATATGATCTGGTCAGCGGCGACCTGAACGAACCTGCGATGGACCAGTTCATCGTCTCGGCGGGAGGTAGCGATTTCGCCTATATCCAGTGCTACGACCTCACCGCATGGAATTCGGGTTTTGGCGAACATCCACGCGGCACCCGCGGCATCGATCTCTTCATCGGCGAGCCCGGCATGATCGAGCGCGGCCATGGATCGGCTTTCATTCGCGCCTTCGTCGACGAACGCTTAAGGAACGGCGCGCCGCGCATCGTCACCGATCCCGATCCGGCGAACGGCCGGGCGGTTCGGGCCTATGAGAAAGCGGGATTTGAAAAAGCTGGTATGGTCGACACGCCCGATGGCCCCGCTTTATTGATGGTACGCAACGCATGACCGCCGAGAACGTCGCCGGAAAATCTCCGATCGCCGGTATCACAAACTTGCACTGGATGTTGATCGGGGCCGGCATCCTGGTGCTGCAGGCGGCCATCCTGTACGCCATGGGCCGCCTGCCGATCTGCGCCTGCGGTTATGTCAAACTCTGGCACGGCGTCGTGCTCAGCTCGGAGAACTCGCAGCATATCGCCGACTGGTACACGCTGTCGCACATCCTGCACGGCTTCCTGTTCTACGGCGCCGCATTCCTGGCGTTCCCGCGCCTCGCCTGGCAGGGCCGCCTGATCCTCGCCATGCTGGTCGAAGGCGGCTGGGAACTGGTCGAAAATTCCAACTGGATCATCGACCGCTACCGCGCCGGCACGATCTCGCTGGATTACTTCGGCGACACCATCGTCAATTCGATCTCCGACATGTTTGCCATGATCGGTGGCTTCCTGCTGGCGAAATGGCTCCCGGTTGTCGCTACCGTAGCGCTCGCGCTCCTGTTCGAAGTCGTATTGCTGCTTCACATTCGCGACAATCTGACGCTCAACATCATCATGCTGATTCACCCCGTCGAGGCGATCAAGGTCTGGCAAAGCGGACCGCCGATCATCTAGAGCCTTCGATTTACGCCTTGCTCTCACGACATTCGAACCCTAGCTGGAACACATGACCGACTTTTCCCCCCGTGAAATCGTTTCCGAACTCGACCGCTTCATTGTCGGCCAGTCCGATGCCAAGCGCGCGGTATCGATCGCACTGCGCAATCGCTGGCGGCGGCTGCAACTCACCGGCAACCTGCGCGAAGAGGTGCTGCCGAAAAATATCCTGATGATCGGGCCGACCGGCGTCGGCAAGACCGAGATCGCGCGCCGATTGGCGAAGCTCGCCGGTGCACCCTTCCTCAAGGTCGAAGCAACGAAATTCACCGAGGTCGGCTACGTCGGTCGCGACGTCGAGCAGATCATCCGCGACCTCGTCGAGGTCGCGATCGTGCAGATGCGCGAGCGCAAGCGCAAGGACGTGCAGGCCCGCGCGCAGCAGGCTGCCGAAGAACGCGTGCTGGATGCGCTGGTCGGGCCGGCGTCGAGCCCCGCCACCCGTGATTCCTTCCGCAAGAAGCTGCGCGCCGGCGAACTCAACGACAAGGAAATCGAGATCGAGACGCAATCGTCCGGCGGCATGCCGATGTTCGAAATTCCGGGCATGCCCGGCGCGCAGATGGGCGCCATCTCGATCGGCGATATCTTCGGAAAGATGGGCGGACGAACCAAGACCCGCCGCCTGACGGTCGAGAACTCGCACGAGATCCTCATCAACGAGGAATCCGACAAGCTGCTGGACAGCGACCAGCTGGTGCTGGAAGCCATCAACGCGGTCGAGAACAACGGCATCGTGTTTCTCGACGAGATCGACAAGATCTGCGTGCGCGACGGCCGCAGCGGCGGCGATGTCTCGCGTGAAGGCGTGCAGCGTGACCTGCTGCCGCTGATCGAAGGCACCACGGTCTCGACCAAGCACGGCGCGGTCAAGACCGACCACATCCTGTTCATCGCCTCGGGCGCCTTCCATATCGCAAAGCCATCGGACCTGTTGCCGGAACTGCAGGGACGCCTGCCGATCCGTGTCGAACTGGAAGCGCTGACGCGCGACGATATGCGCCGCATCCTGACCGAGCCGGAGGCGTCGCTGATCAAGCAGTATGTCGCGCTGCTGCAGACCGAAGGCGTGACGCTCGACATCACCGACGACGCCATCGATGCGCTGGCAGACGTCGCGGTCGCGGTCAATTCGACGGTGGAGAATATCGGCGCGCGGCGGCTGCAGACCGTGATGGAGCGCGTGCTCGACGACATCTCCTTTGCCGCGCCGGACCGCCACGGCGAAACCATCAAGGTCGACGCCGACTACGTGCAGAAGCACGTCGGCGACCTGGCCAAGAATGCCGATCTGAGCCGGTTTATTCTGTAGCTGCCACCCCATAGCGCAAAAAGTACGTCCGGTTCAGAATCGCGCCCGCCGCACCCGGACGTACAGCGCGCCCTCGCCGCCGTGGCCGATATGGGCTTCCTCGAAGCCGACCACCAACGAGCGGAATTCCGGCAGCCCCAGCCATTGCGGCACCTGACGACGCAGCACGCCGCGTTCGGACTCGGAACCGATCTTGCCCTTGCCGGTGATGACGAGCACGAAAGTCAGCCCGTCATGGTGGGCACGCTGCAGAAACCCGAACAGCGCGCGGTGCGCCCTCGTCTGCGTCATGCCGTGCAAATCCAGCCGGGCATCGATCTCCTTGCGGCCGCGCGACAGATGCGATCGCTCGCGGCGGCCGATCGGCGCCAGCGGCGGCGGCTCGGGCTTTGGCGGGACAACAATCCGCGCAGGCGCTGCGAGCCGTGGCGAAGCAGCCGGCTTCGGCGCGGCGTTCGGCTCACCTGCCGCCGACGGGGCCGGCGGCTTCACGCGGTGCCGCTTGCGCAGCGGCTTGACCTGCTTGGCGACGCTTTCCCAAAGCGCGCGTTCCTCTTCGCTCAGCCCGCGCTTACGCCGCGGCGGCACCGGCAATTCGGGAATCGAACTCGACGTCCGCCGTTTCATCTGATGGTGCGATAGCGGCGGAGTTGACGCTGCTGGGGTTTGGTCGAAACCGGTGCGATGACGGGACGTGGTTCGGGCAGCGGTACCATCTTTGTGGCCTCAGCCTGGATGGCGGCGGTGACCTCCGGTGGCTTCACAGCGCCGTTCGATTCTTTGCCCGGATCCTTCAACGCGTTGGTTTGCGGAAACAGACTTGCGATCTTGTCCGACGGCCGCTCATCCGGCACCGGCAGCTTGCGGCCGCGCGCCGCCGGATCGAGGCTCTTCGGCACCAGGATGACGAAACGTGCGTTGTGGCGGATCCGGCCGGAAACCTTGCCCGCTTCCGCGCCGGCTCCGAAATAGAGATCGGCGCGCGCGGGTCCGACGATCGCGGAGCCGGTGTCCTGCCCGATCATCAACCTCCGAAACGGCGTCTTCGATCGGTCCGATTCAATCGGCAGTTCACCCTCGATGAAGAACGGCGTGCCGTAGACATGTAACGCCTTGTCGACGGCGATCGAGCGCCCCGGCGTCAGCGGCACGCCCTGCGCGCCGACCGCCTCGTCCTTGTCGGAAAGCTGCACCTCGCGAAAGAAGACGTAGGACCTGTTCTGCCGCCGCAGTTCGTTGGCGCCCTCCGGGTTCTGCTCCATCCATTCCCGGATCTTCTGCATCGACATCTGATCCCTCGGGATGATGTTGCGTTCGATCAGGATGCGGCCGACCGGAGTATAGGGATAGCCATTATGCGCATCGTAATTGATGCGAATCGTCGAGCCATCAGGGAGAAGCACCCGGGCTGAACCCTGGATCTGCGAGAACAGGAGATCGGTCTGCTCCCTCAGCCAGCAGATTTCGAGGCCGCGGCCCTCAATCGCACCGTCCTCGATTTCGCCCCGATCGTAGTATGGCACCAGCTTGCGGCGGCCGATCTTGCGAAACACCTGGCCCTTGTTGGGAAGCCCTGCGGAGCTTTGCTTGGTGCCGCGAACGAAGAGATTGGAGGGCCGGCGATAGACCGGCACATTGTAAACCTCGTTCTGCTCCAGCGAGCCGTCGACAATCGGTTCGTAATATCCGGTGACAAACCCCTCGCCTTCGCCAAGCCGCGAGATGCGCAGGGGAAGAAAACTCAGCTCGAAAAATGCCTTCGCTTTGGCGCCGTCGGTCAGCTCAAGGCCCCTGGCGATGAGGCAGGGATCACGCAGCGACGTGCCGAGCGCCTTCGGATCGGCTGGCGGCTTCACTTGAGCCACGATCGGCTTGCAGCTCACGCGAAACGCGTTGTAAGCGGCGAGGTGATCGTCCTCGCTCCAGCCGGCGATGTCCGACCAGGCGACCGGCGCGTATTGGCCGCCGTTGATCTGAAGCGGCAATTCAAGATCGGGGTACGGAAGGTGACGGACGGACGGCGCCAGCGATGGGTGCTTGTGCGAACGCGACTGGCGCGCCGAAGCATCCAGCGGAGCGATCGACCATGCGAGAGCGATCACGCCAAACGCGAGCCCGGCAAGGCGGCGCGCGTCAGGCAGCGCTTCCGGTGCCAACCAGCTTCCAGTTCGGATCGCGGGAACTCGTGTCGCGGGCGAATGTCCAGACATCGGTGATATCGGCGACCTTATCGGCGTTGCCATCGACAATGTTGCCGGCCTTGTCGCGGGTGACCGAGATCATCTGCGACACGAAACGAACCGTGAGCTGCGCCGCGCGGTCGCGGGCTTCCGCGCTCACGAGTTCGGCCTTGTCGATCGAGACAAACCGCGTTTCGGTTTTCTGCTCGTGCTTCTCGCGATCCTTGATCACGGCATCGAAGCTGTCATAGACCTCGCTCGACAACAGATCCTTCAGGGCGCGGCGATCGCCGTTGGCAAAGGCGAGCACGATCATCTCATAGGCACCGCGGGCGCCCGAGAGGAAATGCCGGGGGTCGAACGAGGAATCCTGGGCGACAATGGCGTCAAGGCCCGCCGCAAGCGGCGTGCCTGGCTCGGCAATGTCCTTCCAGCGATCGGCCTGCGGCGCGGCATCGGCGGTCGGCGCCAGCGGCGTCTGATCGATCACCGTACCGGGCATCGGAACGACGTTGTTATTGTCCTGCGAACGCTGCAGGACGTTCGGGGCGGCGCGGTCATAGGGCGGCCGTTCGCTCCCGGTGCGCTGTCCGAGAACGCTACGGAGGCGCAGGAAAATGAAGACCGCCAGCGCCAGGAAGATGATGGTGTAAATATCCACGTCGTATTCGCTTTCTGGTTCTAACGCCGGCAACGGGCCCGGCGGTCGCGCGTTCCCTGGAGAGAAGCCCCTCTTATGAGATTTCTCCGGGACCGATAGAGATTACATCACCGATTTGAGTCTTCCGCATGTAGGCATGAAACTGCGCCCGGCCAATGGCGCGTTTTGGCGCGGGTGAATTGTAGCGTGTTTTGGGGCCAAGGGGAAACCCGATCGTGGCCGGAAATCACGCATCTTCAATAATTTAGGGTAAGCTTCGGGCGCCCGGCGGGACGATATTAGGCATATCCGCGACATTTCGAAGCCGCTCCGGCACGGCGCAACCCCCCGTCGTCCTTGTGGAACGAGGCGGGGCTATGATAGCCACTCGCCCGGAAACGGCTTTTCGGTCCATCGAGCGAATTCAGACGAAATCCGGGCTGCGCTCGCCAAGCTTCAGGAGAGAATTTCATGACCAACGGCAACGGCGCGCCTCCCGAACAGGCCCCTCCCCAGCTCAATGTTCTGGCGCAGTACACCAAGGACCTGTCGTTCGAGAATCCGAACGCGCCCTCCTCCCTGGCGCCGCAACAGCAGCAGCCGAATATCAACATCCAGATCAATGTTTCCGCCAATAATCTTGCGGAAAACGAGTTCGAAGTGACGCTTTCTATCGAGGGCAAGGCCGAAAACGCCGGCAAGCTGATGTTCAGCTTCGAGCTCGCCTATGCCGGCGTGTTCCGCATCGTCAATGTGCCGCAGGAAAACCTGCATCCGCTGGTCATGATCGAATGCCCGCGGCTGCTGTTCCCGTTCGCGCGCGAGATCATCGCGACGGCGGTACGCGACGGCGGCTTCCCGCCCCTGATGCTGGATCCGGTCGATTTCGTCGGCCTGTATCGCCAGAACATGGAGCGGCAGGCTGCAGCGCAGGCCGTGCCGGGCGCCAAGCCGAGCTGAAGTAGGCGGCGGGCCAGGCGCAAACCAAAAATCGCGAAAACAACCCCATGCAAAGTAGGATGGGGCCTGGTTTCGAAGCATTTGCGCCGCTAGCCCGCGGCCGGTAGAAAATCGTTCCAGATCGGCTTGTCGCCCAGCGTGGCGATGAAGGCGCGATGCGCCTCGCGGTCATCATCGGTGACCCGGGCGGCCAGCGGCACTTCCCGCCGCCGTCGCGGCGTTTCGCCGATTCCGCCGGGCTGCAGGGTGCGGGAGTCCGAAGCCAGGATCAGTTGCGACTGCCGCGCCCCGATCAGGTCGATATAGACTTCGGCGAGCAGTTCAGCGTCGAGCAGCGCGCCGTGCTTGGTACGTCGCGAATTGTCGATCGAATAGCGCGAGCAGAGATCGTCCAGCCGGTTCGACACGCCCGGATGCTTGCGACGGGCCAATAGAAGCGTATCGACCAGCCGCTCACGCAAGAGCGGCTGCCGCTTGATGCGGTCGAGTTCGGCATTGATGAAGCTGACGTCGAACGAGGCGTTGTGAATGACGAGCGGCGCGTCGCCGATGAACTCCAGGAACTCCTCCACGACTTCCGTGAACAGCGGCTTGCTGGCGAGAAATTCGCTGGACAGGCCGTGCACGGCAAACGCTTCCGCCGGCATGTCGCGTTCGGGATTGATGTAGCGGTGAAAAGACTGCCCCGTCGGCATGCGGTTGAAGATCTCGATGCAGCCGATTTCGACGAGCCGGTCGCCGCGCAGCGGATCGAGGCCGGTGGTTTCGGTATCGAGAACGATTTCGCGCATGAAAGCAAAGTGACCCGGAAGCTCGGCGAATCAGGTCCGCCGCTGCGGCATCTTAACGACCTCGGCCAGAATGTCCTTTATTTGCGCACGCACCGGGTCGAGCCCGTGCGAGGTATCCACGACGAAATCGGCGCGCTTGCGCTTCTCCGCATCGGGTGTCTGCCGCGCAATGATGGAATCGAGTTTTGCGGCATCCATGGTGCCGCGCGCCAGCACGCGCTCCCGCTGCAGTTCCGGCGACGTCGTCACCACCACCACCGCGTCGACGCGCTTTTCACCGCCAGTTTCATACAGCAAGGGAACGTCGACCACGACGACGGGGGCGCCGGCGCGTTCGGCATCCTCGAAGAATTTTTGCCGGCCAGCACCGAGCATGGGATGGACGATCTGCTCGAGTTGCTTCATCGCCGCGGGATCGTGTACCACGCGCTCGCTGAGCTTTTGCCGATCCACCTTTCCATTCGACGTCGTGCCGGGAAAGGCCGCCTCGATCGCCGGGGCCGCTGTCCCCTCGTAAAGCTTGTGGACTTCCGCGTCGGCGTCATAGAGCGGCACCCCGGCCTCCACGAACAGTTTCCCCGTCGTGGACTTGCCCATGCCGATCGAGCCGGTGAGACCAAGAATTAGCATTTTGGAACCAGCATTTTTCTGCGCATCGTTTCAGATACCGAGTAGCCCCTGCTCCCGCAGGAATGCAAGCAGCGGCAACAGCGGCAGGCCGAGAATGGTGAAATGGTCGCCCTCGATGCGCTCGAACAGATGCACCCCGAGCCCTTCGAGCTGGTAGGCACCGACGCTGGTCGTTACCGCCTCCCCGGCCTGATCCAGATAGGCGTCGATCTCGCTTTCGCTCAAATGCCGCATCGTCATTCGGGCGACGCTGACATCGGCAAACACGACCTTGGCGTCGCGCGCAACGGCAATGGCCGAGTGCAGTTCATGCGTGCCGCCGGCAAGCAGCCGCAATTGATCCGCGGCCTGCGCGCGCCCGGCGGGCTTGCTGAACAATCTTGCTGCGAGCGCCAGCGTTTGATCGGCACCGACGACGTAACGTCCGGGATTGTTCGATGAAACGAACAGCGCCTTCTCACGCGCCAGCAGGCCTGCGATCTCGCCCGGCGCCGCAAGGCCGGAGTTTTTTTGCGCCGCCCGCTCGTCGATATCGGCAGGCACCGCCTCGAACGGAATTCCCGCATTGGCGAGCAGCATTTTCCGTGCGCCGCTCTGCGAAGCCAAAATCAGCGGATGTTTTTCACGCCAGATACTCATCGCGACGACTTCATTCGGGAAGCCGCTGGCGCTGGCGGTCGGAGAACAGCTTCAGTACCGCTGCCGCGGTTTCCTCGATCGAACGACGCGTCACGTCAAGCTGCGCCCAACTGAACTTGGCGCTCAGCCGGCGCGCATGAGCCACTTCATCCGCCACCGCCTGGCGATCGATATAGTCATCATTGCCGGTATCGGAGCCCATGCTCAGCAGCCGGTTCTGGCGGACCTGAATCAACCGCTCCGGCGTCGCATGCAGACTGACGACCAGCGGCTTCTTCAAAGTCTCCAATTGATGCGGCAGCGGAATGCCCGGCACCAGCGGCACGTTCGCGGTGCGGACACCACGGTTGGCGAGATAGATCGAGGTCGGTGTCTTCGATGTGCGGGAGACGCCGACCAGAACCACGTCGGCATCTTCCAGGCCTTCGACATGCTGGCCGTCATCATGCATCATGGTGTAGTTCAAGGCGTCGATGCGCTTGAAATATTCCGCATTCAAAACGTGCTGGGCGCCGACGCGCCCTGTCGTGGCCGCGCCGAGATAGGCCTCGAACAATTGCATCACCGGGCCGATGATCGACAGGCTCGGGATATTTATCTCCCTGCACTTGTTCTCCAGCCGGCCGACGAGATCTTTTTCCAGCAGCGTGAACAGCACGATGCCGGGCGCCTCCTCGATCTCGGCGAGCACGCGATCGAGCTGCTTCTGGCTACGCACCAACGGATAGACATGTTCGACCGCCGTCACATTGGCGTATTGCGCAGCGACCGCGCGCGCCACCGTGATCAGCGTCTCACCGGTCGAATCGGACACCAGATGAAGGTGAAAATAGTTGCCGGTCGTGGGCACCAGAACCCCTGTGTATCCTGTGAATCCCTGTGGAGCTTAACCATGATATCCGGCCCTGGCTCACCCCGTCAGGGATAACCCGGACTTTTCTTCACAGGGCCCCGCGCGAGGACAAGTCCGCCGGCCCGTCATCATGATAGTGGGAAGGTGTGGATTTGTCTCTTCATAAGCTGACCACGAAACGGCGCAAGCGATTGATCCGCGACACGTTATCGGAACGATGCAGCGTTCGGTCAGGATCGGGGATGGCTGTGAACAAGCTTCGCAAACATTCGGGATCGTTTTGTGTGAGTCATAATCACGGTCACTAAGACTCAAACCTAAGATTCTAAAATTATTAGTTTAGAGAAGCGGAGCTTTGCGGATATGTCTTGCCTCCCCTCGCCGGCCACGCCCTCTGGCAACGCTGCGAGCATCGGAAGCGTTCCAGCGACGACAAGGTCAAGCGACTGCAATGTACGAGTGGATCACTGTCACGGCGTATCCGTGGATCAAGGCGCTGCACGTGATTGCCGTCATCTCGTGGATGGCCGGCATGCTCTATTTGCCACGGCTGTTCGTCTACCATTGCGATGCCGAGGTCGGATCGAAGCAGTCCGAGACCTTCAAGGTGATGGAATGGCGCCTGTTCAAGGCAATCATCAATCCGGCGATGATGGTGACCTGGCTGGCCGGGATTTATCTCGCCTGGAGCGGACACTGGTACACGTCCGGCTGGTTCCACGCCAAATTGACGCTGGTGCTGATCCTGTCCGGCGTTCACGGCTTTTTCTCCAGATGGGTCAAGGATTTCGCGGCGGACCGGAATACCAGAAGTCAAAAATTCTATCGTATTATCAATGAGGTGCCGACTGCCCTGATGATCCTCATCGTCGTCTTGGTGATTGTGAAGCCGTTCTAGGGCTCAGCTTTGATCAATGATCGCACTTCGCATCTGCTTGCGAAGCGCCAAGCGATTTTCTATATTGTCGAAATCCCACCCCACGCAGGCGGATGTGGTTGCGTTCCGGCTCCTTCATTGGACCGGCCGCCGCATCAGGTTTGAAGCCTCACCGGCGCTTTCCTTGCTTAGACCTGCGGACCTTCCATTTTTCGTGTCCGCTTTTTCTCAAAGCCACCTCGCAGCCCTTCCCTAAAGAACACTCCACAGGACCACCCCAATGCGGGAAATGAAACTCCAGGACCTCAAGTCGAAAACGCCGGCCGAGCTCGTCTCGTTCGCGGAAGAGAACGGGGTCGAAAATGCCAGCACCATGCGCAAGCAGGAGCTGATGTTCGCCATTCTCAAGCAGCTCGCGATCCAGGAAATCGACATTATCGGCGAAGGCGTCGTCGAGGTTCTCTCCGATGGCTTCGGCTTTCTTCGATCGCCCGACGCCAACTACCTGCCCGGCCCCGACGACATCTACGTCTCGCCGTCGCAGATCCGCCGCTTCGGTCTTCGTACCGGTGACACCATCGAAGGCCACATCCGCAGCCCCAAGGAAGGTGAACGCTACTTCGCGCTGCTCAAGGTCAACACCCTCAATTTCGAAGATCCTGAAAAATCCAAGCACAAGGTCAATTTCGACAATCTCACGCCGCTGTTTCCGGATCAGCGCTTCCGCCTCGAACTCGAAGACCCGACGCGCAAAGACCTTTCTGCAAGGGTGATCGATATCGTCGCTCCCATCGGCAAAGGCCAGCGCGCGCTGATCGTGGCGCCGCCGCGCACCGGCAAGACGGTGCTGATGCAGAACATCGCGCACTCGATCACCGCCAATCATCCGGAATGCTATCTGATCGTTCTCCTGATCGACGAACGTCCGGAAGAAGTCACGGACATGCAGCGGTCGGTGAAGGGCGAAGTCGTCTCATCGACGTTCGACGAACCGGCGGTGCGTCACGTCCAGGTCGCCGAGATGGTGATCGAGAAAGCCAAGCGGCTGGTCGAACACGGTCGCGACGTCGTGATCCTGCTGGACTCGATCACGCGCCTGGGCCGCGCCTACAACACCGTGGTGCCGTCATCCGGCAAGGTGCTGACCGGCGGTGTCGACGCCAACGCGCTGCAACGGCCGAAACGATTCTTCGGCGCCGCGCGCAACATCGAGGAGGGCGGTTCGCTCACGATCATCGCCACCGCGCTGGTCGATACCGGCAGCCGCATGGACGAAGTGATCTTCGAAGAATTCAAGGGCACGGGTAACTCGGAACTGATTCTCGACCGCAAGGTCTCCGACAAGCGGACATTCCCGGCGATCGATATCTCGCGCTCCGGCACCCGCAAGGAAGAGCTGATCACCGATCCGCAGCTGCTGAAGAAGATGTACGTGCTGCGCCGGATCCTCAATCCGATGGGCACCATGGATGCGATCGACTTCCTGCTCGACAAGCTCCGCAACACCAAGAACAACTCGGAGTTCTTCGACTCGATGAATACCTGAGCCGAACAGGCCAGGTCAGGGGAGGGCGCCTCGCACCAGCGGGGCGCCTTTTTCTATGGCGTTATCGGCGGGCGGCTGGTGCAAGGGGAGGGCGGCGCGCCAGATCCCCGCGCCCATGCCGCGCTGCTGGAATAAGTGTTTGGAATATCTATTGTTTGGCCAAAGGGCGATGCCGGGAAGGGCGGTTTGCTGCACTGCGGGAGTCAACCGCGGTGTTGGTGCCCAGCCGAGACGGACTCATTCGGCCGGTTGGGTCGAAATGGCGTTGCCTTTCCAAAGCCGCTTGAACAAATAGGCGATGCATCCGCGAGATCAGACTATTTTTGCGTTGTCGTCCGGCCGGCCGCCGAGCGCGATTGCCATGGTGCGCGTTTCCGGTCCGCAGGCCGGAAGAGTCGTCACCGCGCTGGCAGGAAAGATGCCGACGCCGCGAATGGCCACCCGGGCGTTGCTAAGGGATGTCGGCCAGCGGCCGATCGACGATGCCGTGGTGCTGTGGTTTCCAGGTCCGGGCAGCGCGACCGGTGAGGACGTCGCGGAATTCCATGTCCATGGCGGGCGCGCGGTGCTCGCGGCTCTGTTCACTGCGCTCGCCGGATTCGAGGATGTTCGCTCCGCCGAGCCCGGCGAATTCACCCGTCGCGCGTTCGAGAACGGCAAGCTCGATCTGACCGAAGCCGAAGGTCTCGACGATCTCATTCACGCCGACACCGATCGCCAGCGCCGCCAGGCGCTGCGACAACTGAAAGGCTTGCTCGGCGACAAGGCGCGTGACTGGCGCGCGCGGATCATCGAAGCGTCGGCGTTGATCGAGGCCGGCATCGACTTTTCGGATGAGGGCGATGTGCCGGCGGAATTGATCGCGCCCGCGCTGGAGCGGATCAAGGCACTGCAGATCGAGATCAAGGAAGTCCTGGCGGCGGAGGGACGGAGTGAACGTCTGCGCGATGGGCTCGTGGTGACGATCGCGGGACCACCCAACGTCGGAAAGTCGACACTGATGAATCAGCTCGCGCGTCGCGAGGTCGCGATCGTATCGCCGCACGCGGGCACCACGCGCGACGTCATCGAAGTGCAGCTAGATCTCGACGGCTATCCGGTGACCGTCATCGACACCGCCGGGATTCGCGAGACGGAGGATCCGGTAGAGCAGGAGGGTGTCCGTCGGGCGCGGGCGCGCGCGGCGGACGCCGACCTCGTGCTGTGGCTGACCGATATGTCAGACGCGCCGGTGCAACATGGGGCCGAGACACCAGTCTGGATAGTGCGCAACAAGATTGATCTGGCAAAGTCGGATCGGCCGCTGGCCCAGCCCGGTGGGCAGTCGGGTTTTGAGATATCGGCCCGTCGGGGCGACGGCGTGCCGGATCTGATCGCGGCCCTGGTGGGGTTCGCTCAAGCGTACTTTGGCGGAGGCGAGGGCGGTTTGATCGGCCGCACCCGGCAGAGGAAGTTGCTGCAGGAGACGGTGGGTGGGCTGGGTCGGAGCATCGAGGTTGTCGGGGAGGGCGAGGAGCTCGCCGCGGAGGAGCTGCGAACAGCGGCCCATTCCCTGGGTCGACTTCTCGGCCGGGTCGACGTCGAGGATATCCTTGATGTGATCTTCCGGGAGTTCTGTGTCGGGAAATAGGATTTCGTCGGTTAACCTTAATGGATTGTTTCACGTGAAACACCCAGAGGCGTTCGCCGGAACCTGTTTCACGTGAAACAAGGAATCCCCTCAAACTTCGCTTCCGGGTTTTAGAACTCCGCGATAGAAGTCCCGGCATGATTTCCCGAGCGGATACCTTCGACGTTATCGTCATCGGCGGCGGCCATGCCGGCTGCGAAGCCGCGAGCGCCGCGGCGCGGATGGGCGCCAGGACCGCCCTCGTCACCCATCGCTTTGCGACCATCGGCGCGATGTCTTGCAATCCCGCCATCGGTGGGCTTGGCAAGGGTCATCTGGTCCGCGAGGTCGATGCCCTGGATGGTCTGATGGGCCGGGTCGCCGATGCCGGCGGCATCCAGTTTCGGATGCTGAACCGCCGCAAGGGACCGGCTGTCCGGGGACCGCGGGCGCAGGCCGATCGCCAGCTTTATGCCGCGGCCATGCAGACCGCGATCCAGGAGACTGCCAATCTCAGTGTGATCGAAGGCGAGGCGGATGAGCTGATCGTCTCGAGCGGCCGGGTCACCGGCACTCGACTGGGCGAGGGGCGGGAGCTTGCCGCGGGTGCCGTCGTCATCACGACCGGGACCTTCCTGCGCGGATTGATTCATCTCGGGGAAAAGAATTGGCCCGCCGGGCGCGTCGGCGAGGCGCCGGCGATGGGACTTTCGGGTTCTTTCGAACGTGCCGGCTTTACCCTCGGCCGGCTGAAGACTGGCACGCCGCCGCGGCTGGATGGCGCCACCATCGACTGGGCGGCGGTCGAGATGCAGCCGGGCGACGATCCGCCTGAGCCGTTCTCGGTGATGACGGAGCGGATCACGACGCCGCAGATCCAGTGTGGGATTACCCGGACGACACCCGCCACCCATGAGGTGATCCGGGCCAATGTCCACCGCTCGCCGATGTACTCCGGCCAGATCAAGAGCAGCGGCCCGCGCTATTGCCCCTCGATCGAGGACAAGATCGTCCGCTTCGGCGATCGCGACGGACACCAGATCTTCCTTGAGCCGGAAGGGCTGAGTGACACCACGGTCTATCCCAACGGCATCTCGACATCTCTGCCGGAGGAAGTTCAGCTCGCCATCCTGGCGACCATTCCAGGGCTGGAGCGGGTGAAGATGGTCCGGCCGGGATACGCCATCGAATATGATCACGTCGATCCCCGCGAGCTGGACCCGACCCTGCAGACCAAGCGTCTTCCGGGTCTCTTCCTCGCCGGACAGATCAACGGCACAACGGGCTACGAGGAAGCCGCAGCCCAAGGCGTCGTCGCGGGTCTGAACGCCGCGCTGGCCGCGAGCGGAGCCGAGCCGATCGTGTTCGATCGCGCCGACGGCTATCTCGGTGTGATGATCGACGACCTCGTGACCCGTGGCATCACCGAGCCGTACCGGATGTTCACCTCGCGGGCCGAGTACCGTCTGACCTTGCGGGCCGACAATGCCGACCAGCGCCTGACGGACAAGGGGATCGCCTTGGGCTGTGTAGGGCAGGCGCGGTCGCAGCGGCACGCGGCGAAGATGGCGGCTTTGGCATCGGCCAAGTCGCTCGCGCAGTCGTTGGCGATCACGCCAAACGAGGCCGCCAGGCACGGCCTGGCGTTGAACCGGGACGGCCACCGACGCTCGGCATTTGAGCTGCTGGCCTATCCTGACATCGCGTGGTCCATGCTGCGGGGTATCTGGCCGGAGCTCTCCGCCATCGATCCGTCGATCGCGGTCCATCTCGAAATCGACGCCAAATACGATGTCTATCTCAAGCGCCAGACCGCCGACGTCGATGCCTTCCGGCGCGACGAGGGGCTGGTTCTCACCGACATCGATTATGCCGACGTGCCGGGCCTCTCCAACGAAGCGCGGTCAAAGCTGGAGGCGGCGCGGCCGCGGACTGTGGGGCAGGCGGGTCGGCTGGATGGATTGACGCCGGCAGCGCTGGGGATCCTAGCGGCCTATCTGCGCCGCGAGGCCCGGCGCAAAACTTCGAAGGCGAGCGCATAGATTCTGTTTCACGTGAAACGCTGATGTGGGATGGGTGGAGCGCGGCGATACCCATCAGCCAGCGTCCTGACATTTGTTGGGTAACGCTGCGCACCCATCCTGCGAACGCACTTTCGGGACCCTCATGGCGAAAGCCGCCGTCCAAACCCCCTCGCCCATCCTGACTGCCGACAAGATCGCGGCGCTGGCACTCACTCCCGTTTCACGTGAAACGGAAGCGCGGCTGGATCGCTATCTCGAGCTCCTGGTGGAATGGCAAGCCAAGACAAATCTCGTCGCGCCCTCCACGCTTCCAACTCTGTGGACCCGCCATGTCGCGGATTCTCTCCAGCTCCTGAGCCTCGCGCCATCGGCAAAGACCTGGACCGACCTCGGCAGCGGCGGCGGATTTCCGGGCGTGGTGCTCGCCTGTGCGCTGGCGGAAACGTCAGGCGCGATGGTTCATCTGGTCGAACGTAACGCAAAAAAAGCGGCCTTTCTGCGCGAGGCAATTCGTGTCACCGGCGCGCATGGGTCCGTGCATTTGGCTGACATTGGAGATATTGTGGATAGAATCGGAAGCCGAGTCGATTGCGTCACAGCACGGGCGCTGGCTCCGTTACATCAGCTAGTCGGTTACGCAGAACCCTTTGTGAAGCAGGGCGCAAAAGCTTTGTTTCTCAAGGGTCAAGATGTAGAGTCTGAATTGACCGAAGCTACTAAATATTGGAATATTGAACCGCGACTCCATTCCAGCCGCACGGGCGGGCACGGCTGGATCGTCGAACTCGATCGGATCGAGCGGCGCAACCCCTCCGCGATCACAAATGGCGATCGGGCATGAGCGAATTAGATCATATATATCAAGAGGATAGGGAAGAAACGCCGCCACCCCATCCGCGCATTCTGTCGCTTGCCAACCAAAAGGGTGGCGTCGGCAAGACGACCACAGCGATCAATCTCGGCACCGCGCTCGCGGCAATTGGCGAGCGCGTCCTGATCGTCGATCTCGATCCGCAGGGCAACGCCTCTACCGGCCTCGGCATCGATCGCCGCAATCGAAGCTGCTCGACCTATGACGTCTTGATCGGCGAGGCGCCGTTACGCGAGGCGGTGGTGGCCACCGCGGTGCCGCGGCTGCACATCGCATCGTCGACCATGGATCTGTCGGGCCTCGAACTCGAACTCGGCACGACGCCCGGCCGTGCGTTCCGGCTGCGCGACGCGATTGCGGCGCTGAACAAGAATGCCGCGCCGGATACCGAATACACCTACGTGCTGATCGACTGCCCGCCCTCGCTGAACCTTCTCACCGTTAACGCGATGGCCGCCTCCGACGCGATCCTGGTGCCGCTGCAATGCGAGTTCTTCGCGCTCGAAGGTCTGTCGCAATTGCTGCAGACGGTGGAGCAGGTGCGCTCGACCCTCAATCCGAACCTGTCGATCCACGGCATCGTGCTGACCATGTTCGACTCGCGCAACAATTTGTCGAACCAGGTCGTTGCCGACGTGCGGCAGTTCATGGGCGGCAAGGTCTACAACACCATGATCCCCCGCAACGTGCGCATCTCCGAGGCGCCGTCCTACGGCAAGCCGGTGCTGGTCTATGATCTCAAGTGTGTCGGCAGCGATGCCTATCTGAAGCTGGCGACGGAAGTGATCCAGCGCGAGCGCGACCTGCGGGCGCATTAGTCCGGACGCGGAATCCGTAGGGTGGGCAAAGCGAAGCGTGCCCACCTGTTTCGCGGTTGGACCGCGGTGGTCACGGCGCAAGCGCGCCTTTGCCCACCCTACGATCCGATCAACTGAAAATCGATTCGGAGTGATGTAAGTGAATCCAAGGGAGTTGGCGACGATGGCCGACGAGGCGCGTTCACGACTGGGTCGTGGTCTGGCAAGTCTGATCGGGGATGTCGGCGGCGAGGCCGCGCATGTCGAACGGCCGCGCAACCAGCGCAAGGTGCCGATCGAATTCCTCAAGCCAAATCCGCGCAACCCGCGGCGGACGTTTTCCGATACCGAACTCGGCGAACTCGCCAATTCCGTCAGGCAGCATGGTGTGATCCAGCCGATCGTGGTGCGGCCGGTGAAGGGCACGCAGGACCGTTACGAGATCATCGCAGGCGAGCGCCGCTGGCGCGCCGCGCAACTCGCCAGCCTGCACGAGGTGCCGATCGTCCCCATCGAGGTCAGCGACTCGGACGCGCTCGAGATCATGATCATCGAGAACGTGCAGCGCGAAGACCTCAACGCGATGGAAGAGGCGCAGGGCTATCACGCGCTCGCGGACGAATTCAAACGCAGCCAGGAAGACATCGCCAGGGAAGTCGGCAAGAGCCGCAGTCACGTCGCCAACATGATGCGCCTCACCAAGCTGCCGGCGGAGGTGCAATCCTATATCGCGAGCGGTGAATTGTCGGCAGGCCACGCCCGCGCGCTGATCGGTGTGCCCGATCCGCTTACTGCTGCGAAGCGCATTCTCGCCGAGGGTCTCAACGTGCGCCAGACCGAGGCGCTGGCTCACGAAGAGGGCGTGCCGGAACGCAAGCCGCAGAAGGCGCGCGGCAGCAGTGGAGGAGGAGGGAAGGCAAAGGATCCGGACACGATCGCGCTGGAGAAGCGCGTCAGCGACGCGCTCGGGCTCGCCGTGACCGTCAACCACCGCGATCCCGGCGGCAGCGTCCAGATCAGCTACCGCAACCTCGAACAGCTCGACGAGGTGATGCGAAGGCTGGCAAAGGGCGGCTGAGGCGACGGGCCTCTCCGCGTCATTGCGAGCGAAGCGAAGCAATCCAAACTTACTTTGCTGCGAGATGGATTGCTTCGCTGTGCTCGCAAAGACGATGGTTGAACTATCATCCGCTCACCCCCGCCGCTTCGCATTGGCGGCGATCGACAGCAGCGTTCGCTGCGCGATCGCTGATGCCAGCGCGGCCTGCTTGCGCATGTCGAGCGCGGCGGTGCCGAGCTGGTCGATGACGGTGGCCAGCCGCGCCACGCTGAAATTTCGCAGCGCGATTTCGACGGCGGACTTGCGCGAGAAATGCAGCCGCGGATAGCCGCTTTCGAGCAAGGTCGAGACCGGCGTGCCTTCTGCCACTGCAAGCGCGGATTTATGCAGCCATGCCGCCTGGCGCTGCGCGGCGGAGATGATCACGCCGGGGTAGGTGCCGGCGACCATGGCTTTTGTGAATTCGCTTTCGACCACCTCCGGCCTGCCGGCGAAGGCGCCGTCGACGATCGGGTCGAGCTTCAACTCGGACGCGTCCGAGACCACGGTCATGACGTCGTCGAGTTCGATTTCGCCCTTGCCGTGGGCATAGAGCGCAAGCTTGCGCAGCTCGTTGCGCGAGGCCTGGCGGTCGCCGCCGAGCAGCGACATCAGCACCGCGCGCGCGTCGGCCGCGATGCGCAGACTGGAAGTCCGAAGCTCCTCGTCGATCAACCGGGCGAGGTCGCGCTCGGTGTCGGGATAGCAGGCAATCGCAACCGCGGTCTTGGCACGTTCGCAGGCCTTGCGCAGCGGCGACTCCGGTCGCAACTCACCGGCTTCGATCACGATCCGGCAATCCTTGATCGGCGAATCTGCCAGCGTATCGACGCCGCTGGCAAAGCTTCGCGAGCCCGCGCGCACCCGGATCGCGCGGCGACCGCCGAACATCGGTATCGTCATGGCCTCGTCGACCAGCCGCGACGGTTCGGCCGAAAGCTCGTCGCCGTCCAGCCGCACCAGCGAGAATGGATCGTTCGGATCGTCCACGGCGGATGCAACAAGCGCGTCCGCGCGTTCGCGCACGAGGCCGGCGTCGGGACCGTACAGCAGGATGATGGGGCGACCGGAATCGGGCCGGGCGAGATAGGCGTCGATTTCTTTTCCGCGAAGCGCGACCAATTGAGGTCAGGTGCCCGCGACGAAGAACGACGCCAGCCGGGTCTGGATGTTTTCCGCGATCTCCTGGGCGGCGCGATCCTCGGCATCGCGGAAGGCGCGCTGGCGGGCGAAGCGCTGCAGATTGCCTGGAATGTCGTAAGAGACCCGGGAGAAGGTCGAGCCCGTCAAGACCGACTTGTTGGTGGCCAGGTCGATCAAATTGTATTGCGCGTCGATACCGTAATTCTCGCTCGAGGGCAGCGCCGTGTTGGGATCGAGGATCAACGACGACCGAGAGCTGCCAAATCGCAGAACCAGCCGATGCGTCGGCGGCATGCCGGTGGCGTTGCCGTAGAGCTTGAACGCCAGCGCGTTGCGGATCTCGACCTGGACCCGGGCTTCGCGGGAGGCATTGGCTTTATTGACCGGCGGGACTTCCACGCCCATCAGCTTTTCGCGCAGGCCGGGCGTGCCGTCGGCACGTTCGGCATACATCGGCTGGAAGCAGCCGGCCGTGAGCGCCGCCAGAGCGGCGACGGCGAATAGCCGGGCGGCAATCCGGAACCTAGCCAACGACATTCACGATCCTCATGGGAACCACGATTACCTTGCGGACGGCCTTGCCGCCGAGTGCGAGTTTTACCGCATCGAGCGCCAAAACGGCAGCCTCAATTTCCGGATTTTGGGCGACCCGTGGCACAGTAACATCACCCCGTTTCTTACCATTGACCTGAACCACCAGCGTCACGGTGTCTTCGACCAGCAAATCGCGTTCGATTTGCGGCCAATCGGCCTCCGAAACGAGCCCGGACTGGCCCAGTACCGTCCAGCACTCCTCGGCCAGATGCGGCATCATCGGCGCGAACAGTTGTACCAGGATGACGGAGGCCTCCCGGACCGACCAGGCCAGGTCCGGCGCCGGCTTGCCTTCCCGTGCCAGCACCTCGGCCAGCGCATTGGCGAATTCGCGGATGTGGGCGAGGCAGACATTAAAATGCAGCCGCTCAATCCCGGAGGTGACCTTGTCCAGCGCGCCATGCGCCGCCTTGCGCAAGCCGAGCGAGTCCGGGCCAAACGAGGCCGGTCGGTCGGTCGGGGCATTCCTGGCGATCTCGGCGGATTCGTTCACCAGCCGCCACAGCCGCTGCACGAATCGCGAGGCGCCCTGCACGCGCTCGTCGCTCCAGATCACGTCGCGGTCGGGCGGGGAGTCCGACAGCATGAACCAGCGCGCGACGTCGGCGCCATAGCTCGCAATGATGTCGTCGGGGTCGACGGTGTTCTTCTTCGACTTCGACATCTTCTCGATCGGGCCGATCGTCACCGGCTCGTCGCCATAGATCATGCTGGCGCGGCGCTCGCTGCCGATCACCTCGACCTTAACCTCGGCCGGCGTCACGTAAGTGCCGTCCGGCTTCTGATAGGTCTCGTGCACCACCATGCCCTGGGTGAACATGCCGGCGAACGGCTCATCCATGGCGATATGGCCTGTCGCCTTCATCGCGCGGGTAAAGAAGCGGCTGTAGAGCAGATGCAGGATCGCGTGCTCGACGCCGCCGATATACTGGTCGACCGGCATCATCCGGTTGGCCACGTCAAGCGTGGTCGGCGCCTTCTCATTCCAGGGATCGGTGAAGCGCGCAAAGTACCAGGACGAATCCACGAAGGTGTCCATGGTGTCGGTCTCGCGCTGGGCCTTAGCCCCGCATTTCGGGCAGGTGACGTGCTTCCAGGTCGGATGATGATCGAGCGCGTTGCCGGGCTTGTCGAAGGTGGCATCCTCCGGCAGCACCACGGGCAGATCGGCGTCGGGCACCGGCACGACATCGCATTTCGGGCAGTGGATCACCGGGATTGGACAGCCCCAATAGCGCTGGCGTGAGATACCCCAGTCGCGCAGGCGGAAGTTCACCTGCCGCTCGCCGACGGGCGCGTTGCCGCGTATCTCGTTTTCCAGCCGCCTGGCGACATCTTCCTTGGCCTGCTCGATGGTCATGCCATCGAGGAAGCGGGAGTTGATCATACGGCCGTCGCCGTCAAAGGCGGTGTCGGTGATGACGAACGTCTTCGGGTCCTGTCCTTCGGGGCATACCACCGGGATGTTGCCGAGATCGTATTTGTTGACGAAGTCGAGGTCGCGCTGGTCGTGCGCCGGGCAACCGAAGATGGCGCCGGTGCCGTACTCCATCAGCACGAAGTTCGCGACATAGACCGGCAGTTTCCAGTTCGGATCGAACGGGTGGACCGCCTTGATGCCGGTGTCAAAACCCTGCTTCTCGGCAGTGTCGATGATTTCCTGCGCGGTGCCGATCTTTTTCACGTCGGCGATGAATTCGGCCAGCTTCGGATTCTTCGCCGCCGCCGCCTGCGCCAGCGGATGATCGGCCGAGATCGCCATGAATTTTGCGCCGAACAGCGTGTCCGGCCGCGTCGTGAAGATCTTCAGCTCGGATTCGCCAGCCGGCGTCGTCGCGGCGTCCAGCGCGAAGCGGATCAGCAAGCCTTCCGAGCGGCCGATCCAGTTGCGCTGCATCAGCCGGACCTTGTCGGGCCAGCGGTCCAGACCGTCGAGCGCGTCCAGCAGCTCCTGCGAGTACTTCGTGATCTTGAAGACCCACTGGTTCATCTCGCGCTGCTCGACGACGGCGCCGGAGCGCCAGCCGCGGCCGTCGATCACCTGCTCGTTGGCGAGCACGGTCATGTCGACCGGGTCCCAGTTGATCTTGCGCTTCTCGCGCTCGGCGAGGCCGGCGCGCAGGAAGTCCAGGAACATCTTCTGCTGATGCTTGTAGTAGCTGGGATCGCAGGTCGCGAATTCGCGTGACCAGTCCAGCGAAAGCCCGATCGAACGCAGCTGTTTCTTCATCGCTGCGATGTTGTCGTAGGTCCAGGCCTTTGGCGCGACCTTGCGCTCGATCGCGGCGTTCTCGGCCGGCAGCCCGAAGGCATCCCAGCCCATCGGGTGCAGCACGTTGAAGCCCTTGGCGCGCATGAACCGCGCCAGCACGTCGCCCAGCGTGTAATTGCGGACATGGCCGATATGGATCCGCCCGGACGGGTAGGGGAACATCTCGAGCACGTAGTATTTCGGCCGCGCATCGTCGTTTTTTGAGGCGAAGATCGCCTTTTCGTCCCACTGGCGCTGCCAGCGTGGCTCGGAATCTCGGGCGTTGTAGCGTTCGGAGGTCATGGAATCGCTGGGCTTTTTGTGGATTCGGGTCCCGTCGGAGGACGGCGGACTAGGCCACAAAAGCGGCTGCGGGGTCAACGGCTCGGGGAGCGGGGAGGGCCGGTCGGCAGGGGATCGATTATCCCGCCAACGCCACACCGGTCTCGTCGACCGGCCTGGCAAAACCGTGCTCGACAACGGTGTTGCGGCCGCGATGCTTGGCGGCGTAGAGGGCGGCGTCGGCCGCTTCGATCAGATCGCCGGGGGACTGCGCGGCATTCGGCAAGGTCGCGGCGACGCCGACGCTCACGGTGACGGTGTGGTGGCTGGAGGTGACGTGAGGCATGCCGAGGTCCTGAATCGCCGCGCGCACCGCCTCGCCGATCTCCAACGCCCGGACCGAACCCGTGTTCGGCAGCAGCAGGCAGAACTCTTCGCCACCGTAGCGACCGGCAAAACCCATGGTGCCGGCAGCCAGGTCGGCCAGCGCCTCACCCAGCCTGGTGAGGCAGGCGTCGCCTTCCGGGTGGCCGTAGGTGTCGTTGTAAAGCTTGAAATGATCGACATCGATCATCAGCAGCGCCAGCTCGGTGTTGTTCTGCTGCGCCTTCAGCCATTCGAAATCGAGCCGGCTCTGGAAGCCGCGGCGGTTGGCGAGACCCGAGAGCATGTCGATCGAGGCCATCACGGTGAGCCGGTCATTGGTGGCGACCAGTTCGCGCTCACGCTGGCTTAGCTGGGCCGCCATCGCATTGAAGGCGCGGGCGAGCGGCATGAACTCCGCCGGTAGACGGCTGCGCGAGACGCGCGCCGAGGAGTCGCCCTCGCCGAACCGCTTGGCCATGCCGGTCATGAGTTCGATCGGCTTGATGATGAGCTTCTCCGCGCCGATCAGCGCGCCGAGCAGCACGAACAGGCAGACGAATCCCAACTGGAGATAGGCGGTGCGGATCTCGCGGTTGATGGCTTCGGTGACTGCGGCCTCGTCGATGCTGACGATCAGGCGCGACTGCGTTCCCGGAATGCGCGCGAAGCTGATCGCGCGCCTGGAGCCGTCGGAGGCGCTAAAGGAAATCGAGCCGGTGTCGGAATTGGAGCTGAGCGCCTTGTAGGAGATCGCCGACAGCAGCGGCAAATTATCCAGCGGTTGCCCGATCATGCTGGCCTGGTCGGGAGGCGCGGCCAGCACGACGCCGGTGCTGTCAATGAGAACGGAGGAAATGCCCGGCCGGCCGCCGAGCTTGGCCATGATCCTGGACAGCCAGTCCAGGTTCATGCCGGCGACCACCACGGCATCCTCCTCCGGGTTGATCGCGGCGACCGGATAGGCCGCCATCATGATCGGCCGATTGTTGGTCTTGCCGAACAGATAGTCGCTGAAGACAAAATCGCGGGTCTGCTGCGCCTTCCTGAAATAGTCCCGGTCGCCAATGGTGAGCCCGACCTGGATGTTCAGGGTGGAGCATTGCACCACGCCATCCTTGCTGACGAGCATGATGCTGCGAATCCACGGCAGGTTGGTCGGCAGGCTGGCGCGCAGGATTTCGCAGCTGCGCGCGACACCGCTGGAAGCGCGGATATAAGCCGCCGATTTCAGCATCGTTTCAACCGAGGAAATAACCTCGCGCTGCGTCTCGGCGCTGTGCTGGGTGATGGTGGCGTATTCCTCCGCGGCGTGCGCGATCTGCTTCGCTCGGGCATCTTCGAGCGAACGGACGCGGTCCAGCATCAAGGGCGCCACCAGGAGCACGGCCAGCATCGCAAGCCGCGCCCGGATTCCCAGAAGCTTCTTGAGTTTGAGCCGATTGCGGTTGAAAGTAACGCCAGACATCTGTCCCCCCGCACCGGAACGTAGAGCGAAGGTTTCAAAAAGCCTTTCCCGAACTTGGTAAAATTAGAGGAAATGCCGTAAAATCACCGGCGCCAAAACCATGTTCAGGCTGGCTTCCAAGACGACATCATGCGGAAAAAATGACGATCTCGCTAACCAGGCCTTTACCAAACGGACTTGCTCAGGTGGAGCAGGACATCGCGCGTGCATGCGAGGAAGCGAGGCGTGATCGCGCCTCGGTGACGCTGATCGCGGTATCGAAGACGTTCGACGCGTCGGCCATTTCGCCCATCATCGATGCCGGACAGCGTGTATTCGGCGAAAATCGCGTCCAGGAAGCCAAGGCGAAATGGCCGGAGTTGATCGCGGCCTGCCCGGGGGTCGCGCTGCATCTGATCGGCCCGCTGCAGTCCAACAAGGCAAAGGATGCGGTGGCGCTGTTCGATGCGATCCACTCCGTCGACCGCCCGAGCATCTGCGAGGCGCTGGCCAAGGAGATCAATTCGCAGAACAAGCGGCCGGAATTGTTCATCCAGCTGAACACCGGCGAGGAGCCGCAGAAGGCCGGCGTCGCGCCCGCTGACGCCGACGCCTTCATTGCAAGCTGCCGCGAAAAATATGGCCTCGTTATTTCCGGCCTGATGTGCATCCCGCCGGTCGATCAGGCGCCCGCACCGCATTTCGCGCTCACAGCCAAGATTGCCGCGCGCAACGGGCTGACAAACCTGTCGATGGGCATGAGCGCCGACTTCGCCATCGCGATCGCGTTCGGCGCCACGCATGTGCGCGTGGGCTCGGCGATTTTTGGACACCGTTGAACGCGATTCACTCGCCATCGTTGCGAGGAGCGCAGCGACGAGGCAATCCACCTTTACGCAACGCGCGGAGAGATGGATTGCTTCGCTTCGCTCGCAATGACGAGGATAGGGTCTACCTAAACCCCACCGACACTTTGCCGAGCGAACCGAAATCGACGGCGCAGAAATCGCCTGCTTGAATTGGCAACGGTGGATGGCAGGTGCCAGTGGTGACGATCTGCCCCGCCTTCAGCGTCACGCCAAGCTGGCGCAGTTCGTTGGCGAGCCAGGTCAGCGCGACGCGGGGATCGCCGAGCACGTTCTTGCCGTGACCCACAAACTTTTCACCGCGCATCGTAACGACGGGCCGCTCCTCGACGAGGTCCATCGCGCGCCAGTCCGCGGTCGCGGCAGGCCCGAGCACGAACAGATGCGCGCAGGCATTGTCGGCGATGATCTGCGCGGCGCCGGCACTGACGAAATCCGCAAAGCGCGAATCCGGAATCTCGATGGCGGGATGCAACGTGTCGACCGCGTCGAGAACGTCCTGAACGGTATAAGGCGCCGCGCGCGCCGGCAAATCCACGCGCATGCGGAAGGCGAATTCGGGCTCGGCGACGCGCATGTCGTTGCCGGCCATCGACGCCGTTCCACCATCTGCAATCACCGTCTCGGCCAGGATACGCCCCGCCATCGGGCCGTCGACGTTGATATGCCTCTGTCCGGCCTCGCTGGTGGCCGCGATCTTCCAGCCGAACAAGGGCGCGGACGAGTATTGCTCAATCGCTGCCTGGATCGCATAAGCCTCGTTGCGATCGTGCGGACGTTGAGCGGCATCAAGGCCGGCCAGCTTGGTGCCGCCGCGCCAATGGTCGTGCAGGACCTTCGATGCTGCCGCTATCGCTTTCTTGTCGAGCATGGTGCTGTTTCCCGTCAGCCGATGATGATCTTGGTTCGCGGACCCATTCGCCGCAACAGCCGCAGCATGGCGGATTTCGTCATCGAGACGCATCCCGCCGTCGGCGAAAAATTGGTACGGGCCAGATGCAGGAATACGGCGCTGCCCCGGCCGGCAATTCGTGGCGCTGCGTTGTGATCGATCTCGACGATGAAATCGTAGAGGTGATCCTCGCGCGTTAGCCGGTCGCCGGCCTGATCGCGGACCAGGCGGATCGGCTGGTTGTAGTGGCGGTCCTGTGGGTCTTCGCACCAGGCATCTTCGGATCGGATCGGCCGGACCGGCAGAAAGGTAAGCGGCTTCGGGTGTCGGTCGGCGCGCCACCATAATTGCCGGGGGTAGAAGGTGCCGCGGGGGGTTCCGCCGTCGCCCTCGCGCTTGTTCGCGAGGATGCCGCCGCGACCAAGTGCCACCGGCACGGTCCAGCCGTCGGCGGTGAGCCAGCCCCGGCGCGGATCGCCAGCGGCCGGTCGAACGCCGATCGCAGAAAGCGGCCGATCACGCGCATCTGTCCAATAAGTGATTGAAAACTCTTTACTTCCCATGCCAATGCCCAAATCCCGGGGTTGCCTGCCCTGCCGCAACTGCTCTATTTCGTTCGCATTACAGGACATTCATCCAAACGCCGCTCAAATTTGGGATAGACTGCCGAAGCTTGTGAATCTGTAACAATCTCTTACCTGAAAGCGAATCGGGACGTGATGGCTTGGTCTGCTGGCGAAATCTGCCAGCGAATCAGGTTTGTCACCGACCGAGCCCCGGCTTGAGACGCTCCCACTTGTGTCCGCCGCCTGCCTCAAGAGGATCGTACCCTATGCCAAATGCCCGCAAGATCCTGATCGTGGATGACGACACCGATCTGCGCGACACCCTGGTCGAACAATTGTCGCTGCACGAGGAGTTCGAAGCCTCCGCGGTCGATACCGGAGCCAAGGGCGCCAGCGCCGCGAAGGCCAACTCCCCCGATCTGGTTCTGATGGATGTCGGTTTGCCCGATACCGACGGCAGAGAGGTGGTGCGCAGCCTCCGCAAGGGCGGCTTCAAGGCGCCGATCATCATGCTGACGGGCCACGATACCGATTCCGACACCATTCTCGGCCTCGAATCAGGTGCCAATGATTACGTGGCCAAGCCGTTCCGCTTTGCGGTGCTGCTTGCCCGGATCAGGGCGCAGCTTCGGCAGCACGAGGCCAGCGAGGACGCGGTGTTTTCCGTCGGTCCCTACAGCTTCCGCCCCGGCTCCAAAATGCTGACCGGCGCCAATGCCCGGAAGGTGCGGCTGACCGAAAAGGAGACCGCGATCCTGCGCTTCCTGTATCGGGCCGGCCAGATGCCGGTGTCGCGCGAGACGCTGCTGCAGGAAGTCTGGGGCTATAATTCGGGCGTCACCACGCACACCCTGGAAACCCACATCTACCGGCTGCGGCAGAAGATCGAAAAGGACGCCGCCAATCCGGAGATACTTGTAACGGAAGCGGGTGGCTACAAGCTGGTGCCGTGATAGGAATCGCCGTCACTAGAGCTTCGGTTCTGAACCTGTTGCGTATCCCCGGTCCGTATGTCGATCGAAGATGATGTAGCTCTGCTCGATCGGGTCCCGACATTGCACCTGTTGGGAACCGCAGCCTTGCGCATGCTCGCGATCGGCTCCGAGCAGCGCGACTATTCGAACGGCGATTATCTGTTCAATGCCGGTGACGAAGCGGATGCAGGCTACATCGTGCGGCGCGGCGCGATCCGTGTCGAGGATGGCGATGCCGAAGTCGTTGCAGGGCCCGGCTCGCTGATCGGCGAGTTGGCGCTGATCGTCGCAATGCGGCGGCCGTCCAGTGCCGTCGCGATCGAGAATTCAACCGTGATCAGGGTGGCACGCAGCCTGTTTCAGCGCGTGCTGGAAAGCGATCCCGTTGCGGCGCGCCGGCTGCGCGACGAAATCGCCACCCGCACCAGCCAGCTCGCCAGCGATATCGTGATGGCCGGCGCCAAGCTCAGCACCTGATTCTAGTTCACACGTCCAGCGTCACCGTGACAGGCACATGATCGGACGGGCGCTCCCAGCTCCGTGCGTCGCGGGTGATCCTGAAATCGCTGACGCCATCCTTCAGCGCACGCGAGACCCAGATATGATCCAGCCTGCGGCCGCGATCGCCCACGGTCCAGTCGGCGGCACGGTAGCTCCACCAGGTATAGACTTTCTCTGACAGCGGAATCCGTTCGCGCGCGACGTCGAACCATTCGCCATGGGCCTGTGCAGCCAAGAGCTTCTCGCATTCGATCGGGGTGTGCGAGACCACCTTCAGCAGCTGCTTGTGCGACCACACGTCGTTCTCATGCGGCGCGACGTTGAGATCGCCGACCAGGATGTGGCGGTCGTCGCCGCGCGGATGCAACGGCTCGCACGCCTTCATCTCGTCGAGAAATTTCAGCTTGTGATCGAACTTGGGGTTCAGAACAGGGTCCGGAATGTCGCCGCCGGCGGGAACGTAGAAATTGTGCAGCACAAGCGGCTTTGCAAGCAGTGCTTTTTCGCCGAACGCCACCGAGATGTGGCGCGAGTCGATCTTGTCGCAGAAGGTTCTGATATCGGTGGTCTCGAACGGCAGTTTCGAAACGATGGCGACGCCGTGATAACCCTTCTGCCCATTCAGCGCGACGTGCTCATAGCCGAGCCGCTTGAAACGCTTCAGCGGGAACGCGTCGTCAATACACTTGGTTTCCTGCAGGCACAGCACGTCCGGGCGCGCCGATTTCAGGAATTTGGCGACGATGTCGATGCGCAGGCGCACCGAATTGATATTCCAGGTCGTGAGGGAGAAACGCATGCGGGCTGATGTAGCAGAATTTCCGGCCCGTCATGGCCGGGCTTGACCTGGCTTGACCCGGCCATCCACGTCTTTCTGCCAGGGACCGTCAATCAGCCCGGCGGGGTCTGGTAGTTGGTGAAGTCAATCTTGAACAGGCCGGGATCGACCTTCCTGGAAGAATCCAGATTGTAGACCGCAACCGTGGTGTCGTAGCCCTGCGGATCGGTCACCGTCCACTGCTTGAGCTGGCCGTCCTTGGCGCCGACCATCAGCATCAGGCGGCTGGTGCCGATCAGCGCCTGCTTTTCTTCGATCGTGACACTGATGAAGACATCGTCGGCGGTGACGCTGACGACATTGGTGTCCTTCAGCAGATCGATCCGGTCCGACAGCAGGAAGCGCAGTGGGGTCTGCGACAGCGGATAGATGTCCTGGGTCGAAAGCTTCTTGTCGCGCACGGCCAGCGACGATCCGTCGGCGATGATCGCGATCGGCGTCGGGTCGTCATACTCGAAACGCACCTTGCCCGGCTTCTGGATATAGAAATCGCCCTTGGTCTTGCTGCCGTCGGGCCCTACCTGCACGAAATTTCCGACCAGCGTCTGCAGCGACGACAGATAGGTGCTCACCCGCGCTGCCTGCGCCTTCTGATTGGCATCGAAAGTCGCGAACACATTGGCCGGCACGTTGCGGTTTGGATTGGGAATCACTGGCGTCGGCGGGGTTTGCGTTGTGCCGGTGGTAAGAGGTCTGTCCTGCGCGCTGAGCTGCAGGCCGCCGTCGCGCGCCTTGGGCGCGGGTTTTGGAACCGGAACGGCCTGCGAGAATGCAGCCGTGCCGAAGCTCGCGCCTGATGTGGCGATCAGCAGCGCCAGTCCGCAAAGCAGCCCACGGTGTATGTATCGTTGTGCCATCAATATTCTGGATCTCTATTCGACGCGTCGCCGCGGGCCATTTTATCGCGCTTTCGACCAAAGGGGATATCGTTTTTCCGTGAAAATGAGTGCTTCCAGGCCGATCCTGGCGGCCGGGTCTAGAATCCGCCCTCTTCTTCCTCGACCAGAATTTCGCGTTTGCCGGCGTGATTCGCCTGCCCAACGATGCCTTCGAGTTCCATCCGCTCCATCAATGACGCGGCGCGGTTATAGCCGATCTGAAGCCGCCGTTGAATATAGGAAGTCGAGGCCTTGCGGTCGCGTTTGACGATCGCAACGGCCTGCGAGAACAGGTCGCCGGCCCCGTCGCCGCCCATTCCGGTGGAATCGAACACTGCGCCGTCCTCGTCGGTCGGCTCTTCCGCGGTGACGGCTTCGAGATACTCCGGCTGACCCTGTGTCTTGAGATGGCGCACCACCTTCTCGACTTCCTCGTCGGAGGCGAACGGGCCATGGACGCGGCTGATGCGGCCACCGCCGGCCATGTAGAGCATGTCGCCCTGCCCGAGCAGTTGCTCGGCGCCCATCTCGCCGAGGATGGTGCGGCTGTCGATCTTCGAGGTGACCTGAAATGCGATGCGGGTCGGGAAGTTCGCTTTGATGGTACCGGTGATGACGTCGACCGAGGGACGCTGGGTGGCGAGGATCACGTGCAGGCCGGCGGCGCGCGCCATCTGCGCGAGGCGCTGCACCGCGCCTTCGATGTCCTTGCCGGCCACCATCATCAGGTCGGCCATTTCGTCGACGATGATGACGATATAGGGCAGCGGATCGAGATCGAGCTTCTCTTCCTCGTAGATCGCCTTGCCGGTTTCCTTGTCGAAGCCGGTATGCACCGTGCGCGTCAGGTCCTCGCCCTTGCCGCGGGCTTCGCCGAGACGCTGATTGTAGCCGTCGATGTTGCGCACACCGAGCTTGGACATTTTCTTGTAGCGCTCTTCCATTTCGCGCACGGCCCATTTCAGCGCGACCACGGCCTTCTTCGGATCGGTCACGACCGGCGTCAGCAGATGCGGGATGCCGTCATAGACCGACAGTTCGAGCATCTTGGGATCGACCATGATCAGGCGGCACTGATCCGGCCTCAGTCGATAGACCAGGCTGAGGATCATGGTGTTGATGGCAACCGATTTGCCGGAGCCGGTGGTGCCGGCGATCAGCATGTGCGGCGTGCGGGCCAGATCGATAATGATAGATTCGCCGCCGATGTTCTTGCCGAGACAGAGCGGAAGCTTCGCGTGCGACTCGTCCTTTGTGGTCAGCAACTCGCGCAGGTAAACCTTTTCGCGATGCACGTTCGGCAGTTCGATGCCGATGGCGTTGCGACCGGCGACCACGGCGACACGCGCGGAGAGCGCGCTCATCGAGCGGGCGATATCGTCGGCAAGGCCGATCACGCGCGATGATTTGATGCCCGGTGCGGGCTCGAGCTCGTACAGCGTGACGACCGGGCCCGGATTGGCCTTGACGATCTCGCCGCGGACGCCGAAATCCCCGAGCACGCCTTCCAGCGCACGCGAATTGTTCTCGAGCTCGGACTTGCTGAGCGGTTGCCGGTCGGATGCCTTCGGCGCCGTCAGCATCGAGATCGACGGCAGTTCGAATTTTTCGGTTTTGCGGGAAGCTGGACGTGGCGCGGCCTTCTTGCGCGAGGGCGGAGCCTCCTCTTCCTCTTCCTCCTCCTCCTCCTCGTCTTCTTCCTCCTCTTCGTCCTCCTCGTCCTTCGGGGCCAGGGACGGTGCGGCGCGGCCGCCCAGGGTCGGCTCCTGGCGCTGGAAGGAAGACGTCTGCGCCGGCGGCGAGCTCGACACCAGCGAGCGATAGGCCGTGCTCATCAGCCACCCGATCCGCGCCTTGGCGCTCATCAGGGCGTGAAAAACCCATCCGAGCGACACCGAGCTGCGATCTTCCTCTTCGACGAAGGGTGTGTCGTCGTCCTCGATCGGCGTCAGCTCCTCGTCCCTCGGACGCGAACCCCAGCCGCTTGCAAACAGGAATGCGGCGCACATCGCCGCGAACAGAATGATGCCGAGCACCAGCCGGTAGGCGAAGCCGGCCGGGCCGAACACCACGGCAGGCGTTCGCACCAGCGCGTCGCCGACGACACCGCCAAGGCCGGTCGGCAGCGGCCACGCCCCGCCATGCGGCCAGCAACTCGCAAAGCCCGCGGCGATCACCGTGCAGAGAATCCAGCAGCCGAGGCGCAGTGCCTCGCGGTCGAAGGTGCGATGGGTCAGCATGCGCCAGCCCCACACCGCAATGGTGAGGATCAGCATGATCGCGCCGAGACCGAGAATCTGCATCAACAGATCGGCGCCGATCGCACCGGGGTAGCCGAGAATGTTGCGGATCGGGCGCGACGTCGCGTGGCTCAGGCTCGGATCCCGCACCGACCACGTGATCAACGCCGCCGCCGCCACGCCCGACAGCCCGATCAGGCCGAGGCCAGCAAGTTCGCGTACGCGTCGCGCGAGGGCTTCGCGGATCGAGGCCGGCAGGTGGCCGACGAGGGGAATGACACGTTCGATCGCTGGCATGCTCATTGGGCCCTGCGACTAATCCAGAGTTTCGACCAGCCGGTGCAGTGCCTCGGCCGTTGACTCACTGTCGGAGACCAGCGCGAGGCGGATGTAGCCTGCGCCGGGGTTGAAGCCGTCGTTCTGCGGTCGCGACAGATAACTTCCGGGAATAACGCGGACGCCCGCATCCCGATATAATCTCACCGCCGCCGCCTCGTCGCCGCCGCGTTCGGAGACGTCGAGCCAGACGCAGAAGCCGCCAGCCGGCCGTGCGTAGCCGTAGCGGCTGCCGAGGATCTGGTCGGCAAGATCGAACTTGATCCGGTAGAGCCTTCGGTTTTCCTCGACATGCGTCTCGTCGCTATAGGCGGCAACCGCGACGTGCTGCAGCGGCACCGGCACCTGGGGTGCGGCGACGTTGCGGAACTCGTGAAAGGCGGCGAGAAACTTGCGGTCGCCGGCGGCAAAGCCGACGCGCATGCCCGGCAGGTTGGAGCGCTTCGACAGCGACTGGAACGCGACGACGTTGGCGAAGTCGGGGCCGGCACATTCCAGCGCGCTGCCCGGCGCCTGCCTGGTGTAGATTTCCGAATAGCACTCGTCGCTCAGGATCATGAAGCCATATTGATCCGCAAGCCTTTTCAAACGGGTAAAGTAATCGCGCGAGGCGACCGCACCTTGCGGATTGGCCGGCGAAGCGATGAAGATCGCTACCGTCCGGGCCAGCGTCGCCTCGTCGAGCGCGTCGAGATCCGGCAGAAACCCGTTGGCGAGCGTGGTCGGCAGGTAGATCGATTCACAGCCGGACGCGCGGGCCCCGGCGCCATAGGCCGGATAGAACGGGTTGGGCATCAGGATCGCTGGCTTGCCCCGGCGCGGTCCGACATAACGGGCGGCCGTGATCGCCGCGAAAAACAGCCCCTCACGGCTGCCGTTCAGGACCAAAACTTCGCTTTCGGGATCGACAGCTCGCGGCAGGTCGAACCGGGTCGACAGCCAGTTCGCGACCGACCGCCGGAACGGCTCGATGCCCTTGGCCAGGGGATAGCGCCCGAAATCGGCGATGTGCTTTGCCAGAACGGGCCCGACAAAGTCCGGCACCGGGTGCTGCGGCTCGCCCAATGACAGCGTAATCAACGGCTTGGCCGGCTGGTAGGGCGCCAGCAGTTCGGTCGTCCGCAAAAAGGGGGAGCGCTCGGCCTGACCGGCAGGGGTTGCGCTGCCGGCGCCCTGCGCCACGCCGGAAGAGGCGGTCATTGCCATGTCTGAAACGCCAGTACTTTCAAGAACGGTCCAACGGCTTAACCCGCGACCGGACACTCATCAAACCACCATAGATACGGCGAGGTTAAGACGCGATTAACCATCGGTTGGTCTGGACGAATTGCGCGGTATTACCATATTATGAAGCGGTATTACCGCTGGAGAATGAGCCATGGCAACAACAGTCACGAGCAAGGGTCAGGTGACAATTCCGAAACGTGTCCGCGACTATTTGGGGATTCAACCCGGCAGCCAGGTGGATTTCCGCCGCAGCGCTGATGGCGGCGTGATGATCGAGAAAGCCGATGGGCCACGGCCGCCTAGCAGGTTCGCCAAAGCGCGAGGGTCGGCTGGGCCGGGTATGACGACCGATGAACTGATGGCTCTCCTGCGTGGCGAACCGGAATGACGCTCGTCGATTCGAATGTCGTTCTGGATGTCGTCACCGACGGTGAGGCGTGGGCGGACTGGTCCCAAGAACAACTTGAACAGGCAGCCTCGTCCGGGCCGCTTGTCATCAACGACGTCATCTATGCCGAGATATCGACGCGCTTCGCCACGGTCGAAAGTGTGGACGCGATGCTCCGCAATCTGGACATCGACCTGGTGGCGATCCCGCGTACCGCGCTCTTTCTCGCGGGCAAGGCCTACCTGCGGTACCGCGGCGCCGGAGGCCTTCGCACTGGCGTGCTGGCGGACTTCTTCATTGGCGCCCACGCCGCTGTCGAACAGATGCCCCTGCTGACACGCGATGCAAGGCGCTATCGAACTCATTTCCCGACGGTCGAACTGATTATGCCGGAACACGAGCAATAGCGCCCGCCACATTACCGCTGCGGCAGCCGCTCGAACGCCGGCATGCCCTCGGGTACGTGGTGATAGGGCTGCTTGTCGACGGTGTAGATCGCAATCTTGGGGCCGTCGAACAGCGAGGGATCGTCGAGGGTGCCGACCTTGATGACGACGCCGGGCAAACCCAGCGGCCGGGTCACGACGTGCGTGCCGCATTCGGCGCAGAATTCGCGCGTCACGGCGCGTTCGAGGTCAGCGCGCTTGAACTGCTTCGGGGCTTCGCTGGTGTATTTGAATCCCGCGATCGGCATCACCAGGAACATGTTGGTCGAGCCGCCGGTGATGTACTGGCATTCCCGGCAGTGGCACTGCGCCTTCATCATCGGCTCGCCCTCGGCCTCATACCGCACCTTGCCGCAATAGCATCCGCCCTCGAGTTTCATGGCGTCTCTCCCTGGGGTGTTATTGCCGCCATTTCGACGGATCGCGCCCGGTTTGGCAAATCCTTTTCGCCCAAAGAAAGGGGCCCCAGCTTGCGCTGGAGCCCCTCAACGGTCAGGGCATTGCCGGGTATGTGCCCGAACCGGAGTTGTGGGTGCGGCCTCGAAGCGACCGCACCCCGGGAGGACTTACATGTTGTAGGCGCGCTCCGTGTGCTCGGTGACGTCGAGGCCCTCACGTTCGGTCTCGACGTTGACGCGGAGACCGACGATGACGTCGACCACCTTGTAGAGGATCGCCGACCCGATGCCCGACCACAGCAGCGTGGTGCCGACGCCCCAGAGCTGAGCGGTCATCTGAGCGACGAAGTCGTAGTCCGCGATCTTGCCGGCGACGTAATCCATGACGCCGGTACCGCCGAGGGCGGGGTTCACCAGGATGCCGGTGCCAAGCGCGCCGACGATGCCGCCGACGCAGTGGACGCCGAAGACGTCGAGCGAGTCGTCGTAGCCGAACGAGTTCTTCACGACGGTACAGAAGAACAGGCAGACGACGCCGACCACGAGACCGAGCACGATCGCTCCCATCGGACCGGCGAAGCCGGCCGCGGGTGTAACCGCCACGAGGCCCGCCACCGCGCCCGACAATGCGCCGAGCACCGAGGGGTGGCCCTTGACGATCCATTCCGCGAACATCCAGGCCATCGCCGCCGCTGCGGTTGCAACGAAGGAGTTGGTCATGGCGAGCGCAGCGCCGCCGGAGGCTTCGAGGTTCGATCCGGCGTTGAAGCCGAACCAGCCGACCCAGAGCAGCGAAGCGCCGATCATGGACATGGTCAGCGAGTGCGGAGCCATCAGCTCCTTGCCGTAGCCGACGCGCTTGCCGATCAGCAGCGCGCCGACCAGACCGGCGATGCCGGCGTTGATGTGCACGACGGTGCCACCAGCGAAATCGAGGGCGCCCTTCTTGAAGATGAAGCCGGCGTCAGCATTGATTTCATCAAGCTTGGCCTGCGCCGCCGTCTTCGCCGCTCCGTCGGTCGCCGCGGCAAGCGCCTTGGCTGCATCCGTGATCAGGTCCGGACCCGGCCAGTACCAAACCATGTGCGCGATCGGGAGATAGATCAGCGTGACCCAGAGCGGGACGAACAAGGCGACTGCCGCGAACTTCATGCGTTCGGCAAATGCGCCGACGATGAGGGCGGGGGTGATCGCCGCGAAGGTCATCTGGAAGCAGAAATAGATCAGCTCCGAGATGTTGGCGTCGACGCTGAAGGTCGCCGCTTTCGTATCGGTCGTCACGCCCATCAGGAAGGCCTTGGAGAAGCCGCCGATGAAATCGGAACCGCCGGTAAAGGCGAGGCTGTAGCCGTAAAGCGCATAAAGGATAATGACGATGCAGACGCAGTAGAACACCTGCATCAGGACCGAGAGCATGTTCTTCGAGCGGACGAGGCCGCCATAGAACAGTGCGAGGCCCGGAATGGTCATCAACAGCACCAGCACCGTCGACGTCAGCATCCAGGCGTTGTCGCCCTTGTTGACGGTCGGCTCGGCGTAGGCAGCGGTTGCAGCGAACAGGCCGACTGCGAAGGCCGCCAATCCCGCGCTATGGGGACGTTTAAACGTCATTGATCTTACTCCTGAATGGTAGGGTTGAGCGCGAAATCAGAGGGCCGCGGCATCCGCCTCGCCGGTGCGGATGCGAACCGCATGGTCGAGGTTGATGACGAAGATCTTGCCGTCACCGATCTGTCCGGTTTTGGCGGCGGAGGTGATGGCGTCGATGGTCTTGTCGACCTGGTCCGAGGCGACGGCGACCTCGATCTTGATCTTGGGCAGGAAACTCACCGCATATTCGGCGCCGCGATAGATTTCGGTATGACCTTTCTGCCGGCCATAGCCTTTGACTTCCGTCACCGTGAGACCATGAACGCCAATGGCGGTCAGGGCGTCGCGGACTTCTTCGAGCTTGAATGGCTTGATGATCGCCATAACAATTTTCATGGGTCCTATCCCCGCTTGGGCCCGGCTCAGACATACCGGGCGTTCTCGACTGAGATTCACCACGCGGAGAAGTTCACTACGCGGGCACAGCCTGGACCATTAGAATCAAATGCCGTGCCAGATCGGAGGCGTTGCCTAACGGACTATGAATGCGGCTGTTTTCGCGCTCGGCGCGAGTTGCCCTATCCTGCGCCATTCCGTCGCGCCTAACGGATAGGCAGGCATGCCCAAATCATGAGCGAGCCTGACTCCGGACATATTCCTGCCCAGCAGTCGGGCAGCCAGAAGGTATTGGGATGGGCAGGCTACTGCAGCGCTTCGCCGTGCTGCGAGATGTCGAGACCCTCCAGCTCCTGCTGCAGCGACACCCGGAGCGGCACGAACACGCTCACAAGCTTGAGCAGCACGAACGTGACGCCACCGGACCAAACCAGTGTGGCGGCGACACCGTAGAGCTGGATCAGCACCTGCTGCCCGTTGCCTTCGAGCAGGCCGGACGTGCCGCCGATCGCGCTTACTGCAAATACGCCGGCGAGCAGCGTGCCGGTCATGCCACCGATGCCGTGGACGCCGAACACGTCGAGCGAGTCGTCATACTGCAAACGCTGCTTGAGCCAGGTACAGGCCCAGAAGCAAAGCGTTCCGGACACCACGCCGATGATGACGCCGTGCCAGGGCGCGACAAATCCCGAGGCCGGCGTGATCGTTCCAAGGCCGGCGATCGCGCCGGAGATCATCCCGAGCACCGAAGGCTTGCGGCGCGTCGCCCATTCGATCGCGGCCCACGTCAGCGCGCCCGCGCAGGCCGCAAGATGCGTTGCGGTGATCGCCATCACGGCGCGCGAGTTCGCAGCCAGCGCCGATCCGCCGTTGAAGCCGAACCAGCCGACCCACAACAAGCCGGTCCCCATCACGGCAAGCGAGAGATCGAATGGCGCGAGATTTTCGCTGCCATAGCCGTGACGCCGGCCCATCACTTTGGCTGCAACCAGGCCGCCAACGCCGGCGGAAAGATGCACGACGAGACCGCCAGCAAAATCCAGTACGCCCATGGTCGCAAGAAATCCGCCGCCCCAGACCCAATGAGCGAGCGGCACATAGGCAAACATGAACCATCCGGCCGAGAACAAGAGATAGGCCGAGAAGCGCATGCGGTCGGCCACGGCGCCTGCCACCAGCGCCACCGTGATGATGGCAAACGTCATCTGGTACAGCATGAAAAGCGCTTCAGGGATGGTCTTTGCCGCCGGGTTGACGCTGTCCATTGTCATTCCGACCAGGAACCAGCGATCAAGCGAGCCGATCCAGGGGCCGTCGCCGACGAACGCCAGCGAATAACCGAACGCAACCCAGAGGATCGAGATCATCGCAACGGCAGCGAGGCTCTGCGCCATCGTCGCCAGCACGTTCTTCTTGCGCACCATGCCCGAATAGAACAGCGCCAGGCCCGGTATCGTCATCATCAGCACCAGCGCGGTGGCGACGATCATCCAGGCGGTGTCGGCGGGGTTGATCGCAGATGTCTCGGCGGAAGCCGGCGTTGTCAGCAGGAAGTTCGCAGCAAGAAGCGTGAGCGCAGCATTGCTTGCTGCACGATACGATGGTGCCCCCATGGAATTCCCCCGGCGTGTTGTCGTTTCTTGACTGTCTCGGCTCGCGCGACGGCATCGCTGCCGTCGCGCCTTGA
>LNFM01001468.1_pt1 | contig 68305 bp, 68 predicted proteins | sample 596031 | NCBI WGS metagenome assembly LNFM01 (sample SAMN04254537, study PRJNA301005) | activated carbon metagenome | isolation source: dual media filters at the Ann Arbor, Michigan drinking water treatment plant | place: USA: Ann Arbor
GTCGTCTCAACCGGCCCGACATGGCGGTACCAATAGCAGCCGTCTTCGGGTTTCAGGATCACTTCCTGCAGGTTCTGATACGGTGCCGCAATCATGGCGACCCCTTCCGGCAGCTCCTTTAGAAACCCGGTCGTTTTGTCAGTCGCCTGATTGATCGGGACGGTGCAGGCCCCAAGTGCAAGAAACCCAATCGCAAGACAAATCGACCGCGACTGCCTCGAAGCCACGGGCGGGGTTCGGTTTATGCGCGCGACGTTCTCGGCTGTGATCTCTGACCTGTTAATACTGCTCGGTCGCATTGGATATCCTTGTTTCTTGTTCTATCGCGTTCCTGATCCGGTATGGGCAGCTTTGGCCCAAGCCTGCGGGCACTATACCTTGATCAGGGCCGCGGTGGCATACATGAACGCGAGCCCAGCCAGAAAACCGCCAAGAACAGCGGGAGCAAACAGCACGACTTGCCGGTCGTTGTTCTGGCGCATCAGGTAGGCGGTGACCTCAACCATGACCTGCAGGATTGCACCCGCCCCGACGGCCAGCGCCAATGCCGACCATTGCGGCGCGTAGGCTAGACTGCCCGCCCACATGCCCAGAACTGCCGGGCCGCCCGCCAGTAACGTAAGGGCAGCAAAGGTCCAAAGTGGTGGCCGGACACGCAGCATTGGTGCGGCGATGCCGATGCCTTCCGTCACATTGTGCAGCGCAAATCCGAGGACGAGGAAGGTGCCAAGCCCTGCCGACCCGGCAGCGAACGCCCCACCGATGGCCAGCCCTTCTCCGAAATTGTGCAACCCGATCCCGAGGGCGATGTAGAAGGCCAGCGCCAGCCCTTCGGGCGTGCCGCGCCAGCGTCCGATGGCCATCAGCAACAGGAAACTCGCCAAGCCGGCCAGCCAGACCATTGCAGACCCCTGGAACAATGCGGCGGCACTGGCCGCAAGTTCCAGCGCCTCGGAGGTCATGTCGATGAGCAGAAAGGCCAGCAGGCCCACAGTCAGCGCGAGCAGGAAATTCATGCCCCCCCGCCCGACCCCGCGCATCGCCGGATAGAACATCAAGCCAAGCGCCACCGGCAGCAGGCCGACAATTGCACCCACCAGCGCCTGAAGCCGCAGTTGGCCACCCGTGGCCTTTGGCGTCGGCACAGCCACGGCAATTTCATGCTCGAATGCGGTCCCGGTGTTGGACAGCATATTCACAAGATGCGCTTCACCCAAAACCCAAGGATAGGGGATCTGCACCCAGACGGTATCGCCGCGCGCAATCGGTCCCGGCGGGTCTTGCGTGAACGTCCAGAACGCATCGTCTACGGCCACTTGCGCAATAGCCATGGGTTCTGATCCACCGGCGCGCACCAGCAGCCCGATCCCGGCCTCATCCAGAATGGTCCGCTCCACAGTCAGCGCTTCGACCGCGGGCGCGCCGTTGTTGAAGCTGCGCAGGGGATCAAGCGACGCGATCCAGACGAAGGCACCAAGCATGGCTGCCAACGGCACAAGCACCAATAGCAGACGGGTCAGCACGGGGCGGGTTGGTTGGCTCTGGTCGCTCATGCTGCGGGTCCCCGAACGTCAAACATGCCGACCCAGCCAAGCTCGGTGAACTCGGACTGGTGGGCGTGGAACATGTACATGCCATCCTCGTGCTCGGCGAAGCTGAATTCAAGAATGCCGCGCTGCGCCTGACACTGGGTGATAAGATCGACGGTGCGCAGGGTGGGCGTCAGTGTGGTGCCGGTGTCGAAGTAGTTAAAGAAATTCGCGTGCAGATGGAACGAGTTGATCGGGTCGAACTCGGTCACGTTGACCAAGTAGATCCGCACAGGCCGGGTCTTGTCGATTTGGATCGGCACGTTCATGTAGGCTTGGCCGACAGTATTGGCGGCATAAACCTCGTTGGCACCGTCGAAGTTTGTATCGAAGGCGTTCATCACCATCGCCAGTTCCTGCCATTCGGCATTCTCGGGACTGCCGTGCAAGCGCGACGCAGCAATAGCTGTAAAGGCCGGGTCCGTCTGGCGTGCTGGGTCGGGGTCGATGACGAACAGTCCATACATGCCCTTGTGCATGTGCCGTTTCAGCGGCAGCGCATGGCAGTGATACAGATGGCAGCCAAAGGGCTTTGCGTCGAACTCGTAGATGAATTCCTCGCCGGGCCCGATCAGCCCGGCACCTGGAACACCGTCCATCCGCGCTGAATGGATGCCATGGAAATGCATGGAATGTGGGTGCGAGCCCAGATTGCGGAAGACGATCCGCAGCCTTTCACCTTCCTTCGCCCTCAGGGCCGGTCCGGGCACACGACCGTTGAATGTCCAGGCGGGAAAAAAGATGCCGGGGGCAATCTCGATTTCTCTGTCGATGGCATCGACTTCGAAAGTGCGCAGAGTCCTGCCATCGGGCAGCAGCTCGGTTCGACCAGTCTCCCAGTCTGTCAACATGGAGGTAGGATCGAACCCGTTCCTGCCGTGATCGACCAGACCGACCGTTGTCATGTTGCCATGCGCCATCCCCGACATGGGTGCCGCATAGGGATCGGATGGCATGTTGGACATGTCGTGACCGGCCATCGGGTCTGGTACGCTTTGCGAGCGCGCGCTGCCAGCGGCGATCGCAGCACCACCCGCAGCCACAAGACCACCGACAAGCAGCGCGCGGCGCGACGGGTCAACGGAGCGTTCGGTATCGGCAGGCATGGATCGGACTTCCTCGCAAGAGCGGCACCAAAGTCTGTGCGCCAAAAGTTAGACAAGGCTAACAATCTGCTCTGTGCCTTTACGTGTCAATCCATTTCGTGCAAAACTGAACTGATGACGAACGTTGATCTCCAGAAAACAAATGCAGTCGAGCCTGAAGCCCGGGCCGGCGACGCCCGCGCCGAGGCGTTTCAGGGCGTGCGCGCGGCAAGGCGCAATGAACTGTCGGAAGACTACGTCGAGTTGATCGCCGAATTGATTCACAATCAGGGCGAAGCGCGTCCCGTCGACATTGCAACCAAGATGGGCGTCACGGCACCCACCGTGGCCAAGACCCTCGACCGTCTGGCCCGGGACGGGCTGATCACCCGCGCCAAGTATCGCTCCGTTTTTTTGACTGAGGAAGGCCGCGCACTGGCCAAGGAATGCCGCCACCGGCATGAGATCGTGTTGCGGTTTCTGATCCGCCTCGGGCTTGACCCTGAGACAGCCGAACACGACGCCGAAGGCATCGAACATCACGTCAGCGAGCGCACGCTTGCCTTGTTCGCAGCATTTGCCAATCGGTCCTGAGCCGACGCTCAGACACTTTCGACTGCGGCTTTGACTTCGGCAATCAAACTTTCCGGGCTCACGTTTTCCAGCCGTTTGCCGTCTAGAAAGAAGGTCGGCGTCTGACGGATCCCAACGGCTTCGACATCGGCCATGTCCTGATTGAGGACACCGGTAATCCCTGGAAACAGGCGGTCGCTCTCGGCCTTTTTCAGATCAAGCCCAACCGCCCCCGCCACCCGCCAGGCGACATCCATCTGCGGTCCGTCGTGCAGCGCCCAAGTGGGTTGCTTTTCAAGCAGGGCGTCGAGAACCTGTTCAAACTTGTCCTGCATCCGCGCGACCTCAAGGATGCGCACTGCCTCGTCCGAACCTTGGTGGAACACCGTGTAGCGCAGCACGACACGGACCTGCGTGGGGAACTGCTTTTTGATTTCCATCACGGTCGGGTGAAATGCGCGGCAGGCCTCGCAGGAAGGATCGAAGAACTCGACCAGCGTGACCGGCGCATCGGCGGGGCCAAAGCTGGGGGAGTGGGGGCGGATCAAAAGTGCCGGGTCGACGGCCGGGGTAGCAGCTGCGACCGCTTCGGCTTCGGCCTTACGTTGGCGGTTCATGTGCGGGTTCCTTTTGGAATAATCAGACAGGCAAGGATGGCGGCGAAGGCGGCCAATGACAGGTAGGGAATCGGCAGGCCAAGGATGGTCTGCGCCGGACCCGAGCAGGACGGTCCGTCCTTGGTGCAGGGTGCGACCGCCTCGGGGACAAGTCCGAGATAAAGCCCGGAGTGCCAACCTGCCAGTGTCAGACCCGCCAGCACCAGCGGAAGGGCGTAGGCGCGCGCAATGCCATCCCCTCGCCAAAGCGACAGGCCAAGGATCGGGACCAGCGGGAACATCGCGATGCGCTGATACCAGCAAAGGGTACAGGGCATCTGTCCCAGCACCTCGCCAATGAACAGCGCGCCAAGCGTCGCTGCAAGGGCAATCAGGAACGCGGCCGTCAGGGGCACGTCATCGCGCGACAGCGTCTGTGTATCAGCGTTGGTCAAGAACAGGCTCCTTACGGCGGCGAAAGGGCAGAGAGGCGGTGATGATGCAGACCGCCCCCAGCGTGATGGCGATATCCGCGACATTGAAAGTGGGCCAGTGCCAGTCGCGCCAGTAGAGATCAAGGAAGTCGATAATGTTGCCAATCGCCCCACCAACCACAAGCGCAAAGCCCGCGCGTTCAAACGGATGGCGTGCCCGGAACGCCATGACAGCAAACATCAGGGTTAGTGCTCCGGTCAGCGCTGCCATTAGCAGGGGTTTGCCTGCCATCACGCCTGACAGCATGCCGAAGCTCGATCCTTCGTTGAAACCGAGCGTCAGGTTAAAGCCGGGGAAGACGGCAACCGGCTGGCCAAGCGCGAGCTTTGACAGGGCTGCTGCCTTGCTCAGCTGATCGGCGAGAGTAGTTGCCGCGATCAGGACGACAACCATACGCGCGTTCATGACGTTTCCTTGGCGTGAAAGCCGATCCAACGCGGGACGGACGCGGCATAGCGGTCATAGTCGGGGCCCAAGGCCTCACGAAGGGCGCCCATCTTCCGACCGGATCTGCGTGGTGGCTGACCAGAGGAACAGGATCGCCGCAAGGATGGTCGGTACGGCAGGGACCGCGAGGGCGACCCCGGTCAGCAGAGCAAACTGTCCGACAAAGGTCGGGTTGCGGCTGAACTGATAAAGCCCGCCTGAGACGAGGCTACCCGTTTGGCCGGTCACCACACCGACGCGCCAGGAAGTGCCCATCGACATCTGAGCCGCAAAGGCCACCATTGCGCCAAGGCCCGCGATGAAGATGCCGATCATGCCTAGTATGGGTGCCTTCCCCTCGGTCCAGAACGGATCGACCTTGTGCAGCATGGGCAGCGCCAACCAAAGCAGCGGCCCAAAGAAGGCCAGCGCGAATGCCGCGCGGAACCCGAAGGCCGCCAACCGGTCGCGCCCGGTGGCGCGCGCGAACAGCCAGACCGGTCGTCCCGCCGCCTGCGCTGCAACAGCACTGCCCCAGAAGAACAGCGCGAGATAACCGAAGAGAAGGGCCAGCGCGGCCCAGCCGAAAGCAGACATCATCGGATCAAGCCTCGCGTTCCGGGTTGAAGCGCAGCAGGCGCAGGGCGTTTAGCGTGACCAGCACGGTCGCCCCTGTGTCGGCTAGAATGGCGATCCAGAGGCCTGTCAGCCCCAGAACCGAGGTCACAAGAAACACGGCCTTCAACCCAAGCGCGATCGTGACGTTCTGCCGGATGTTGGCCATCGCCGCGCGCGACAAGCGGATCGTGGCGGGAATGTCCGTCACCCGGTCGCGCAGGATCGCCGCATCGGCGGTTTCCAGCGCCACATCGGTGCCTGACCCCATCGCCACGCCCACGCTCGCCTGCTTCAGCGCGGGGGCGTCGTTGATGCCGTCGCCGATCATCATCACGCCGCCCGCCTCACTCATCGCCTTGATGGCCTTGAGCTTGTCCTCTGGCATCATATCGGCCTGAAACTCCATGCCGAGCCCGCCCGCGATCGCGGCAGCCGTGCGCGGGTTGTCCCCGGTCAGGATGACGGAGGTCACGCCCATTGCCGTCAACTGCCGCACAGCATCCTTGGCATCGGCGCGCGGCTCGTCCCGCATCGCGATCAGGCCGAGCGGGGTCTTTTCGCGGAACACCGCGACGGCGGTCTTGCCGTCCTCCTCAAACACCGTTGCCTGACGCAGGCCGAGGCCATCGAGCCCGCCATTCTCCATGGCGTAGCGCGGCGAAGCGACCCATGCTGATGCTTCGCCAACCGTTGCGATCACGCCCTTGCCCATCAGGGCCTTGGCATCGCGCGACGGCAGAGCCACGACACCGGCATCCTTGGCCTCGTTCAGGATGGCGATGGCTAGAGGGTGGCTCGACCCGGTCTCGACACCCGCGGCGACGGCCAGCAACTCCGCTTCAGTCGTGGTGCCGAAAACAACCACGTCTGTGACCTTCGGCCGCCCGTGCGTCAGCGTTCCGGTCTTGTCAAAGGCGATGCGGTTCACCTTGGCCGCAGCCTCGATCACTGCGCCGCCCTTCATCAGCAGCCCTCGTTTTGCGCCCGTGGACATCGCGGAGGCGATGGAGGCCGGGACCGAAATGACCAGCGCGCAAGGGCAACCGATCAACAGAAGGGCCAGCCCACGATACACCCAGGTATCCCACGGTTGACCAAAGGCCAGCGGCGGCACCAGCACGACAAGGGCCGCGACCGCAACGATTGCGGGCATGTACCAGCGGCTGAACCGGTCGATGAATCGCTCGGTCGGGGCGCGTGCCTCCTCGGCCTCTTCGACCAGACGGATGATGCGGGCGATGGTATTGTCTTCCGGCCCCTTGGTCACTTTGATCCGCAGCGCCGCTTCGGTGTTGATTGAGCCCGCAAAGACCGAATCCCCCGGCCCGCGTGTCTTTGGCACGCTTTCGCCGGTGACCGGGCTTTCATCGACGCCGGAGGTGCCTTCGGAAATCTCGCCATCCGCCGGAATACGGTCACCGGGACGAACGAGGATCATTTGACCGACTGACAGGCTGGCCGCGGCCACCTCTTTCGTCGTGCCGTTCACTTCCAGCAGCGCGGTTTTGGGTACCAGATTGGCCAGGGCCCGGATACCTTCACGCGCTTTGCCGGCTGCGACACCCTCCAGTACTTCGCCCACGGCAAACAGAAACACCACAATTGCAGCCTCGGCGGCGGCGTCGATGAACAACGCCCCGATCGCGGCCACCGTCATCAGGCTTTCAATGGTAAACGGCTGACCCATCCGCAGCGCCGCGAATGCGCGTTTCGCCACCGGGGCCACGCCGATCACGCAAGCGGCAACAAAGGGCCACTTGCCGATCTCGGGCGCCAGATACTCGATTATCCATGCAGCACCCAGCAACACAGCGGTAAAGATAACCAGCTTGCCCTTGCTGGTTTGATACCAGCGCTTGCCGCGGTCGGCGGGATCGTCATGGACATGACCGGGGCTGCCGTGACCGGAGTCGTCGCGCTTTGGCGATGCCTCGGCCTGCGTGGCGCGGTCACGACTCGCATGATCGTGGTCGGCGTACTCGCCATGTTCCTTCGCGGCACCCTCTCCGGGCAGCACGAACTCTTTCTTCACTGATGCCGCGCGCGGCGCGATCTCATAGCCAAGGGCGCGGACAGTTTTCTCGATCTTGTCCCGCCCGGTCTGAGCCTCATCCAGCGTCAGGCGCAGGCGCTCCGTCATCATGCCGACCTCGACGCTGCTGACCCCCGGCAGACGCGCCACCGCATCCTTGATCTTGGTTGCACAGGACCCGCAGTCCATCCCGGACACGGTCCAATCACATGCTGTTTCGCCGTTTGACGCTGTCATTGTCTTCCTCTCTGCCCAAAACGAGCAGTTGTCCTTATCGAATCAGCAATTTAATGTCTCTAGCAACTATAGCTTCAAGGGGAATATTATGCTGACCATAGGGAAACTCGGAGCGCAGGCCGGGGTGAAGGTGCCGACCATCCGGTATTACGAGCAGATCGGCATCTTGCCCGAAGCTGAACGCAGCGCCGGAAACCAGAGGCTCTACAGCCGCAAGGCGCTGGAACGGCTGGCCTTCATCCGGCACGCCCGCGATCTTGGCTTCACGCTGGAAGCGATCCGCGATCTTCTCAGCCTGTCCGACAATCCCGACCAATCCTGCGCTGCCGCCGATGCCATCGCCAAGGCGCAACTGGCAGAGGTAGAAAGCCGCCTCGCGCGGCTGACGGCGCTCAAGGCCGAACTGGAACGCATGGTTGTGCAATGCGCGGGCGGGCGGATCGCTGATTGCCGGGTGATCGAGGTTCTGGGCGACCATTCACTGTGCACAACCGATCACCGTCATCCCGAAAGCGAGGCAAGTGCATGACCGTTCCCGGAAACCTTGCCATTTATGCAGGAGCGGCGCTGGCCGAAATAGCGGGCTGCTTTGCGGTATGGGCGTGGATGCGACAGGGCGCGAGTGCCCTATGGCTCATCCCAGGATTGGCCAGTCTCGCAATCTTTGCCTGGCTGCTGACCCTGGCGCCGTCAGAATTCGCCGGTCGCGCCTATGCGGCCTATGGGGGCGTCTACATCGCCGCCTCGCTCGTCTGGCTTTGGGCGGTCGAGAAGCAGCGACCCGATACATGGGACCTAACCGGTGCTGCAATTTGCCTGATCGGGGCGGCCATCATCCTGTGGGCGCCGCGCTCTGTGTAAGGGTCACACAATCCACAAAGTGACCCAGCTCAGAGCGAGGTAGCGCCCGCCCTTCGCCAGCGTGACGACCAGCACTACGCGCCACAGCGGTTCGCGCATTAGGCCGGACACAAGCACCAAGGGGTCGCCTATGACTGGCAACCAAGATCCGAGTAGCGTCCACCACCCATGGCACGCGTACCAGTTACTGGCGCGTGTCAGCTGACCCGGCGATACGGGAAACCAGCGCTGGCCCGCATAGCCTTGCAAAAACCGGCCAATCGCCCAGTTGACCAGAGACCCCAGCACATTGCCCACAGTGGCCACCAGAAGCAGCAGCGAGACCGGGTTGGATTTGGCCAAAAGCATCCCGACCAGCACAGCCTCTGATTGTGCAGGGATCAAGGTCGCCGCAATGAACGCAGCGAAAAACATCGCTGTCAGCGTCATCATTGGGTCAGGCGGCCTTCGGCCAGCGGTGGTGCAGATCGTCGATCAGGTAGGGGTGGCGATGTCCGGAGGCTGCAGGGTCTTTCAGATGTGGGTGGTCGGGCGGCAGATCGTCATGGACGTGCATAATTTCCACAGGGTCCTGCGACGGCCACAACAGCATCACCGCAATCAGGGAAACCGCACCGACCGCCGCCAGCAGCGCGGCCGCAGCGGGCAGGCCAAAGGCCGATCCCGCCCAACCAGCCAGCGGATAGGTGACCAGCCACGCCGCGTGTGACAGCGCAAATTGTGCGGCAAAAACGGCAGGACGGTCTTCTGCCCGCGCGGATCGGTTCAGGATACGACCGATCGGCGTTTGCGTCAGCGAAAAGCCAAAGCCGACGATGGCCCACAGCAACAAAAGCATGGCAAGATTGCCCGCAAGGGCGGTGATCGCCACCCCCGCCACCATCAGTGCAGCCCCCGACAGCATCACGGGCCGGTCTGCCATCCGCTCCAGCATCCGGGGCAGCAGGAACGCCGCAAGCATCGAACCGGCCCCGAAGGCCGCAAAGGCCAGCGCCACTTGCGGCGCACCCAGACCCAGCTTTGCCTGCACCAGCACAACCGTGTTGACATAGACCATGGCCCCCGCTGCCGCGACGGACATTTCCATCACCATCAGACCTCGCAAGCGGGGCGTCGCCAGATAGATGCGTGCGCCTTTGGTGATCGAGGTCCAGAAGGCTTGTGGCTCACCCACGGCACGCGCGGGCAAGGCAACTGTGGCCACAAGCAGTGCCGAGGCGACAAAGCCAAGAACCGTTCCCCCGAAAAGCGCCGGAAAGCTGACAAGCGTCAACAGGGCCGCGGCCAGCATTGGGCTGACAAGCTGCTCTAGATCTTCAGTCAGCCGCATCAGAGACAGGGCGTTGGTGTAATCCTTCTCCTCTGGCAGCACATCCGGAATGGTGGCCTGAAACGCTGGGGTAAAGCCTGCCGAGGCCGCTTGCAGGAAAAAGATCAGCACATAGATCTGCCAGACCTCGGTGACGAAGGGCAGGAACAGCACCACGCCCGCGCGCACCAGATCAAGCACCACCAGAAACGCCCGTCGCGGCAGACGCTCTGCCACTGCGGCCGCCACCGGGGCCAGCGTGACATAGGCCACCATCTTGATCGCCAGGGCGGTTCCCAGCACCAGACCGGCATCATCGCCCGCAAGTTGCCAGGCCAGCAGGCCAAGCGCGACCGTCGCCAGACCGGTGCCGATCAGCGCGATCAGCTGGGCCGCGAACAGGTGCCGGAAAGTCCGGTTGCTTAGAACATTCAACATCGCATCATCTTTCAAAGGAGTTTTGTCAGGGCCTTGATTTCGGCAAGATCACCGGTCGCCGGTGATCCAAGGCAATGGTCTATATGATCGTGGATCAGGGTGCGTTTTGCCTCAACGATGGCCCGCTCCACCGCCAGAAGCTGGGTGGCGATGTCCGGACAGTGTGCGCCCGCTTCGATCATGCCGATCACATGGCGCAAATGGCCCTCGGCGCGCTTTAGACGCGTCAGGATGGCCGGACGGGTTGCATGCAGGTGGTCTTGTGTCATATACCTGACCTAACCCCCCAGGGGGGATAGAACAACAAAGAAGTCAGGCAGAGCGTGGAACGATCCCTGAATATAAGGGCCGCAAAGGCACCTGCGGCAAGAGTTGTCGTGGCGATCATGCTTTTGCTCGCGCTGATCCTGGCTCCTGTCGTGATCCTTTCTTCGCATGGACCCGGCGCCGGCTATGTTGCGCAGCAGGTTGACCTTGCCAAACAGATCCATGGTCACTCCCATGCCGAGGACAGCGTCGGACAGCACGACGCAACCGACCACGAGCATCCGGTTTCTGCCATTCTGGCTGGTTCGGAAAAATTCGGCTTCGATATGCACTCCGCCGTTCTTTTCCACGATATGCCGTTGGCGGACGGGCGCAGCAGGGATGGCCCCCGACGACCGCCGCGTGTTGTCCTGATTTGACAAGCAAACTTGCTTTTACGGACACCGCATCTTTCAAGGACACAAAATGAATACTCCTATCCTACGCCGAACGGCGGCAGGGGCCCATCTTCCATGGGCGCTGATCCTGCTCGTCCTCGGTCTGCTTCTTGCCGCCGCTGCGCCAGCGCTGGCCCATGGCGTCACCCTTGGCGACAAGGGCTATATTCAAGAAGTGACCGGGGTGAAGCTGATCCCGTTTCTCTACCTTGGTGCCAAGCACATGGTCACGGGCTATGACCACCTGCTGTTTCTGTTTGGTGTGATTTTCTTCCTTTATGGAATGAAGCAGATCGGCACCTACGTGACGTTGTTCGCAATTGGCCATTCAACCACGATGCTGGCCGGGGTCTGGTTCAACTTCGGCATCAACAGCTACGTCATTGACGCCATCATCGGCTTTTCAGTGGTCTACAAGGCACTCGACAACCTTGGCGCTTTCCGCGCCTGGTTCGGCGTGCAGCCGAATACCAAGGTGGCGACGCTGATCTTCGGGTTCCTTCACGGCTTCGGCCTTTCCTCGAAAATCCTTGACTATGGCATTTCACCCGACGGGCTTTTGCCGAACCTGCTCGCCTTCAATGTCGGTGTTGAAATCGGTCAGCTTCTGGCCCTCGCCGCCATCCTTCTGGTGATGACCCGCTGGCGGGCCACACCGTCCTTCGCGCGGCAGGCCTATGCCGCAAACGTCGCAATGATGGCGGCAGGCTTTGCGCTGATGGGCTACCAGCTCGTCGGGCTGGCCGTCGCATGAGAAACGGAGATACTGACATGCAACAAAAATTCGATATCGGCAGGGCGCCCGTTCCTCCGCTCCGCGCCGAGCCGCGAACCGCGCAACCGACCGGCGGGCGCGGCCATATCCAAGGGGTCGAAGCCACGTCTGGCGGCCTGATCCGCAGCACCTTGATGGCTGGCGGGGCAGCACTCGCGATCCTGACCTTCTTCTGGCTGCCAGCCGAATACGGGATCGACCCAACAGGCGTTGGCGGGTTGATGGGCCTGACCGAGATGGGTGCGATCAAGCAGCAGCTGGCTGGAGAGGCCGCGGCACAGGATGCGGCGGCAGCGCTTGCACCTGCAGCGGTGGCGTCTGTGCCGGGCGATGTGACGGCAAGGCTTGACCGGATTGAAACCCAGCTTGGCCAGATCGCAGCTATCATCGGTGCCGACGTGGTGACAGCCCTTCCGGCGCCGGAAGCGTTGGCAACCTCTGCACCTGCCCCTGAACCGGAACCTGAGGTCGTCGCCGAACCCGCGCCAGCCGTTGCCGAACCTGCCGAAGCGCCAGCACCCGCAGTCACCGCAGATGCGCCCGGCTGGCGCGATGAGCTTGTTTTCACATTGGCCCCGACCGAGGCCAAAGAAATCAAGCTGGTGATGGCAGCCGGTGATGTCGCCACCTTCGAATGGGTCTCGGAGGGCGGCGGGGTGAATTACAGCCAGCACGGCGACGACGGCGGAGCCAACGAGGTTCGCTTCGAGGATGGCCGCGCGTCACCCGGGCAGGACGGCACGATGACAGCGCCGTTTGCGGGCAATCACGGCTGGTTCTGGCGCAATCGCGGCGATGCACCGGTCACCGTCACCCTGCGCGTGGGCGGTACTTACGCAGAGATGATCGAGGTGGAATAGCAAGCCAAACACGGACCGGGCTGCCGGAAATCGGCGGCCCCGGCTCAGCCGATGTCTGGCTTGGGGCCGAACCGGGCGGTCAGATCAAACGCATCCCCGCGAAACACCTGCCGGGCGATGGTCAGGGTTTCCTCGCCACGCCAGGTACGACGCTCGACCAGCAGACAGGGCGTGCCGAAATCGACCTCCAGGGCGCGTGTTGCCACCGCATCCGCCGCGATGGCAGCAATGCGATGCTCGGCCACGGTCCAGGGCACATGACCCAGAAGCCAAGGCCCGGGTGGTTCACTGCGGAAATCAGCGGTCGCGGCAGCCGGAACGGCGTCGATAAAGATGTGGCGGTCTTCGATCAACACTGGGCTGCCATCCGCCAGATGCACTGAGCGGACGAACCGGCTTTGACCCAGATGGTGCCCCTCGGCCCCCAGATGCACGCAGCAGGGCGGGCGCATCTCGTCCAGAAGAGGACAATAGCCATAAGCCGCACCGCGCGCCTCGATATCGGCGCGGATGTCGGGGATGGTCAGAACCGCTGCATGCATCCGGGGACGGGCAACCACGGTTCCCGCGCGGCGGTTTCGGCTGATCAGACCGGTGGCCGCCAGCGATGCCATGGCCTTGTTCACGGTCATCCGCGAACAACCGTAACGCGCCATCAGTTCTGTCTCGGTCGGCAGGCGGTCCCCGGGCTTCCATTCGCCAGATAGAATACGCGCCTCGACCTCCGCCCGGATGCGGGCGTGCAAGGTTGCAGGACGGGTGTCAGGTGCGTGATCGTGCATGGATCAGATCATGGCATGAGCATCAGCATCCGCAAGGTGGCACGCGGCGGCACCGCCATGGGCCACGGGGCGCAGGACCGGTTCGGCCTCTCGGCAGCGGGGTTCGACCACCGGGCAGCGGCTGGAAAACCGGCATCCGGGGGGTGGGTTTCGCGGGGACGGTGGGTCACCGGCCAGCAGGATGCGCGGACGGGTGGCCTCGGTCACCGGATTGGGCGAGGGCACGGCGGACAAGAGCGCCTGACTGTAGGGATGGGCGGGGTCGGAGAAGACAGCCTTTGCTTCGCCTTTTTCCGCCACACGACCCAGATACATCACGGTGACTGATGAGCAGACCTCACGCACAATTGCCAGGTCGTGGGCCACGATGACGATGGTCAGGCCAAGCTGCGCTTGAAGCCGCGCGAACAGGTTGACGATCTGGGCCCGGACCGAGACGTCCAGCGCCGAAAGCGGTTCATCGCAAATCAGAAGTTGCGGCGAAAGTGCCAGCGCACGGGCGATGGAGACCCGCTGCCGCTGCCCACCCGACAAGGAGCGTGGCAGGCGGTCAAGCACGGTTTCCGGAAGCGCCACGAGATCGAGCAACTCCTGCACCCGGGCGCGGCGGGCCTTGTTGTCGCCAATCCCATGAATCTGCAATGGCTCCTCCAGCGTCTGGCCGACAGTCTGGCGACGGCTCATGCTGCCCAGTGGGTCCTGGAAAATGAACTGCACGGCGCGGGCAAAGCCCTTGCGGTCGGCCTTTGCCCAGTCTGCGCGGTCGCGGCCAAATATGGAAACCTGGCCCACGGTCGCGCTTTGCAGCCCGATCAGCGCGCGCGCAAGCGTCGTCTTGCCACAGCCCGACTCGCCCACAATGCCGTGGAACGCCCCGCGCCGGACGGTCAGGTCCACGCCATCGACAGCGCGGACCAACCCGGCGGCGGTTTGGAAATGGACCTTCAGGCCGCGGGCATCGATTGCGTCGGTCATCGGGCCATCAGTTTGGGGGGTGTCAGTCATGGGTTACGATCCCCTCGGCAGCAATTACAACAGGACAGGCCACGCGATGCGGCACGACACCCATGCCCACTGTTTGCAGACGGGGGCGGCGGGTGTTGCATTGCGGTTGTACGCGGTCGCAGCGGTCGGCAAAACGACAACCAGCCTCCAGTTGCGCCTGATTGGGCGGGATGCCCGGGATTTCCTTGGTGCCCGAGGCGCTGTCGGATCGGAAGTCAGGAACCGAAGCCAGAAGGCCGCGTGTATAGGGGTGCACCGGTGCGGTCAGCACATCGATGGCGCTGCCTTCCTCGGCCACTTGCCCTGCGTAAAGCACCGCTACCCGGTCAGCCAGCACCGACACCGCACCGATATCATGGGTGATGAGGATCACCGCAATGCCGTCCTCCTTCTGAATCTGGCGGATAAGGGCAAGGATCTGTGCCTGCACCGTGGCATCCAGCGCCGTCGTCGGTTCATCCGCAATCAGCACGCGGGGCCGCGCCGCCAAGGCCAACGCGATCATTGCGCGCTGCAGCATGCCGCCGGACAATTCATGCGGGTAGCGGTCATAGCGGTCTTCGGGGTCAGGGATGCCGGACCGTGCCAGCAGAGAGACGGCCTCCTTGCAGGCCTCCGCCGCCGACAGCCCGGCAAAGCGGCGCGCTTGTTCGGCCAATTGTGGGCCTATCTTCAGCATCGGGTTCAGGGCCGACATCGGGTCTTGGAAGATCACCCCAAAAAACCCGCCGCGCAGGCGCGACAGTTCAGCGGGCGACATCGCCAGAATATCCTTACCATCCGCCCGCGCAGTGCCGCGCAGGTCCACCGCCACGCCTTCAGGCAGCAGGCCAAGCGGGCCTAGCGTCATCACCGTCTTGCCGGACCCGGACTCGCCCACAATCGCCAGCGTCTCGCCTGGGGCCACATGGAACCCGGCCCCATCCACCGCACGGACGGAAACGGTGGGCGTGTAGAGGTCAATCACCAACCCCTCAACTTGATAGATGGGGGCGGTCATGCCTCCACCACCTTCCGGGCCACTTCTTCCGCCGCACGCGCCGCTTTCTTGCGTGACAGCAACCGGCCCCGCACCGCACGGGGAACCTTTTGCAATGCAAACGCCTCGCCCAGAAGGTTGAAACTGACCACCACGGCGGTCAGGGCAAGGCCGGGGATGATTACCAAGGCCGCGTTCTCCTCGATGTAGGACATGCCATCGACCAGCATCTGGCCCCATTCCGGGGTGGGCGGGGCGACGCCAAGGCCAAGGAACGACAGCGTGGCAATCGCCAGCACCAGCGCACCCGCATCGGCCGACGCATAGACCACCACCAGCCCCAGAACATGCGGAAGGATGTGGCGGGTGAATATCCAGATGTGCGAGGCACCCATCACCCGAGCCGCCTCGATATACGGCTGCTGCAATTCGGCCACCACCACGGCGCGACTCATGCGGGCATAATTCGCCCACCAGGCCATAGTCAGGGCGACGATCATCTTCCAATAGTCAGACATCCAGTCGAAATTCGCGCCGGAAAACACCCCCATCAGCGCCAGCGCAATCACCAGCGACGGCAGTGCCAAGGCAATGTCGATCACCGAGATCAGCACGAGTTCGGTCTTGCCGCCGACATAGCCCGCGAAAGATCCGATCACGACGCCGATCGCCAGCGCCGCGACCAGAACGAACACCATCGCCACTAAGGATGTGCGCGCGCCGCCGATGATCCGGCTGAACATGTCGCGGCCAAGGTAATCGGTGCCCAGCCAATGCGCCCAGCCCGGCCCCTCCAGCAGCGCGGCATAGTCCTGCGTAGCCGGGTCATGCGTCATCAGCCACGGCGAGAAAATGCCGATCAGCACGAAGATGAATGCGGGGGCAAGAATCGCCCAAGGCCAGTTTTTCATGCTTTGCCCCTCATGCTTTTCTAGGCCTCCGCAGACGGGGGTCTGCAAGCATCGCCAGCAGATCGACGATCAGGTTGATGGACACAAAGAACACCACAAAGAGCGTCAGCGTCGCCTGCATCCCGATGAAATCCCGAAACCGGATCGCCTCTATGAAGAACGCACCGACGCCGTTCAGCCCGAACACCCGTTCCACCACAATCGCGCCGATGATCATCAGCGTGAACTGCGCGCCGAAGGTGGTCATGTAGGGAATGGCAATGTTGGGCAGCGCCTCACGCAACAGCACCGCGCCGCGCGTCAGGCCCTTGGCGAACCCGGTGGTTGCAAAGGGGCGCGACATGGTGTCCTGCAGGTTCACCCGGACAACGCGGGCCAGAACCGAGGCTGGAAACAGTGCAATGGTAATCCATGGCAGCAGCCATGAGGTCAGGCCGGAGACGCCAAAGGTCGGCACCCACCCCAACCAGACCGAGAACACGATCACCAACATGGCAGCCACGAAGAAGTTGGGGGTTGAGGCCCCCACTAGAGCCATCCCGTGCAGCACCCTGTCGATGCCTCCACCGTTTGACGCGGCCCCCGCGATGCCCATTGCCAAGGACAGCACCAAAGCCAGAACGCCGCCGCCGGTCAGCAAGGCCAGCGTCATGGGAATACGCTCACCGAACTCCTCGGCCATCGGTTTTCCGGTGCGAAGGCTGATCCCGAAATCACCGGTCAGCGCATCCCCCAGCCAGCGCGCATAGCGCAGCGGCAGGGGGTCGTTGAGGCCGAGATCGTCGGCGATCTTGGCGATCATCTCACCATCTGCACCCGCACCCGCCGCTCGTTCGGCGATGAGTGCGGCCACGTTTCCGGGGGCGGCGGTGACCAACCAGAAGGTCAGCGCCGTTGCCGCCAGCATCAGAAGGAGGGCAAGCCCCACCCGCCGCATGAACATGCGTTGCATCGAATTCGCCCTCCCAGATCCGGTCAGCCCAGTGTGATGCCCTTGAACGGCAGGTCGTAATCCGTCGCAGGCAGCGTGAAGCCCGCAACGCGCGGATGCACGGCCCACAGGCGTTGTGTCACGACGAGCGGGCAGGCCGCCGTATTGTCGCGCAACCAGTCGTAGACTGCCTGCATCGCGCCCTCACGCGCATCGCCGCCGGTTTCCAGCGCGGTTGCCACCAGCACATCCAGATCAGGATGGACGTAGATCTTGCCATCGGGCCCTGTGTCCGATGCCGTGACGAATGACGCCCCGAGCGAGCCATGCGGATCGTAAGGCGCGCCGTAGGTGCCAAAGAACGTCAGATCGTAATCGAACTTCGGGCGACGGTCGTGCATCGTGGCGTTGTCCACCGTCTCGATGTTGGTCTTGACGCCGACTTCCATCAGCATGCCCTGGATCATCTCGGCGATGCGCCGCGAACCGGGGAAGGACTCTTCGGAGACAAGAAAGGCAATCTCCAGCGTCGCACCATCCTTGGTCCAGCCAGAGGCATCGCCCGCCCAACCGCCTGCCGTCAGCGCGGCCTGCGCGGCGGCGATATCACGGGCCGGAACCGGAGTGCGGCTGCCCGCTGTGGGCACCGTCGCGGGGAAGATGTCCACGGTTGGGTCAGCAAAGCCTTCGAACAGCACGGTCGCCACAGCGGTGCGGTCGATGCCAAGGAAGATCGCATCACGCACGGCCTTGTCCTGCATCATCGGCGAATTCGGCGAGAAGCCGAGGATCGTCGTCGCTGTTCCGGGCTCAGCCACGATGGTCATGCCCTCACTTGCCAGCGCTTGTGCGCGCCGTGGCGAGAGGGCCGCGACCCAGTCCCCACCGATCACGTCCAACTCGCCCGCGCGAAGGGCGTTGGCACGAGCCAACTCGTCGGGAACGACCTTCAATTCCAGCCGCGCAAAGGTGGGCTTTTCGCCCCAGTAGGCATCGTTGCGGACCAGAACGGTTTCGGTCGAGGAGTAGCTCTCCACGATCCACGGACCGGTGCCGATCGGCTGGCCTGCCGCTGCCGAGGGCGACAGGAAGCGCACGGGGCGCACGATGGTCAGTTCCAGGAGCGCTGCCGGAACCGGACGCTTCAACTTGAGCGTGATCTTGTTGGGCGCGTCGATGACGATGCTCTCATAGGCATCGGCGATCCCAATCCACGAAAAATCGGCCACGCCCATCCAGCGTTTCAGGTTCCACTCCGCCGCAGTAGCATCAAACGGCGTGCCATCCGAGAACGACACGCCTTCGCGCAGATCGAAACTGATTGACAGGCCGTCCTCGGCCACCGTCCATGCCGTCGCCAGACCCGGCTCCAGCGTCCCACCAGGGCCGTAATGGATCAGCGCGTCAAACACCGCTGAATAGGACGACAGGGTCGAGACATTCTGCAGCAGGTCCAGATCACCCGTTTCGCCTGAGATGGCAACGCGCAGGGTATCGGCGTGGCCATCGGCAAAGGCGACGCGCGGAAGAACGGAAAGGAAGGACAGTCCCGCCGTTGTGGCAAGGAAAGATCGACGGTCGAGTTTGAGCATGGCGTGTCCCCTGTTGCTGTGCTTTTTCGAAAGCGTAGCAGCGCGCGCGATAATGTATAGATATTATTTGGCTCTTATGCGCCCGCCTCACGTCTTCAGCGTAGTTACTGATCAGAAACGTGTGATTCCTTTTGGAAAGTGAGAATAATTCAGCCACTCTTCTAGAGACCAAAGCACTCTCAAGTGCGTCGAGCCACTTGATGTCGGCCTAGTTGTGCTGCCCCAGGGGCCACCGCAATGGCCCGTTAGTCACCCTGAACCCAACCGTTCAAGAGGGGCGCATACAGACAAGGCTGGGAGTGACGAGTCCTTGATGGTTCCGGCGGGACGCTGTGTCCGATCTGGGCCACCAATATGCCCCTAGATTCAAGGTGGAATTGGTGCATCAAGGATGTGCAGTGGATGTTCACGGCAAAACTATTTGCGGAAACAATGGGTTTGGGTAACGATATATGAATGAACCCCATTACGCGTCATCTTTTTCTGCTCTTTCTCGCCGTCGCACTTTTTGCGACCGCGATTTCGCAGCCTGCGATTGCGTTGACCACGGAAGTTGCAACGGCTTCGATGCCCTGCTGCGATGATGATTGTCCGCAAGATCCGGCCTGCGACTTGGCTTGCGTGGAGATGATGCGCTGTGCAGCCGGGACTGTGGGGTTCGCGCCGTCTCCACTCGCAGGAAAGTTTTACCTTTCGGTCGCGCTTGTTTCGCATGTCGCAGATCCACCATGGCGCGTGGACGAACGGCATCATGACGGACTGAAGCGACCTCCCCGCACCTGACCCTGCCGCGTGTTTTCACACGCGGATGATGCCGCATGCACCCGTGCAAACTGGTTAAGCGGGCTGCGTATTCAGTCATTTAATGGGGTCCTATCCTATGAAAACCACCTATACCCGCATCTGCGGTAGCGCACTGGCGTTCGCCCTTTTCGTTTCGGGTGCTTTGGCAGACGCAACCGACTATCGCTTTGATCTCGTTTCCAATGAACATCGTGTCGGATCGGGCGCGATATTGGAGGTCCGCCTGACCGATCTGCGCACCGGCCAGCCGGTCGAAGGGGCCGTGATCTATTCCACCCGAATGGACATGGCGCCCGACGGTATGGCAATGATGACCACGCCCGTCACCGCGATGCCAACCGAAGAGCCGGGCACCTACCGCTTTGCGACCGACCTGACGATGGCAGGCGGCTGGCGGTTTTCAGTCGCGGCCAAGGTACAGGGCGAGCCGGAAACGGTTTCTGCGGAAATCGAACTGCGGGCTGAACCATGAGCACGTTTGGCAAGCTGACAGCCATAGTCCTTATCGCAGGCACGGCCGGATGGGTCGGGCTGACAGCAGGCGAAAAGGGCTTCACCGTGGCCAGCCTGTCGGGGATGGCCACGGTGCAACTTGCCGCATTGATGGGCAATGACGCTGCCGCCATGCCGGGCATTGATGCCCCACAAGCCGAGCCAACCGGGCCGATCATCTATTGGCGGCACCCGGACGGTTTGCCGGAATGGTCGGCGACCGAGGCTGCGACGGCGGATGGCCGCGCGTATCTCGCCGTGCGGGCCAGCGAAGATCTTTCGCTAGACCCCGCCGCCGAACTCGCGCCCGTGGCAGAGGCCGAGCGAAGCATCCTTTACTATCGCAACCCGATGGGCCTGCCCGATACCTCGCCAGTGCCGAAGAAGGACTCGATGGGGATGGACTACATCGCCGTCTATGAGGGCGGCGACAGCGACGATGGGTCGGTCACCGTCTCGCCCGGCAAGCTGCAACGCACCGGGGTTCGGACCAGTGAGGCCGTTCTGGCCCCGCTGGCTGCGTCCCTTCGCGCGCCGGGGATCGTGATGCTGGATGAGCGCAAGATCAGCGTCATTTCGTTGCGCGCAGATGCCTTCATCGAAACGGTGGCGGATGTGTCCACAGGCAGCATTATTGCCGAAGGCGCGCCGCTGGTGACGCTTTATTCGCCCGAGATTGCTGCCGCACTGGCCCAATTCGTCAGTGATGTGCGGTCAGAAGGAAGGCAACGAGAGGGCGCGCGGCAACGGCTGAAAAACCTCGGCGTGCCCGGCGAAGTGATCGACCGGATTGCTGCCGAGGGTCTGACAGCCGTCAGCATCCCGATCATGGCCCCACGCACCGGCGTGGTTCTGGAACGGATGGCGGTCGAAGGCATGATGTCAGAAGCGGGCGAGACGCTGTTCCGCATCGCCGACACCTCGACGGTCTGGGTGATCGCCGAGGTGCCGGAATCCGCGTTGATGGACATCGTTCCGGGGGCCGAGGTGCGCGTCAGCTTTCAGGGCCTTTCCGGGGCACCGATGATTGGCCGGATCGACACGATCTATCCCGAACTCGACATGATGACCCGCACAGGGAAGTTGCGGATTGAGCTACCAAACCCCGATGGCCGCCTACGCGCCAACATGTTCGCCGATGTGGAAATCATGCTCGGACGCACGCCGGTGGTTCAGGTGCCCGAAGGGGCGGTGATCGACACCGGCGATCGGCAGGTTGTTATCCTCGATCTGGGCGACGGCCGGTTCCGGCCTAAACCTGTGACCGTGGGCCGCAGGGGCGGCGGGATGATCGAGATCGTCAGCGGCGTGGCGGCAGGCGACATCGTGGTCAGCACCGCGACCTTCTTGATCGACGCGGAAAGCAACCTTAACGCGGCCCTTGCGGCCCTGTCCGCGCCGGAGGCTGACCAATGATCTCCCAGCTTATTGCCTGGTCGGCCCGCAACGTTTTGCTGGTGCTGTTCGCCACTGTCTTCACCGTAGCGGCAGGCCTGTGGTCGCTGCGCACGCTTCCGATCGACGCCATACCCGACCTGTCGGATGTGCAGGTGATCGTGCTGACGGAATATCCGGGTCAGGCGCCGCAGGTGGTCGAGGATCAGGTGACCTATCCCCTGACCTCGGCCATGCTGACGGTGCCGCAGTCGCGCGTGGTGCGCGGGTTTTCGTTCTTCGGCATCTCCTTTGTCTACATCATCTTCGAGGACGGGGTGGACCCCTACTGGGCGCGGTCCCGCGTGCTGGAATACCTTAACGCTGCGGCTGCGCGCCTGCCCGAAGGGGTGACGCCCGCGCTTGGGCCCGATGCCACGGGCGTGGGCTGGGTCTATCAGTATGCGCTCAAGGGCGAGAACCTCAGCCTCGCTGAACTGCGCAGCTTGCAAGACTGGGTGATGCGCTTTGCGATCAGCCGCGCCGATGGCGTGTCGGAGGTCGCCAGTGTCGGCGGCTTCGTCAAGCAATACTCGATCACCGTCGATCCGGTGCGGATGCGGGCGCTTGGCATCACGCTGTCCGAAATCGGCGAAGCGGTCGCGGCCAGCAACATGGACACCGGCGGACGCACAGTTGAGCTGTCAGAGTTTGAATTCATGGTGCGCGGGCGCGGGTATCTGGGCGGCACTGCCGATCTTGAAATCGTCCCGATCCGCGCCGAAGGGGGCGTGCCGGTTCTGCTGCGCGACGTTGCGCGGGTGGAAATCGTGCCCGATGAACGCAGGGGCATCGCAGAACTGGACGGCGAGGGCGAGGTCGCCAGCGGCATCGTACTGCAGCGGGTCGGGGCCAATGCGCTGGATGTAATCGACAACGCCAAGGCCGAAATCGACGCCATCGCGCAAAGCTTGCCCGAGGGGGTAGAGATCGTCACCGTCTATGACCGGTCCAGCCTGATCCTGTCGGCGATTGAAACCCTGCGCACTACGCTGCTGGAGGAAAGCATCGTCGTGGCGCTGGTAACATTCGTGTTCCTGCTGCATGTCCGTTCGTCGCTGGTGGCCATCATCATGCTGCCCGTGGGTCTGCTGATGGCCTTCACCGCCATGCGCGCGCTTGGCATCGGTGCCAACATCATGAGTCTTGGCGGCATCGCTATCGCCATTGGCGCGATGATCGACGCCGCCATCGTGATGATTGAAAACGCGCACAAGCATCTGGAACGGGCCGACCCCGGCAAGCCACGGGTCGAGGTGCTGATCGAGGCCGCGTCCGAGGTTGGCCCGGCGCTGTTCTTCAGCCTGCTGATCATCACCGTATCCTTCCTGCCGATCTTTGCGCTGGAGGGGCAAGAGGGCCGCCTGTTCGGCCCTTTGGCTGCAACCAAGACTTTCGCCATGGCGGCGGCAGCGCTGCTGTCGGTCACGCTGGTGCCCGCGCTGATGGTGATCTTCGTGCGCGGGCGGATCGTGCCGGAACACCGCAACCCGGTGAACCGCGCCTTGATCGCGATCTACCGCCCAGTCATCCAATGGGTGCTGCGGGCGCGGGTGTTCACGATTCTGCTGGCACTGGTGGCGCTGGTCGCCACCGTCTGGCCCGCGCGACAGTTGGGTGCCGAGTTTATGCCCGCGCTGGATGAAGGCACGATGATGTACATGCCGACGACCCTGCCGGGCCTGTCGGTTACCAAGGCGGCGGAACTGATGCAGATGCAGGACCGCATCATCCGCACCTTCCCCGAAGTGGAGACGGTCTTCGGCAAGGCGGGCCGGGCCTTGACCGCAACCGACCCCGCCCCGACCGAGATGTTCGAGACCATCATTCAGTTGAAGCCAAAGGACGAATGGCGCGCTGGGGTCACGATGGAAAGCCTGCGGCTGGAAATGGACGCCGCCCTGCAATTCCCCGGCGTGTCGAACGCCTGGACCCAGCCGATCCGCGCCCGCATCGACATGCTGGCGACCGGCATCCGCACGCCGGTTGGGGTGAAGGTGTTCGGCACCAATCTGACCGAGATGGAGGCCGTCGCGCGGCAGGTCGAGGCGGTCTTGCGGAATGTGCCTGGCACCACCAGCGCCTATGCTGAACGGGTGATCGGTGGCTATTACCTCGACATCGTTCCCGACCGGGAAAGGCTGGCGCGCTATGGCCTGTCGATCCAGGACGTGCAGGAAGTGATCGCCATGGCGCTTGGCGCGCAAGCCATCACCCAGACCGTCGAGGGGCGTGAGCGCTATAACGTGGCACTCCGCTATCCGGCGGCGTTGCGACAAGACCCCGACGCCATCGCCCGCGAGGTGCAGGTGGCCCTGCCCGGTGGTGGCACCGTGCCCTTGGGCGAGGTGGCAAAAGTGGAACGCACGCGGGGTGCCACGTCGATCCGCACCGAGAATGGCCAACTGGCTGTCTATATCTTCGTCGATATCGCGGGCCGCGATCTGGGCGGCTATGTCGCCGAGGCGCAGGCGGCGGTTGCGGGCGAGGTGATCTTGCCGCCCGGCTATTCGCTGGGCTGGAGCGGGCAGTTCGAATATCTCGAACGCGCCAAGGCACGTCTCGCCATCGTCGTGCCGATCACGCTGGCGGTGATTTTCCTGCTGCTGTTCCTGAACTTCCGCAGGCTGACCGAAACCCTGATCGTGATGCTGTCGCTGCCTTTTGCGCTGGTCGGCGGGGTGTGGCTGATGTGGTGGATGGGCTTCAACACGTCCGTGGCGGTCGCTGTCGGGTTCATCGCGCTGGCCGGGGTCGCTGCAGAAACCGGGGTGATCATGCTGATCTACCTCGACCATGCGTTGGCCGAACGCCGGGCCGAGGTCGACCGCGCGGGCCGCACCTTCACCCGCGCCGATCTTGATGCGGCGATCATGGTCGGCGCAGTCGAACGGGTCCGACCCAAGATGATGACTGTCGTCGCCATTATGGCAGGCCTGATGCCCATCCTGTGGGCGCATGGCACCGGGTCGGAGGTGATGAGCCGCATCGCCGTGCCGATGATCGGCGGCATGGTGTCATCCACCATCCTGACGCTGGTCGTGATCCCGGCGGTCTACGCGCTGATCAAGGGGCGCGGGCTGACGTTCACAGAGCAGAGACTAAACAATGCCGTCACTTTGCAATCTCAGACGTTCTGACTGCTTCACCATGGACTGCAAGAATGGCTGGGAAACGGAGGCAGGCAAAACGCGCCATCATTTGCTGAACACGAAGATCATAGGCTGGATTTCCGAGTTTGCGGCGCAGGTCCAGTTCGTGGAAATGTCGGTTCGCAGTCGGAGCAGATCTGATCAGGTCAGCGAGTTCGCTGTCCTGCTTGGGCATCGGCGTTGTGGATACAGCCGCCGATTGGACAATATGATCTGCTGGTTTCCTTGCGCGCCACTTCCGCATGAAACCGAGCAGAAACCCTGCCGGAACGGCCGCGTTTCCACGCGCCTTGTTGAAGGCCACAAACCGATCCCAGATGGCTTGGGTGTCGGCATTCCAGCAGGGCAGGAAGGATTTTGCAGCCTTGATCAGTTCAGCCCAATGCGTGTGGTAGACGTTGGTATTCGCACTGATTTCGATCCGTCCTGCGAATATAGTTTTGTTCTTAGACTCTCTAGATAGTGATGTGTCACCTGTGGCTGACACGACATCTGGCGAAGTAACCTCATCGTCTGACCCACCGAAGCGGAACAGCCATGGCGCAAATTTACCGTTTGGCTTCCAGCGAACCAGCGTCAAAGCTGATTCGGCCAGTTCTGCGAGTAAGTCCGTCAGATGCTGCCGTGACACCCCCATCTTCTCAGCCAGATGCGTGAGCGTGAACGCGGCTGTCCCGCGCTCAAGGCCGTTGTAGCCATCTTTCCAAGCGATGCCGTCGAGGATGATTGTCGCGAGTTTGTGGGCGGAAACCGAAAGCGGCGTCTCAGTTATGCGGCGCAAAATGGCGCCGGTGGTCATGTTCATTGCGGGGTCGTCCTAGGGCTCAGGACGCCGGACCATCGAATGCAAAAAATCGTTCGGGCAAAGCATAATGCCGGTTGAACGGACCCTTCACTCGCGGTAGATTTCTCTTGCAACGGAGAAATCAGTGCGGCGTCGGGCCTATGGTCTGGCGTCGTTTCTGTTTCTGGGGGTTGGGATTCCGGTCTGGTTCAGGTTGGTAGGCTGCGTCAGTAATGCACCTCCTCGTGGCCGTAGGTGCCCTCAAAGTCCCGCCATTCGACAAAGACCGAGCGGTGACGGTAGGTGCCGCAAGAGGGCGGGTTGCTGAAATCTGAGGCTTCCGGGATGGCTGCGGGGCTGCTGCGCCTCCGGATATAGTCGCCCTGCTCCCCGTAGCTGCCCTCATAAACGGCGCTCCAGGTGTTGCAGTCCCCATCCGAATTGCGGTGCTGCTGATAGGTGATCTCAAAAACCCGGATCGAGCGGACGAAGTCGAAGGCCGGATCCGAGATATCGACGTCTGCAGCATCCTGAACGCGCAGGAGGTCTGAAAGTGCGTCCGGCTGTGAGATCAATGGCCGGAGGTTTTCTGCGGGGAATGCGATATCCAAGAGCCTGTCCATGGGTCTCTCGGTCACGGGAAAGCTTGCCCGCATCGGGCAGTTCCAGATCTGCAAAGGCGGCTCGATCGGCCAAGGCGTGATCCGGGCGATGAACACGGCCCGGGCATGAACGCATTCGGCGGACGCAGGCCAGCCCCCGGCGAGACAGAGGAGGATCGCACAGTCAACAGGGTAGGCGGCTGCGCGGGTAGGCAGCAGACTTGTTGCCGTCAAGGAAATCAGGCCAGCAGAGAGAAGCGTCGAAAGGCGAGACATGGGCCGGTCCTTTGTGAAGGGGATGATGGGAGAGGGGCGGTGTGGTCTTGGGCTAGTCCGGTGGAGCACGCTCCAAGGCCCCGTAGTCGACGATGGCCTGATTGACCTCCTCAGTCACGGCGACCCGCGCCCGCTCAAGACAGCGAAAGAAGTCCTGCGCCTCATCAAAGAAAAGCGCGTATTCTTCGCGAAGCTCAGGAGCATATTCGGCGAGAACCCGGGCATCGGTGACCGCCGTCGGCCGAAGCGGCGGCGTGCAGTCCATCAGCCCTTGCGCTGCGGCAGCGCCGGGAAAGGTGGCGACGATTGCCGCCAGCAGGCTGGGAGCGATGGTGCGACGGGAAGGGGTGGGCATGGTGTGTCCAGCAGGTTCAATACTTGTTTTCGAAATACATTACACCAGTATTGACGCAAGAGGATTCTACCAGTAGGTGTGCGCCCAAGTTGCGCTACGACATGTTTCTCATCAGCGCGACATGCACTATGATCTCCGTGAGCGATGTTGCCACGGAGCGTGCTAGCCATGAGGAACTTGACCCCGGTGATTTTACAGGCCGGACTGAAGGAGGCCCTGACCGAAGGCGGCATCGTTGAAGCCCACTGCGTCGAGGACGCAAAGAAGGTCGGCAATATCTGGCAAGGCAACTGGCGCATCTATCTGCGCCTCGGCGACCAGACGGCCCTTCTTGTCATCGCACGCGGCCTTGAGCCTCGGGAATTCAAGACCATCACCGGTCTTGTCTCCTTCGGGGTTGAACTAGGGCTGACCACGGTACCGGTACCTTTGCGCGGGGGCGATAAGGTGACTTGGAACCATGACCCGGAGGCAGAACCTCACAGCTAGTTGCGTCCTTAGTGGCGGTTTGGCTCTTTGGAGTCTTTCCGCCCCAATGGGGATGGCGGAGGTCATCGACCTCGGAGCCGGCGACAGTGATCTGCGTGTTCAATCCGGTGTTCTCGACTTTGGAAAAGAGGTTCCACGCCGGAAAACGGCGGAAGAACCAGACGCGGCGCTGGATGGTGAAGACGGAGCCGAAATCTGGCTCGCTTCGGCCAGTGCAACACGCTCTCCCCGCAGCCCGCGCGGCACGGCCGATATCGAAGCCCTCGTTCTCGACGTAGGCGATGATTATCTGCGTCATCCCGGTCTGAAGGCCGCGGGGCTGTCCGGCACCGAGTGGCTGGCGCTCTTTCGGTCCAACATTGCCGTAGAATCCGCCTTCAACCCCGGGGCAGAGTCCCATGCTGGGGCCATCGGCCTAGGCCAATTGATGCCCGACACTGCCGACGCCTTGGGCGTCGATCCCCATGATCCGGAGGACAACCTTCGCGGATCAGCCCGCTATCTGCTCGCACAGCTCGAAAGCTTCGGCTCAGCAGAGCTGGCTCTTGCCGCCTACAATGCCGGGCCAGAGGCCGTGCGCAAATATGACGGTATTCCCCCTTACGCCGAGACCGTGGCCCATGTGGCCAAAGTCCTTCAGCTGACAACTTCAACCCTGATCCCGGAGTGACCACGATGTACCGTTTTCTGGCGGCAGCTCGCCTGCCGCGCCTTTCCGTGCGCCATATCCTGATGGCATTGCCCTTTGCGGTCCTTCTCGCGGATCCGGCACTCGCCCAGAACCTCGACCCGCTCGAGAATATGTTGCAGGTCATTGTCGATGGCCTGACGGGCCCGATCGGGCGGCTGATCGCCATCCTCGCGGTCGTGGCCGCAGGCTACATGATGTTCACCGGGCGCCTGAACTGGCCGCTGTTTCTCGCCATCTTCTTCGGTGTCGTGCTGGTCTTCTCCGCCGCGACCATCATCGACGGTTTCGCAGCCCCCTGACAGGTGAGTGCCACGGGCGGGTGCGCTTGCGCCTATCTGCCCGTCGCCTCCCCGGATAATTCCCATGCATGAAGCACCCCTGTTCCTCGGCCTGACCCGGCCGCCGAAGATCTTCGGTCTGCCCATCGGTTACTTCGTGAGCCTGATGCTGGCCTCGGTCATTCCTTTCGTGGCCGCGAATGACTGGCGGTTCCTGCTCATCGGCGTGGTGGGCTACCCGGTGCTGTGGTTCGTTGCAGATCGCAATCCGAACCTGTTCGAGACCGTGGCGGTCGTTTTTTCCCGCACCCCGCGCACCAAGTTCCGATCTGCCTTTGGCGGGGATGCCCATGTCAGCTGATCTGAAATCCCTCTTCGCGGCGACGCCTGCCTTGAAATCCGTCATGCTCCCCGAAGACCTCGGCGCAGAGAGCCTTGCGCGGCATCTGCCTTGGCTCAGCGCGCCGGAGGATGACGTGATCCTCACAAGGCAAGGGGATCTCATGGCCTCCGCCATTGTGGCGGGTCAGGACAGTTTCACCTGCGAGGAGGCGGAGCTGTCACTTGCGACGGCATCACTGGCCCGGCTGATCGGCCAGTTGGGCGAGGGCTTTGGCTTCTACATCAGCAAGCTGACCCTTCCCGATGTGCCGGTTCTGAAACCTTTTGAGGGCGAGGATTTCGCGGGCACGGTCGACCGGCGTTGGCAATCGCATCTGACAGCGCGCGCCTTGAAGCGGCGCGTGCTGCTGGTCACGCTGATCCTGCGGCCGACCGTGCTGAACCGGATGCCGGTCTTGGGGAGTTTGTTCCGGTCGGGCTTTGTCGAAGACATGGGCGCTCGGCGGGAACGCCTGAATGAGGCCATGGGCCTGATGGCGGGTGTCTGTCAGGGTCTTGGGTTTCGTCGCCTGACGATAGCGTCAGGGGAATGGCTGGGACTTCTCGGTGTCGTGCTCGGCCAACCCATGGCCAACATCCAGCCGATGCCGGGACAGTTTATCGCGCAGGGCATGACGTCGCTGCAGGCGGTGTTCGGCGGCAAGCAAGTTCGCCTTGCCACCGGCATGGGAGCGCGCGTCGGGACGATCTTCAGCGTCAAAACCTATCCGGGCCGCACCTGGGCGCGGATGCTTGATGCGCTGGAATTGCCTTTCGATATTGTCGTCACCAACAGTTTCACCCCGGCGCGGAACAACGAAATCGAGGAGCGGATCAAGCGCACCGCGCGGCAGATGCGGGCCTCGGAAGATGCCGCAGAAACCTTGCGGCAGGAACTTGTCGATGCGGCGGACAGCGTCGCCTCCGGCCGGTTGGTCTTTGGCAAGCATCATCTGTCGGTGATGGTCACGTCCGAGTCCGCAGAAGAGTTGGAAGATGCTGCCTCCGAGGTCTGGCGGGCAGGTCAGGACTGCGGGGCAACATTGGTCCGCGAAAGTTTTGCGGCGCGGGCCGCCTGGTTTGCGCAGGCGCCCGGCAATTGGGCCTATCGGCCACGGACGGCGCTGGTTTCCGCGCAGAACTTCGCGCATCTCGCGGCCCTCCACCGTGTTGCCGAAGGCCGCACCCGATCTCAGTCACCCTGGGGAGAGACCATCACCGCGCTGCCGACCGTGACCTCCAGCCTCTACCGCTTCAATTTCCACGACAAGGGCAGCCGGGGGGCCGAGCCGAGTGCGGGCCACACTCTCGTTCTGGGTCGCACCGGATCGGGCAAGACATTGGGCACAGCCTTCCTGATGGCGCAGGCGCGGCGCGTTGGCGCCCGGATTCTCGTCATCGACAAAGACCGCGGGTTGGAAATGGCGGTCCGCGCCATGGGTGGCAGCTATTCCGCGATCCGCATCGGGGAAGCGACCGGCCTCAATCCGTTCCAAACCGAAACCGATGAACGTGGCGCTGCCTGGCTGACCGACTGGCTCGGTGACATCCTGACTGGTGTCCGTGGCTTTGAGACCGCGCAAACTGTCAGCCTGAACGCCGCCGTGCGCCAGATCATCTCTGCCGATCCCCGGCTTCGGACCTTTGACGGGCTCTCCACTCTGGTGGCATCCACAGACGACGAGGGTGATCTCGTTTCCCGCGTCCGGGAATGGGGGCAGGGGGGACGGCACGGCTGGCTCTTCGGGCCGGGGGCGGCTTCCGAGATCAGCCTCGCTGAAGACGTGGTCGGCATCGACATGTCGGAGATCCTCGACCTCGGCACCGAACGCTCGGCTTTGCTGGCCTATCTCTTCCGCCGGATCGAGCGGGTGATCGAAGACCGTCGTCCGACCCTGATCGTCATCGATGAAGCCTGGAAGATGCTGGACGATCCGATCTTCGTGAAGCGCCTGCATGACTGGCTGGTCACCATGCGCAAGAAGAACGCCGCCGTGATGATGCTGACGCAAACCCCGACGCATCTGACGCAGTCCAAGGTCGGCCAGATCATTGCCGAAAGCGTGGTGACCCAGCTCCTCTATCCGAACCCGCGTGCCAATCCCGAGGACTACCGCATCCTGCGCCTGAACGAAAAAGAAGCGGAATTCCTCTGTACACCGACCGGGGGCTTGCGATTGGCGCTCCTGCGCTCGGCCGGAGACTCGGTCTTTGTGAACATGGATCTCGCTTCCCTCGGCCCATTGCTGCCGGTGCTTGGCGGCGGGCGGACCGGCGAGGACCGTGCGCCTTTTGACTGGCGCCAATCCCCTGCTTTCTGGAAGGATATGAAATGAACCCGCGCTCCGCGCTTGGCCCCTTTTTGCTTCTCGGGCTTCTTGCTGCCTGCACTGGCGTAGAGACTGGCACCGTCTCGCCCTGCCACGGCCAGTTCCGCGCGGAGGGCAAGTACTTCGCTGCGAAGACCACTGCGGACGGATCGACCATCGTGGTCAGTACGATGAACGCGCCGCAAGCCGGTTGTACGGACTGATCGCCGATGATCCGCGCGCGCGCCCTCGTAAATTTCGGCGTCAGTCTTGGCTTTGGCCTAACGCTTCCACTGACGGCATTCGCGCAGGGCGTCCCCATCATCGACGGCTCGCGCCTCGCAAACTTCATCTCGCGTCTGACCGAACAGGCGGAAGATGCTTTGAAGCAACGCGAGAAGCTGGAGACGCAAAGCCAGCTCAGCGAGATCGAACAGGATCAGCTGGAGGCCTACGAGCGGTTTCTGGCGGATACGACGGGCGTCACGGACCTCAGCAGCTTTGAGACCGGAAGCGCAGGGTTTCCACCTGCCGATGAAGTCTATCCGATCACCGAGGACAGCCCCGAGAGCAACCGGCTCTTTGGCGAGGGTGAGACGGTCGAGGCGATGATCATCGCCACCGCACGTCGCTATGAAACCCATCCCGGGGTTCAGAAGGTCGGCCTGACCCCGACCACCTGGCGGATCCTGTTTCAGTCGCTGGTCAAGCAGGAAAGTGCTTTCAACAACGCAGCCATCAGCCCGGTCGGCGCGCTCGGGTTTTGCCAGTTGATGCCGGGAACGGCCTCAGATCTTGGCGTTGATCCAAACGATCCGTTGCAAAACCTCGATGGTGGGGCGCGGTATCTCGCGACGCAACTCGACAGCTTCGGTCGGATCGACTTTGCGCTTGCGGCGTACAATGCCGGACCCGGCAACGTCCGTAAATACGGAGGCATTCCCCCCTTCGAGGAAACCCAGAACTACGTGCGCCGCATCTCCGGGTTCTACGACGCCTATCTCTCGGTCATCACCGGCGTCGATGTTACGGGCACGCTTGCGGGGGCGGAGGGCGCCAGTGCCGAGTGGGGAAATATGTCGTCTGCCTTCATCGGCTATGCAGGTGCGCAATCGGGCCAGATTGAGGCTGCCATGGCCAGGATCAAGGGGTTTCTGGAGGACGCAAAGCCCCAGACCCCGAAACAGGCGGTGGATCAGAACACCTACATGATCGCCGAACGCGCCCGCCTTCTGGCGCTGACCCTGCGCCTACGCGCAGGTGCCGTGAAAGTCGAGGCGGCAAGTGGCCTCTCGGACGCAGCCCAAGCCCTTCAACATTCGACTTTCTGGGAGTACCGCAATGAGAATTGACCGTCTGGCCGCCACGGCCATCCTCTGTCTTGGGCTCACAGGCTCAGCGATATTCGCGCAAGGCGTGCCTGTGATTGATGGCACCAACCTTGCCAAGAACATCGAGCAGCTTCAGGCCGCCCTGCGCGATGCGGAAAACCAGATCGCGCAGATCGAGGAGTTGAAAAAGCAGGTCGAGAACGGCATCTCCCAATTGACCAATCTGGAAGGCATCCTTGGCTCGATTTCCGGGTTGAACGACATCGCCAGCCTCTACAATTCGGTGCAGGACCTGCGCTCGCGGGCCGCGAAGATCACCGATCTGTCAGGTTTCCAGGACGCGATCGCCATCGGTGATTTCGACAGCCTCTTGGACAGCCTTTTGGACGGCAATGTCACCATGGGCGACAAGATGGCCGGCGACTACATGCGCGACACCTTAGAAGGTGCTGGCCTGACCTCCGAAGTTCTCGCGGGGCTGTCTTCGTCCGAAAACCCACAAGACAAGCGCATCGCCGATACGGCGGCGGCGAGTGCCACGGCGATGGGGATGGCGCAGCTTTCCTATGAAGAATCTGCTCAAAGCCTCGAGCGGATCGATGGGCTGGTTGAGGAGATCGGCAATCAGACCGAGCTCAAGGACAGCATCGACCTCAACACCCGCATGGCCGCCGAGACCAATTTCATGCTGGGCCAGATGTGGCGGCTGAACGCGGCTGCGGGCCTCGCCGCCGGGCAGACCGGCGTCAATTGGGCCGCAGAGCAGGCCAAGGAAAAGAGCTTCTTTGATTATTCGGGGGCCAACTGATGCGGCGGGATTTGCTATTGGCCGCATCGATTGCGGCACTTCTCTTCCTTCCGGGCCTTGCCCTGGCCGAAGATCCTTCGGCGGCAAGTGATTTGGATCTGATCGAACAGACCCGGGAAGCCGTCGAGCAGCGGGATGCGACCCGTACGCTTGATCTGCTGACCGAGATGCAGCGGCGGGGAACTGGGATTTTTGCAGGTGTCGAGAAGGCCCCTTGCAAAGAAGTCATCGACCTGCCGGAAAACGTCAGCGACTGGAAGTTTCGCGCCGTGGCACGACAGGCGTACTTTCGGGTCGCGATGACCACGCGCCTTGAGGAGGGGTCCTGCGCTTGCCTGTTCGAGGACTTCAGCTTCGATGCTTTTGTCCGCGAAGCGCTTGGGAAACCTGCGGCGGACCTGACCGATGCGGATCGACCGGTTCTTGAAGACATTCGGGATGACAATCGTCGTGAGACAGAGGCCCGGTTTCGGGACCTCGAGCAAAGCTGTCAGGCAAACTGATCCATGGCCGTCATCGCCGACATCCTGACACAGGTCGACGCAGCAGCTGCTGCGGTTGGCGCAACGGCATTTGATGCCGTGGCCGCTGAGATCGTCCCGGTGTTCAGGGTCGGGTCGGTGTTGGTGGTGGCGCTGGTCGGCATCAACTTGATGGCGCAAGCCGTGCCCATGACCCTTCGCAACGGGCTCGGGCTGATGGTCCGCATCGCCGTATCCTCTGCCTTCCTGTCGTCCTGGACCAATTTCAATGCCGTCTATGGGGTGCTGACCAACGCGCCGAGCGAGATCGGCGCCGTGGTGATGAACGCCTTTGGCGATGGATCCGGAAACCTCTATGAAGGGCTTGATGCGCTCTATCTCAAGGCGCTGGATGTCGGACAGGCAATCAGCCAGAACGGCAGTTACATCACGGGGGCCCTGGCGGGTCTGTTGATGTTCCTGGTGGCCGCTCTCATGGCGACTGTTTCGATCATCGTGATCTCAGCTGCCAAGATCATGCTGGGTGTTCTGGTGATTTTCGCCCCCGTGGCCATTGCCTGCACGATCTTCAAAGTAACGGCTCCGCTGTTCGACCGCTGGGTCAATCTGGCCTTGGGTTTTGCGCTTTACCCGATGCTGACCTCGGGCATGGCGGCTTTCACGATATACATCGCGGAAGATCTGACCCCAGCCTCCATGGCCACAGTCGAGACCATCGGCGATGTCCTGAGCTTCGTCGTGGTGATGATGCTCGGCACCGGTCTGATGGCCATGGTGCCCACGATCTCCCAGTCTCTTACGCAAACCGCGACAGGACTTGGCAGTGTCGCATCGTCCACCTTCCGCAGTGCCAACAGTATGGCGGGATATGGCCGCTCAGGCGCCGCCGGCGCGATTGGTGCTGCGCGCGGTGCCGCAGGTCTTGATGCGGGAGGCCGGCGCCCTTCTGACGCGCGCCTCAACGGCAATACTGCCGGTCAGGCAGGCCGTACTGCTGTCCAGACCGCGATGCGCCTTGCGAGCCGCACCCCCGACAAGAGCTGACCCCCAAAATGATGACCCGGAAAGGAAATGGCCCCATGGAGGCGCATGGATTTGATGTCGATCTCGTTCTCGAACCCCGCCTCTCGGCCCGCCGCGCTTGGATAGTAGCGACCGGAGCTGGGGTTTCCAGTCTTCTGCTAGCGACAGCGCTGATCGTGGTGCTTCCCCTGAAAGAGACGCAAGTGTTCACCGTACTGGTGGATCGCCAAACCGGGGATGCCGAGAACGTCCTGCAAGTCGCACCTACCGGCATCGAGGATCAGGAGGCGCTGAAACAAAGCCTGCTCGTCGCCTATGTCTCTGATCGCGAAGGCTATTTCCTGCCCGGCATTCAGGCACGGCTTGAAAGCGTCCAGCGTCGCTCGTCAGCGGCGGCGGAAGAAAGCCTGCGCATTCTTTGGTCCAAGGGCGGTGGCAACAGCTCCTATCCGCCGGATGTCTACGGCCCAGGTGCGGAAGTCTCCGTCACCGTGCGCCGCATCACCTTCCTCACGCCGACCGTCGCACAGGTGCGCTTCCTGAAAACCCTGCGCCAGACCAAACAGGCCCCGATCACGCAGCCCTTCGTCGCCACAGTTGAATTCGCCTTTTCCCCCAAAACCGAGCGTTCGCTGGCCCATGTCTGGGAAAACCCGCTCGGCTTCATCGTTTCCGCCTACCGCGTCGATGCCGAAACTCTCGAGGCCAACCCATGACCCGTTCCCGTTCTTCCCTTACCGGGCTGCTTCTCAGCCTGACAATATCTGCATCGGCTCCAGCATTCGCGGAAGTCGCACCCGCCTCCATGGGTGCCGATGCCCGGGTGCGGTCGGTCCTTTACAATCCAGTCGACGTGGTCCGTCTCGACACGCACCTGCGCGTGAACACCGCCATCGAGCTTGGTGCCGGCGAGCGGATCGATTCTGTCCTCTTGGGCGACAGCGAAGCCTTCGAGGTCGAAGTGCTTTCGAACCGCACCACGGTGTCGATCAAGCCGGTGATCGCCGGCGCCGAAACCAACATGACGATCTACACGGGTCGACGGACGATTTCGTTGGCAATCACCGAAGGGCAGTCGCGCAATCCGACCTATCGCCTTGTGCTGACCTATCCGGAAACCGGCACAGCCCGCATGTCGAGGCCTGTTGTCGGATCCTCGCGTGACATCGGCTATGCCTGGTCTGGCGACACGTCCTTGAAGCCGGTCCACATCTGGAACGACGGGCAGGCGACCTACTTTGCCTTTGCCCCGGGCCTGCGCCCCTCGATCTTCGGCGTCGATCCCAGTGGGCGCGAGGTGACGCTGAACTCCGGAACCCGCGGCAACATCGTGCGTGTGTCCGGCCTGCGCAGTGCCTATTCGATCCGCGTCGGCACTCAGGTGCTCTGCATCGAACGGGTGGAGGGCGGCGTGACCGTGGATGCCGGGCTCCTTGCCAAACTTCAGGGTTGGGAGTTCTGACATGGTCGATAACCCAACACCGCAAGACGCCGAGACCCCGGAAGGCGAATACCGGGTCGAGCGGCCCAAGCCGCGCCGCCTGAATTCCCGCCGGAAGCTGGGCATGGGTGCCCTTCTCGCCGGCGCAAGTGTTGCTGCTCTCTGGGTGGTCTGGCCGGCAAGTCAGGGCATCCCCGAGATCGAGGCGTCCGGCGTTACTGAGTTCCAGTCCGAGGAGGGAGGATCGGCCTTCGGGCAGATCGATCAGCCGGGAAATGCTGGCGGCGATGATGGCGTTGATTTCTCAAGCATCGGGGATGAGCTGGCGGCACAGCGTGAGACGCTGGAGGCCCGGAATTCAGAACTTCAATCGGAGGTTGGCCGCTTGCAGAAAGAGCTTCTCGACCTCGCAGATCGCGCCGAAGCCGATCAGAATACCGCCGCTCAGGAATTGGCGCTCGCACTGGAGAAGGCGCAGGCCCAGAACCTTGCCCTCATCGAAGACATCCGCGCGGACTTCGGGCGCGAGATCGACACCATGAAAGCGTCCACGGATAGCGCCGATGCGGCGGCTGCCACGCGTGAGGCAGAGCTTGCTGCCCGCCGGGCAGAACGCGAAGAGGTGCTGAAAGCACGAATTGCGTCGCCTTCTGTCGTTTTTGATGATGGCAAATCAGGCGGAACTGCCGAGGCAGGTTACCCGATGCCGCCCGATGAGGGCTCCGGCTCGAGGGATGCAGCAGGGCGAGATTTCGTGCAGTCGGGGCGCGAGTCGGTCACAGTTGAGGCAAGTCAGGTCATCGCCAACCCCTCGAACACTGTGCTTCAAGGCACGCTGATCGAGGCCACGCTCGAGAATGCCGTGGATTCCAGTCTTCCCGGCCAATTGACGGCCATCGTCACCCGACCGGTCTGGTCCTTCGATCAGGCACAGGTACTGATCCCTGCCGGATCGCGACTGTTTGGCGAGTATTCGTCCGAGGTGGCAATCGGTCAAGGACGCATCCTGGTCGCCTGGACCCGGCTGGTCACACCCGATGGCCAGTCGGTGCAGATGGAAGCCTTCGGAGGCGATGCGCAGGGCCGTTCCGGAATCACCGGCAAGCTCAACTCACGGTTCTTCGAACGTTTCGGCTCGGCGGCGCTAATATCCTTGCTGGGCGCTGCCCCCGCCATCGCCGCCGCGAAATATTCCGACGAGCTCAGTTCCGACACCGCTGAAAGCATCGGCCAGGACCTTGGGGCGGCAACTGGGTCGGCAGTTGAGGCCTATACCAGCCTTCCACCGATCATCACGGTCGCACCGGGTGCGGCCATCACCGTCATGGTCGACCGCGATCTGGAAATCTGGTGATGGATGGACAGCCGTCGTTCCTGAGCACCTATCTGACGCCGCTTGTCCCGCTCCTGATGCGTGACGATCTGGTCGAGATCGCCGTGAACCCGGACGGGGTGGTCTGGATCGAGAGAAAAGGCGCTGTCCACATGGAGCGCGTGGCGCACCTCAAGATTGACCGGACGCTTTCGGTCAATCTGGGGCAGGCGATTGCCTCAGCCGTCGGCGTCCAGTTCTCGGAGCGCAAGCCGACGGTCTCGGGCAAGATTACCTGGGACGCGTTTTCGATTCGGGCACAAGTTATCGCGGCACCGGTTGTGGACGGCGGCATGGCGCTGACGCTGCGCCCCTTCAAATCGTCCAACGATCAACTGATCGAGCCGAGGCTTCTGCATGATCGCTTGGTGGATCTGGACAAGCACAAACGGGAACGGGCGGCCGAAATCGTCAAGTTGGCGGGGCAGGGGAGACTGACCGAGGCGATGCGCCATTGCATCGAGGATCGGATGAACATCTTGATTTCTGGCGGCACCTCCACCGGCAAGACCAGCTTCGCACGGTTTCTGCTGAGCCTGGTCGATGCGGACGAGCGCATCCTGACCATCGAAGACGCCTACGAGCTGTTCCCCGGGCAGGCCAACAGCGTCGCATTGAAAGCCGACCGGAACTCTCAAGGCGAGCGCACCCCGGCCCGGTTGCTGGAGGCGTCCCTTCGGATGCGGCCGGACCGGATCATTCTCGGCGAGCTCAGAGGCGAAGAAAGCCGGACGTTTCTCGAGGCGATCAATACCGGGCATGGTGGGTCGTTCACCACCATTCATGCCGACAGTGCGCGGAAAGCCATCGATCGGTTGGCGATCATGGTCATGGCCTCGGGGCTCGGCATGGGGTTTGAAGAGGTGAAACGCTATTGCGCCGCCAGCATCGATGTGGTCGTTCAGCTTTCCCGACAAGGGGGTGTGAGGGGCGTAGCGGAGATAGGGTTGCCTTGGGCGGATTTTGGGCCTGCGAAAGTGTAGTGCAGGACATCCCCCATACTGAGCGGAGAGCCGCCTGATACGGACGTCGCATAGCTTTGGCAGAATCCAGCGACATCAAACGCTCTTAGTTGGCGTGACATCAGGGATATTCGGCGTCTTACTTAGGCGGAACTTTAAAATAGATCGCTACAGGAGTTTTGCAGGGGGGGCCAAGGATTGGGCGCTAAATGTTTGGTCCATCGTCTCGTCGCAAAGTGGATGACTTGATTTCCCTTACCACACCGACAACGCTCTAACTTTGCTCGAACTCCGGAAATGCGGCGCCCCTAAGGGCCTACTAAGCAAACTCTTAACCCGCAGTTTCGAGATTTGCATGCGGTCTTTTCAGGGGCAAGGCCCCACGCCGACGGCGTCCCCATATTGAGATTGAAGGCCAACGCCAACGCGACAGAGATCCGGGCTGGGAGCTGCAGGGCTGACCCGCGAGGACGGTTCACCAGGCTTGAGAAGCCTAATCGAATTTTGTTGCGCAGTCTGTCCAAAAGCCGAGGTCTTAGCTGTTCAAAATCAAATTGCGGATAGCACAGGAAATCCAGCGGCGCGCCATTCCGGCAAACCACCTTCCAACCGGCGCGCGTTGAGGCCCAGATGCCGAAGGCGCGCGACCGCCTGATGGGCATAGACGCAGTATGGCCCGCGACAATAAGCGATGATTTCGGCGGTGGAGTTCAGGCTCCCTGCAATCCAGTCCAACCTGCTCGGGTCGACCTGCACGGCACCAGGAATATGGCCCATCGCAAATTCGTCTTCCGGCCGCATGTCCAAGAGCGTGACCGAACCTTCCTCCAGCCGCGCGGCAAGTTCGGAGCGGGTGATCGGCTCTGACACGGCGCCATCGGACAATCCCTGAAGAATTTCATCCACCACCGACAGGTTCTTCTGTGCGATCCGACCCAGAAGGTCCATCAGAACCAATGTCTTGTCGTCCGTCATGCGGTAGATCACTGCCTTTCCGGCCCTGCGGCTGGTGACCAAACCTGCCCGCCTCAGTTGCTGCAAGTGTTGCGAGCAGTTGGCCACGGTCACGCCTACCTTGTCCGCCAAGGCCTCGACCCCGCGTTCGCCTTGCGCCAGTTGCTCCAGCAGCATCAACCGATGTGGCGCGCCGAATGCGCGGGCGATCAAGGCATATTCCTCCAGCAACGCGAGTTTGGGCAGCAGAGCGAGTTTCGGCGTCATTGACAGGCCTGGTCCTTCGGGTCTAGATCATTCAAGTATTCGCTTGAATGTAACGACTCGCAACGGTGCGGGCAAGCCCGACCATGACTGAACTCTGATGGAGACCAAAGATGATCCTGCGCCAGTTCCTGCATTCCGATCCGGTTGCCGCCTCGTATCTGTTCGGCTGCGGTGGCAAGGCGTCCGGTGCCGTGGTTGATCCGGTGGGCGACATCGCCCCCTATCTTCAAGCGGCCGAGGCCTTGGGGATGCGCATCCTCTATGTGATCGACACCCACCTTCACGCTGATCATGTGTCGTCCGCGCGGGCGTTGGCAGCGGCGTCTGGTGCCGAATATGTGCTTTCTGCCGCTGCCGCTGCCGACTTCACTTTCAAGGGCGTGGAGGATGACGATGTTCTGGAACTTGGCAATGTGGTGGCGAAAGTGCTGCACACGCCCGGCCACACGCCCGAGCATATCTGTCTGGTCGTGACCGACCGCACACGCGCCGCTGAGCCGTGGTTCGTGCTGACCGGTCATACCTTGATGGTGGGCGATCTGGGCCGCACCGAGCTGGCCTCCAGCGCCGAAGACGGTGCGCGGGCATTGTTCCGGTCGGTGCAGGTTTTGAAAGCCCTGCCGGACTATCTGGAAGTGCTACCGGGTGCCTATTCCGGCTCGGTCTGCGGGCGAAAGCTGAGTGGCAAGCCAACCTCGACCATCGGGTTTGAAGCGCGCCACAACACCGCGTTCCGCATTACGGACGAGGCGGAATTCGTGGCGGTTATGACGGCCGATATCCCGCCGCCACCGCCCGAGGCAGCGCGGAACCGGGCAATCAATTCTGGTCAGGTGGTCCCTGCATGACGCAACCCCCAGCGTTCACGGGCGACAGCGCCGCCGAACTGACGCTTGGCATCAGCGAGAACCTGACGCAGTTCGTGCACCAGTTGATCCAGGTGCTGCTGGTCGGTTTCACCATCGGCATGATGCGCACCGTGGTTCCGGCGCTGGCCGAGAGCGAGTTTGGCGTGGCCAAAGGGTCGTTCGTGCTGCTCTCCGCCTTCGTCGTGGCGTTCGGCGTGGTCAAGGGCACGCTGAACTTCGTGGCGGGAAGGCTGTCTGAACGGATCGGCCGTAAGCGGGTTTTGCTGCTTGGCTGGCTCGTCGCCATCCCGATCCCTTTGATGATCTACTTTGCCCCAAGCTGGAGTTGGATCGTCGCTGCCACGGTGCTTCTGGGCGTCAATCAAGGCCTCTGCTGGTCGATGACGCAGACCTCGAAGCTGGATTTCACTCGGGCAGATCAGCGTGGCCTGACCTTGGGGCTGAACGAGTTCTCCGGCTATGTCGGGGTGGCTTTGGCCGGGATCATCACCGCATATGCCGCAAGCGCCCTTGGGCCGCGGCTGGGGCTTTTGATCTTTGGCGGCGTGGTGATCGGGCTGGCCTTGATCCTGACGCTGGTCTGGGTGCAAGACACTTTGCCCTTCGCCAAGGCCGAAGCCGCGCGCCACCGGGCCAAGACCGCCACCGCCTTTCGCCCGCGCTATCCGCAGGGCGTGTCAGAAACCCCCGGCACCTGGGAGATTTTCACCCTGATGTCCTGGCGCGACCGACGGCTGGCCGCAGTGTCCCAAGCCGGGCTGGTCGAAAAGTTCGTCGATGCGCTGGTTTGGGTGATGTTCCCCGTGTTCCTGCGCGACCAGGGCGTCAGCCTGCCCAACATAGGTTGGATCATCAGCATGTACGGCTTTGTCTGGGGCGGCTCGCAATTGTTCACCGGACGGCTTTCGGATCGCATTGGACGGTTCTGGCCCAACGTCCTGGGCATGTGGATTTGCGGTGCGGGCATTGCGCTGGTGGTGCTGGGCGATGGCTTTGTCTGGTGGTCGGTGTCCGCCGCCATCGCGGGCCTTGGCATGGCGCTCCTTTACCCAAACCTGTCAGCCACAGTCGCCGATATCACCCCGCCAACTTGGCGCGGGTCAGCCATCGGTATCTACCGGTTCTGGCGTGACCTCGGCTATGGCATCGGCGCACTTGGATTGGGATTGGCCGCACACTTCAGCGGGTCAACTGTAGCGGCATTCTGGTTCGTGGCGATTTCCATGGCGCTCTCGGGCGCACTCCTGTGGTTCTGGGGCGAGGAGACCCACCCCCGCCTGAACCCCGCAGCCTCCTGAAAGGCTCCAAAATGCAACATCTGCTGATCTTGAACGATCCTCCCTATGGAACCGAGCGCAGCTACAATGCCCTGCGCCTCGCCATTGCCTTGCCCAAGCACGACCCAACGGCACAGGTCACCGTCTTTCTGATGGCCGATGCCGTGACTTGTGCAAAAGCCGGACAAAAGACGCCGGAAGGGTTTTACAATCTGGAGCGGATGCTCGGCCGCGTGATGAGCGCCGGAGGCCGGGTGCTTCTGTGCGGCACCTGCATGGATGCTCGGGGTTTGGCGGAAGAGGATATCATCGCTGGCGCGGCAAGATCGACGATTGACGGACTGGCCGCGGCCACGCTCACTGCCGATAAGCTATTAATATTTTGACCGCGCGACAGAGCATACTTTTCTAGGTAGGTCTCCTTCCTCAGGCCAGGTTCTGTTCCAGACAGTATCGGTCGTTTCGGCCTAACTGCTCGGGGAACGAGAATTCGAGCACTTCGCTTGGACAGAACCGCATGACAAAAGGCTTCAGCTTTTGGGAGGGCTTCGTCCCGCGCGAAACGAATAGGTCCCTAGTTGGTACCCGTTCTAAAATGACGCTCCTCAGTGCCAACATCGTGCTGCGACTAGTGTCGTGGCCATTTTGGAGATGCGTTGTTATGGCTTCTGACCGACTCAAACGGCAGACATGGGTCGAACGCGCCCTGTAGGGCTCAGCTGGGCCTCATCCAACAGTCCGCTCTGGCAACCGCCGCTTTCCCCTCGCCGCCTGTGCAAGCTCTTGAAACCCCGCCGTAGCCTCCGGAAGGCGTTGCGCGAGGTCAGACCCCTCCGCCGGAGGAACCAAATTTGACAGCTTCACAGCAACATTGGCCGACGTCTGCCGATTGGCCTGCGCCAAGTTGACCACACTCCGACCCGCCCGTGCCCGATCAATCGGCGCAAAATGGCGGTCCTCGAAGTAGCGGATATGCCGCGCACGGATCGGATACTGACCTTCGGGCAACACAAGAACCTCATCCAGCGGAAACCGCAGCAACTCATTTCCCGAAATCAGCGGCCGCTCTTCAGACCGTCGGCTGACATTGGCACTGTCGTCGAGCGCTCGGATGCGGGACTGGCTTTCGGTCACGGCGGTGATCGTGGACCGGCCGAGGGCGTTTGACAGCACTTCGGCGGTGCGGTCATCCTGCGGGGTCATATAGATCTGCACCCCGGCCCCGCCTTGCAACGACCGCCGACCGCTCTCGCCATAGATGTCATCAAGCCCGGGAATGGTCTGCGAGATGATGAAGAACCGCCCGCCGAAACTGCGGATCGTCTTGATCGAGGACAGGACCAGCGGCTGGCGGCCTAGCTGGTCGAATTCGTCCATCAGGAACATCACCGCATGCGGCTCGTCTGGGCCCGGCTCGCGCCGCTGCAAGGAGGCGATGGCATCGGCGAAGAGGAGACGCACCAGCGGGGCAAGAGTTTTCAGATGCTCGGGCTGCACTACGATGTAAAGGCTTTGGGGGTCTCGCCGGAATGTTGAGAAGTCGAAATCGCTGACCGAGGTCACCCGGTCGACAGCCGGGTCGTTCCAGAGGCCGAGGCCCGCGCCCTGAATGACCGAGACATAAGCGCCAAGGGTTTTTTCAGGGACATCGCCCATTTCCAGAAACGTGCGCGACACAATGGGGATGTTGGTGGTTTCCGCGATGCTCGTGTAGCTTTTCACCTTGTTGCCCCCGCCGGCCATGATTTCGGCGGCATAACCCAGGGTCGGCCGGCGTTGTTCGATGGCATAGAGGCAGGAGGCGATGAACAGCCGCTTGCCCGCGTTGAAAAAGCTCTGCGCGCTTTCGCCCTCTGGGATCAGGAAAAGGTCTGCCATCGAGTTGAGGGCGGTATACTGGCTGTCGGACGAGGGCAGGGCGGCGATGCGCGCGAGGGGGTTGAAGCAATGTGAGCCCCGATCTTCGTCGAAAGGCGAAAAGTACCAGATGGCGTTCTTCAAGCCATGGTGGCGGTGGATCGAGGTCTTGGCGATGTTCTCGCCCTTCACGTCCAGCACGATGGCCGAGCCCGAAAAATGGAGAAGGTTCGGGATGACGAAGCCCACGCCCTTGCCGCGCCCGGTCGGGGCAATCATCATGGCGTGCGGGAAACGGTCGGGCAGCGCCATGACATAGGGCGCATCTGATTTCGGGGAGCCGAGCTTGCCGAAGATGAAGCCATTCGCCGCAAGGCGACCGGTCATGCGGTTGCGCGTCAACTCGCGCCGCGTCTGGAAATGCGCATCGTCATACTGGTTCAGCCGCCCGCGGTGAACACCAGCAAGACCAACAAGGATCAGGGCAGCGGTCACGGACCCGGTGATGATCAATGCGCCCTTCAGAATGGAGGGTCGTGCTGCCAGCTCCGCCCAAGGGTAGCGGAAAAACCACGGCACGAGCGGGTTCAAGGTATCCAGACTTTCGCGGAAGGCGACGATCACATAGATCGTGGCCAACATGCCGCCGATGTAGAGGCCCGCGATGAGCCCGAGGGCGATTGCCGCCGGATAGCGCCAGGCGGTCTCAAAATTAGAAAGCATCAGGTGGTTCCTTCAGAGCTCGAGGCCGTGATCACGCTCGGAGGCACGCTCGCGCTGGCCAAGGTCCGCCGCCCGCTGCTGGCTGCGGGCCAGATCGGCCCAAGGCCCGACGCTGTCATCTAGACCGAGGTCGGCTTCATTCTTCAGCTCATGCGCGACAGCCGCACGCAGCGCCAGGTCGCGGACCTGTTCGGCCAGGGGCGCGAGATCGCCATGCAGGACGCGATCGAGATCTTCGCGGCTGAGCACATCGTGGACCCGGTCCACAATGGCTTCGAGCGCGGGGACGTCCGACAGCTTCAGATGCCGATCGGCTGACAGCAGTTGATCGCGCGCCACGGCCTCCGTGAGGTCAGGCGGGAACTCGACAGTCTCGAGTGCTGTAGAAACAGCCCGCGCAAGATCGCGCTCGGCCTCCAGCCAGAGGACTTTGGCTGAGGGATCCTCCTGCGACGCCCATGACGCAAGTTGCCCGTCACTTCGTTCGGCCCCGCTGAACCGTGCGACCATCTCGGCCACCGAGGTGCCGGCGGAGGTGAGATCATCATCGCGCAACGAGAAAATTGCGCTCAGCCGTTCGCCGATTTCCTCGCGCACATGGGCGAGGGTGGCACGCAGACCGGCGTCCAAAGTTTGCCCCTCTGCTGCTCCGTGTTCCAGCCGCGCCAGCGTGGCGAGGGTCGGATGGAAATAGGGATCGTCATCATGGCTGGCCGCGCGGGCGTGTTCCGCCAACAGGATGTTCTCCGGCGCAAGTGGCAGCGATGTTCGGGCCTGCTCGGCAAAGCTGCGCTCCAGATCGACACGCTCGGGCGAAGGTTCCATGGCGCGGATGGAATCCCAGGCCTCTGCCGCCGCGGCGATCATTTCGGCGCGGGCGGCCTCGATCCTGGCTGCGGCGTCGCCTTCATCGTGGAGTGAGAGATCGGGCATCTGGGGCAGTCCTTGTCTGAGGGCATCGGCAGAGGCACCAAGCGCCTCGGAAAGCCGTGTGAGGAAACTCTTGCCCGTACCGGGCTCGCCGGCAGGTCCGGCCGCAATAGAGGCAATCTGGCCGAGCGCGTCATAATCGCGGGCGAAATCCTGCAGCGCCTCCAGCCGTCTGGCGCGCTCGGAATCCGACAGGGGCGGCGGGGCAGGCGGTCTGGACGCCCCCGACGCATGCGCGGCCCGCATCCCGGCATCATGGGCGGCATTTTCGATCAGCCCGCGCGACAGCCGCGATGTGGCGACAATGTTCAGCCCATGCTCTTGGCTGATCTCGGCATGAAGCTCGCGCATGATGTCGAAGTTCAACTCGGAATAGCGGCAGATCGACAGAAAGCGCCCCTGTTCGATGCCGTGCTTCTCCACCACGAAATGGGCATGGATGTGGTCGGTATCCTTGTGCAGGGCCGCGACATAGCGCCAGACATCGCCATAGTCGCCAGAGCCGAAGACTTCCTGGCCCCATTCCCGGGCAATGGTCTGGGCCTGTTCGACATCGGTGCCGCGCGGAAAGCTCAGGACGATATGGTCGGTATGGCCGCGCTTCGGCGCACCGCGCCAGGACGACGACCAGCCTTCCGCGACGCTTTTTGTCTTGGTCGGATCAAAATCGCGCTCGTATCCTGAAAGATTACACCAGGTGCTTTGCACACCTTCCTCGCGGGCCACATAGTCCAATAGCCGCTTCAACTCCTGCGGTGTCCGGGCACTGCCACCCGCGATGCGCTTGACCACGGATTGCCAGCTGCGCGGCGCGGAGGCATTGCGCAAGAGCCCGCGCGTCCAGCGTTGCCCCGATGTGCCCAGCCGGTCCGGCCCGCCCCCACCGCGGCCGCGGCGCTTGCCATCCAAGACATGGCCGAGAACGAGGTCTTCTACACTCTGGCCCGTCATCGCGATGCCTCCGCCGTTGCCGTGTGTCCGGAAAGGGAGGCGACAGCGGCACCGATGGGCAGCGCCTGATGGCTGCCAAGCGCCGAGACCAGCAGGACTATCCCTTCGGAGACCTCATCGACGCGGTCCGCGACCCTGCGCACCAGAGCCGTGTCGCCCGGGTTCCACTTCAACTTTCCGGATGCCCCAAGCCGTGCGAGCTGGTTGAGGTTGTTGCCGACGGCGGCAAGTTCGCGCCGGGCAGCAGAGATAGCTGCAAGCTCATCTGCCTGTAAGACCAGAAGACCGCTTGCCTGTTTGACCAGATGCCTGACGGCCTCGGAAACCGTGAGCCCGCTTGCATCGGCGACCGCTTGAAACGCTGCCCGCTCACCTTGGGTGACACGAATATTCAGCTTCACATCCAGCCGACGGGCCTGATGGCGATCCATCGCGCCCTTGATGCGCGCCAGAGACTGCCGGGAGCGGCCAAGGGAGGCCGCGACCACCGCAATGCTTTCGCCAGCAGCAAACCGCGCCTGAATGGCGGTGACCTCAGCGGCTGAAAGTCGAAGTCCGGGCATCGTGTCATTACACCAGTATTGATTACATATCGCATCATGTACCACACACCACCGTTCCTGCCAACCGTCCTCACCGGCCGGCTTCCGCTCCTCCGAAGAGGAGCCCGCGCGCGGAAACCGGACAGCCGGTGAGGACACAATATGTCGTCAGGGGTTGGCGGCTTGCCCGCCAACAGCACCCCTGCGACCTGGCCGTCAGGCCACCACTTCAAGGAGCATTTTCACGTGACCGCATTGATAATACTTGGCTTTTTTTGGCGGCCCACTTCGATATTGGGTGGTCCCGGACTTAGAAGGGTGGTCTCGCAGATATGGCAGCGAAGGTCCCGGGAAGGGGGAAGGAGAGCGGTGGACTATTCGATGCTCTCGGCTCTTGCGACTGGCAACGGGAGGGTGCGTGGTTCTTGATCAAAAGGCGCCTGGCCCTCAGCGACGGGCTCTTGGCGAACGGGCGGCCAGTCAGACATGCCAACAGGCACATAGGCAAATACCTTGCCGACTGCAATCGTGGGCCGTCAAACCGTGACATGCTTTTATCCGAAGCCAACCTCGCTGCCGTACGGCATCTGGCCAACAGGGCAACTTGGTGGGCGGACAAACAGGCGACCATCCATTCAGGCAGACATGCACCCGACTGCCCATCAATGCGGCCGGACGGGCAGTGGTTGAAACGGTTAAACGGTCAGCCATGCAAACAGGCAAACGGGCATCAAGTCAGGCGGTCGGCAGAATGTCCAGCCAAATGGCCAAGCCGTCGCTGCGCCGCAGCACGGCATTCGTCAAATTCCTCAATGAAGATGAATATTTGGGCATCCCAGCCACAACCACAGGCGCAACCTGTTTGACGTCCGCACAACCTTATGTCTAAACGGCGCTCCAAACGCGCCTAGGATTAGTGAACCCTGACAAGGGCTTCACGCTTCATCTGCATGTTTTGGCGAGCACTGCCTGCCGTAGCGTCAATAAGGGCGCCGCAGGTTTTGCTTGGGTCTTGGTATGCGGGTTGCGGAGGCGATTTTTCATGCAAGTTATTTCCATCGTCCAGACCAAAGGGGGCTCTGGAAAGACGACAGCGGCGATGCTTCTCGCATCTGCAGCACTCGACGCAGGCCGACGCGTCACCCTGATCGACGGCGACGTCAACGCACAGCTGGGCCGCTGGCGCGACAGTTTCGAGCTCGCCGCCTGGGAAGGTGTCACCCGTCCGGCTTGGCCCGAAGCGCTGACGATCCTGTCGCCTCCCGACACGGTCGACGGCTTGCTCGCCCTTCTGGAAGCCGAAGACGCCTCCGACACCGATCTGGTCGTCCTCGACACAAGGCCGGGCACCCATGCCGATACCGAAGATTTCTGTCTGATCTCGGACCTCGTGCTGATCCCGGCCCGACCTGTGTTTGCCGAATGGGAAATGACCCATCGCGCCGTCCTCTGGATGGATGATCTGCGTGCTTCGATCGCATCGGGCGAACGCTTCCCGGAGGTGCGTGTTCTGGTGATCGACGCCGGACCCAAGATCATCGATGCCGCAACCCGCGAGGGTGGCATGACAGCCCTGCCAAAACGCGATCAGGATGTCCTACTGGAAATCCTGCGCCTCGATCATCTCGATGTCATCGTGCCGCACTCAAAAATCCTCGAGCAGTTCGGCTTTCACGGCCCCCTCGGGCCCGCAATGGCGGCGAACGCCTCCGCCCCCGGGGGCAGGCTGATGGCGGAGGCCATCAAACGCCAGCTGGAGGTGGCGCGGCTACTGCTCGCTGGGATCGACGAGGTCGTGCCGAGATGAGCCGGTTCAAGATGCCACCACGGGTGGCACCGTCTCCGGCCGCTGGCGAGCCCGGCCTGCAAAACGCGGCTGCGCGCTTGCGGTCATCGCGCGATGTCCAGGCGCGACTTTTGGAAGAGCGCCGCGCCACGGCCGAACCGGACATGGCCGAGGGCAGCGCGGGCGAACGCTTTGGGAAAGCTGCTGTAAAGACGGCCACGTCATCGTCTGAGGAAGACGGTGATGGTGGCATCGCCATTCCGACATGTAGCACCGTAGATGCAGGCGGCCAGCCAAACAGACCCGGGAAGAGGAAGTTGATCGTGCTGTTTCGCTTGCCCTTGACCACGGCGGCACGGATTGCGTCGATCCAAGGTGCCAGTGGGTTGAGCGAGGCCTACGTCCTCAAGGCGCTGGCCAAGGAGGGCAGGGCGGCACTGCGGGGGCTGAAGGGCGATGCCGATCTGGAACCTCTGCTGAGCATCGCGACAGACATGCGGTCAGTGCGTGCCAGTCAGATGACCGTCGGGGAGGCCATGACCGTCTATCTGCGGCAGGGCACCCTGGCCGCCATGCACAACGCCTTGGGTGATCCGTGGCGGGTCCTGCCGAAAGCCACCGTCGTCGGAGCCTTTCTGGCAGCAATCGTGACGCGCCTCATAGAGGCGCGTCTTGAGCGGTAGGACTCACCTCAGATCAGTCGCAGTCAAGGTCCGGCATGGCCGGCGTCTCGAAGGTCACGCTGTCGAGGCTGGTGACGAGGGCGAATTCACCGCCCGCGCGCAGGATGGCGATCATCTTCGTCCATTCGGCAGCGTCGGCGGCAGCTTGAGTTGCCATGCCGTTCGTCATCGGCAGGCGGGCTTGCTCGCCGGACTTGGCCAGAACGACCAACATGGTCGGGTTGTCGTCTTTGCCAAATCGGGCCGCGACAGCACCGTTCGAAGTCGGCCCGAAGACGCGGTCGGGATCGCAGATCACGCGGAGAGCCCCTTCGGCACGTTCGACACTGATCACGGGAAGACCTCGCTCGGTGGTCATCTCCCAGGCATCAAGCGCCAGCACCGGGCTGGACATTGCAAAGGGCGCCAGAGCGCCAAGGATGAGGGGCTTGAATTGCATCGAGAGAATCACCTTTCCAGCGGGGCGGGGCGACATCAGATCACCACTTTCGTAAACGCCACATATGTGTTGTGCGCCGCCCTGTCCATGCAACATGGCATGACTGTGATCGCCGGAGGCAGGCATGGATGATCAGACACCCGGTGGGGTAGACGACATCCTCGAAGTCCGCGCCTGGAAAATCTGCGGGACCGAAAAGGTCTTGGTCGCCGAACGCGTGCGCGACAGGAATGGCCGCCGCAGAATGATCTGGCATGTCGAGGAAGCGCAGCTCCGAGGCTTTCTATGGCTGGAGGACGTGGTGGAGGAAGGTAGCCCACCATCAGCTATTGGAATCGAATGACCCCCTGTGATTCAGAAACCTGAGTGGACTTGAAGCCTGCAAGCGGGCAGTGTGGAGGTCGAGGTGCGACATGACCCCTGACCATTTGCACAAGCGTGATCCCGACTGCAACATGGCCCGGTTCTACCGGGTCGATGTGCAGCCAACGCTCTTTGGCGAAGCGAGCGTCGCGCGATCCTGGGGACGGATCGGCACGGTTGGCAGGACTGCCTTTGAGACCTGCCCGACGCCTGCGGCGGTGGAAACCGCTGCCGCGAAGACGATTTGCGCTAAGTTGAAGCGCGGCTATTCTGCCGCTTGAAGCACCGCAGGTTGCTTCACTGATATAGCAACGGGATTGCCAAACGGCAGCTCAGGGACGCGAACGCCTCACAGGCGTCCGTACTGCAACGGCGTTGAAACCAACCGTCAGATAGATTATGGTGCTCCAACAGACTACCAGAGAGGTGTTCACGATGGGCGTGCATAAGCAGAGCGTCAGCTTTACCGACACGGCTTTTGCCTTCGCGCGCGAGTTGGTCGAGAGCGGCGAGTATCCAAACATCAGCGCGGCCGTCTCCGGGGAAATGGCCCGCGCGCGCTCTTCCCGGGAACGGGAGAGAGTGTTGTTCGAAGTCGAGGTACAACGGCGTCTCGCCTTGCCCTTGGATGCCTGGGAGCCGGTTAAAGTGACCGACAGTTTCACCAAAGACGCGCGGGCACATCTCGCCCGACGCGCGCAGATGGGGAACGGCAACGCCATCTGATGCGCGTTATCCGACACCCTTTGGTCCAGCACGATCTGGCGGCGCTTGTCGATCATATCGTCGAGACGACCCAAGGCGACTTCGCCGCCGCCGCGCGACGCCTTGATGAGATCGACGCACTTCTGGCCGAGATCACCGCCAATCCGCTTTCCGGCATGCGGCTGTCAGCGCCCCTGGACGGCTGGCTCGTGCGCCACGGCGGGCGAGGCCACCGCATCACCATTGTGTTCAAGGCCGACATTGATCGCGACGCGCTTTACATTGCGCTGGTGGCCTTCGGGGGGCAGGACTGGATTTCGGAGGGAAATGCACGAAGATCGTTCGAAGATTAGACGTAAGATATTGATCTATAACACTTTATCTTACATCGCATAATGAAGATTATGTAATACGAGTGTCGCAACGGTCGGAAACCCGACGGACGGCGGTCCAGCGTGGAAGTTGACGATAGCTGTCGCTAATGCAGCACGATTGACTTGTCCAGCAACGAACCCCTATCCAGACTTCCTGCGCAGCACTAGCAGGCCAGCGGCGTTCAACCCACGGTCCCAAGATCGGATTTGCCAGTAATGTCCGGCAAGTTCGCTGGCGTCCTCATTCAAAGTGAGCACAGCAGAGCCATAGAACTTTTGCTGGTCCGTCCTGGCAAGTCGATGAGCGTTATCCTGCTTGTTCGTTTGCTCATAGACCCAGGCAATGGACTTCCTCCCTGTCTCCGACTTGAAGAATTCAACAGAGACCGTTTCAGAACTAAGCAAAGGAGTGTTCTCATTCGGCAGGAAAGTCACATCGACCCGAAACCACGACTGCTTAATCTTCACCTCGAATTTCGCCTCAAGCAGCGTAGGCAAATGTTCATCGTCGAAGGGGTCGAATGTGATCTCTTTGCTGGCAGCGGCCGTCTTCAAACGGTCTACAATCGGCCAATTGGATTGGATAGTTGCGACCCACTCGCCGTTTAGATCTGGGAACAGACGCCTTGCAAGCCAAGGACCGAGTACGGGCAGCTTCCATAGTATGCGCCATCCCGGCGCCACTATGAACAGCGCTATACTGCCCCAAATCATCAAAGCAACGAGTCTCGACGTCAAAAGGCTAGAAACCGACATGCCCACCTCTGGCAGGGTCGTGGCGAGCCAACCGTCAAGCCATCCCACCGCGAGGGGCGAAGCTAAGGCCAAGTAGACGGCCAAGGTGACCCAGAATGAAAGAGGAACAAACTTTGCCACTGCGTTCTACCTCTGGTATTGAAGACTCAATCTACTAGCCCCAAGTATATGGGGAAGCGACGTCACCGCCACAAGATATGTCGGAAAAAGGGACAACCTAATGCCTATGAACGCACACAAAGCCCTCGTGTCCCGTCCCTCCGGTTACAAGTTCGCATTGGACCTGACGGAGGATCAGCGACGGACCCTTCGGGATGCACGCGATGACATCCGCGCCGAGATTTCCGCCAAGTTTGGATCGTTCGCCAAGGCCCTGGGCGATCAGGCGCTATTCGAGGGAAGCGCCCCAATGATGGCGCGCAACTTCCAAACGCCGAAGTTTAGGATGCAAGGAAGCTTCTCCTATGACACCTGCAATCAACCCGCACACGTTCCACCCCAAGAGATTGACTTGGACGACGGCTTGTTCATGCCCGTCTCTTACTTCCAAAAAAATGAAGACAGGCTCCCAGCGGTAAACAGCGCTGCATATTTTGCCATAATCGAGAGGATTTTGGCCCCGCTGTGCAAGAAGAAGGGCTGGGAACTTGTGACAGACAAGCTCTCTTGTGTTCGCGTAGTTGTAGATCAGACGATGCACACTGACCTAGCCCTCTACTCGGTGCCAGATGGAGACTTCTTGCGCATCCTTAAGGATGCCCAAAACCGTGGGGCCGATTTTTCAACCGCTCTTATGATGGAAGACACAGCGTACCGGATGCTGTCTCAGGATGAAATCATGCTCGCCCATCGAAAAGAGGGGTGGAAAAAGTCTGACCCACGCAAACTGGAAGACTGGTTCGTCGACGCTGTGAAGGAATACGGCGATCAAGTGCGAACTGTTAGTCGCTACCTCAAGGGGTGGAAAGACTATCAGTGGAAGGAGGGAAGACTGGCCGCGATAGCCCTTATGGCCGCCGTGGTTGCCGTGTTTGAGAAATCCGCAGCTCAAATTCCACGTGATCGGGACGACATCGCATTACTGCGAGTTGCGAAAGAGCTGCCAGATTTTCTCGCCCGTGAAATACCTAACCCTGTGGTCGAAGGCGAACGCCTGGATCAAAGCTGGTCGACCGTGGAGCGGCAAGATTTCGTCGCCAAGGCGAAGATTCTTGCCCAACGACTGGCTGATGCCTTGGTGAACACAACCGAACGCAGCGTGTCAGTAAAGGTGCTGCAAGGACTATTCGGGGACCGTATCCCGGACGATCTCACACTTTACGTGCCTGATGCCGGTCTCGACGTAAAGACGAGTAAACTTACAACACCTGCGGCACTGACCCTTGGCTTGATTGACAAGATTGACGCGGAACATCAGACCCTCGCTGCTGTGAATAAGCAGGGCGGCGGGCGGTACGGGTAAGTGGCTTGACCGATACGTCTGAGCAAACCAGCGCTGAGATTGAAGAAATCTCAGCGTGGCTTCTAGCCAAAGTACCGGCAAGTCGAAACCTCACGAAGAACGAATTGGCCCGCTATTCGGTGCACGAACCTCTTTGTGGCTGGCTTGTACCGTTTGAACTCGGAAACGTTCTCTTTGACTTGCAGCTGGTTATCCCGCGAGATTTCCCTTGGGAGAAACCGCGCGTCTACTGCCAAGAGCAATTTCAGTTCAAACAGTTTCCACACATTGAAAGGGATGGAGCATTTTGCCTTTACCCTACCAGCGCAGAGCACGACCCGTTTAACGTCGTTGGTCTAGTCTGGGATACGGTCAAGGAAGCTGCCAAGCTGATTGCTGCATCAAGGGACCCCGCATTTCTTGATGACTTCGCGGAGGAGTTCGCTTCCTACTGGGACAAGACCGACGGAGGCAAGACCGTCATAAGTTTGCTGACCCCGGGCGGCCCGTCCAGAACCGTTTCCCTTTGGCGCAGCAAAGGGGACTATTATTTGGCGGACAATGACCAAACGCTACGCAACTGGCTAAACAACCATAGTTGCGGACGAAAGTCAGATTTTGGGTTCGGGGTAGCGACGCACTTGGTTCTGGAGAGGCCCATTCTCCCTACGGAATACCCCAAGTCTGGGGCGATGGTAGTGGGGCTGGTCAAGAAGCTCGCACCGGGTGCCCAGCAACTCTTGTTCGCAGCAGCCGCGAACGCTGAGGACAAGTTCACAGTTTCGTTCGAGGGGCCTACGAAGAACGGACCCGTGTTCTTTGCTGTCGAAGTGATGCCACCCGCGCAGCAAGGAAACCCAGTCGGGTCACAAGTTAACTTGCTTCAGAAAGGCTTTCGCCCGGGTAAGGTGCCACCCGGCACACGGTTGCAGCGCCAACTTGGTGGAAACAAGGTTGAACTCCACGAGGTGTCGCGCGCCGACCCTTCTTGGGTCCATGGGAGAGACACACCCGGTAACGATGAGCTTTTCAACAAGCGAGTCCTATTGGTTGGCGCGGGGTCACTGGGAAGCGAAGTCGCACAGCTTCTTTCCAAGTCAGGGGTTGGATCAGTCACGCTGGTTGATCCTGAGGTCTTGGAATACGCAAACGTAGGGCGGCATGTTTTAGGCGTCGAAGAGGTGAGAACTTATAAGGCCAAGTCGCTTTCAGAAAAGCTGCGCAAAAACTACCCACATATGCAATTGGTCAAGCACTTTTCCGAGCGGTGGCAATCTCTCTACACCAAACAGCCCGAAGTATTCCGCGACGTAGATCTGATAGTTTCGACTGTCGGCAACTGGCAGGTTGAGGGAAGGCTTAATCAGTTAGCCAAATCTGACGCAGATTTTCCACACGTCCTCTATGGCTGGGCTGAACCATTCTCGCTTGCCGGCCATGCTGTTCTTATAGGACCAAATGGTCCGTGCTTCGGTTGCGGAATGGATCGATTCGGAAAACCAATTCAGACGGTTTGTAAATGGGATGCTGACACCGCTCGCAAGCTGCCAAATTGTGGGGCGAGCTTTCAACCTTATGGGCCGATTTCTTTGGCGGGCGTCGCAATGCTAGTAGCCAAGACCGCGACGAAAGCGCTGCTTGGTGGGGTTCAGTGGGGAACGGAGGCCGTATGCTGGGCTTCACAGGCCGACATTGTCGAGCAAGGTGGGCGGTTTAGCACCGGATTTCTAGAAAGATTCAAGGCCACACCAGAGTTTGGTGGATCAAGTGTCTTTAATTTTAGCCAAAAGTCTGATTGCCCGTTCTGCGGTGGTAAATGAGTATTCGTTACACGATTGGTGAAAGTGGGCAGAACTTGGTAGTAGAGGCAGGCGTTCTCGATCACTTCCAAAGATGGCGGCAGAGTCAGCCGAGTACGGCCGAGGCAGGGGGACAACTCTTCGGAGTAGTTGATGGTACTGAGGTTACGATCAAATTGGCCACGGGCCCGAGGCGCTCTGATCGAAGGGGCCGTTTCTTCTTTGTCGCGGACCGGTTTGCCGAAAAAATGGAGATTGGCAAGCTGCATAAGGCAGGTCTGCATTATTTCGGGGATTGGCATACTCATCCCCAGTCCATCCCAGAGCCATCCGGTACTGACCTTGCTTCGATGACAGACCTTTTTGTGCGCTCAAAGCACGAGTTGCGCGCTTTTCTGATGATCATTGTGGGCACGGCCCCTTTTCCGGTTGGCTTGCATGTGTCCCTCCATGCGGCCAACGGGTGGTCGAGATTACAGCATTACTAAACTCGGCGCCGACGCCCCATGATCCTGCCTTATCTTCACTCCTGGGTGGGTGCGATGGTCCAGAACCCCCTTCCGTTACAAATTCAACTTAGATGCCCGAAGTTACTTAACAAGCTGTCTATTTCGCTGCAACGGACGCGAATGACCGGCTTCAGGGAAGCTGCTCCGCAGAATCGCAGGTGACCTGAACGGCCCATTTGGCCGACCTTGCTGGTACCTGGCCCCAGCAGTTAGACCCCCGCCTTTTCCTATTCTTCGTAATGGCACTTCAAATCATGCCGCCCTTTCAGTTGAGCCGGCCGGTAGGGTTTGACCGTGCCGCACTGTGCTACGGCCTTAGCCCGCATGCGCTCTTGGACCGAAGGGTGGAGAGGAAAATCGTCACCAACTTCTCGGATACCTTTCTTCCAGCCTATGCGAAACGGCCCGAATGCAACCATCGAGTCTTCGCGATGCTGCAGGCCGAATGGGTCAGGTGCGCGATTGAGGAAATTCTCGTTGATACGGATCGACGGAACACACTCCTTTAGCTCTTCTATCATCCAGTCGAGGGCAATGTCGCTGAGGCGGGACTCGGCTTCGGGATAGCTTCCACCGATGTCGCTGTGGCAACCCGGAAACCAGACTTGCTTGAGCCACTTCGGTTCGCGGTCTTTGGTCTCGATCGCTGCAGCCTTGGACGCCCACCCAACTCTGGGAAAGTCGGCACGATCTTCGTCGATCGCCATTGCGTGGCGCGCGTGTCGAACGTCGGGATCAAGCCACTGGTCGTAGTTGCGCTTGTTCCAAGCGGCAAAATGACCAGTCTTGAGGATTTGAGCCCAATCGCTAGGGCGCCAGAGCTTCAGACTGCGATCGGGATCATCCGAGAAGAACTTGAAATTATCGAGCAGTAGTGCGCCGAGCTGCCAGACCAGAGCGACTAGGAGTACTCCAAGTGGGATTACCAAGAGCCATGACCACCCGAGCCATAAGCTCGCAACAAATGCGGCGACGACTGCAATCGTGCCTCCCCAAACCAGCGTGCGGACGACGGCGGTCCGCAATGACGCGACTGTGTCAAATACCCCGACGAAAGTCGGCTGAACGTTGCCTTGATTGTCTTTGCCCTCCTCAGGAAAGCTAGAATACTTCTTGCGAAACCGGCGGCCAAGCTCCTCCCGGCTCGCAAAATATGGGTTCTGTGTCCGCGGCTTTCCTGCACCATGGTTGTAGACAAACGTCACCGCATCTTTGGCGATCTTGCGTAGACCGGGTCCATAACGCGGAACTGGCGAACCATCAGGCATCTGGGTCGGGACGCCGCAGAGGTTCATGACATTGGCAAGCGCTCTGACTGTATAGGCACCTCGCGAGAACCCGAACAGCAGCACGCGGTCACCGGGCTCATAATTTGCGATGATCTGTTCATAGCAATCGATAATGTTGTGATCGATGCCTGTGCCGACTGCGCTTTCAAGGATCGGCTTGATACGACCGATGAATCCGCCGCTTTCACCCGTTCCCAGACCAGGGTCGTAGAACGCGACTTGATCCTTTGGGCTTATGGGAGAGTCCGGGCCAGGACGCATGGCCCGATACATCTTGTAGACGTTCGAAAGCCGCTGGTCCGGTCTGGCGCCGCCCATCTGGCCGGTTCCATCCGAAAAGATACAGATATTCTTGACCATGTATCGCCCTATCGAAGAAAACCAAGTATCGGCAGCAATCCCTAAAGCTCGGCGATCCTCTGTGAGAGGGGAGTGCAGTGAGTGGATATCGCCTAAGTCAAGAAAAATTAGAACATAGTAGAAACACATGTGTCCACCAGATATTGTGGCTCATAGAGGGTTTATGTTCAATATTTTCGATACGATACAGTAAGTGCAACTGTTCCCGACGGCGGTTAATCTCAAACGGATCGATCTGACCGCCCCGCCACTCTTAAGCGGAGCGGCTCTAACGCAGTAGTCCGCTTGCCCGCGCTGCCGTCACCAATTACGCGGAAATGCTGCGCATCGGAGCGAACGCCAGCTTCGGGGAAGCTGCTCCGCAGCATCGACCCTGGTGACGAGTGGCAGCTAGTGGCCGCAAGCAGCCAAAGGCAGCGCTTACGCGCTGCCCGTCGCCATGCGGTAGACCGGGATGCCCATCTTGCGGGCCTTGTCGGCCAGGTTGTCCTGGATGCCGGTGCCCGGGAAAACCACGACACCGATCGGCATGCAGTCCAGCATCTGGTCGTTGCGCTTGAAGGGTGCGGCCTTGGCGTGTTTGGTCCAGTCCGGCTTGAAGGCGACCTGCGGCAGCGCTCGGCGCCCTTGGGCGATCCACCATGCAACAGCACCATGTCGGGGTGCTTGGAGTGGATCTGGTCGAGACGATCCCAGATCAGGCGGTGATCGGTGGTGTCACCGCCCGAGAAGGCAACCTTCGGGCCCGGAGGCACCAGGCTCTCGGTCTCTGCGCGTTTCTTGGCGGCGATGAAGTCGCGGCTGTCGATCATCGCAGCGGTAAGGTGGCGATGGCTAGTGCGTGAGCCCGAACGCGGTGACCAGTGTGTGCCGGTGGCCTTGAGGAAGAGGTCGGCAGCGGTTTCGCGGAAGAGTTCCATGCTCTCGCGCCGGTCGATCAGGCCCTGGCCGATGTCGATCAGGGTTTCAAGCTGGACGGATTTCACCTCGGAGCCGTCCTGTTCGCGCTGAAGGCGTTTCTGCGCTTGCTCGTTGTCGTCGAGTTTCGTCTCGATCCGCTCGGCGGCGCGGTGGAAGGTGTTGACGGTCGACCACAGAACCTCGTCGAGGTCGAAATCGAGGCTGGTGTCGGCCATGGTGGAGATTAGCGCGTCGAAGATGTCGGCGACGGCGGTCTGGATGACCTGGTCTTCGGGTGTGATCCGGGGATCGGCCTCGCCCGCAGCGGGACGGTAGCCATAGAGGGACAGGTCCTGGATCATGGTGTCCGTCGGCGAGGAGGTGTGATCGGGTTCGAATTCGTCATGGGCGTACATGGGATGCTCCATCGTCTGGACCGCGGCCGTCGCGGCCTTCATGGCGACGAAAAGCCGACAAGCGGTTCGGTCTGGCAGCCCGAGCCTTTTGCGAGGGCCTCGATGGCCAAGCCCGGCTATTTTGCCTCGCGATGCAAAGGCGGCTCTGCCGCCGGCGGAAAATAGTCGGGCGCCGCCATTGCCTGACCGGACCGCTTGTGGGCCGCTCGCCCTCTAGAAGGCCGAGGCGCGGTCCCGCTGATGGAACTGCAGCCTCGTATGCCCGTGATGAGGTTGGACCTCCGAGATCACCCGCTTTGACGATTCAACTGATCCTGCGTCATGAAGGGGCTGACATCCTCTGGCGCGAGTTGCACCCGGATATGCGCCCGAAGTGCATCCAGACCACGGGTGACAAGATCGTCGTTGAAATCTCCCAACATGGGCGAAAGCGTGATGGCCTCGATCCCGACCTCGTGGGCCCGGGCAACCAAGCTATCCCTTGCACCGTCCCCCGCCGGATCGTTATCGCGGACGATATAGAGCGTGCGCAGATGTGTCGGAAACAGGAGGGCTGCGAGATGTCCAGCCGACAGCGCTGCGACCATCGACATTTTGGGCAAAGCCTGACGGAGGGAGAGCACGGTCTCGATCCCCTCCCCCGCAGCCATGACCTCTTTGGCCACCCCGAAACGGACCGCGTGGCCGAGCAAGTCCCCCATCGCCTTCCGCTGCGTGTCGACAGGTGCCTTTGAGCCGCCATCACGCGCTAGCCAAGTGCGGTGGACCCCAGTGACCTTGCCATTGAGGTCGGTGACGGCAGCGATCATGGCGGGCCAGGTCTCGGCCTGATCTTCGCCCTGCCCCCGATAGTAGCAGTTCGGGTGGAACTTGAGGGCGCCGGTGTCGCGCAGATCGGTGATGCCGCGTGACCGCAAATAGGTTGCCGCCAACGAGCCTTTGAGCGGACCGGACATGCTGAGTAGCCGCCGTGCCGCTTCCGACGATCCAGAGGGTGCGTGTGCAATCTTGGAAATTGGGGTGTTCGGGACCGGCTCCAGTTGTGGCAGGCTAAGGAAGCGGCGGGCCTCCTCGAGCACATCGGCGAAGTCGCTGAGCCCAAGGCTTTCGCGGATGACGTCGAGGAGGTCACCGTGAGTTCCTTCGGACGGATCCTGCCATTTGCCAGCGGCACCTTTGCCCGAAGCGGGGCCGGTGAGGCGCACGAACATCGAGCGTCCCGCCGTGTTGCGGACATCGCCGACCTGCCAATAGTTGCCCTGTTTGCGTCCGTTGGAAAGATAGGTCCGGCAGACCGCCTCGGCCTGCTGGCCAAGGCGTTGCGCCAAATCTGCGGCATCAATACGGAACATCAGGCAACCTCACGCTCAGAAATGCGGGAGATAGGCCAGAGGTTGAGAAGCTTGGCAAGCACTCCCGTTCCATCAGGCCCAACCGGCACGAAGAAGCGCAGTTTCCACGAGATGATCTCGCTGAAAAGGCCATAGGCCCGGAGCCGCTCGCGCATGCCTTCGGTGAACCCGGTCAGCTCGATCCGGTTCACCCCCATGACGCGGGATCGGCGCAACTGCAGACCGTCGGTCAGATCGAGGATGGTCTTGCCTTCAATCAGCGCAGCGTAAGCCTGATCAGCAGAAAGGCTCGGCGCCCCTGCCCCGGTCGCCGTCGCCGCCCAGGCGGGCGACACCCTGCGTCCAATGATCCGCTCGCCGTCATCGGTCTGCAGCCGGTAAACTCGGGTTTCGTCCTGAGGCAGGCGCTTCCAGACCGGCAGGAGAAGACCGGAGACCACATGCAATGTGGCGTCGGTGAACTCCGGCACCTCTGCCACTTCGGCATTCCAGGCGGCGACAAAGGTGGGGCGGTCTGTCTCGACCCATTGCGTGCCGCCCATCAGGCGGACGGCAATGTTCTGACTTTCCGTGGGGCGGATCAGTCGCACGCGCCGTTCGATCTCGCCATCATCCAGCATCAAGCTGGTGGTTGGCACTTGGACTGACGCCCTGCCCGAACGGCTGTTGATCATCAGGACGGCTCGCGAGTCGTCGAGTTCGGCGAGCGCTTCGTCCAGCAATCGCGGCCGATTGCGCCGGCGTTCCGTGATGGAAAGAAGTCGGGTCTCCGCGCCGGTGGTCGGGTGGGTGTAGATCACCTGACGGTCGGTGACGCGGAAGCTCTCGGCGCGCAGGGTTTCCAGCCCAAGATCATATGTGCCTGAGGCCATCGCCCCGTCGATCCGCGCCTCAAGAAGCTGTTCGAAGGCCGTGAAGAGGATGCCCTGCATCTCGATGGTCAGGGCCAGGAGCCGGTTCAGGAAGGTGGTGATCGGCGGCAGATCATCTTTGATGCCATTGCTATCCATCAGCTTCAGGCCGGTTGCCGCCTCGAAGCGCTATCTTGCCGCGCACGATCAGAAGGTAAAGTTGGCGCAGCGCGTCTCGCGCATAGAGGCTTTCGAGATTGTCCTCGGGCCGGAACAGCCCCTGCCCTCCTGTCTGACGTTGCCCGCGGGTGATGGCGCCCAATGTGTCGAGGCGGCGGGCGATGGTGCTGAGGAAACGTTTCTCCGCTTTCACATCGGTCGAGATCGGTCGGAACAGCGGCGGTTGCGCTTGGTTGGTCCGGTTGGTGCGCCCAAGTCCTTGGATGGCGGCATCGGCCTTCCAGCCCGGTTCCAGCAGGTAGTGGACCCTGAGCCTCTGGTTCTTGGCCGAAAGCTCGGCGTGATAGCTGCGCCCGGTGCCGCCCGCATCGGAGAAGATCAGGACGCGCTTCTGGTCATCCATGAAGGCAGAGGTCTCGGCAAGGTTGGCTGATGGCGCGCGGGTTTCCACGGCAAGTCGTGCCGTCGAACCTTCGCCCTTGCGGATGATGCGGCGCGACCGTCCCGTCACTTCAGCGACCATCTCCGTCCCGAAATGCTGGATCACTTGATCGAGCGCGCCCGGAACTGCGGGCAACGATCCGAGGTGCTCCAGCATTTCATCCCGCCGGCGCACGGCTTCGCGACATTCCACCGGTTGGCCATCCCGGAACACCGGGCGAGATGACAGGTTGCCTTCACCATCGGTGAAAGGCTCATAGAGCTGCACCGGGAAGGAATGCTGAAGGTACGACCCGACGTATTCCCTGGGCGTGACATCGACCGTCAGGTCATTCCATTCGTCGGTTGGGATTTCGGCGAGGCGCCGTTCCATCAATGCTTCACCGGTTGAGACGATCTGGATGACGGCGGCATGGCCCGCCGCGAGGTCAGACGTGACGGACCGGATCAAGGTCGGGGTCTTCATGCTGGTCAGCAGATGACCGAAGAAGCGCTGCTTAGTCGATTCAAAGGCCGAACGCGCGGCGGATTTGGCCTGGCGGTTCAGGGTCCCATCCGACCCCGTGATGTTCGCCGCCTCCATCGCGGCATCGAGGTTGTTGTGGATGACAGCAAAAGCGCCCGCGTAAGCATCATAGATGCGGCGCTGTTCTTCGGTCAGCTTATGCTCGACCAACTCGTATTCGACACCGTCATAGGAGAGCGACCGCGCGGTATAGAGGCCGAGGGCGCGAAGATCGCGGGCCAGCACTTCCATGGCCGCGACGCCACCGGCCTCGATCGCCTCGACGAATTCGGCCCGGGTGGCGAAGGGGAAATCCTCGCCTCCCCAGAGGCCGAGCCGCTGTGCATAGGCAAGGTTGTGAACGGTCGTGGCCCCCGTGGCTGAGACGTAGACCACGCGGGCATCCGGCAAAGCGTGCTGCAGGCGCAGGCCCGCCCTGCCCTGTTGCGAAGCCTCGAGATCGCCGCGCTCACCCTTGCCGCCGCCCGCATTCTGCATGGCATGGCTTTCGTCGAAGATAATGACCCCGTCGAAATCACGGCCGAGCCAGTCAACGATCTGGCGGACGCGCGAGACCTTCTCGCCGCGATCATCGGAGCGGAGCGTCGCATAGGTGGTGAAAAGAATGCCCTCCGACAGGGTGATCGGTTTGCCTTGGGCAAAGCGCGACAGCGGCGTCACAAGGAGCCGTTCCTGGCCAAGTGCCGCCCAGTCGCGCTGCGCGTCCTCGATCAGCTTGTCGGATTTCGAAATCCAGACGGCCTTGCGCCGACCGCACAGCCAATTGTCGAGGATGATCCCGGCCGACTGGCGGCCTTTGCCTGCCCCCGTGCCATCGCCCAGCATGAAACCGCGGCGGAAGCGGACCGAGTGAGCTACACTATCGGCTGCAGCGCTGACAGTGTCGAAGGATGCATCGACGGTCCAGCTCCCGGCAAGATGGTCGGAATGGGCCTCGCCGGCATAGATCACCGTCTCCAACTGGGCGTCTGACAGGCGTTGGTCGATGTCCGCAGGCAACATGGGCCGATAGGTCGGCCGCGGCGGCGCGACCGAAGCCATGGCAGCGGATTGCACCAGCTTGGTCGGATGCGGCAAAGCGCCTGGAATCTGGATCGATTGCAGGCCGTATTCTTCGTAGATCGCATCTGAGAGGCGTGCGGCATCGGGCGGCACCGCGTCGATCGTCTTATAGCCGAGTTCGACGGCAACGGGGGATGCGGCAAGCTCGCGGATGGCGGGGACAGCATTGGCCCGAGCGAGATAACCGCGGACTGAGCGCGCAGGCGAAATAGGGGACGGCGGCTTCGGCAAATCGACGGCGGGGCGCGGCGGCACATAGTCGGCGATCCAGCCAAGCAAGGTGGCAACGTCTGGTGCGATACCGGGAGAGGCCGGGAAGCCCGCGGGATCTTTGGCAGGGATCTTGTCGATCACAGTTAGCCGCGTCGGAAACGTCGTGCCGTGGCGCGCATAGACCGAACCGTCAATCGCCGCCGAGAACACCACCTGCCCCCCTTCCTGCAACCGGTCGAAGGCATCGCGCCAGGCAGGCATGTCGGGACCAAAGCTGGCGCCGGTGATCGTGACCAAGCGTCCACCGGAAGCGAGGCGCGAGAGGGCAGATGCGATATGCCGGAAGGCGGCGTCCTGAACTTTGCCAGTGACATTCGCCAACGCGGAAAATGGTGGGTTCATCAGGACGACCGACGGCACGGCCGCGGGATCGAGATGGTCGTGAATTTGCGCCGCATCGAAGCGACTGGCGGAAAGAGCCGGAAAGAGGGAAGCGAGGAGGTCAGCCCGGGTGTCGGCCAGCTCGTTGAGGATCAGACTGCCGCCAGAGATTTCGGCGAGGATGGCCAAGAGGCCGGTTCCGGCTGAAGGTTCCAGCACCACGTCGTCGGGTTTGATCGCTGCTGCGGTCAGCGCGGCGAACCCAAGCGGGACCGGCGTGGAGAATTGCTGCAGCGCCTGGCTTTCCTCGGAGCGACACGTGTGACTGGGCAGAAGACCCGCGATCTTCGAGAGGGCGGTCAGTCGCGCCGCAGGCGTGTCGGCCTGGCGGAAAATGGCCCGGCCGTACTTCCGCAGGAATAGGACGGTCGCGGCCTCGCAGGCCTCATAGCCCGCCTTCCAGTCCCAAAGGCCGGAGGCATCGGAAGCGCCGAAGGCGGCTTCCATTGCCATGCGCAACGCCGCGCTGTCGATGCGCTGCCCGAGTTCGAGCGACGGCAGCAAAAGGCCGGCCGCAACCAGGATGGCGGAAGCCGAGGCGACCGGCGCTTGCGCCAGGGCCGTCGGAGAAAGGTCGTTCATCGGGAAATCCTCAAGAGAGCGGGAATGGGTCAGGCCCGATCGGCGCTCTCTCTCACCCGCCGGACCTGACTCGTCCCGGCACCCCTCTCCCTCTTCGCGCCAGGGACAGTCGCCCGAATGGGTGGAGACTGCCTTGGCTGGCTCCAGTCCGAAGGACCAGGGCCCGGGCCTGGCGGCACGCCGAGAGGTGCCATGCCTTGCTATCTTCCGCAGTCCGAATTGACACAATATTGGGTTCGGGCAGCCCACTGCAGGTGCCGACGTGATGAGAGTTCGAGGAAAATGGCCCCCAAAGGCGAGTCCGAACCGTGTGAGAAGCAATCATTATTTCACTACGGACCTGACAGATTGGTGCGCCGCAGACGGACACCCGCGAACCTGCTGCCCGCCCGTAGCTCAGACAGCGCTTTCGATGATTTTTCGGGATTCACACCGACTGGCCGACATGCTAGCCTTCCGCCAAGAAACGAAGGGGCGCGAGCGAGATCGGATGGCCAGAAGTGATCTCCTTATTTCATTGGTAAAGGCTGGCGCTTCTGGCGACCGTTCTACTTTGACTACAACTGTAGAGGCGATAGTTGCCGATGAACGTGCGAAGAGCCATCACGTTTTAGCTGACAAACTCCATCGTGCGCTTGCTTCGGTACCTGTGACTACTTCCAGCGAATTGCGCCGTACAAGTGCGCCGGGCAAGGATTTCGTTATCGAATCGGAGCCGCGTGTCGAGCTGAGTAGCCTAATCCTGACTTTGCCGGCTGAACATTTAACTCGTCAGCTTGTCGAGGAACATCACCGTGCCGACTTGCTGCGCGCTCAAGGCATGCAGCCACGGCATCGCGTTCTGTTGTCCGGGCCGCCTGGAAACGGCAAGACCTCTCTCGCCGAAGCCATTGCAGAGGCGATCGCAGTCCCTCTGCTCACCGTGCGATATGACGCTCTTGTGGGAGCATATCTCGGCGAAACTAATGCCAGGCTGGCAAGGCTGTTCGAGTATGCAAGAGCAACGCCTTGCGTGCTTTTCTTTGATGAATTTGATTCAGTTGGCAAAGAGCGTGGAGATATCCACGAGACGGGTGAGATAAAGCGCGTCGTGTCTTTTCTTCTGATGCAACTCGACCAATTGCCAAGTTATGTTGTCGTAGTAGCCGCAACTAACCACGCCGAGTTGCTTGATCGGGCAGTTTGGCGGCGATTTCAGCTCCGGATCGACATGCCTCTACCTACGCGCGATTCTACTGCCGTCCTCATCGAGAGATTTTTCGATGCCTGGCCCGAGCCTGCTGGTTTGTCGTCAACGCAAGTTGCGACCCAAATGGGGCCGTCAAGTTTTGCCGATGTTTTTGAGTTCTGCCAAAATATTCGGCGGAGACACATATTGTCCCAAGGAGCGGAGACACTTAAGGGTATATTAGCCCAAGAACTTCGTCTCTGGAAAACACGTATAAAGCCGGAGAGTGATGGCCAACCCACCGAAACAACCCCTACTACGCCTCGGCGCACCCGCGCCAATTCCAAGAAAGCCGGGCAGGAAGGTCCCTCCTCCTCGTAGGTTTGAACCGGCTGCGCAGGCTAATACACCTGCAGGTCGGAAGCTTTCTGGGTTAGCTGCGCAACTCGACGCGAACACGCCTATTCTTCAACTAAGGGCAGATCCAGATGCCCTGGCGCCAGAGCGCTTGCTTGTCTTTGAGTTGACGGGCGGAGTCATGCAGTTCACCGAAGCGGTGCGTTTGGTGCCTGGCCTTGAGTTTCTAGGTGCCGAAGATATCGACGGGGATGACGATGACGACAATCCTGTCGCCTACCTCATGGTCCCTAGCGAGGCGGCACTGCGGAATATCGTGACGCTATGGCAAGGCTGGCAACGTACTGGGATCTTGCCACCGCGCTTCAGTGCATGGAAGGGATTGCTTTCGCAACTACGTAACATTCGGCCATGGGGGCCTCAGGACCGAGTCACGTCGAACGATCACGTCGTCCTAGCCGAGGAGTATGCACGAAACGTTGGAAACACTAGAGTTGAAGTTGAGCTCGTGTTTCGTCGCAACGGGGAAACGGTCGAGGCTGAGGCTCGTGCTGGTATACTCGCTGTTGGCGGGAGGCTTATTTCTCGGTCAAGGATCCCTGGCGCGGGTTACCACGCCTTGCTAGCTGATGTTCCTGGGCCCGCACTTGCAGACGTCCTTCGGCGCGCACCGGAAGGGCTCAGCGGTCTTGAGGCTGTGCTCCAAATTCGCCCACAGAGCATTTTCCAGCTTGTTCCTACTGAAGAAGTCGGTGGAGTGCCGGTCGGCGCTGCGCCCGATCCTAGTGGTGATCCGATTGCGGCCATTTTCGACGCAGTTCCGCTATCACAGCATCCACGACTTGCTGGGAAGCTAAGCGTTGATGATCCGTTTCAGTTGGAAGGCTTGGCGGTAGGCATGCGCAAACATGGTACGGCAATGGCAAGTGCTGTCGTCCTCGGCGACCTAAATGCGGCTTGGGGGAGGCCGCTCGAGCGTCGCGTCCACTTTGTCAGCATGCTCTATGCGCCACCTGATCCCAGTCAGCAGGAGCGTTTTCCAGATCTATTGCCTGCTGACATGTTCGAGCGTGCGATCCTTGAAATGCGGACCGGGGAAGCACCAACCGCACAACACGTTCTGATCGTTAACGTTTCGCTAGGCGACCCCAACAAACCCTTCGCCGGGCGGCTATCCGGCTGGGCTCGTGTCGTCGATCACCTAGCAGCAACGTACGGTATTCTGTTCGTGATCAGCGCGGGCAACCATCATGAGCCGCTGGAAACAGCCAATATGACTACAAGTGCGTTCGAGGCGCTAAACCCCGCTGAACGTGTGCGTGTAGCGCTGCAAGCTAGCGCCAAGCAAATGCGGTCGCGGCGTGTGCTCGCACCTGCTGAAGCTATGAATGCAATTACCGTTGGAGCGTTGCATTCGGATCAGTTTGCATATCCTCAGGCCCTTCCGGCCTATAATTTTGACGTATGGGGAGGGACCGGCCTCTGCTCGGTGTCGAGCGCACTCGGTCCAGGGTACAATGGTGCGACCAAGCCGGATATTTTGGTTCCTGGAGGCCGCCACCATGTCCGGCTCGCTCCACAAGGGCAGCACATTGAATTGCGGCCGCTCACGAGCAACGCCGCTACGTTTGGCGGAATTGCCGTCGCTGCTCCGCCTTCGGCGACATCAATTGGCCCCAATGTGACCGCACGTTCGATCGGCACCAGTGTCGCCGCAGCTATTGCTACGGGCGTGGCTGCTCGTGCCCATGAAGCGCTGGAAGCGGCATATCCTGACTTCCGCGCATTGCCGAGTGCCCAACGGGCCTGCCTGTTGAAGGCGCTATTGGTGCATGGCGCGCGCTGGACCGAAGCGCGCGACCTTCTGATCGAAGTATTGGGTCCGCCTGAGGGCAAATACCACGTACGGCAAAAAGATAACGTTCGTCGCTATATTGGCTATGGCGCATATGATCCTGACCGTATCATCGGTTGTGCAGATGATCGTGCAACCTTGTGGGCAGTGGGCGCGCTCGCTGCCAATCAAGGAAAGCGTTTCAGGATTCCTTGGCCAACGAGTATGACTGCCAAAGCACTGCCACATTCTCTGTCGGCGACCCTTGCTTGGTTCTCACCGCCACAACCCGGCGCGGTTGCCTACCGTGCGGTCAGGATGAAGGTTATCGAGCCAGTACAACTCGGCACTGCAGGCATCAAAGGAAATGGTGATCAGCCCGACTCCAATCAAGCACATAAGGGAACCGTGGTGCATCGCCGATGGGACGGCGACAAGGCTGCTGCGATTGCAGCCGACGGATATTTCGAGCTTGACGTCCAGCGGGAAGCCGATGATGGCGACACGCTTGTCAATTTCGCAATCGTGGTAACTTTGGAAATGCCAGGCGAAGTCGAGATCTATAATCAAGTTCTTAACCGTGTCGCGATCAAGCCGCAGGTGCCTGTGACTGTGTAGCGCCTATTGTTTGCGTGTCTGGGTTGCTGCGGGGGTGATCGTTTTCCATGCTCGTTTTCAAATTGTGCTTCAGTCAAGCTGCAGTGCGTGAGCATTTCTTGTTAAAGTTACAGAACCTAAGAGCCTCACGCGCTCGGCCCCGGTCTTTCGACCGGGGCCTTTGCTTTGGCGGTCAGTCGCCGCGGCGGGTGTTGGGGCGGGACCAGATCAGGCTGGAGCCCTCGCC
>LNFM01000971.1_pt1 | contig 68260 bp, 53 predicted proteins | sample 596031 | NCBI WGS metagenome assembly LNFM01 (sample SAMN04254537, study PRJNA301005) | activated carbon metagenome | isolation source: dual media filters at the Ann Arbor, Michigan drinking water treatment plant | place: USA: Ann Arbor
CACGCCGAACAATGCCGCCATGGTCGTCATCATGATCGGCCGGAAGCGCAACAGGCATGCCTCGCGAATGGCCTCTCGCGGCTCCGCACCTTGAGCGCGGGCTTCGATTGCGAAGTCGACCATCATAATCGCGTTTTTCTTCACGATACCGATCAGCAGGATGATTCCGATCATGGCGATGATGGAGAGCTCGGTATCGAACAGGATCAATGTCAGCAGCGCGCCAAGACTCGCTGATGGAAGTCCGGACAGGATCGTGATCGGATGGATGAAGCTCTCGTAGAGGATGCCGAGCACGATATAAATCGTCAGGATCGCAGCGAGGATCAGGATGGGCTGATTGCGGAAGCTCTCCTGGAAGACTTGCGCGGTGCCGGCGAACTGCCCGCTAACTCCCGCGGGCATGCCGACGTCGCGCTCGACATCTGCCATCTTCGCGACGGCCTCGCCGAGCGTGAAGCCGGGCGCGAGGTTGAAGGTCACGGTCACGGCGGGAAGCTGTGCCTGACGCGCGACGGCGATAGGCCCCGACCCAAGCGTGACACGGGCAAGCGAATCGAAGCGGATGAGCTGGCCGCTCGAGGCGCGCAAGAACACGCGATTGAGGACGCTGGGATCGAGCTGATACTTGCTGTCCGCTTCGACGATCACCGCATAGTCGTTGGCGGCAGTGAAAACCGTTGCGATCTTGCGCGTGCCGAACGTCGAGTAGAGCGTCGAGCGTAGCGTCTCCATGGAAACACCGTAGCGCGCCAGCGCATCGCGATCGACTTCGATCTTGACCTGTCGCGCACCGAGTTCGAGGTCGCTGGTGACGTCGGCGAATCCCGGTGTAACCTTGAGCTGCTCTATGAGCTTGCCGGAACCGGTATAGAGATTCTCACGATCGACGCTGGACAGCGTGTATTGATAGGCGGCCGCGCCGGAGCGGCTGCCGATGCGCAGATTCTGAAGCGGCACCGGGAATGCGCGAATGCCCACGATGCCCGCCACCTTGCGACGCAGGCGGTGCTGAACCTCGGTGATCGTTGCACGGCCTGAGCGCTCGTGGCGCGGCTTGAGCTGCACAAAAATCGAACCGCGGTTGATAGTCGGATTGAAGCTCGTCCGCGCGACGTTGGAATTGACGTAGAGCACGTCTGGATCGCTTTGGACGGCAGCGGCAACCAGTTTTTGGCGCTCGAGCATGGCCGGGTACGCAATATCGGACTGCGCCTCGGTACGCACGATGATGATGCTCGTATCCTCGGTCGGCAGAAAGCCCTTCTTCACGACAGTGAATGCCCATGCGGTCGCGACCATCGTACCTAGCGTCAGCAGAAGCATCAGGCCGCGGTGGCGCAGCGACCAGTCGAGGCTCACGCGATAGCCGGTTGCCATGGCGTCGTAGCCCGACTCGAAGGCGCGTGCGAGCATCCCCGGTTTGGCAGCGTCGGCCTGATGATGGCTGAGCATCCGCGCGCACAACATAGGCGTCAGCGTCAGGGCAATGAAACCCGAGAATATGATTGCCATGCTGATCGTGATGGCGAACGAGAAGAAGAAGCGCCCGACGACGCCGCCCATCAGGAGGATCGGGATGAACACGGCGACGAGCGACAGCGTGATCGAAAGGACCGTGAAGCCGATCTCTTTGGAGCCCTTTATCGCGGCGTCAAAGGGCGCCATGCCCTCCTCGACATAGCGCACGATGTTTTCGAGCACGATGATGGCGTCATCGACGACAAATCCAAGTGCTAGGGTCAGCGCCAGCAGCGTGACATTGTCGAGCGAGAAGCCGAACCAGTACATGCCGGCGAACGTACCGACGATCGACAGGGGCAGGGCGATGGCCGGGATGACCGTTGCGCGCCACGTGCGCAGGAACGCCAAGATCACGAGCACGACGAGGACGGCCGTGATGATCAGTGTCAACTGCACATCGTGCACGGAGTCGCGGATGGATTCGGAGCGATCCGAAAGGACGCTCAGTTCGATCGTCGGCGGCATGTCCTTCTGGAACTGCGGCACAAGGTGTCGCACGCCGTCGGTCACGGCGACGGTGTTTGCATCGGGCTGTCGCCGAATGAAGATGAGGATCGAACGCTTGCCATTGTACTCCGCGTAGGCCTGATCATCCTCGACCGAGTCGATGACATCAGCGACATCCTGCAACCGCACAGGGGCTCCGTTCCGCCACGCGATCACGACCGGCTTGAAGTAGGCGGCGGTTGGTTCGGCGGATTTGGTTTCGAGGATGTAGACTTGCCGGCTCGTGCGGATCGCGCCGAGGGGGCCGACGCCGGCCAGAGCGCTGACGGCGGTGCGCAGTTCTTCGATGGCGATGCCGCGGGCGGCCAAGGCGTCCAGATCGTAGCGGATGCGCACGGCGCGCTTCTGGGCACCGCTGATGTTCACCTGCCCGACGCCCTCCAGCGTCGACAAGCGTGGCAGCATGACGGTTTCGGCAAAATCGTTGATGTCGCGGGCGGGGGTGGTGTCCGACGTCAGCGCGAGGATGATGACCGGGCTATCGGCTGGGTTGACCTTGCGGAAGCTTGGTGGCGCCGGCATTTCCTCGGGCAGACTTCGCGTCGCGACAGAGATGGCAGACTGCACATCGAGTGCGGCGGAATCGATGCTGCGATCGAGGGCGAACTCGAGCGTAATGTTCGTACCGCCTTCGACGCTGGCTGAGGTGATGTTGGTAATGCCGGCAATGGTGGCAAATTGCCGTTCGAGCGGCGCCGCGACCGAGATCGCCATCGTTTCGGGGCTGGCTCCCGGGAGCTGGGCGGAGACGGTGATCGTCGGCACGTCGATCCGCGGAATGGCCGCGATCGGGAGCTGCCCGTAGGCGAAGAGACCGGCCAACGCGATCGAGGCCATCAGCAGCGTCGTCATCACCGGACGACGAATGCAGAGTTCCGAGATCTTCATCGATCACCCCTTTGGAAGAAGTCCCGGACATGCCGTGCCGGGGGCGCGGCAGCGGCACGACATCGTCACGTTATCCGCGCGTGGCTTTGGATGCGCCGTCGCTCGGCTGTTTGGTCGGAAGGTTAGGTGTCGCCGGCTCGATCTCGCCCGTCGCAGAGGATGGCGGGCCGCGTCGAGCGGGGGGCGGAGTGCCGGACTTGCTCGGATCGCGAATGGTCACTGCCGCGCCGGACGAGAGCCGCAACTGACCGTCGGCAACGACGACCTCGCCGGCGTTGAGGCCGTCGCTGAGGTAGGCGGTTGCTCCGATGACGCGCTGAAGCTCGACCTGTCGCGGTGCCACCGTGCCTTGCTCGTTGATGACCCAGGCGATCATCCCCGTCTGGGATGGCAGGACCGCACTCGACGGCACGGCGACGTAACCAGGGCGTCGCTCGACGACCAGATCGACGTCGACAGCCTGGCCGGGCCAGAGCACTTCGTTGTCATTCGCGACTTCGATCTTGCCGAGCAGCGTACCGGTTGTCTTGTCGACTTGGTTGTCGATGAAAACGACTTTGCCGGTCGTCTCGGTCATGGTTTCGCCGGTGACACGGATTGTGGCCTCAGAGCGCGACGCGAGTGCGCGCCGCAGCGTTGCGAGATCCACCTGCGGCACCGCGAAGGTGACGGTGATGGGCCGCGTTTGATTGATGACGACAAGCGCGTTGGTATCAGCGGCGCGAACATTTGAGCCGAGCTCGGTCTTGACCGCGCCGGTTCGTCCGGGGATCGGCGCTGCAATGGTGAGATAGTCGAGCTGTGTGCGCCAGCCTTCAAGCTGTGCCTGACCGGCGGCGATCGACGCTTTCAGCACTTCGACGGCGCTACGTTGAGTCTCGGTCGCGGCTTCCGAGACGATAGCTTTTGCCACGAGGCTTTCGCGGCGCTTCAGGATGGCTTCGGCATCAACCAGGGCTGCCTTGTCGCGCGTGATGTTGGCTTCGGCCTGCCGGATCTGGGCTCGGATCAGGCGATCATCGAGACGGAAGAGAACGTCGCCCGCCTTGACTTCCTGCCCCTCCTTGAAAGCGATCTCGGAGACCTGCCCATCGACGCGGGTCTTCACGCCGACGGTGGCGAATGGCTCGACCGTTCCCGGCGCCGAGAGGACGACAGGCATCTCGGCAGTCACAGCCGTGGCAGCCGCTACCGGCACCGGCGGCGATTGTGCCCGACCACCCTTCTTACCGGGCGTCGCCGTCGTGGCATTCTTGGCCGGTGGGGTGCCGACTAAATTGCTGATTTGCTGGATGCCCGGCCAGTCCCGTGCGGGAGGATAGGCAACCCAAGCTGTCACCCCCACCGTCGCCACCACCGCGGCCATCACAAACAACCTGCGCATAGGTGTGCTTTCTCTCGCCCCGCCTTGATAAAATTGCGTCTGGCCGATTGTCCGCACGCGCGGTCGCCCCGTAATTCGGGCGGCCACAACCTATGACAGAGCGGCTCTAAAAGGAAGAACGCCGGATGAAGAAGGTATCCGTCGTTGCTCGCGGCAGATTTCTCACATCAGGTGGCGAGGGTGCCAAAAATACCGCAAATGCTTGATCGAGGTCGCTCGTCTCCCCATTGGACTTGCGACCTCGGTCAGGGGCGGATGTCAGGCCCCGAGCCCTGCGGCTGAACGCGCCGCTTCCACGACGGCCTCCTGGTGAGGCAGGAGAACGGTCGGAGCGAGCTTGGCGAAGCGGGCCGACATCGGATTTTCGATGCCGGAAGGGGCGCCGTTCAGCTCCTCGAAAATCGGTAGTGCCAGGAATGGCGCGGTAAAAGCGCTGTAGCCGCCTTCGTGGGCGAGCACCAGCCGACCCCCGCAGAGCCGCGCCGCCGCGTCTCGTACCGCCGCGGTCATCCATCTGAAGTCGTCGGGCTGCAGCATCATGCGCCCGAGCGGATCGTTGTTGCCGGCATCGAGGCCATTGGCGACGAAGATCAAGTCGGGCTTGAAGCGGGCGAGTGCCGGCAGCACGACGCGGTCGAACGTGGCGCGGTAGGCGCCGGTGCCGGACCCTGCGGGGAGCGGGATATTGATCGTCGCGCCGATACCGGCGCCGGCGCCGGTCTGCGCGATGGTACCGCTGTCGACCTGCGGGAAATTGCCGTCCTGATGGATCGAAATCGCGAGGACACTCGGGTCGTCATAGAAACAGGCCTGGGTGCCATTGCCGTGATGGACGTCCCAGTCGACGACCGCGATCCGTTTGAGGCCGTGGCGAGCCATGGCATGGCGCGCCGCGATCGCGATGTTGGCGAAGACGCAGAAGCCCATTCCGCCGTCAGGCTCGGCGTGATGGCCCGGTGGGCGTGTGAAGGCATAGGCGTTGTCGACGCTGCCCGCCAGTACGGCGTCGGTCGCGGCGATGACGGCGCCGGCCGAGAGCAGTGCCAGCTCATAGCCGCCGGGGCCAATAAAGGCGCTGATGCCGAGTTGGCCGCCGTAACCACCTGATAGTGTCTTCACCTTGGCCAGATAGGCGGCTGTATGAACGCGTAGGATGTCCTCATCCGTTGCCGGCGCCGGCATGATGGTTGTCATGCGGGCGGTCATGCCGGTGGCGTCGAGCAGGTTTTTGATGCGCCGTTTGGCCTCGGGGTTCTCCGAGGCCTCGCCCGGTTGGACCCAACCGCCAGCCGGCATCGGACCGGCGAAGGTGCCGGTGTCGAACCACATCAGCTTCTCGTGCCAGACCAATGCGGTGGTCATGCGGGGCTCCCGGGTTCGGTGGAACGGAAGGCAGGCTCCTTCGCCAGTCTCTTGGTGAGCTCACGTAGGCGCGGCATCCGCTTGTTGGTGTCGACGCGAAGGCCGACGCGAGCGAGACGCTCGGCGACGAAAGCGGTGATATCCGCCTGCGTGAGGCGCCCAAGCAGCAAGTACGATTGGCGTGGGTCGATCATTGCCTCCGCCGCAGCCAGCGCTTCGATCATCTGCGCGGTGCAGTCGTCAATCCACGGTTGGTGCACCTTTTCAGGCGGGCGGTGATTTCTCTCGTAGGCTGCTTGGAGCCCTTTGTCACACGCGCCCATCATGATCGCGGCAGCCTTTAGGACAGCGCGGCGATCCGGCCCTGCAGCCGGTGTCAACGCCCGCTCTCGGCCGTAGATTTCGTCGAGATGATCGATGATAGCGCTGCTGTCGACCAGCGCCTCGCCGCGGTCGAGCACCAGCGCGGGGATGCGGCCGAGCGGATTGCTCGCGCGCACATCGGCCCGATTGTCGAAACCCGAAAGCTCCTGCTGCTCGAACGATAGGCCATAGATTGTCAGCGTGATCGCGACGCGACGGGTGAACGGCGAGCGGTTGACTCCGATGAGCAGCATTCTGGCCTCGAAGCCGTTGCAGGTGCACGCTGGGTGGAGGCGTGAACCTAGCAACGGCAAACAGCCGGTTCAATTGCCGGATAGGCAGGGCTATCGACGATATGGGCTGATGTACCCGCCTAAATTTCCGAACCACGATCGGCGGCGGGCGTCCCTGTCAGCGGGCAGCTTCAACCTTCAGCTTGTCCGCAACGAGCACGTTCGACTCGTTGGCCCGGAAGCGATAGCCGATCCCGAAGTCGATCCGCGGCGCATTCTCGCGCCGGAAAAGCTCGCCGAGGCGAGACTGGTGATTGCTCGGGAAGAGAGCGATCGGTCCGAGATAACGGCCGTAGGGGCGCAAGGTCCACTCTTCCTTCTTGAAGTAGGTGAGGGGAACGCCGGAGTCGTCTTGGACAAGACGCTTCGACCGCGCGAGGAGATAGTCGCGGACGTCGGAAAATGCGCCGCTGTGCAGGAGGTATGACGCGCTCTTGATCAGCGCGTCGCCCGGCTCGAGCTTGTCGGAGAAAGCCTTGAAGCCACCCTTGCGCCAGCCGCCGTTCGAGAGGTCGGTGCGAATGTAGTAGAGCGTGCGTTGCTTGCCATCACTGCCGGTAAACAAGATCTTGGCGACGCTCGCTGCATCTTTCGGCACGCCTGCGCCCGGCGCGACCAGCGATCCGTCCTCGGTGATGTCGTAGAAGCTCAACTCGTCGATCGTCTTGCCGGTGCGTGCGAGGAAAATGTAGAGGATCGGCAGCGTGCCGCTGAACGAATTCTCGCCGAGCGTCGTGCGCATCTCGCGGGTGCGGAAGAAGCTGTAGTTGAGGATCGAGTTGAGCGATGAGCGCAATTGCGCCAGCGAATAGCTGAGGGAGTCGCCCCGCGCGCGCCGCAGCTCCGGTGCCGGACCCGACGGCTCGAGCGCCGCCATCACGTAGGTCGTCGCGCTCGGAAAGAAGGCGTCGGCGTACAGGAAATCCGGGCCGCTGAACATGTAGTAGAGCACGGGGCTCGGGTTCGTCAGCTCGGCGGCGGTCCACGTGCGGATCTTCGACAACTGCCGCTTTTCGATGTTGGCCCAGGCGGCATCCATCGCTTCTGCATGGCGTCGCCATGCAGGCTGGCGCGCGGCCTCGGCAAGCGGCGAGCCCTCAGCGGGCGGCATTCCCGCGAGGAACCGCGCCATGTCGTTGGGCGCGGACTCTTTAGGAGCCTGCGCTGGGGCCGCGCCGGTGAGGATGACCAGTGCCGTCGCGATCGACCCTGTCCACCGGCTGAGGGCGGCCAACTGCGTAATCATGAGAGACGTGCTCCGTTCAGGTATTGAGGCCAGTGTTGGGGCGTGGTCGCCGCGATGAGAGCGCGAAGACGATAAGACCGGTCAGCATGAGCGCGAGCCCGGCCAGCGACTCCATCGGCTGTCCACGCACCAGATAGACCAGGATGAAGAGGGTCACCACGGCGAAGATAATTGGGGTTAACGGATAGGCCCACACGCGGAACGGTCGCGGCAGATTGGGCTGGGTGATCCGCAATACGATGACGCCGACGACCGCCAGCATCGAGCATGACAGCAGGCTGAACTGGACGAATTTCAGGACCGTCTCGAAGGTCTGCGTCAGTACCAGCACCGAGGCGACCGCGAGCTGTAGGACCAGCGCCCGGGCCGGCACGCCCGAAGCGGACCGTTTGGCGAAGTAGGACAGCGCCGACAGATCCTCGCCCATCACCATTGTGACGCGAGGCCCGATCCACATCATCGCCGTGATCGCCGAGATCAGACCGAAGCAGATGAGCCCGCCGACGACACGTCCACCGCCGGGGCCGAAGATATGATCGCCCGCGATCAGGCCGACGTTGATCTGGCCGGCGAGCTTGCTGATCGGTGTCGTGTAGAGGAACACGGCGTTGAGCGCGACGTAGAGCACCATCACGATGATCACGCCAGCGACCAGCGCCGGCGGCAGCGTGCGCTCCGGATCCTTGATCTCGTCGGCGATGTAGGTGGCCGCGTTCCAGCCCGAGTAGGAATACATCACGTACATCAGGCTGATCGCGAACGGTGCGCTGATGATGTAGCTGAGGTCGGCGGACGACGGTGCGAACGATACCGGCTGCGGCGTGCCCATGGCAAAACCGCAGACAATGAGTACGAGAATGAGCGCGGCCTTGAGATAGGTGGCGACGTTCGTGAACAGCACGCTCGGTTTGGCGCCGCTCAGCAGCACCAGCGTCACGCCCCACACTGCCGCCAGCGCTATGGGAATTTTCGGGACGCCGGGCACGATGCCGCCGAAGTACTCTCCGAGGGCCATTGCGGCGAGCGCGACTGGCGCCGCGAAGCCGACAGTCGCCGAGACCCAGCCAGCGAGAAAGCCGAGCGCCGGATGATAGATGCGCGACAGGAAATTGTATTCGCCGCCGGAACGCGGCAGAGCGGTGGCGAGTTCGGCATAGGAGAGCGCGCCGCACAGCGCGACGAGACCACCCAGCGTCCATAGCGTAATGACGGTGAAGCCCGACGGCAGGTCGATGACCTGGAAGCCGAGGCTCGTAAATACACCGATGCCGATCATGTCGGCGACCGCAAGAGCCGTAGCTGTGGTGAAGGTGACGCTGGCGGGACCGGCCTCGCTCGAGGGGGCCGGGTCGGATCTGTCAGCGGAAGCCATCGATACTCGCTACATGCTTGAGGAAACGCGGCGCACCTTAGCGGAGGCTAAAGTTGTGAACAACGTAATGTGTGAGACCCGCCGGCAGCAGTGAAGGCGACGCTGGCCGCGAGGTCACACCCGCTTATACTGCCGGCGCATTGACGATTTACTAACCACGTTCTGGCCAAGAATCGGACCTAAATTTAGGCCGGGCTTAGTGCCGGGGAGAAGCATGACGCGCGGAGCATTGCGCGTGGCATAGCCGGGAACACCAGCGCGGTATGGGGACAGGCGGCAGATATTCCGACCAGATCGCAGGGGCGTGGCGTTGTGCCGCCTCCGTTCGCGTGTGCGGATGGCTCGTCGCGGCGTTCGCCGGTTTTATTGGCCTCCTGTCTGCTCAAGCCTCCGCCCAACAGCATCCGCAGCGCCGTGTCGCCAGCAGCGGCTGGATCGCCACCGTCGTGCCGACCCCGCACGCGGTCCATTCGCGACATGGTCCGCTGCCGAAATCGGTCACGCGGTTGGCGGCTCTGAATTCTGCGCCGTTCCCCTACAATGGCATGATGCCGACCGGCGAGCGGCCGTTTCTCGAAGCAGCCGAGGACGGTCGTCGCTTCCACCGCACCCCGTACGGCCGCGTCTATTGGGAAGACGAGCGTTACAACGATCCGCGTGTCTTGCTGCACATCCCCAAAGGCTTCGACATTCGCCGGCCCGGTCTGATCGTTCTCTATTTCCATGGCCATCGGGCAAACCTGCGCCAGGACGTGTTCATGCGTCAGCGCGTGCCGTGGCAGGTTTCCATGTCGAGGACCAACGCTGTGCTGGTGGCGCCGCAGTTCGCGGTCAACGCCTCCGACTCGAGTGCTGGGAAACTCTGGCAGCGCGGTGGGCTGCGCCAGTTCATCAACGAGGCGGCGGGACGGCTAGCTGCGATGCACGGCGATCCGCGTTCCGAGGCAAGTTTCGCCGACCTACCCGTAGTGATCGTCGCCTATAGCGGTGGCGTCAGCCCGGCCGCCTGGGCGATCCGCAACGGTGATCTCGGGCGGCGGCTGCGCGGTGTCGTGCTCCTCGACGCAGCTTATGGCGAGATGAACGTGTTCGCCGATTGGGTCGCGCGCGATCGGACCACGTTTCTCGTCAGCACCTACACGAGTTCCACCGAGGGGCGGAACAAGGAGCTGAAAACGGTCCTCACCGAGCGCGGGCTCACCGTGCAGGATGCAGTGCCAGCTCGTCTGGAGCCCGGCAGTATCGCCATCGTGCCGGCGGCGAGTGACGCCAACCACCATGACTTCCTGCTGCGGGCCTGGACCAACGATCCGCTCCGTGACCTGCTCGCTCGCGTGCGCGGCTATCCGCGATCCTAGGTGCTTTACTATTCGGCGGCGCGTGCGGGGAAAGTCGGCGCGTCCGGCACTTTCGCGCGATCGACCATCGGCACAACTTCTTCGGTGAAACGACGCATCATGCGGTGGCGCGCTTCACGCGTCACGCCGGCTGTCGCGTTCGAGACGATGAAATAGTCGAAGCCGAGACTGCGCAACTGAGTGATCTTCTCGGCGACAGTCTCCGGCGAGCCGACGAGGTTGCGGTCGAGGATCGGGTCGATCTTGGCGGGGTCCGCCATCTCCTTCATGCCGCCGAAGATCTTCGCGAACTGCTGGTAGCCTTCGATGTCCGACCACGGCGTGCTGTCGACGGTGTAGTGCTCCGCCTGGAGCTTGTAGAAACGCGAGAGGTGATGGCGCGCCTCGGCGCGTGCCTCCTCATCGGAGTCGCCGATGAAGCACTTGCAACTGATCGGCAGCGTCACATCGGTCGGATGCCCCAACGACGCCGCGCGCGTCCGCCACCGCGCAAGAATTTTCAGCAACAGATAGTCGGGGAATTGTGAGAGCGACAGCGGCGGCAGGCCCAGGTCGGCCATGATCTCCGCGCTCTCGGGACTGCCGATGGCGCCATAGAAATTCGGCTTCTTGTCGCCGAGCACCGGACGCACGATGATCTCACGGTCGAGCTTCAGATGACGGCCGTGATAGCGAAACGGCTTTCCGGCGAGCGCGAGCTGCATCACTTCCCAGCACTCACGGAAGCGGTCGCGAGCCTCCGTCATCGGCACCCGCAGCGCGTCGTATTCGAGCTTTGCGGTACCGCGTCCCATGCCGATGTGCAGCGGCCCTTCCGTCAGCGTGCACAGCATCGAGACGTCTTCGGCGAAGCGGACGGGGTCGTACCACGGCAGCACCATCACCGACGTGCCGAGCCCGAGTCCGGGGCAGGCGGCTGCGATGTGCGACATGAACATGAGTGGATTGGGCGTCGGGTAGTAGTCCGAGAAATGATGCTCGACGAGCCACACTGCGTCGTAGCCGAGGCGCTGGGCGAGCCGTGCGTCCCCGACTGCCTCGCGATAGAGCGTCAAGTCGCTGGCGCCCTCGGCATCTACGGCGCCGATCTGGACTGCATAGCGTGCCGGCTTGGCCATATTCTTCCAGCCCTTCATGTTCGTTTCTTCCCTGCCCGGAAAACTAGCGTGGATCGCCGGCGCGGTCATCCCTTCCCGTTGTGCGTCTGTCGGGTATAACCATGCATCGGGGAGACCGCATCAAGGCGTACGCGCCATCGGGAGGGACGCCGCAATGACCAAGCCGCTGCTGTTCACGCCGCTCGAAATCAGGTCCGTCACGCTCAAGAACCGCGTCGTCGTCGCGCCGATGCACCAGTATTCGGCGGACCGCGGCCAGACGACCGACTGGCATCTCATGAATGCGGGCCGCTATGCGGCGGGCGGCGCTGGACTTGTCATGATGGAGTCGACGAAAGTCGCGCGCAATGGCTGCGGCACGGTCGGTGACACGGCGCTGTGGGACGATAGTTTCATTCCGGGTTTTGCGCGTTGCGCCACCTTCATCAAGCAGCAGGGCGCGGTCGCCGCCATCCAGCTTGGCCACTCCGGCCGCAAGGCGCGGCTGTCGCGGCCGTGGGAAGGTGGCAAGCCCCTCAAAGGCGACGAGCCCGAGGTCTACGACTGGGACGGGTGGGAGCTCGTGGCACCGAGCGCGATCGCGCACGACGATAATTCACCGGTACCGCGCGCGCTCTCGCACAACGAAGTGCGCGATATGGTCGGCAAGTGGGGCGAGGCGGCGGAGCGCGCCGACAAAGCGGGCTTCGACATTCTCGAGATCCACGGCGCCCACGGCTATCTGATCCATCAGTTCCTGTCGCCGGTCGCCAACCAGCGCACTGACATGTATGGCGGCAACGAGATGAACCGGATGCGGTTCGCGGTCGAGGTTGCCGAGCATGTGCGCTCGATATGGCCGGCCGAGAAACCGCTGTTCATGCGGCTTTCCTGCGAGGATGACGCGGGTTGGGGACCCGAGGAGAGCGTGCGCCTGTCGCGGCTGCTGCGGGAGAAGGGCGTCGACGTGATCGACTGCTCGTCCGGTGGCACGCTCAAGTATTCGCCGATGGATGGCGAACGGTCGAAGAAGTACGGCTATCAGGTGCCGTACGCCGAGAAAATCCGCAAGGAAGCCGGCATCAAGACGATGGCGGTCGGCCATATCGTCCACGCCGATCAGGCCGAGGCAATCCTCGTCGAGGGCCGCGCCGACCTCGTCGCACTGGCGCGCGAGCTGATGTACAATCCCAACTGGGCGATGGACGCGGCGCAGAAGCTCGGCGCTGATCCGGATTTCCTGATGGTGCCGCCGCCGATGCGCTACTGGTTGGCGCGGCGCGCGAAGTCCGGCTTCGAAGGCAAGCCCTCGACGTGGGTGAAGGGACTCGAGTCGTAACCCCCCGCCATGCTCATCGCCCAGATTTCTGACCCGCACCTGCGTCCGAAAGGCGTGCTCTATCAGGATCTGGTGGACGCGAACGCGATGTTCGCTGCCGCCGTCGAGCACCTCAACGGGCTGACGCCGCAGCCGGATGTCGTGATCCTCAGCGGCGATCTCGTCGACTACGGCACGGCCGAGGAATATGCGTTCGCGCGCGAATTGCTCGCGGCGATCCGGCAACCGCTCCTGATGATCCCCGGCAATCACGATGAGCGGGAGGCGATGCGGCGGGCCTTTCCCGACCACGGCTATATGCCGGCCGCAGGTCCGCTCCATTTCGCCGCGTCGGATGTGGGGCCGGTGCGCCTCATCGGTCTCGATGTCACAATCCCCGGTCTGCATCACGGCGACTTCGACGAGGCGGCTGCGGCCTGGCTCGATGCGACGCTCGCGCGCGAGCCCGATCGCCCCACGCTTGTCATGATGCACCAGCCGCCGATCGTGAGCGGCATCCCCTATATCGATAAATACAACTGCCGCCGTGGCGATCGACTAGCCGAGCTGGTCGCGCGCTATCCGGCAGTCGAACGCATCGTCTGCGGCCACATCCATCGCTTCATGCAGGTCCGTTTCGGCGGCACGATGCTGTGCACGGCACCCAGCACCACGACGGCGATCGCGTTGCGGCTCGATCCCGATGCGACGTCGGCATCCTACGTGGAGCCGCCGGCGCTTCTGCTCCATCATTGGACGGCTGGCACCGGGCTGATCACGCATCTGGTGCCGATCGGATCGTTCCGCGGTCCATTACCGTTCGCGTGAAAACAACGGGTGGTTATTGCCGCGCGCCAACTTCCCTGGCGCCGCCGGCCATGGCCTCCAGGGCTGCTGGAGCGTCGACACGGCCCGCGCCGAAAGCGTCGTCGCGACCTGGTGGACCGAGATCATCGGCGGTCTCCATCAAGATTTGCTTGGCGCGCTCGGCCGACAGATTGGGCGACCGCTCCAAGAGCAATGCGATGATGCCGGCCACATAAGCCGATGACATCGACGTTCCCGACATGAACATGTGCCCGCGCTTCAGGATCGGCACGAGGATGTCGACGCCTGGCGCAGCGACGGCAATGTAGCCTCCGTGATTGGCGTGAGAGTAGAGGTGGTCTCCGCTGTCGTGCGCCGTTACCGCAATGACGTTCGAATAGGCGGCAGGATAGGACGGCGCCGCCTTGGGTCCACCGTTGCCTGCGGCCGCGACCAGGATCACGTTGCGTTTAACCGCTTCGGCGATGACGCGCTCCATCGCCGGGTCGCGGTCGCCGCTGAAGCTGAGATTGACGACGTTGGCGCCCTTACGCACCGACCAATCAAGCGCGCGGAGCAGGATATAGCTCGTCGACTCCGGCAGTCCGCGCCGCGGTGCGGTCTCGAAGGCGCGGGCGGCGAGCAGGGTCGCGTCCGGCGCCACACCCAACACGAGGCCGCGTGCGCGGATGATGCCGGCGATAGCTGTGCCGTGCATGTCGGGGCGGGGCTCGCTACTGCCCGTCGCGTCGAAGGACTCGACGACGGCGCCCTTGAGATCGGGGTGCTCGGCGTCGATGCCGGTGTCGATCACCGCGATTTTGACACCCCGGCCGGTCGACTGTTCGTGAGCGCGGGGCGCGCCGATCTTGTCGAGGCCGTACTGCGCGGCGCGGATCGCGTCACTGCCCGCGGTCGCTTGGCGCTGGTAGACGAGGTTGCGCTGCACCAGCATGACGCGCGGATCGGCGGCGAGCGCCGCGATGACCGACTGGACCGGGCGTCGGTCGTCGATGCGATAGACCTGGGCACGAGCGCCGAGCAGCGGGATCTCCGATCCGCTGAGGCGTTGAAGGCGATAGGCGCTGGCGATCTGGTCCTCGACTGCCGCTGGCTGATCCTGTGCGAGGAGCACGAGCAATTGGCGGGCTGCGGCGGGGTTCGCGGTGACGGCACGCGTCGGTGGCGTCCGCTCCTGGCGGGTGTCGAGCGAGCGCAAGTAGGGGCCGCCATCATCCGATCCGGGGACCGGAATCGCAACCAGCGGATTGCCGCCGCCCCCCCTGCAGGGCCGGAATGTATGACCGGCGCGGCGGATGCCGCACGGTGGAGTTGGCGTCGTCGTTGTGACTCGGCCCGGCGGCCTCGTGCCGCCAGGGCAGGGCCGCGCGCCGCGGGTGCCACAGGGCGGTGTGGTCGTGGTCTTGCCGACGCGCTTCGGCGGCGGCGGGCGATCGGGACGCCCGGTGCGGCGCGGGCCCGAGGTGTCGCGGCGATTGGGGAGGCGGGCGTCGCGTCGCGGGCGCACGCGAATGACGGGGCGGACCAAACGGCGGCCCGGCACGGCGCGCGGCGCCTGGGCCGATGCACCGTCGCGAAATTGCGCGTCGGCAGCACCGTCGAGCACCAACAGTGCGGCCGCCGCGGCGCACGCGCAGCCTAGCCGGCTCAGCCGTGACACCCATCGAGTAGGTATGACACCCATGGCACGCATCCAATCCTTAGCGCCTCGGTAGCACCGCTTTGACAATGTCCTTGCGCGTGGCGATCGCGCCTAGACGGCGCTGCTGCTCGGCGGCCGTTGCTTCGTCGGCGAACCGGACGCTGTAGAAGCCGCCCGGCAGCGGGCCGTCGACAATCCGCAGGCGATGCTCGTCGAGCACGCGAGCAATCGTCGTCATCGTGGCATCGTCCGTAAAGGCGATCATGGCGACCGCCGGTTGCGTTGCCTCGAGCCCCGGCCGTGACGCAGTGCCATAGGTGGATCCGTCTCGGCTCAGCAGCGTCGCGAGCCCCGCGGCTTGCAAACAGATGATCACCGCCGCTGCCGCCGCAGCCCAGCGAACCGCTCCGGGTGTCGGTGACGTAAAGAGGCCTCGTGCCGGTCGGATGGTGCGCGACAGCCACGACAGAACACGCTCGGTCGGAGACGCAGCTCCCGCGATCAGCGTCTCGGCGGACGCCAGCCGAGCCCGAATTGCTTCGTTGCCGGCAACGGTGGCGCTCAGCTCCTGGCGGACGAGCGGGATCTGGCTGCGCACCTCCGGATGGCGCTCGAGGTAGGCTGCGACGCGGGCTGTGTCAGCGGCATCGAGGCGCCCCGTCACATACCACGGCAGCAGCATCTCGATTTCCTCGCGCTCCGACATCTGTTCCTGGGTCGCGGTCATGGCCAACCTCTGTCGATACCGGCCGCCTGCAGCAGCTCGGAGAGCTTCTTGCGGGCGTAGAACATCCGCGTCTTCACGGTGTTCAGGGGGATATCCAAAATCTCGCTCACTTCGTTGATCGATTTCTCGTGGTAGTAGACGAGATCGATGATCGTTCGGTGCTCGGTTGAAAGCTTTGCGATGCATTCGCGCATCTGCTCGGCCTTGTTGACCTTTTGCAGCGAGACTTCGGGGTTATCGCCCTCGTCCTCCAAGTTGCTTGCGGCGTCTTCGTCCCAGCTTTCCTCGCGTCGCTTGCGCAGCGCGCTGACGGCACGGTTATGGGCGACAGACAGCAGCCACGTTCCGACCGACGAGCGGCCCTCGTAGTTGCCGGCATGTTTCCACACCTCGAGAAAAACCTCATTTGCCACCTCCTCGGCGACGGCCTCCCGGCGGACGATACGCAACACGAACCGGTAGACGCGCAATTGATGTCGCCCGAGCAGCGCCCGCAGGGCCGATTGGTCGTGACCCGCAATTCGCGTAATCAGTTGCCGGTCGTCGACCTGGTCATGCATGGCGCAACCTGGATCTAATGGCTCTGTCGTCGCGAGATGAAAAAAGGTTCATCGAAGAATGCCTGAATGATCGCGCGTGGCTGGCGAACACACAATGAACGATCTGGCACTACCATATCGCACGAATTGCGGCCGCGATCCGTTAATGCCGGACCGAAGGTGAACGGGCCCCAGCGGTACGTCGCCGAAGCCGGCAATCTGGTTCAGCGAACATCAATTAATTCGGCGGCGACGAGGATTAGGCTGGCTCCAGGAGCTTGAGGCCGATGACGCCCGCGACGATGAGGCCGACACACGCGATGCGCGCAATGGTCTTCGGCTCGCCAAGGAGCGCCATACCCAGGATCATGGCGCCGGCTGCGCCGATCCCAACCCAAACAGCGTAGGCAGTCCCGATCGGTAGGGTACGCGCGGCCAGGGCAAGCAGGTACATGCTCGCTGCCATGGCGGCGATCGTCCAGACCGATGGCCACAGCCGCGTGAAACCTTCTGTGTATTTGAGGCCGATCGCCCATCCGATTTCCAGAATGCCGGCGGCAACGAGTAAGGTCCACGCCATGAGAGGTTCCTCCATGCAGGGTCGTCCCTGGGTGGCTTCGATGCGCCGCGCGGTCGTCCGCAGGGGCGTAGCTTCACATTGAGACGACACGCTCGACGATCGTGGCCGATTTGTCAGTGTTGCCGCGCATAGCGTCGCGGTGTGCGTACCAAGCGTCAGGATCGTCCCACACCGGCGGTTGTTGGCATCACATCCTGTCGCTACACTGAGCATGAGAACCAAGGCCGCAATGGAGATCGCCGCGCAATGGCACTGCGAGTTGAGCCTCTGAGTATTCCAGAAGTCAAATTGATAACGCCGCCAATATTTCGCGATGCGCGTGGCTTCTTCTCTGAGATCTACAACGCCTCGGCGCTTTCGTCAGGTGGGATTGATGCGAAGTTCGTGCAGGACAATCAGTCGCTGTCCCGAGCAAAGGGCGTTATTCGAGGATTGCACTACCAGGTGGAGCCGCACGCGCAGGGCAAGCTCGTCAGGGTCGTTCGTGGCGCTATCTTCGATGTTGCGGTCGATATTCGCAAGGGATCGCCTCACTACGGGCAGCACGTGGCGGTCACGCTTTCGGCCGAGAATTGGTCACAGCTTTGGATTCCCGTCGGTTTTGCTCACGGCTTCTGCACCCTGGAACCTGATACCGAGGTTATCTATAAGGTGACCGATTATTACGCACCTAAAAGTGAGCGTGGCATTGCCTTTGACGATCCGGCTCTTGGCATCGCTTGGCCGGTAGCATCCAACGAAGCGACGTTGTCTGAGAAGGACCGGAACAATCCACCGCTAGCCGAGCTTGCTGAGCCGTTTTTGGTTCGCGAGATCTCGCGGTGACAATTCCATCCGAGCACATGGAGAATGGTTGCTCTAGCTGGTCTCTGATTGAGGTTGGTCTCGGGGAGCGAATCCATTGAAGATCATCGTCACCGGAGGCGCGGGGTTCATTGGTTCTGCGGTCTGCCGCTATCTCGTGCAGGATACCGACAACACGGTCGTCAACGTCGATAAGTTGACGTACGCCGCCAACCTCACCTCGCTTAAGTCGGTTGAGAACAGCCAGAGATACGTCTTCATCCGCGCCGACATTTGTGACCGTGTCGCAATGGACGACGTCTTCGCGCGGCACGCCCCAGATGCGGTGATGCATCTCGCCGCCGAAAGCCACGTGGATCGGTCCATCAACGGTTCGGATGCGTTCATTCGCACGAATGTTCTCGGTACACATTGCCTGATCGAGGCGGCGCGCGCCTATTGGGTGCACTTGCCCCCAGACCGCGCAGCGTCGTTTCGATTTCTCCACGTTTCGACCGATGAGGTGTACGGCTCGCTTGGCGCCGACGGTCTCTTCAGCGAAACGACGGCTTACGACCCGTCCTCCCCGTATTCTGCGTCGAAGGCGGCAGCCGATCACATCGCGGGCGCTTGGTTCCGCACCTTCGGATTTCCTGTGGTGCTGTCGAACTGCTCTAACAACTACGGTCCGTACCATTTTCCAGAGAAGCTTATTCCGCTCATCATCCTCAATGCACTCGATGAGAAGCCGCTGCCCGTCTACGGCGACGGCTCCAACATTCGCGATTGGCTCTACGTCGAAGATCACGCCAGGGCGCTCCATGCGATCCTGACCAATGGGCGTCCAGGTGAGAAATACAACGTCGGCGGCCGCAACGAGAAGACCAACCTCGAGGTTGTTTATGCCATATGCGATGCGCTTGATCAGCTTCGCCCAACGCGTACTTCGCGGCGCAGTCTGGTGTCCTTCGTTGCCGATCGCCCCGGTCACGATCATCGCTATGCGATCGATGCCACCAAGTTGGAGCGTGAGCTTGGCTGGCGCGCGCAGGAGAATTTCACCAGCGGCCTGCAGAAAACGATCACGTGGTATCTCGACAATCGCGAGTGGTGGGAACCGCTGCGGCGGAGCGTCTACGGCGGAGAGAGGCTCGGCCTGATCACTTCGGCTGGTGGGTAGCAGGGAAAATCGAGAATGAAAGGCATTGTTCTCGCTGGCGGGAAGGGCACGAGGCTCTATCCGATGACCCATGTGGTCTCGAAACAGCTTTTGCCGATCTATGACAAGCCGATGATCTACTATTCGCTGACCACGTTGATGCTGGCCGGCATTCGAGACATCTTGGTCATTTCCACACCCGACGACCTGCCAAGGTTCGAGCAGCTTCTCGGCAGTGGCGATCAATGGGGGCTCAGGCTGTCGTATGCTGCGCAACCGAAGCCGGAGGGGTTGGCCCAGGCCTATATCATTGGCGCCGAGCATGTCGGTTCCGAGCGATCCGCGCTTGTGCTCGGCGACAATATTTTCTTCGGTCACAGCCTGATTGAAACGCTCGATAGGGCCGCCGAACGTCCGTCAGGTGCGACCGTCTTCGCCTATCACGTGCCAGATCCCGAGCGCTACGGTGTCGTTTCCTTCGACGCCTCCGGGCGTGCGCAGGCCATCGAGGAGAAGCCGAAGTCGCCGCGATCACGTTGGGCGGTGACGGGGCTCTATTTCTACGATCATCGCGTCGTCGAGATTGCGGCGCGCCTCAAGCCATCTGTGCGAGGAGAGTTAGAGATTACCGACGTCAACCGGATCTACCTTGAGCGAGGCGAACTCAATGTCGAACGCTTGGGGCGCGGATTTGCGTGGCTCGATACCGGCACGCCGGACAGCTTGTCGGAGGCCACCGACTATGTGCGGGCTCTGGAAAAGCGACAGGGACTCAAGATCGCTTGCCCGGAGGAAGTAGCGTTTCGCATGGGCTTCATTTCTTTGGATCAGCTCAAAGCGCTCGCGTCCCGCTTGGGCGCGTCCGACTATGGTCGGTACCTCAGCGAGATCGCTGAGGGAACGGAACGCGGCGACGGTTCCGCGCTGTAAAGGCCCTTCGACGCCGGCGATTGCAGGATCACATTTCGCAAATCTACGACGGCGGCGATTGCGGCAGCCGTGCAGCCAAATCGCCATCATCGTCGTCGCTCTGGCGCGCGGGGGAGACGCGGCCTTCGCTGAGGCGTTGGAAGACGACATAGAGCATCGGAATGATGAAGATGCCAAAGACCGACGCCGCGAGCATCCCCGCCAGCACGGGTACGCCAACCGCGTACATGCTGTCCGCGCCAGGGCCGTTGGCGAGGACCAACGGCACGAGACCCATGATGAAGGCGAAGCTCGTCATCATCACTGGCCGGAATCTCAGCCGCGCGCCGGTCACCGCCGCGTCCATCACCGAGTCGCCTGCATTTCGTCGCTCGATCGAGAACGCAACGATCAGGATCGCGTTCTTGGCCGCCAGCGCGATGAGCACCACGAGGCCGATCTGGGCGTAGAGCACGAAGCTCATGCCGAGCAGCCAAAGCGCGAATAGAGCGCCAAACGCGGCAACAGTGACCGACAGCAGCACTGGGATCGGCACGATCCAGCTTTCATAGAGCGCGACGAGGAACAGGAAGGCGAACACGAGAGCCATCCCGAGCACGATCGGCGTCTGGCCGGCCGAGGCGATCTGCTCGAGCGCTTGGCCTGTCCATTCGAAGGCGTAGCCGGGTGGGAGGGTGTCCTTCGACAGCGCGGCCATGGTGTCGATGGCTTCGCTCGGTCCGCGACCGGCGCCGGGTCCGCCGTTGATCGAGATGGCGCGATAGTTGTTATAGCGAACGAGCGCGCGCGGCCCGACTGCGAGGCTCGCCGTGGCGATCGTCGACAGCGGTGTCATTTCGCCGTTGGCGTTCTTGACGTAGACCGACGAGATATCGTCGATCGAGGCACGGTACTGCTGCTCGGCCTGCATGCGCACTGTCCAGGCGCGGCCATACAAGTTGAAGTCGTTGATGTAGTAGCCGCCGAGTGTCGACTGCAGTGCCGCGAAGACGTCGGCGATGTTGATGCCGAGCGCGCGAGTCTTGTCGCGATCGATATCGAGACGGATCTGCGGTGTCTCCGCTTCGAATGTCGAGAAAACGCGCGTGAGCTCGGGGCGCTGATTGGCGGCGACGACGAGGCCGCGCATTGCAGCAGCCATAGCCGCAGGGGGCTGGCCCTGTAGTGCTTCAAGCATGTACTCGAAACCGCCGACCTGCCCGAGGCCGGAAATCGCGGGTGGATTGAGCGCGATGACGTTGCCGTCGGGGATGGTCGACAGCGCGCCGAACAGCCGTCGGGCAACGGCCGTTGCGTGCATGTCCGAGGTCTTGCGTTGGTCATAGCCCTTTAGGCGTACGAAAATAACGCCAGCGTTCGAAGCCGCGCCGCCACTGAGAAAATCAAAGCCGAGTACGGCCGTTACGCCGTCGACCGCGGGTTCCTTTTTCAGGATCTCCTCCGCCTTGGCAGCAGCGATCGACGTCCGGTTGAGCGAAGCACCCGGTGGCAGCGAAACGACCGTGATGAGGAAGCCTTTATCCTCGTCGGGCAGGAAGCCGGAGGGTGTGCGCAGGAAGACGATGTAGGAAACCGCCGCCACCGCGACGAGGGCGGCAAGGCTCGCCGTCGATAACTTCACGAGGCGACGGATGATGCCCGCGTAACGCTCTGCGATGCCGTCGATGCCATGCGTTATCCGGGCCATGATGCCGGTCGGGTGGCCCGACTTCAGCAGCAGAGAGCACAGCGCCGGTGACAACGTCAGCGCATTAATCGCGGAGATAACCATCGCCGCCGATATCGTGACCGCGAATTGGCGAAACAGGACGCCCGATGAACCCGGCAGAAACGCGATCGGGATGAACACCGATAGCAGCACCAGTGTGATCGCGATCACCGGTCCCGCGATCTCCGACATCGCCTTGCGCGTCGCCTCCGCGGGGGTGAGATTGGGCTCCTCGTGCATGACGCGTTCGACGTTCTCGACCACGATGATGGCGTCGTCGACGACGATACCGATCGCGAGAACGAGGGCGAGCAGGGAGATCGTGTTCGCCGAATAGCCGAACGCCAACAGCACCGCGATGGTGCCGATGATCGAGACCGGTACCGCGATCAGCGGAATGAGCGTCGGTCTCAGCCGACCGAGAAAAACGAATACGACGATGGCTACCAGCGCGAATGCCTCGAGCAGCGTCTCGACGACCTTTTCCATCATGGCCGAAACGAACTCGGCGGTGTTGTAGACGTAGGCGAACGCGACGCCTTCGGGAAAGCGCGGCCGCAGTTCGTCGAGGCGCTTCGAGACCGCATTGGCGACGCTGACGGCGTTGGCGCCGGGAGAGAGATAGACGCCGACCGGCGCGGCAGGTTTGCCTTCGTAGCGCGCTTCGGAATCGAAGGAGGCGCCCGACAGCTCCACCCGCGCGATATCCTTGACGCGGACGAACGAGCTGTCGCTCTGCGCGCGTACGATAATGTTCTCGAATTCTTCCTTGGTCGAGAGGCGCCCCTTCGTCGTGACGGTGAGCTGCAGCCGCTGATCCACCGACAGGGGGGCCGCGCCGATGCGACCCGCAGCCGCCTGCACGTTCTGCGACTGAACTGCGGCGATGACGTCCTGAGTCGACAGTCCAAGATTGCCGAGCTTGACCGGGTCGATCCAGATCCGCATCGCATAGTCGCGGGCGCCGAATATCGTCGCGTCGCCGACGCCGGGAACGCGTTTCAATTCGTCGAGCACGTTGAGTGTGACGAAATTCGAGAGGTAGAGCTGATCCCTTGTCCCATCGGACGCGTAGAACAGGAACACCTGCAGGAGATCGGTCGAGACCTTGGAGATTGTGAGCCCGGTCCGACGGGCTTCTTCGGGCAGTCGAGACGTAGCGAGTGCGGCCCGGTTCTGGACGTTGACTGTCGCGATGTCGGGATCCGTGCCGAGAATGAACGACACGGTCAACGAGTAGGATCCGTCGTTCGACGACGTCGATTTCATGTAGCGCATGCCCGGCGTGCCGTTGATGGCATTTTCGAGCGGCTGCGCGATCGTTGCCTCGACGATCTCGGCGTCGGCGCCGGCGTAGGACGCACTGACCCGCACCGTCGGCGGTGCGATTTCGGGATACTGCGCGACCGGGATGACGGTCATCGAGATGAGGCCGGCCAGTGTCACGACGATGGATATCACCATCGCGAGACGCGGGCGACGGATGAAAATGTCGTAGATCATGGTGTGCTACCTGGTCGCCGCGGCCGGCTTGTCGGTCGAGCGATGCGCGTTGACGACAACGCCCGGTCGCACCTTCTGGTGGCCGTCGATCACGACCTCATCGCCCTCAGTCAGTCCGTTGCTGACAACGATATCTGGCCCGAGCTGCTCACCAACCTCGACTCGTCGGTTCTCGATCTTCCGCTCCTTGGTGACAACCAGGACGCTGGCACCTTTCTGATCGAGCATGAGCGCCGCTTGCGAGATGACGAGTTTGCGTTCCGGTTTCTTGGCGACGACCGTGACGCCGACGATCTGCTGGTCAACGAGCAACCGCTCAGGATTGGGCACCTGTGCGCGGATCGTTACAGTGTCGGTGCCGGGGTTGCCCACAACCTCGGCAAACCGGATCGTGCCGTCATGGGCATAGGTGCTGCCGTCGGGCAACCGCAGTCGGACGAGCACGCTGTCCGCATTGCGGCCCTCGCGGCGTACCTGCAGCAAATCGCGCTGAGGAATTGGGAATGCAACATAAACAGGATCCTGGCGAACGAGCGTCACAAGCGGATTGCTGGTCGGGCTGACATACTCGCCGAGTGCATAGGCTGCGCGGCCGGTGGCGCCATGCATCGGCGCGCGGATCGTCGTATAGCTGAGATCGATACGCGCCTTGACCACGTTGGCTTCCTGGGCCTTCAGATTTGCCTGTGCCTGGGACAGCTTCGAGCGCGCATCGTCGAGCGTTGCCTGGGAGGCCGTGCCGCGCTCGGCGAGCGGCGTTGTTCGGTCGAATGTGGCCTGGGCGAGGATGAGCGCAGCCTGAGCGTTCGCGAGGTTGGCCTCAGCGAGTGCGAGGGCAGCCTCGAATGGTTCTTTTTCGATTTCGAACAGCACGTGGTCTTTCGCCACCTCGGCGCCTTCCTCGAAGCCACGACTCTTTATGAAGCCCGCAATGCGGGCGCGGATGGCAACCTTATCGATCGCCTCGATACGGCCGGTGTAGCTTTGCTGCTGGGAGACGTCACGTTCGCGTGCCACATCGACGATGACGCTCGGCGGCGGCGGGCCTTTGGGTGCCTGCGCCGCGGCGAGATTTGGAGCGATCGCCGTCAGCAGAAGCATCAACAACAATTGCCGACCGAGGTGCGGCACGAACCGTCTCATAGTGGTGGAAGAGGCCGAAGGGACGAGCGAAGATCGACATGCGGGGCGACTTGCGCCCAGCAAACTGCGCCACATCATGTGGGCCTCCCGAGGCTGAGTTCTTGCGGATCGTCTCGACCCTGAGCAAGTGCCGGAGACAAGAGGAAAATGGACCGATGGTCAACCACTTTCCGTGTCGGCATAGCTGAGGCCGAGCAGGGCAGGCTCCGCAGCCGTGATGATCAGCGAGGGTACGTGAGACATGCGCGAACTCATTGCGCCCTTGCGCTCGAACCCCGCCCGAAATGCGGCGACGTCGCCGGCGCGGGCCCAGCCTTGGGCGACGCTGCCGCAGAGATAGACGCCGTCCCAGGCCGCAGTCGCCAGGACGAGATCGCCCGCTATGCGCCCGAGTAGGCTGGAGAGGATTTGCACAGTGGTGGCCGCAAACGGATCAGAGGCGACCCGCGCGAAGACGGCATTGGCCGCGTGATCGCCGGTCGTCGTGCCGGCCAGGGATTCGTAGAGCCGTGCGACGCCGGCTCCGGACAAAACATCTTCCACCGAGGTGGCGAATGCAAGTGCGGCCGCTTCTTCCGACGTCGCGGCGGTAAGTGTCATATGGCCGGCTTCGCCCGCCGCGATCGTCCATCGAGTGCCGCCAGCGTGACCAGGCGCGCGCACGGCGGTCGCAGCGCCGAATCCCGTTCCAATGTTGACGGCGATGCGATTGCCAACGAGGCCTGTGCCGGCGGATGCGCTCTTGACGGGGCCGATCGGACTGATCTCGTCCGTCTTAAGATGCGGCAACAGGAGGCCGACAGCTTCGAGGTCGTTGAAAAGCACCACAGGGATGTCGCCGAATGTGCGGGATATCTCTGCGGCCGAGATCTCCCAGGTCGAGTTCGTGAGACGAACGGTGCCCGCGTCAACGGGACCAGCAGCGGCAATGTGGAATTCCCGACACCACATGTCCGCCGGATCGCTGCCGATGTCGGCAAAGTAGGCGGCGAGGGTGGCGGCAAACGACGGACGAGCGGCGGTCTCATAGACACGGACGACGGAAAGGCGGCCGGGGCCGTCGCTGACGCCGAACCGGCTTCGCGTGCCGCCGACATCCGCAACCAGCCGATGCCGTTTCATGATGTCGTCTCCGACGGTGCAGCTTTGAGTGCAGCGAGGAACGTCTCGCGCCAAGTTGCCACATTATTGGTTCTGACGCGAACGATCAGCGCATCGTAGCGCTCGCGGCGCTCCTCAACCGGCATCGTGAGCGCACGGTGCAGGCCATCGGCCATCTCGTCGGTATCATAGGGATTGACGATGATGGCTTCCTGGAGATCTTCCGCCGCGCCCGCGAACTTCGACAGCACGAGGACACCGGGATTTTCTGGGTCCTGCGACGCGACATACTCTTTGGCGACGAGGTTCATGCCGTCCCGCAGCGGAGTGACGAGACCTACCTGGCTGGCGCGAAACAGCGCCGACAGCGTCGCGCGCGGGATCGCCCGGTGAATGTAGCGCACGGGTGTCCAGTCGAAATCGCCGAACTCGCCATTGATCGAACCCGACAAGCCTTCGAGTTCCTGGCGGATGTCGGTGTAGGCTTCGACCTCCTCGCGCGTCGGCGGTGCGATCTGCATCAGCGTGACGCGTTTCATCAGTTCGGGATGCAGTTCGAGCAGCCGCTTGAAGGCGCGCATCCGACCCGGCAGACCCTTGGTATAGTCGAGGCGGTCGACGCCGAGAACGAACATGTTCGCCATGCTGCGGCGCTGTAGTCGCGCCATGTGAGCGTCGGCTTCTGGCGTGTGCGCCATCTCGTAGACAGAATCAGGATCGATGCCGATCGGAAAGGCGCGCGCGATAACGGTCTTGCCGAAGGCGCGGACGCGGTCGTCGCTGAGTGCCTCGCCGTCCGCGTGTTCGACGACGTAGCGAACGAAGTTTGCGGCATCGGTCGAGGTCTGAAAACCGAGAATGTCGTAGTCGAACATCGATTTCGCCAACCACGCGTGCTCGGGAATGGCCGTGAAGAAATCAGGCGATGGGAACGGGATGTGCAGGAAGAAGCCGATCTTCTCCTTGACGCCCTGGAGGCGCAGTTCTTCGGCGAGCGGGATCAGGTGATAGTCGTGCACCCAGATCAGATCATCGGGCTCGATGAGGGCCGCGAGCGATTGCGCAAACCGCTGATTGACGCGCCGATAGCCCTCGAGAAAGGAATGCTCGTACACGGCGAGATCGAGCCGGTAGTGAAAGGTCGGCCAAAGCGCGCGGTTCGAGAAACCGAGATAATATTCTTCATATTCGCGGCGGGTCAGCGGTATCGTCGCCGTCCTGATGCCATTGTTCTGCTGCAGCTTGATGCCGAGCGAGGCCTCATCTTCCTCGACGGTCGCGCCGTCCCAGCCGAACCACAAGCCGCGGCCGCTTTGCAATGCGTCTTCCAATGCGACCGCCAGCCCTCCGGACTGGACGGCCTTGTCGAGATCGGCAACGCGATTGGACGCAACGATCAGTCGGCTCATACTGTCGACTCCCAGGGTTTGGAGAGCCGGACGGCTCCGTTGATGATCCCCACCATGGAATAAGTCTGCGGAAAGTTGCCCCATGCCGCTCCGGTGATCGGGTCGGTATCCTCGGACATCAAGCCGAGCGGATTGCGTGCCGCCAGCAGGCCTTCGAAAATTTCGCGTGCCTGTTCGCGCCGTCCAATTCGCGAGAGCGCATCCAGCCGCCAGAAGGCGCAGACGTTGAAGGCGGTCTCGGGCGCGCCGAAGTCGTCGGGCTCCTCGTAGCGCATCATGAACGGTCCGCGCGCGAGCGTCTTTTCGAGTTCGTCGACGGTCGAAACGAAACGCGGATCCTTAGGATCGATCATGTCCACCTCGCCCATCAACAGAACGCTGGCATCGAGATGACGCCCGCCGAAACTCTCGACGAAGGCACGGCGCTCGTTCGACCACGAACGCTCGAAGACGGTAGCCTTGATCTGATCGGCGCGCTGGCGCCAGACGCGGGCGCGATCGGCGAGACCGAGATGAAGCCCGATCTTGGCGAGGCGGTCGCAGCCCGCCCAGCACATGATTGCGGATGAGGTGTGCGGCCGCTCGCGGGTCCGCAGTTCCCAAATCCCCGCATCAGGCTTGTCATGGAGCAGGAATGCCTGCTCGCCGATTGCTTCGAGGCGAGCGTACTCAACCTGGCCCACTTCCATGAACAGCCGCCGATCGACGAACGCCTGCGACGCGCCGAGGATGATGTTGCCGTAGGTATCGTGCTGGAATTGTTTATAGGCGAGGTTGCCCGCGCGCACGGGCCCCATGCCGTGATACCCGGGAAGCGCCGTCATCTCCCGCTCGGTCAATTCCTTTTCGAGACCGATGCCGTAAACGGGCTGGATGTGTCCTGAGGGGGCATCAGCGACGATGTTCATCATCCAGCGGAAATAAAGCTCCATCGTGCGCACTGCGGCGAGCGAGTTCAGCGCGCGCACGACGAAGAACGCGTCCCTGATCCAACAGAAGCGGTAGTCCCAGTTGCGAGTCGAGCTGGCGGCCTCGGGAATGCTGGTGGTCATCGCGGCGACGATGGCGCCGGTCGGCTCGTAGCTGCACAATTTCAGCGTGATGGCGGCGCGGATTACGGCATCCTGCCATTCGAGAGGTAGTGCGAGGCGGTGCACCCATTCGCGCCAATACGCTGTCGTTCGTTCCTCGAAGTCTCGCGCGGTTTCGGCGGCACCGGTGGTCAGTGTCTCGTCAGGGCCGAAGATCAGGTTGATGGGTTCGTCGAGGATGAAGGCCGTCTCGCCGACGATGTAGTCGATCGGGGCATCGGTCGTCAGGCGCAAAGCGACGTTGGGGCCGATATAGCGGATGTGATTGGAGCCGTAGGCGACGAGCGGCGCCGCCCGCCCGTAATCGTATCGCGGTTTCGCCTTGATGCGGATGCGTGGGCTTCCGCGCAACGGTCGGATTCGCCGGACCAGGGTCTGCGGCCGAAAGCTGCGCTGGAGCCACTTGAAGCGCGGAGCGAAATCGATCACCTCGATCGCACCCGATGGGCCTTCGATGACCGTGCGGACGATCGCGGTGTTGCCGACGTAGCTTTGGCAGTACTCGGCGCCGTCAACGAGTTCGATTTCGAACGTGCCGTCGTCCGCGTCCTCGGTAGGACCGCCGAGCAGAGAATGAAAAACGGGATCGCCGTCGAACCGCGGAAAGCAGCTCCACACGATACGGCCGCGCTTATCGATCAACGCGCTGATGCAGCAGTTGCCGATCAGGGCCAGATCCAGCGTGGGTGGAGCATTAGCCATTCAGAACCTCATTTTCGAGTGCGAGTGCCGTCGCGTGGAGCCATTCAAGAAATGTTGCGGTATCAGCAGTGGCGTAGTGGGCGCGAGTTGCGCCGGATCCGATCTTGATCGCAATGCCGCCGACGGATGTAACGGCGGCGAAGGCGTCCTCATCCGTGACGTCGTCACCGGCGACAATGGGGCGCCGTCCGGCGAAAGGCGGCTCCTTGAGGAATTCGAGGATCGCTGTGCCCTTGTCGGCGACGGCGGGCTTTGCTTCGAATACCATTTTGCCGGGCGTGACCTGGATGCCGGGGCAAAGGGCGGCGAGTTGCGCCATGACTGCGCGGCACACGTCCTCGAGGTCGGGGCGCTTGCGATAGTGCAGCGCGACGGCATTCGACTTGCGCTCGAGCAGCAGGCCAGGTTCCGCCAGGACGAGTGGCGCCAGCAGGTATTCGGCGTGGCGAAGGAAATGATCGTCGAGCGGTGCCGCGTGGTTCTTACCCGACGAACCGCGCCGCGTCAGGCCGTGGATGCCGGCGGCGGGAAGGCGAAGGGGCAACAAGAAACGATCGAGATCGGCAATCTCGCGGCCGCTGATAATGGCTACAGCACCACCGGTGACGACCGCCAGCCGCGAGAGCACGTCGCGCGTGCGCTCGGTGAGCTTGATCGTGTCCGGCCGGTCCGCGAGCTCGACCAGGGTTCCGTCAAAGTCGAGGAAAAATGCAATCGAGCGGGGGCCATGCAATTTCGGTAGTGACAGCGGGATAGAAACGGTTCTCTCCTTTGTCGCGGCGGCGCCGCTCTGAAAGGTCGATATCGGCGGTGACGGCGGCCTCGCGGCGCGCCTGGGATGACGGAACTATGTGGCGGTGCCGACAGCTATAACGGCACACCTGCAGCAGGGGCCCGAGGCGGCTTCAAACCGCGCCACGATCGTTTATGCATGGTAGTTTGAACCTCAATGCCCCGGCACGCAAGCACAACGCCGCACGGCGCCCGCATTGAAACGCGCGAGCACGGAAATTGGTTCCGTGAGCGGCATAGACACGGAGCACGGTAACATCCCGATGAAGGCCCTCACCATCGGAAGTGCGATGATCGATACAATCGCGATCATCGAATCGAGCCGCATCGAGCGCATGACGATGCTCAATGCCGATACATCTTTTTTGCTCCTTGCTGAGGGCCGCAAGACGGAGGCGGTCGAGGTGTCGACGCATACGGGCGGCGGCGCCATCAACGTTGCAGTCGCGATGGCGCGGCTCGGTATCGACGTCGCGACGATCGCGAAGCTCGGGCGTGATCAGCGCGCTGAGACAATCCTCGCGGCGCTGATGCAGGAAGGTGTGTCGACACGCTGGATCGGCCGCGACGACCGCGCGGCGACGGGTGCGGCGGTCATGATTTCGTCGCACGATCGAAACGCGGCAATCTTCACCTTTCGTGGCGCGAATACGCTGCTCGAGGATTCCGATTTGAAGTCGGACGCGTTCGCCGTCGATCTGATCCACGTCTCGTCGCTCTCGAACCAGTCCGCGGACCGGGTGCCACGCATCCTTGCCGAAGCAAAGCGTGCCGGCGCGTTTCTCTCGACCAATCCCGGCATCCGCCAGCTGTCGAGCCGCGGTATGGCGCTGCAGGATGCGCTGAGCCAGATTGACCTCCTCGTGATCAACAAAGTCGAGGCGTCCGCACTGGTCCCGGCGATCGCTGGGCGCATTGGCGAAGGAGGCCCCCCGCTTACGGGCGACGGCGAGGAGCCGCCGACCGCGCTCGCGCGCCAAGGACTCACTGGCGGCGGCTATCAGCTCGGGCTGAGATCATTCTTCACGGCGCTACGCGATAGCGGCGCGCGCTATGTGCTGGTGACCGACGGGGCGTCCGGCTCGTTCCTCGCCGATCGCGAACGCATTCGCTATTGCCCGTCGGCGAAGACGTCGGTGGCCGGTACCGCCGGGGCGGGCGACGCCTACTCGGCAACGCTTGCGACGTTTCTCGCCGAGGGGCGCACGCCGGAGGATGCGATGCGCGCGGCGGCCATAAATTCAGCGTCCGTCGTCGCGTACATCGATACGCAGCGCGGTCTACTCGGACGCGCCGATCTCGAGGCGGCTCTCACGGCATCGGCCGGCGAACTCGCCGTGCGACACTGGCCGATCTGAGCGACATCACTCATTGAGTTGCCCAAATGGGGGCCGGGCCGTAGTCGTTGATCCTTGTGCAATCCGCAGAACTCTGGAAAACATTCATGGCCTGCGCATTTCATCAATAACAAACCGTCATTCGCGTCGGCGACCAAGGGAGCACATTTCATGCGCGTTTTCTTTACGGGAGCGTCAGGCTACATCGGCGGCTCGGTCGCTATTGCGCTGGCGGCGCAAGGTCAACAGGTGTCAGGTCTCGTCCGCTCCGAGGAGGGCGCCGCCAAACTGCGCGCGATCGGGATCGAGCCCGTGATGGGTACGCTTGACGATGGCGCAGTGCTAGCCGACGCCGCGAGGCGCGCCGATGTCGTCGTCAATGCGGCGAGCGCCGACCACCACGGCGCGGCGACCACGATGCTGGATGCGCTCGTGGGTTCGGGCAAGACGTTCGTGCAGACCAGCGGATCGAGCATCGTTGGCAAGCGGTCGGCGGGGCAGCGCGCTGATGACATTTATGATGAGACGACACCGATCACGCCGTCGTCCGCTCGCGTCGCCCGCGTGGCGCTCAATGATCTCATCCTCTCTTATCAGACGAAGGGTGTCCGTCCGATCGTGATCTGCCCGAGTCTGATCTACGGGGTCAGCCGCGGTCCCAAGCGGCACAGCATTCAAGTGCCGTGGCTTATCGCTCTCGCGCGCAAGAACGGCGGCACGGCGCGGCACTACGGTCCCGGTGAGAACATCTGGTCCAACGTCCACATCGACGATCTGGTGGATCTCTATCTGCTTGCGATCAGGACCGCCCCGGCCGGCTCATTTTACTACGCGGAGAACGGTGAGAACTCGATGCGCGAGCTTGGCGTCGCCATCAGCCGGATGCTCGGCAAGGACGGTGCAACGCGACCGATGACGCTCGAAGAGGCGGCCGCGGAATGGGGTGAGGGTGCCGCGCAAGACACCATGGGCTCGAACAGCCGCGTACGTGCGGCTCGGGCGCGGAAGGAACTTGGCTGGGCCCCACACGCGCGATCGCTACTCTCGGAAATCGCGGACGGCTGCTACAGCGGCGCGGCGTAAGCTTGCCCCGCCTGCGACCATCGATCGCCGCACGGAACCCATAGATCGGCCAAAGAGTTATCCAAAATGGTAGATCTGCTGGCGACGTCCGAGCGCTGGCCTCGTTTGCGTTTTTCGGGAGTAGGTCCATGGTCGATCGACATCGTGTGATGGTGGCCCAACGGCGTATTGCCGAGATCGAGGGCTTCTACATTCATCTTCTGTCCTATGTTCTCGTGGTTGCCCTGCTTGCCGCTATCAACGCGTATACTGGCGATGAATGGTGGGTGCAGTGGGTGATGCTTGGCTGGGGTATCGGCGTTGCCGCGCACGCGCTCGCCCTTTTTGGGTCGAAGCCGCGGTTCGTGACGACCTGGGAGCGGCGCAAGTTTCGCGAACTGGTGCGCAGGTAGCTGCGTAAGCGGCCGGCGATGGTGCGCTGCGCTGATTTGCCATAATTGAGAATCCCGAGCGGTATTTTCCGACGGCGTGGTACGACAAAGCTCCGGTGATCCACCGGGGCTTTTTCTTTTTATTGCGGTCCGGCGGCTTCGGGGGATGGGGAGATGCTGGCTTTCGCTCGGCATTGCGCCAGTTTTGTCCGCTATTACGGCATCGTCGCCTCCTTGCGCGAGGTCGGCCCGCTGATCCGGGAGGTACTGTTCCGAACCGAGGAACGCGCCGAGAGAGCCGACGCGTTCGATGGCCGGCGTGGCACCGATACGTCCGGCATGGTGATGCCCTGGGAACTCAAGGACCAGAGCAATGCGCCCATCGATGGCAACCCTTATGCATCGCTGACATCAGGACGCATTCGAGAGCTGCTTGTCGCCGCTGAGAGTGGCGCCAGCGAGACTGTGCTCGTCGACCTCGGGTCCGGCAAGGGCCGCGTGCTGTTGGTCGCGCAAGAGTTTCCGTTCAAACGGATCGTCGGCGTTGAGTGGTCGGGCGAGTTGCACGCGATCGCGCAAACGAATGTTGCGATCGCCGCCGTCAGTGGGCAAGTGCCAGACGCCCGTTTTGAACTTCTGCAAATGGACGCCGCCGCGTATGCGTTCCCGACTGAGCCGTTGGTCGTGTTCCTGTTCAATCCGTTCGGCGCGGCGACCATGGCGCACGTCGTCGCGAACCTCGAACTCACGCTCGCCGCGTATCCGCGCCGGGTCATCGTGATCTATGCGAACCCGCTCCACGGTGATTTTTTCGCGCAGTCCGCAGCATTTCGCACAATTGCCGCCACGCGCGCCGATGCCCTGTTCGAGAGCGTCGCGCGCTGAGCGCGGGAAAGGCCGTCAATGCCGCAAGATCCCCACCTCGCGGGGAGGAGGTATCGCAATTGCGGGCGACATTGTGCTTCAAGCCACGGCGGTCTCTGATAGACTTGCTCTGATTGGGGTTAGATCGGCATTCGATCAGCGAACGGAATAGGACGAGCCAGCAATGACGGGTGACAATCCAGAAAACAAATGGATCGGCCAGCGCACGCCGCGGCCGGACGGGCAGGACAAGGTGACAGGCCGGGCGCAGTACGGCGCGGATTTCACCCTCCCCGGCATGATCTGGGGCAAAGTTCTGCGCAGCCCCCATCCCCACGCCCGCATCAAGTCGATCAATACGGACAAGGCCGCAGCGTTGCCCGGAGTGAAGGCGGTCATGACGGCGAAGGACATCGTCGATATTCCGCTCAGCAAGCCAGTCGTCGTCGGCATCCAGGACATGCGCTGGATCTGCCGCAACGTCATGGCCCGCGACAAGGCATTGTTTGCCGGCCATCCCGTAGCGGCAGTCGCGGCGATCTCGCAGAAGATCGCGGAAGCCGCGATTGCGCTGATCGAGGTCGACTATGAAGTGCTGCCGTGGGTGATCGACGTCGACGAGGCGATGAAGCCGGGCGCGCCGATCCTGCACGACCACTTCCGGGCGCCGGGCGACAAGTCCGAAACGCCGTCGAACATCGCCGGCAAGCTCGAGCACAAGCTCGGCGACGTCGAAGCCGGCTTTGCCGCCGCCGACGTCATCATTGAGCGCAGCTTCAAAACGAAGCCCGTGCACCAAGGCTACATCGAGCCGCACGCCTGCCTCGTCAGCGCCACGCCCGACGGCAACGCCACCATCTGGAGCAGCAGCCAAGGCCATTTCATGGTCCGCGCCATGAGCGCCCTGCTGACCGGCCTGCCGCAAAACAACGTGCGCGTCGTCCCCGCCGAAATCGGTGGCGGTTTCGGCGGCAAGACGATCGTCTATCTCGAACCGCTCGCACTGGTGCTGTCGCGCAAGTCGGGGCGGCCGGTGAAAATGGCGATGACGCGCGAAGACGTGTTCCGCGCATCCGGCCCGACGTCGGGCTCGACGAGTACGGTCAAGATCGGCGCCACCAAGGACGGCAAGATCACCGCCGTCCAAGGAACGTGGGCGCTGCAGGCCGGTGCGTTTCCGGGTTCGCCGACGCGTGGCGCGATCGGCTGCGGCTTTGCGCCCTATGACATCGAGAATGTCCACGTCGTCGGTCTCGACGTCGTCTCGAACCGGCCGAAGGTGGCGGCTTATCGCGCGCCGGGTGCGCCGATTGGGGCTTATCCCGTCGAGTGCGTGCTCGACGAGGTCGCCTCGGCGATCGGCATGGATCCGCTCGAGCTCCGGCTGAAGAACGCGGCCAAGAAAGGCACCAAGGCTGCCTACGGTCCGACCTTCAATCGCATCGGCTACGAGGAGACCATCAAGGCCGCGCTGGAGCATCCGCACTACAAGGCGCCGCTCGGCCCCAATCAGGGCCGCGGTGTAGCGAGCGGGTTCTGGTTCAATGCAGGCGGCGAATCGAGTGCGCAGGTCAGCGTCAACGAGGATGGTACCGTCGTCGTCATCACGGGACATCCGGATATCGGCGGCTCCCGCGCCTCGACGGTCAACATTACCTCGGAGCTGCTCGGCATCCACTACAGCAAGGTGCAGGCACTGATCGGCGACACGAGCATGATCCCCTACAGCGCGCTCACCGGCGGCAGCCGCGTGACGTTCGCCTCCGCGATCGTGGTCACGAAATCGACCGAGGAAGTGATCGAGATCTTGCGCAGGCGCGCCGCGATGATCTGGAAAATCGACGTCGATGCCGTCGTCTGGGAGAATGGCCACGCCCGCCCTGCCGGCGATAACGCCGGTCAGTTCGAGCCGCTATCGCTCGCCGAGATCGCCGCCAAGGCGAGCGCGACGGGTGGCCCGATCAACGCGCGCTCGTCGCTGAATACGGTGGGCGCCGAGGGCGGATTCGCGACGCACATCTGCGACGTCGAGGTCGATCGCGATACCGGTCAGGTGATGGTGACGCGCTATACGGCGGTGCAGGATGCCGGTCGCGCGATCCATCCGAGCTATGTCGAAGGCCAGATGCAAGGCGGTGTTGTGCAAGGCATCGGCTGGGCGCTCCACGAGGAGTACATCTACGACAAGAATGGGCACATGGATAATCCGGGATTCCTGGATTATCGGATGCCGGTCGCCTCAGACATGCCCATGATCGATACCGTGATCATCGAAGTGCCGAACGAGAAGCATCCGCAGGGCGTGCGCGGCGTTGGCGAAGTGCCGATCGTGCCGCCGCTCGCGGCCGTCGCGAACGCGATTCACATGGCGCTCGGCTTGCGCTTCGATGAGCTGCCGATGTCGCCGCCGAAGGTACGCAAGGCGCTGAAGACGGCGGAGGCCGCAGCAAAGATGGCGGCGGAGTAGCCTGTCGCGTCGCGCATCAGGAAAGAGGCTAGGCGCCTCTTTCCTGTGGCCTTGCAACCGTAGTTGGCGTCAAGCCGGCTTGGGATTGCCGGTTGCCGGCGGATCGCGCTGAAGCACTTCCTCGATGCGCTTAGGATCGACGGCAATCTCGACGCCGGCACGCTCGATTTGGAGCTTCATGGGTGAGCGCGAATCCTGCGCTTCCCAGCCGCGCGCCATGGCCTCGCTCAACTCGGCATAGGCCAGATTGGCGATCCGCATGGGAACGCCGAGTTCGCGGCCAAGATCAGTCGCCAGCGTCATGTCCTTCAGCGCGAGCTTGAGCGCGAACGATGGCGGCTCGTACTTGTTCTGCAGGAACTGGTCGGAGAGACGATCGAAAGTGCGGCCGCGGCCGCCGGCGCCGGTGCGTACCGCTTCCCACAGCGCCAGCGGTTCGACACCGCCTTTGACGCCCATCGTGAAGACTTCGGCAAGCGCCGTTTGGATCGCATAGCCGGCGCAGTTGTGCACGAGCTTGGCCACCGAGCCGGCGCCAATCGCGCCGATGTAGCGCGCCTGATCGGCGAAGGCGTCGAGTAGCACCTTGTGCTCATCGAAGGCGGCTTTGTCGCCACCAATCCAGATCGCGAGCTTGCCCGAGCGCGCACCCGCCGGGCCACCGCTCACAGGTGCGTCGAGGAAATGGTAGCCTTGCTCGGCAAACTGGGCGGCGAGTTTGCGCACCATGCTCGGGGCATTGGTCGACAGGTCGAAAACGGCCGCGCCCTTCTTGAGCCCGCCAAGCAAACCGGTGTCGGCTGCGGTGGCGACGGCCTCGACTTCCTTCGGACCGGGGAGGGACAGGAAAACAACGTCGCAAATCTCGGCGAGTTGACGCGGACTGTCCGCCCATGCGGCCCCATTGGCGATGAACGGCTCGGCGGACTCGCGCCGGATGTCATGGACGACGAAGCCATGGTTCGAGCTTTCGAGATACCGCGACAGGTTGGTCGCCATAAACGCGCCCATAGTGCCTAGGCCGATGAAACCGACTTTCATTTTCTTCCTCCCATCGTCGAACGCAGCATAGTCTGCGGTCGGAGACCGAAGACGATGCAACAATAATAACTCTCGTCCTGCCTGCAGCGAAAGCGTTGCGCGATCGCTAGAGCCCTGTGTGCACGAAGCCGGCCCAGAAGTAGGGGTGTGCAAAGGGGCGCGCCTGTTCAACCGCTGCTTCCGTCGGTTTGCGTTCTGATCCGCGCGTCGGCGTGATCCATTGGATCGCAGAACTGTTGCGCGATCGCCGCAAGCCTTCTGCGGTCAGCTCCTGCACGATCTGCTCGCCGAGTTGTGGCGCAATACGCGCGTCGACGACGGCGGTCTCGACATAGGCCTGGAGATCGGTGTTCGTCGCGTCGCGTAGCCACGCTTGCGCATGGCTGAGTGCACTGGCCGGCTTCAGCCGCTCGCCGATGTGCAACTCGTAGAACCGCGCCATCAGCAGCGCCGTCGCGGTATCGTTCACAGGCCAAAGCGTGCCGACGACACCGGCCGCGCCGAGCGCCATGAAGGTGCCGGGGAGTCCGATGAACTCATCGGGATTGCTGATGATGTCGACGAGGCCGGTTTCGCACGCCGACAATACCACGAGACGTGGGCGGCCGAGGCCTGTCGTCGCTTGCAGTTGGCCGACGCTCAGGCGAACCGGGCCGTGCATGATCAATGCGGACTGGCGTACATCGGCCCACGAGAACGTCCCGTGTGAGGCAAAATGCCAATGGGTCTGAGTTTTGAGAGCGGTCAGTACCGCATCGGGCGTCGCCGTCGCGCCCACAAGCACGAGGCGTGATTCCGGCGTGAAGTGAGAGGCGACGATTTCGCCTTCCTTTTCGGCACCTGGGAGATCGCCGGTCGGATTGACGATCGCGGCGAGCGTAGCGGGGCGCGCGGTGTCCGCGTGGCGGCGCGCGGAGGCCAGCGCTTCGAGGCTCGGTGCGATCGTGATCTCGTAGTCATCGGCGAGGCGCTGATTGATGGCGGGGTTCTGCGCAATACCGAGCGGCAGTACGCCGAGCCAGCCCGATGGCAGCCACAGCAACGGCGCGCCACGCTTGATGCCGCGTTCTCTCAGGACGGCGTCCAGACGAGCGCCGAGGAGCCGCCACAACGCCGGGCCGAGGCGCTCGACGGCATCGAGCCATTCGGGCCAGCGCTGCGTCTGCTCCGCGCCTTGTAGATAGTTGACGAAGTACGCTGCGATCCAGCCTCCCGCCTGTTTGCCTGAGGGCCCGGCAAGCAACTCGGATAAGCGAGCCGGTGTGAGGTCCGGAAGGTCTATGACGGCGATGTCGCTACCGCCAACGGGCGCCGTGACGACGATCAGTTTGCCGCCGTGCTCGGTGATGACGGGAAGTGCGACGGCGCCGCCGGCTGCCGCGACGCGACGCGCCTCCGCGAGCGCGATCCCGCGCCGCTCTTCACTCGTGTTGGCGGCTTTCACAAGATCGAGCAGCGCTCGGCGCTGTGCCGAGAGTGCACTGAGGGCGCCGACGCGGTCTGCTTCAGTCGCCGAGTCGATCGCTTTCAGCGAGGCGCGAATATCGGCTCGCAGTTCGTCGACGCGCTGGCGTTGATCGGGCGGCAGATCCAAAGCTTGCAGCCGCAGTGCGACGGCGAGCAGTCGTCCACGTCCTTCATCGGCAAGCGCGACCGCTGTTTCGTTATCACCGCGCTGGATCGCGGCGTAGGCCGCCTCCGCAAACAGCGGCCCCGCGTCCGCGATCAGCGCACGCGCCTCGGTCTCGTCGTATCCCTCGCCGAACAGCAACAGGAAGGCATCCCGCGCGCTCGCATACACCGGTTCGGCATCGTACCAGTTGCCGTCCTGGAGCAGCATCCGACCGAGCAGGCGGCCGGTGCTCATGTGGTCGCGCGGGGAGGCGTCGCGGGTAAATACGGTGAGGGCCGCCTCGTAGGCGGCGATGGCGAGCTGGCGATTGCCGGAGCGCAGGCCACGGGCACGTCCAGCATAAGCGTCGCCAACCGCAACTTGCGCCTTCGCCCACTGATGCGGAAATGTCTCGAAGGTGAACACGGTGAGCGCCGCCTCGAGATGCTCGAGCGCGGTTTCCCGGTTTTCGGTCCGATCACCCTGCTCGCGATCGAGATAGATGATGGCGAGGTTGTAGCGCGCGGACGCCCATTCGTGCGGCACGGCCTCCCGCGTGAATACAGTGAGCGCCGCGCCGATGTGCGCGATGGCCTTTTCGCGATTGTCCGCGCGATCGCCATGGCGGCGGACGCGATAGAGCGAGCCGAGATTGTTTTGGGCCGACGCCCACAGCAGCGGTTCGCTCTCCCGTGTGAAGACCGCGAGCGCCGCCTCGCAATGGGCGAGCGCTGTTTCAACGTTGGCGGTGCGGTCGCCGAGAATGCGGCTGGCAAGCACAATCGCGAGGTTATTCTGGAGCTGCGCCCACTCTTTTGGTGCGGTGTCTCGCGTGAAGACCTTGAGCGCCGCTTCGAAATGAGCGATGGCGCGTTCCTGATTGTCGGCGCGCTCGCCGCGGATGCGCGACCAATAGGCGATGCCGGCGTTGTTGTGCGCGCGCGCCCAGTTCTGTGGATCCGATGCGAAAGAGAAATTCTGCACTGCGTTGTCGAGATGGGCGACGGCGCGCTCCAGATTGTCGGCTCGAATGCCGCGAGACCGGATTGCGTATACGCTGCCGATGCCGAGCGAGAGCTCCGCCCAGAAGCCTTCGCGAGAGACGGTCAGGGACCACGATTTCTGCGACGGTTCGAGGGTGAGCAGCTCTTCGCCGATGGAGATGCGCTGCTCGGGGTCCGTCGTCTGCTGCCAACGCGTGTAGAGGGTCGCGAAGGCGTCTTCTTGCTGCTGGGATTGCGCGTGAGCCTGTGGCAGGTGCATGGCTGCGCCTGCCGCCAGAGCGGCGGCGGTCAACAAAATGATGAACACGTGCCGCACAATCATCGTGTCGAACCGACCTATCGCTTGGGACTACAACGTCAGACCACCGTCGATGACGATCGTCTGGCCCGTTACCATCGCAGCGCCGAAGCCCAGGAAGACGATGACTTCGGCAATGTCGTCGGTGGTGCAACGTCGCTTCAGCGCGGCATTCTGGATCGACGAGCGCCGCTGTTCGTCGGTCCATTCGACCATCCAGGTCGAATCGACCGCGCCCGGCGCCACCGCATTGACACGCACCTCAGGGGAGAGCCCGCGCGCGAGGTTCTGCGTCAGGCTGACGACGCCAGCTTTCGTCGCGGAGTAGGAAAGGCTGCTGCCGGCGCGTCCGACGCCAGCAATAGATGCGGTGTTGACGATGGCGCCGTGGGCGGCCTTGAGCGCCGGGGCCGCAGCTTTGGCGCAGCGGAAAACGCCGAGCAGGTTGACCTGCAACAGCGTCGACCACAGTTCCTCGGTCACGAGATCGAGTTCATGCGGTTCGATCTTGCGGCGTGTGCCCGGTGTGCCGGCGTTGGAGACCAGCAGATCGAGGCGGCCGAGATCGTCGATCGCTTTCCCGACCATGCGCGCACAATCGGCGGCGTCGCCGACGTTTCCTGGCGCTTCGATGGCCTTGATTCCGTCGGCCTTGAGCTTGGCGACGACATCCCTGCCGCGCGGGTCGTCGGCGAGATAATTCACGGCGACCGTGGCGCCGTTGCGACCGAGCATGGCCGCCGTCGAGAGACCGATACCCGAGGCGCCGCCAGTCACCAGTGCGGTCTTGCCGGCGAGGTCATAGCTGATCATGAATGTCTCCCACTGTTTTGAGATCGTAGCGGCACTATGTGACTTTTGCTGGTCATGTGGCCCCATCGGGCAGCCACGGAGCCGGCGCGCGCGCGTCGATATCCGTTACGATGTCGACGACGACGGTCTCATCCGCCGCAATCGCTTCGCGCAGTGCCGGACCGATCTTCGACGGATCCTCGACGCGGATGGCGCGAACGCCGAAGCCGCGCGCGATGGCTGCAAAATCGGTGGGCCCGAAGCGCAGCATCTCGGCGGGATCGCCGGGTTTGTTGCCTTGCATCTTGAGGAAATTGGGCCAGCCTTGGCCGAAACCGGAGTTGTTGTTGACGACGAGCGTTACCGCGATGCCGCGCCGCTTGGCCGTCTCGAGTTCGGTCAAATGATAGTAGAGTGCGCCGTCGCCGCTGAAGCATACGACCTTGCGGTTGGGTGCTGCGCATTTCGCACCAAGCGACGCGGGGAAGGCCCAGCCGAGCGAACCGGCCGCGCGCAGATAGGTCTGGCCGGCGCCGTTCAGATCGATCAGCGTCGAAGTCCAGATGCCGGAGTAGCCGGTATCGGCGACGAGGATCGCGTCCGCGGGCAACTCTGCGGTGATCTCGGCGCACAGGCGGTCGGGCCGGATCGGCATCTCGTTGGACGCCAGCCGCGGCGCGCATTCGGCCCGCCACTCGGTCATCGCGCGGGCGGCGCTTCCAGCGTATGCCCGATCGCGTTTTGGTGTGCCGATCGCATCGATGAGCGCCGCCAGTGTCACTTTCGGGTCGCCCATCAAGCCGAGCGTATTCGGATAGGAGCGACCGAGTTCCAATGGATCGATGTCGATCTGGACGACGGGCGTGTCGATCGCGGGGATGCGCCAGGTGTGCGTGACCTGATCACCGGTGTGGCAGCCGATGAACAGCACGAGATCGGCGTCGTGCACGATCTGGTTGGCGGGCGGCGCCGCGTAGTCGCCGACGGTGCCGATGGCGAGTGTGTGGCGCGTCGGAATGAGCCCGTAGGCGCCGAGCGAAACGCCGATGGGCGCGGCGAGACGTTCGCCGAGCGTCAGCAACTCGTCGCCGCAGCCCGACGCCGAGGCGCCGGCACCTGCAACGATCGCAATCCGCTTGGCGGCAAGCAGTGCCTTTGCCGTGCGGGCGATGTCATCAGCCGGTGGCAGCGGACGGTGCGGGGGCATCGTCATATCGAACGGCGCGCCCGCGCCGATGGGTTCGGACACCGCGCCCATTTCGACGACTTCGGCAAGCCGCCCGTTGAGATCGAGATGCGCAGGGCGCGGCGATCCCGTCATGGTCGAGCGCCACGCCTGCCGCAGCAGTCGCGGCAGGTCGGCGGCGGCGTCGACTTCGGCTGCAAATTTCGTCACCGCCGCAAACAATGGCGCGTGTGGCAGCTCCTGATAGGCGTTGCGGTGTTGTTGGGAGGCGATCTTACGCCCGGTCAGCGCGATGACGGGGCTGCGGCCGAGATACGGATCCTGCAATCCGGCGGCGAGATTGGCGGCGCCGACGGACTGCGCGAAGCACAGGGCAGGGCGGCCGGTGACGCGCGCAAAACCATCGGCCATGTAGACGGCGGATTTCTCCGAATGTGCGAGCACCCGCGTGACGCCGAGCACGCCGAGTTCGACCAGTGTCCGTCGCAAAACGGCGTCGATCCAGAATACGTGCGTCGTGCCGGTGGCGTGGATCGTGCGCGCGAGCCATTCGGCGCCGGTCATCGTTTCGGGAGCGTCGGCCATTTTTCCTCGCCATTTTTCTCGTGTTCGCCCTCTTGCGGGGCCGGTCGAGTATAGCAAGGACGCGGCGCGCCGGGAGGGTGCTATGCCGCATCCCAAGCGAGCGCCCGAGCGCTGGCGTTGACGCTCGAATTGTGTAAACTTTCGGGCAGGAGGAAGGAAATGCTGCGCCGCATGGTCAGCTTTATGGTGGTGTTGGGCCTGCTGCTGCATGCGGCGGCGCTCGTGCGCCACAACGCGATCATGCTCGAGGCCCATTCGCTGCGCGCCTCGCTGATGACCGATCTGATGGTGATCTGCCATCCGAGCGGCACCAACAGCGTCGATGCCGCCCAACTTCCAGATGTGCCGGTCCCCACGGACGCACAGAATGGCTGCCCCGTCTGCTCCGGCCTTGCCTTCGCGTTGGCGCTCCCGACGCCCGATCTGACCCCACACTTTGTCGCCTTTGATCCGCCGCGTCTGCGCCCGGCGATCGTCGCGGCGCATCGGCCGCTGCCACGTGCGGTCCTGCCCCCGACCCGCGGCCCACCCACTCTCGCCTGACAAATCGAGCGTGTGCGTAGCCCGGCGGCTCTGCCGCGGGCGCGCTGTGGGCTATCAAATGCTCGGGGGAGTTCCCTTCCATGTCACGGTACCTGTCTCCAACGCCGCAGAGCACCTGCGCGCTGAATTTGCGATCCGTCATAACGGTGGCCGTCTCATGCGGGGTCGGCGTCGCGCTGTTCAATGGCGCTCAGGCGCAGACCGCCCAGCAGATTCCCGGTCTCGTCGTCGAAGTGCCGAAGGCCAAGGCGAAAGCCGCAAAGAAAGCCCGGCCCGCCAAGAGCAAGGCGACGGCGGCGGGACCGGCACCGGCGGCGGCATCGGCTGTGGCTGCATCGGACGTCGTGGGTGTGCAAGGCGGCAGCTTGACGGTGCCCACGACCGCTCAAGTCCAGGCCGATCTCGCCAAGGTACCAGGTTCAGTCGTTGTCGTGCCGGAGACGGCGTACAAAACAACCACGCCGGCGACGACGATCAAGGATGTTCTCGACTATGTACCGGGCGTTTTCGCGCAGCCGAAGTGGGGCGAAGATACGCGTCTGTCGATTCGGGGTTCGAGCTTGTCGCGCAACTTTCACCTGCGCAGCATTCAGCTCTATCAGAACGGCATCCCGCTCAACACCGCGGATGGATACGGCGATTTTCAGGAGATCGATCCGAGCGCCTACCGCTACGTCGAAGTCTACAAGGGCGGCAACGCCCTGCAGTTCGGCGCCAATTCGCTGGGTGGCGCAATCAATTTCGTGACGCCTACCGGCCGCGACGCGAGCGGCATATCCGCGAGTGCCGACATCGGTAGCTTCGGCTTCCATCGTCTCCAGTCGAGTGTTGCGGGCGCGAATGGGCCGTTCGATTTTTTCCTCACAGGGTCATGGCAGGAGCAGGACGGCTTTCGTGACCATAGCTGGGGTGAGTCGACGCGCGCGAGCGGCAACATCGGCCTCCGGCTGTCAGAGAATGTCGAGACGCGGTTCTTCTTCGGCGTCAGCGATATCATGCAGCGCATCCCCGGCGGCGTGACGCGCGCGCAGGCGCTGACCGATCCGACGGTGGCCGCGGCCATCAACGTCGCCAACGACTGGCAGCGCAATATCGACGCATGGCGCGTGGCCAACAAGACGACGATCCGCGTCGCACCAGGCACGATGGTCGAGTTTGGCGCGTTCTACGCCGACCGCCACCTGATGCACCCGATCTTCCAGTGGCTCGACTATCAGTACGAGGACTACGGCGCCTTCGCCCGTCTGACCGACGAGCGATTTGTCGGCGGCTATCGCAATCGCTTCCTCGCCGGCATCCAGACTCACAATGGAACCGTGGACAACAAGCAGTTCGCCAATGGGCCGAATGCTGTGAGGGGCGCGTTGCTTTCCAGTTCACTCGACAAATCCGAGAACATCGCCGCTTATTTTGAGAACTCTCTCTACTTCCTGCCGCAAGTCGCACTTGTCGCGGGGACACAGTTCCTTCATGCGACGCGCGACCGGGATGCGAGGGTGGGCACTACGTCCGGATCGACGGAGTTCGACCTGTGGAGCCCGAAGGTAGGCCTGCTCTGGGACATCGCGCCGAAGTGGCAGGGCTTCTTCAACATCTCGCGCAGCGCCGAGGTTCCGAGCTTCGGCGAGAGCACATCGTTTCCCAATCCTGCGGTACCGTTCACTGACATCAAGGCGCAGCGTGCCACGACGATCGAAATCGGTACGCGCGGTCGTCGTGAGGATTTCACCTGGGATCTCGCGGCCTATCGTGCCGAAATCGACAACGAGCTGCAGTGCCTCTACTCGGCCTTTGGCAATTGCCAGGTATCGAACGCCGACAAGACGATCCATCAAGGTCTGGAGATCGGCTTCGGCGTCGCCGTGCTGAAAGGGATGATGGCGCCGGGTCCGTCGCCGGATCGGCTTTGGCTCAATGTCGCCTACACGCTCAACGACTTCCACTTCGACAATGATCCGACATTCGGCAACAACGAGCTGCCGGGTGCGCCGCGCCACTTCCTACGGGCTGAACTGCTCTACAAGCACCCGAGCGGCGTGTTCTTCGGCCCCAACGTCGAATGGGCACCGCAGGCCTACTTCGTCGATAGCGCCAATACGCTCAAGACCGAGGGCTACGGCATTTGGGGCTTGAAACTGGGCTTCGACAATGGCGGCCCGTTCTCGGCGTACGTCGAAGCCCGCAACCTCGCCGACACCGCCTACATCGCCAGCGCCAGCATCATCAATGTCGCCAACGCCGCGTCACCGCTGTTCGAGCCGGGCACAGGTCGCGCGGTTTTTGCGGGCGTCAAGTACCGCTGGTGAGCGAGCGATCACGATTGCATTTACTGAAGGAGATAGGATCTATGATCAGAAAAACAGTCGGCGCGGTTGCTGCAACGCTCGCCGTGCTCTCGGCGGGTGCGGTGGACGCCCATCCCTCGCTCGAACGACAGGAAGCGACTGTCGGCGCACCGTACAAGGCCATCGTGCGCGTGCCACATGGCTGTGATGGATCGCCGACATTGCGCGTGCGCGTTCAAATTCCCGAGGGTGTCATCGGCGTCAAGCCGATGCCGAAGCCGGGCTGGACGATCGAGACGACGCGCGGCGCATATGCCGAGGCACATCCGTACTATCACGGCGCCGTCCTCAAGGAGGGTGTCCGGGAAATCGTGTGGAACGGGCGGCTCGCGGACGACAACTACGACGAGTTCGTCTTCGTCGGCTTTATGGCCAAAACGCTGTCGGGCGGCTCGCGCCTTCACTTCCCGACGATCCAGGAGTGTGAGCAGGGCCAGCAGGCGTGGGCCGAAGTTGCCGCGGCTGGCCAATCGACGCACGACTTGAAATTTCCAGCGCCAGTGCTCCGCCTCGTCCAGGCAAAAACTCCGGCGCACGACCATGGGGCGCATGGCGCGGCTGCCAAAACGTATAAGGCTGGATCGCTGGTAATCGAAGCGCCATGGTCACGCGCGACTCCGGGCGGTGCGCGCGTCGCCGCCGGCTTCCTCAAGATCACCAACACCGGCAAGGAGGCCGACAGGCTCATTGGCGGCACCATCGAAGCCGCGAAAAAGGTCGAGGTCCACGAGATGACCATGACCGACAATGTCATGCGCATGCGGCAACTGCCGAAGGGCCTCGAAATCAAGCCCGGCGAGACGGTGGAGCTGAGGCCCGGCAGCTATCACCTGATGTTCATGGATATCGCCAAACCGCTCAAGGCCGATGATGTCGTGAAAGGTGTGCTGCGGTTCGAGCGCGCCGGTGAGGTGGCGGTCGAGTACGGCGTCGCCCCCTTGGGTTCTCAGCCGAGCGGCGGCCACAAGCACTAGGACAAGCGGGCCGCGTTAGCCTTGTTGGTGCCAAAAGTGCCCGCGCAGGCAGCGGTCTGCGTGCGCTATGGGCTGGCCGTACGCTGGAATTTGACGCATACTTTAGTACGGTGTGCAGATGAGGTCGCTGATCGGGCGGCCGCCGCGAATGGAGGAAGGTACCAATGAGCAGTCAGTTTTCGTCTCGGCGCCAGTTCATGGGGATGATGGCGGGCGCGCCATTGGCGCTTGGCTTTGGCGGCGCGGCCTTTGCGCAGGACATGAAGTTCTTCCGCATTACATCAGGCGGCGCCGGCGGCACGTACTTCCCGATTGCCGGCCTGCTCGCCAACATCATTTCGAGCCCGCCCGGCGCCACGGCGTGCGACAAGGGCGGCTCGTGCGGCGTGCCAGGGCTCGTCGCCATCGCGCAGTCGTCGAACGCCTCCGTCGCCAACGTCACGGCGATCCAGTCGGGTCAGGCCGAATCCGGCCTCGCATCGGCGGACATCGTTTTCCAGGCTTTCAACGGCCAGGGGAAATTCGAGAAGAAGTTCGACAAGCTGCGCGTCATTGCCAACCTGTTCCCCGAGCATCTGCATCTCGTGCTGCCGAAGGGCGGCAAGCTCGGCTCGATCAAGGAGCTGAAGGGCAAAAAGGTCGGGATCTTCACCGCCGGGTCGGGCACGCAGGTGGCTGTGCTCGAATTGCTCAGGATCAACGGCATCGCAAAGAGCGACATCCAAGCGGCCGAGTTGAACCCGCAGCAGAGCGCCGACCGCCTTGCGGACGGACAGCTCGATGCGTTCTTCATCGTCGGTGGTTGGCCGATCGGTGCGATCTCGCAGCTTGCGGCGACAAAGGGCATCGAGCTCTATTCGATGTCAGACGCAGAGCGGGCGGCGTTCGTGAAGGAAGTGCCGTATTACTACGACGCCGAGATCCCCGGTAAGTCCTACGACGGAGTCGCTGGCACGACGAAATCCGTCGCTGTCGGTGCGCAGTGGGTCGTCTCCGCCGATACGCCCGAGAAGCTCATCTACGACATCACGGCGGCGATGTGGACGGACACCGCTCGCAAGCTCCTCGACAGCGGCCACGCCAAAGCGAAAGAGATCCAGCTCGCCAGCGCGTTGAGCGCGGTCAAGACGCCGATTCATCCCGGCGCCGAGAAGTTCTATCGCGAGAAGGGCATCTTGAAGTGAGCCTGCGATACCGCTGACATTTATACGGCCGGCGTGCTTCCCTGCGCGCCGGCCGTATTGTTTCCATCGAACACCGGAATGACCCCATGACGGCTGCCAGCTCCGACACCTCAGCCATCGATGCGCAACGAGCGCGAGAGATCGAGGAGGAGTTCGAGAGCGAGCGGCGCGTCCGGCCCCTGCAACAGCACCTCGGCAACTTCGTCTTCGTCTTCCTGATCGCGTTCGCGCTCTATCACTACGTCACCGCCGGCATTGGATTTCCGATCGACCATTGGCACATGGGGATCCACCTCTCCGGCGTGCTGTTCCTGATCTTTCTGCTTTATCCGGCGCGGCGCGGCAGCCCGAGCGGGCCGGTCGCGGCATCCCGCTGGTATATACTTGGCGTGCCGATATGGGATTGGGCCGCAGGATTCGTCGCGGTGTTTGCGGCGCTATGGATCGGCATTTCCTGGGACGGTTTCAGTGGCACGTGGCAGGGCACGCCATGGAAGCTCGCCGAACAGGCGATGCGGCAGGGCAATCCCGCCGACATCGACGTCATACTCGGCACCGCGCTCACGGTTCTCGTATTGGAAGCGACACGGCGCACCGTTGGATGGGTGCTGCCGATCATCATTATCTGCTTCATTTTGTTCGCCCTCTACGGGCAGCACATGCCGTTCCAGATCCTGATGCACCCGGGCGTCACCTGGCGGCAGTTCATCAACCACATCTACTTCCCCGCAGAAGGGCTGTTCGGCATCGCGTTATGGATCGTCTCGACGGTGGTGTTTCTGTTCGTCGTGTTCGGCTCAGTCGCGCAGCGCATGGGGCTCGGCCAGTTGTTCGTCGATTTTTCGACGGTCGTGGCCGGTCGTTTCATCGGCGGCCCCGCAAAGGTATCCGTCGTCTCTTCGGCATTGTTCGGAACGATCTCAGGCTCAGCCGTCGCCAACGTTGTCTCGACGGGTTCGCTGACGATCCCGAACATGAAGCGTCTCGGTTATCCGGCCCACTTTGCCGGCGGCGTAGAGGCTGCGGCCAGCGCCGGCGGACAGGTCACGCCGCCGATCATGGGGGCCGCGGCCTTCATCATGGCCGAGTACCTCAAGATGCCCTACAGCCAGATCGCGCTCGCGGCCATCGTGCCGGCAGCGATGCACTATCTCGGCGTGATGGTCATCGTCCACTTCGAGGCCAAGCGTCTCGGCCTGAAAGGAGTCGAGCCCAAAGACATGCCGCGCCTCGGACCTGTGCTGGCGCAGGGGTGGCCGGCTGTGCTGCCACTGGCGGTCCTGCTGTATGTGCTGTTCTCAGGTTACACGCCATACATGGCGGCGTTCTGGGGCATCACGACGGCGATCGCGATCGGCCTCGTCAATCCAAAAAAGCGCGTGCACTGGACCGAGTTTGCCGATGCCCTCCAGCACGGCGCACGCGGTGCGCTCGCGGTCGGTGCCATCTGCGCGGCGGTCGGCATCGTCATTGGCGTCGTCTCGCTCACCGGTCTGGCATTCCGCCTCGGGTTCATGGTGACCGGTACAGCGCAGGACCTCGGCAAGATCTTTCACGCTGCTCTTTCGTTTGCGCCCTGGGAGATTTTCACACTCAATCAGCTCACGCTTTTTCTGACGATGACGTTCATCGCCATCGCATGCATCCTGATGGGCGCGGGCGTGCCGACGACGGCGCTCTACATCATGCTGGTCACGGTCGCCCAACCAGCCTTCACCAACCTTGGCGTGCCGCCGCTCGCGACGCACATGTTCGTGCTGTTCTACGGCATCATCTCGGAGGTCACGCCGCCCGTTTGCACCTCCGCCTACGCCGCCGCGGCAATCGCCAATTCCAATCCGTGGAAGACCGGATTTGCAGCCTTCAAGCTGTCGAACGCCAAGATCATGGTGCCGTTCGTGTTCTGCTATTCGCCGGTCATGCTGCTGGTGCTACCCGGGTGGAACTGGCCGGAGTTTTTGGAGACGACGCTGACGTGCGCGCTCGGCACCTTCATGCTGGGAATCGCCTTCGTCGGTTACGGGTGGGCACCGATGCCGATGTTCCACCGTGTTCTGCTCGGGATCGGCGGCGTGTTCATGGCACAGCCGTCACGCACTGGAGAGCTGATCGCGGTGGGGCTGGCCGTGCTGCCGCTGATACAGCAGGTGATGGCGGTCCAGCGCCCGCAGCAGCGAAGCAACATGTGAGGATCGTGAGGCCTCAGGCGGCCTTCGCCGTCATCGGTTGGTAACGGTAGAGACGTGCCGCCGCGATTGCGAGCGCGACGAACACCAATAGTGCGACGCCCTCGGCGATGGCGAACGGCGGCTCCGATTGAGTTGGCGCCAACGCACGCAGTTCCGGGACCTTTGCGAACGCCTGCGCGATCGCGACGAACACATTGAAGAATTGCGCGACGACCAAGCTGACGGCGTAGACGGGGCGCCACGCCCCTCTGTTGCCGAAACCGTACGCCGCGATCAGCGCAAGGGTGAGCACAACCAGCGCGATGACGCCGACCCCGTGGGACGGCAAGAATTTCGTGAAGGGAAAGCCGAATCCGGTCGCGCTCGTGGCGATGGACGAGACGAGAAACGTCGTCGTCCAGGCGTCCGGCGCGGCGGACTTGAGCAGGTCGCGCATCACGACGAATCCCGAAAACAGTGCGATCAGGCTGAGGGTGGTGTGCAGCCAAGTGAAGGTCAGCGTCGATTGAAGCCAGGTGACGATCTGCATGACGGAAATGATGGCCTGTGCATGGTCGCTGGAACGTCCGCGAAATGCGGAGTGCCCATCTTAGCAGTTTTTTTGATCGTGTGTGGCGCGCCGATGAGCGTGCGGCGGGTGCTGCACTGCACCGCCCGAGGTTGCGGAAAATTCGAACACAATATTGTTGACATATTTGGCGCCATCTCACTAAACTTTCTCGTCTTCGCTTTTTGATTGGCTGCAGAATGTCCGCCAAGCTACTGACATTAAAAAATAAATTACAGAAGCGCGGCGCGAGGAGCGAGCGTTCCGGCAAGGCCGTTGTCACGCCCGAAGCGATCCTCGAAACGCTCCGCAGACGTATCGCCGGACAGGAAATTCCGCCGGGTGCAAAGCTGCGCGAGCAAGATCTCGCCGCGGAGTTCGGCGTGCCCCGCACGCGCATCCGGGAAGTGTTCGGCACGCTTGAAAGTCGCGGCCTCATCGAGCGCATTCCGCATCGCGGCGCGGTCGTCACACGTCTCGATATGGAACTCGTTTTCAAGCTCTACGATGTGCGTGAAGTGCTCGAAGGGCTGTGCGCGCGCTTGGCGACGGAGAACGTCCCCTCGGAAAGCTGGCAGGATCTCGTCGATCACTACAACGCGCCGATGGCCAACTTCCTCAAGGACGGGGACTTCGACGCCTATGTCGATGGCTATGATTGGCTCCGCCAGCGCACGATTGCCGCCGCCGGCAATCCAATCGCCGCGCAGATGCTCGACAGCATCTATGAGCGCACGAGTTTCGTTATTCGCCGCATCATCATTCTGCCGGGGCGCGCCGAGGCGGGTCTCGAGCAGCATCGTGCGGTCCTGGCGGCCATGCGACGCGGTGATGGCGCCGAGGCCGAACGGTTGAAGCGGCTCAATATGCGAAGCGCAAAGGAAGCGCTCAATAAATTCCGCAACTACGTCCTTTAAGGCGCAGAGCGGACAACACGGAGGAAACGCGCGTGGCGATGGACCATGGTCCGCTCACGGGCATCAGAGTGCTGGAGATTGGCTCCACCGTTGCGGGACCGTTCTGCGGGCGTATGCTTGCTGACTTCGGCGCCGAGGTGATCAAAGTCGAGCCGTCGGAAGGCGACCCCGTTCGCACGATGGGACAGCAGCACGACGGGCATTCCCTCTATGCCGCGAGCATCTTTCGCAACAAGAAGCTGATGTCGATCGACCTTCGGCGACCCGAAGGACACGCGTTGGTACGCGAACTCGCCGTGAAGTCCGATATCGTGGTCGAGAACTTCAAGCCCGGTACCCTTGAGGGCTGGGGGCTCGGATGGGAGCAGCTATCGAGCCTTAATCCGCGACTCGTAATGGTGCGCATTTCGGGATACGGCCAGGACGGCCCGTATGCCACGCGGCCGGGCTACGGCGTCATCTGCGAAGCCGTCAGCGGCATGCGGCATTTGACCGGCGATCCCGACAGGCCCCCGTCGCGTGTGGCCGTCTCCCTGACGGATTACATCACGGGCCTGCACGCCGCCTACGGTGCGGTCATGGCGATCATGGCGCGCAATGTAACCGGGCGCGGACAGTTCATCGATGCCGCGCTCTACGAATGCGCGTTCAACTTCATGGAGCCGTGGATCCCAGCCTTCGAGAAGGCCGGCCACGTTGCCAACCGCACCGGCTCGCGGCTGCCGGGGAGCAATCCGAATAATCTCTACCCTACCAGCGACGGCAGTTTCATTCTCATCACCGCGATGGCGGACAGCCTGTTCCGGCGACTGGCGCAGGTGATGGAGCAGCCGGGGCTCGCCGAAGATCCGCGCTTTGCCAAGGCGCTTGCCCGCAATCAGAATGTCGAAGCGCTCGACGAGATCATCGCGCGGTGGACGCAATCGCATCCGCTGGCAATGCTGGAGAGGAAGCTGACCGAGGCCGCGGTGCCAGCGACGCGGATCTACACCATGGCCGACATTTTTGCCGACCCTCATTACGCGGCGCGCAAGTCGATCGTTGCCGCGCCGGATGAGGCGATGGGCAGCGTCGCGATGGCCGGCGTCGTTCCGCGCTTGTCGGAAACCCCCGGCGGCGTGCGCCACGCCGGCCGCGCCGTCGGGCAGGACACGCACGCGGTTCTCGGAGATGTACTTGGCTACGATGCCGTAAGGATCGCTGATCTCGTTCGCGCCGGAGTCGTCGCCTGCGCCGAGCCGGCATCCCACACGTGAAAACCAAACCGGAAAGCTGCACTTGAATGGCCGCTGATCGCAAAACTGATACTCATCCGGAGCCGCGTCGCGTACGGCTGGAGCGAGAGTTCGCTGCGCGCGAGGCCAAGGCCCTCGGCATGGGCGGTCCCGAGCGCCTGCAGCGGCGCGAGGCGGCGGGCGTGATGAATGCGCGGTCGCGCGTCGACGGTCTGCTCGATCCCGGAAGCTTTATCGAGACCGGACTGTTCGGCGTCTCCGCGTCGCGTCCTGAGGATCGCGACCGCTCCGCCGCTGACGGCAAGGTCGCCGGCTTCGGCCGGATCGATGGCCGCGACGTCGCGGTGGTCTCCAACGATTTCACCGTAATGGGCGCGTCATCGTCGTCGACGAACGGGCGCAAGATCGGTCACGCGAAGCGCGTTGCGACGGCGCGCGGCTTGCCGTTGATTTTCATCGGGGAATCGTCGGGTGCGCGGATGCCCGATCATATGGGCTCACGCGGGATGGGCTCGCTGCTCGGCAACGATCCGACGCAATACGTGCGCCAGCGCGAAACACCGTGGGCCTCGGCGACGCTCGGGCTCTCATACGGTTCGTCGAGTTGGTATGCGGTGCTTTCCGATTTCTGCGTCATACGAAAGGGTGCCGTGCTCGCGGTGTCGAGTTCGCTGCTCGCGTCACTGGCGATTGGAGAGACCGTCGATCCTGAGGAACTCGGTGGCTGGAAGCTGCATACCGAGACGACGGGCTTCGCCGATATGGTCGTCGACCGCGATGAGGATGCCCTGGCGGCGATCCGGACATTTCTCTCCTACCTGCCGTCCCATTGCAACGAGGCGCCGCCCGAGCGACCCGTGCCGGCAGGCTCCGGCGACGGTATGCGCGAGATCGTCGATCTGCTGCCCGAGAAGCGGGCGCAGGTCTATGACGTTCGCCGCGTCATCCGCACGGTCGTCGACAAGGATAGCCTGTTCGAACTGAAGCCACGCTTCGGCAAGGTCGCAGTGACTGCGCTCTCGCGCATCGGTGGACGTACGGTTGGCATCATTGCCAATAACCCGCTCGTGAAGGGCGGCGCGCTCGACACCGAAGCGTGCGAGAAGATCACGAGCTTCCTCGTGCTCTGCGACAGCTTCAACATTCCGATCGTGCTGTTCGTGGACACGCCCGGGTTCGCCATCGGCACCGATGCCGAGCGCAAGCGGGCGCCGGGCAAGATCATGAACTTCATGCACGCGCTGCAGATGGTCACCATGCCGAAAATATCGGTGATCCTGCGCAAGAGCTACGGTCAGGCCTACCTCAACATGGGCGGCGGTCGAAATTCGGATGAGGTCGCCGCCTGGCCAACGGCCGAAGTGAGCTTCATGGATCCGACCTTCGCGGTGAAAGTCGTGCATGGTCTCGCGCCGGGTGACGCCGGGTTCGACGAAGCGTTCGCGACGATGAGCAAGGACAGTGAGGTTTGGGATATCGCTGGCATGTATGCGGTTCAGTCGGTCATCGAGCCGCATACAACGCGCGACTATCTGATCCGCATGCTCGACGTGCATCGCCTGCGACTGACGAACGGCGTCGGCCAGCATCTGCTGCGGTCGTGGCCGACAAGCTATTGAGGAGTTAGAGAGCGGTGGGGCGCGCATTCAACAAGGTCGTCGTAGCAAATCGCGGGGCTGTCGCCGCGCGCGTATTGCGTGCGCTGACCGAAATGGGGATTCGCTCGGTCGCCGTCTACTCCGATGCCGATCGCGATGCACCGTGGCTCGAATGGTCGTCGGAGGCGTACCGCATCGGTCCCGCCGCCGCGCGCGAAAGCTATCTCGATCAGCGCGTTCTGCTCGAGGTCTTGAAGCAGACGAGGGCCGACGCGCTGCATCCGGGCTATGGTTTCCTCGCCGAGAACGCGGAGTTTGCCCGACGGATCACGGACCAGGACGTCACGTTCATCGGCCCGGCCGCGCGCTGGATCGAAGACATGGGCCACAAAACCAAGGCTCGTGATCTGGCGAAAGAGTACGGTCTGCCTGTTGGTGCTGGATCAGGCGTGCTCTCCGGCGTACCGGCCGAGATCGTCGCGGCGGCGCGCAAGATTGGCTACCCGTTGCTCGTGAAGCCGGCCGGAGGCGGCGGTGGCATCGGCATGCTGACGGCGCGCGATGACGAGGAACTCGTCGCGGCCGTCGAGAAATCCGCATCGCTCGCGCAGCGCAGCTTTTCGAGCGCCGAGGTTTATCTGGAACGCCTCGTCGAACGTCCCCGCCACGTCGAATTGCAAATCATCGCCGACAACTTCGGCAACTGCATGCACCTGTTTGAGCGCGATTGCTCGGTGCAACGCCGCCATCAGAAAGTCATCGAGGAGGCGGCCGCCCCGGGCATCCCGCGCGCAACGATCGACACTTTAGCTGGCGACATCGCCGGAAAGCTCGGCGGCGCCGGATACAACAATATCGGCACCGTCGAGATGTTGATGGACGGTGACGGAAAGTTCGCGTTCCTCGAGATGAACACGCGACTACAGGTCGAGCACGGCGTCACCGAGGAGGTGACCGGCATCGACATCGTCAAGACGCAGATCCGCTTGGCGGAGGATCACAAGCTCGCTGACGTCGTGCCGAACGCGCCAACGCTGGACGGTCACGCGATCGAGGCGCGCGTCTACGCTGAAGACCCGAAGCGCTTCTTCCCGTCACCAGGGAAGCTCGAGGTGTTCCGTCCTCCGGTCGCCACCGGCGTGCGCATTGAGACCGGCTATCGCGAAGGTCTTGATGTGACACCGCACTACGATCCGCTGCTCGCCAAGGTGATCGTGAAGCGCGCGACGCGAGACAAGGCGATCGACGATACCATCGAAGCACTCGATGCCTTCGAAGTGCGGGGCGTGAAAAGCAACATTCCCGCGCTGATCACAATTCTCAACTCGGATCCGTTCCGCGCCGGCGCCGTGCACACCGGCCTTATCGGCGAACTCATCAAATGACCAGAGGAAGACAGTAATGGCGGAATGCGAGGCGAAATCCGAGGTGACTGGCTCGATCTGGAAGATTGTGACCGAGGTCGGGCAGAAGGTCGAAGCCGGCGATACGATCATGATCATCGAGTCCATGAAGATGGAAATCCCGGTGATCGCCGAGGAAAGTGGGACGATCAAAGCATTCCTCGTCAAGGAGGAGGCCGCCGTTTCTGAAGGTCAGACAGTGGCTGTGCTCGAGACCTGACAGGTGCGCCGTGGGAGATGACAAGGTGAGCGACGCCACGAAGGAAGCAGCCGCCATCGGCTGGGAGCCTGAGATCGAGGAGTTGCGGTTTCGCAGAGCGGAGGCGCAGCGCCTTGGCGGCGCTGAGGCTATCGAAAAGCATCACTCCCAAAACCGTCTCACCATTCGCGAGCGTATCGGCGGACTGGTCGATGGCGGCACGTTCCAGGAGGTCGGTGGCCTGACGGGCCAAGGTCGGTATGCCGATGGCAAGCTCGCTGGTGTCACCCCAGCACCGTACGTGATGGGACTCGCCAATATCGAAGGTCGTCCGGTTGCGATCGGTGGCGAAGACTTCACGATTCGTGGCGGTACGAGTTGGTCCGGCGATCGAAAGAAGGGCGGCCAGGGCGGCTTCATCGAGGATCTGGCGGCGAGCTATCTCATTCCGCTGGTCAACCTCATCGACGGCGCTGGTGGCAGCGTCACATCCATCAATCGGCGGGGACACTCGGTGTTTCCCGGCGTTCACGGCTTTGAACGCTCGGTCGAACTGATGGGGAAGGTGCCGGTCGTCAGCGCGGTGCTGGGCACGGCCGCGGGCGGCCCGGCTGGACGCGCGATCCTCTCGCATTGGTCGGTGATGGTGAAAGGCACGTCGCAGGTCTTCGCTGCCGGCCCGCCGGTGGTCGAGCGCTCACTCGGCCAGAAGATCAGCAAGGAAGATCTCGGCGGCGCCGACATCGCTGTCGATCACGCGGGCACCATCGACAATCGCGCCAAGGACGAAGCCGAGTGCTTCGCGATGGTGAAACGCTACCTGTCCTACATGCCGCAGAACGTTTGGGAGATGCCGCCGATTGTCGATATCGGCGATCCCGTGGATCGTGCAGACGATGCGTTGGCGTCCATCGTGCCGCGCGACCGGCGACGGCCGTACAACATGCGCAAGCTCATCGAACTCGTCGCCGATAAGGGCAGCATTTTCGAGATCCAGCCGACCTATGGCAAGGCCCTGATCACGGCCTTTGCGCGAATGAACGGCAAGGTCGTCGGCATCCTGGCCAACAATCCGATGGTGTACGGCGGTGCCATGGATGTGCGGGCCGCGCGCAAGCAGACGCACTTCATCGAGCTCTGCGATAGTTTCCACATCCCGCTTGTTTTCTTCGTCGATGTGCCGGGCTTCATGGTCGGAAAAGATGCGGAAGCGGCAGCAACGCTGCGCGAGGGCATGCGCGCCGTCTATGTTGCCCTGCAGGCGAGCGTTCCGATGTTCACGGTCGTCGTGCGCAAGTGCTACGGCATGGCCGGGATGGGCGCGACCGATAAGAATGGGCTCGATTTCAAGATCGCTTGGCCGTCCGCCGAATGGGGTTCGCTGCCGATCGAAGGCGGCGTCGCGGCCGCCTTCCGCCGCGAGATCGCCGCAGCACCGGATCCGAAAGCGCGCGAACGCGAGATCGAGGCTGATCTTCGCAGTATGGCGTCGCCATTCCGGACGGCCGAAGCTTTCGGCGTTGAAGACATCATCGATCCACGCGAGACGCGCGCCTACCTTTGCCGCTTCATCGATGCGGCCCAAGGTCGAATACGAACCACACTCGGACCTAAGGCACGGTATGGCGTTCGCCCCTGAGCGCTGACCGCAACACCAACGAGCTCAAACGAGCCGTCAAAAAATGGGAGAACGCCATGAAGTGGATTAAGTCTGCGACGATGAGTGCTATCGCCGCCGCCGTGCTCGCGAGCGCGCCGGCCGTACAAGCGCAAGAGAAGGTCAAGGTGCGGTTCGGCATCCTGACGACCGCCTCCCAGGCGGCATTCTATGTCGGCGTCAAGAAGGGCATCTTCGAGAAGCACGGCTTCGATGCTGAGATCAAGTCGCTCTCGACCGGCGTGCAAGCCAACCAGGCGCTTGCTGCGAACCAAGTGGACTGGGCTGGTGGTGGCGTCGAATCCACCGTCGTTGCATGGGCCAACAAACTGCCGTTCAAGGCCTACTCGATGTACGCCAAGGGCGGTGATTCCTACGGCATCGTCGTGCGCAACGAGGCGGGCATCAATTCACCCGCTGATCTCAAGGGAAAGCGCGTCGCTGTTCCGCAAGGCACCGCACCGGCGCAGGGCCTCAGCCAGCTCATCCAGCAGGCTGGGTTGCCGCGCGACTCCGTCAACCGCGTCAACGCGACTTACGGCAGCATGGGACAGATGCTCATCCAGGGCGCTGTCGACGCGATGGTTGGGCTCGAACCCTTCCTGACGCTGACCGAGGAAAAGATGGCCGGCAACGGCAAGATCCTGATGCGTCTCGGCAAGGTCGTCCAAGGCGGTGGCTTCTTCCTGATCGGCGATGCCTGGGCGGCCCAGAATCCGACCAAGATAAAGGACGCCGTCGCCGCGTTGTGGGAGTCGCAGCAATGGGTGCGCAATAATCCCAAGGAAGCGGCGGCGCTCGAGGCGGAGTTCCTCAAGGTCGAGCCGCGCATCGTCGAGGTGACGTTCAAGTGGCTCAACTATGATCCGTTGATCGATGATTTCACCGCGGCATCGCTCAAGACGACGTCACAGTACCTCGCCGCCGAGAAGTTGATCCCAGTCGAAGTCAATCCCGATGAGCATCTGGTCGAATTCAAGAAGGTTGTCAGTGAAGTTCGGGCCAAGCACGGCGCGTTCCTCAAATGATGAAGGCTGACGTGTCGGAAATCCTGGTCGCCAGTGCGATATCGAAGACCTACTTCGACCCGACGTTTGGCGAGAATGTCCACGCATTGGACGCCATCTCGCTGAGCATCAGGGCGCACGAGTTCGTATCGGTCATCGGTCCCTCGGGCTGCGGGAAGTCAACCTTCCTGCGCATTGTTGCCGGCCTTGACCGACCGACCGCCGGTGAGATCAGGGTTTCCGGCAGCAAGGTCACGGGGCCGGGTGCGGACCGTGGCATGGTCTTCCAGGAGTATGCGCTGCTGCCGTGGAAGACGACGCAGGCCAATGTCGAGTTCGGCCTGCGTTTGAAAGGCGTCGCCCGCGAAGAGCGGGCGCGCATCGCTCGGCGCTTCATCGACCTCGTCGGGCTTTCCGGATTCGAGAGTAAGTATCCGCACCAGCTCTCGGGCGGCATGCGGCAACGTGCAGCCGTTGCTCGCGTGCTCGCCAACAACCCGACCGTTCTGCTCATGGATGAGCCCTTCGCCGCTGTCGATGCGATGACGCGGCAGAGACTGCAGGAAGAACTCACGGTCATCACGGCAACGGAACGCACGACCGTCATGTTTGTGACGCACGCGATCGACGAAGCCGTGTTTCTATCCGATCGCGTGATCGCCCTTTCAGGGCGGCCGGGCCGCGTCGTCGCCGATATCGACATCGACCTCCCGCGCCCGCGGCAATGGAGCGAGTTGGTTCGCGATCCGCGATTTCAACACTACCGCGACCTGCTCACCGCCAAGATCGAGCGCACTGGCGCATCCGTGGAGGCCCACTCGTGACGACGATGCTACCTGCGCGATGGACGCCGCTCGCGATGACGCGGGGCATAGTCCGCGAGTTGCTGCCGTTTGCGGTCGGGATTGCGGCTTGGCAAATCCTGTCCTCGCTGAACATCTGGCCGCCGGTACTATTTCCGTCGCCCATGCAGGTGTTCCAGGCGTTCTTTGCCGATCTCGGTTCGGGTGTTCTGCTCACCAATATGGCGGTGAGCCTGAAGAGTTTGGGCATCGGATTTCTTGTGGGTGCAGTTATCGCTGTGCCGCTCGGCTATCTCATGGGCCTCAATCGCGCGAGCCGCGATTTCTTCGATCCGCTCGTCAACCTCCTGCAGGCCATTCCAGGCCTCGCATGGATTCCTTTCGCCATTCTCTGGTTCGGACTTGGTCAAGGCGCGGTGACCTTCATCATCGTCATGTCCGTCTTCTTTCCGGTGCTGCACAACCTCCTGACAGGTATACGCACGGTGCAGCCGGTGCTGATCGAGGCCGTCCAGACTCTCGGCGCACGACGCATGGACGTGATCGCGCATGTGATCTTTCCGGCGACGCTGCCAAACTTGATGACGGGCATTCGGCTCGGTATCGCCTTCGGCTTCCGCTCGCTGGTCGGAGGCGAGATGATCGCCAGCACCGACGGTATCGGTTACGCGATCTTTAATGCGCAGCAGTATTTCCAGTCGTCGCGCATCGTGGTTGGGATGCTGGCTATCGGCATCACGTGGATGATCATGGACCGCTTCATTCTGCGCCCGATTGAACAGCGCACGACGATGCGTTGGGGGCTCATGCGCGATGGCCTGGACAATACGTGAAGTCCACCCGGGCGGCCTCGGGGCCATCCGTCAACGCGCTATTTAGATTAAAGCCGTAAAGCCGGCATGCGGCCGGATCACACCTTCGCGCGCCATAGACGCTGGCTCCACGCCGAGCGCTGCTCGCGCGGATTTTAGTCAGCGCGAGCAGGAGGTGTCAGTCACGGGCGGCCCGCTCCCGGCCTCCGATCAACATCACGTCTTCATGAGGCTCGGCAGCCACGTAATGATGCTGGGGAAGATCATGCAGAGGATGAGGCCCAACAACATCAGCCCGACGAACGGCAGAGCCGATTTGTAGATATCCATCATCGTGACGCCAGGCGGCGCGACCGCTTTCATGTAGAACAGATTGAATCCAAAGGGCGGCGTCAGGTATCCGATCTCCATGTTGATCACGAACAGGATTGCGAACCACATCGGATCGAAGCCGAGCGAGATCACGATCGGGAAAAAGATCGGAGCGGTGAGTAGCACGATGCCCGTTGGATCGAAGAAACACCCGAGCACCAGGAGAATGAGCTGCATGGTGATGATCACCATCCAGGGATCGCCCACGCCCTTGATCAATGAAGACACGATAGATGCGGCACCGGTGACGGCATAGAGCGCGGTGAACGCCGAGGCCGCAAACACGATCCAAATCACCATCGCGCTGAGACGCAGGGTGATGAACAGTGCCGAGGTGAAGCTCTCCCAGTTGAACGTGCGTTTGACCATAGCGCTGACGATTGCACCGAGGGCACCGATCGCGGATGCCTCGCTCGGCGTTGCGAGACCGAAAAACATCGACCCCATCACCGAGAAAATCAGGCCGACGGGAAGCAACAACGCGCCCATCAATTTGAGCCTTTCGGCCGCCGGAAGCCGCTCTTCCGGTGGCACGCTCGGCCCCATATCCTTCTGGATGTAGCAGCGGATGAGGATATACGCGACGAACAACCCGCTGAGCAGCAGGCCCGGCAAAATGCCGGCAATGAACATCTGTCCGACCGATTGCCGGGAGGTCAGGGCCAGGACGATCATGAGCACGCTCGGCGGGATCAGGATCCCAAGGGAACCACCTGCCGAGATGCAACCGATCGCAATGTCCTTCTTGTAGCCGCGCTTCAGCATCGACGGCAGAGCGATCAGGCCCATCGACGTGGTCGCCGCGCCGCTGATGCCGACCATCGCGGCAAACAACGTGCAGATGAGCACCGTCCCGGCGGCGAGCCCGCCGCGCAGTCCGCCCATCCAGTGGTACATCAGCTCATACATGTCCTCTGCGATGCCACATCGTTGCAGCATAGCGCCCATAAATATGAACATAGGCACGGCCACGAGTAGGAACATGTCCATGGCCATGTACGTTCGATTTGCGAGGATCGGCAGCGCGTGCGGCCCCCACAAGAAAATGATGAAGAACGTCGCAACACCACCGATCGCGAAGACCAGCGGCAGGCCTAAAAGCAGGAGGAGGACGAGGCTGCCGAACAATATGATCGTCAGCCATTCCGGGCCAAGGTCGAGCATTCACGTACTCCTGGAGGGCCTTGCTGGGGTGGCGCAGCGGATGGAACGCTGACGCAATCAGGGCTGCGGGTGGGCCACGAGGGGTGGCTACGGAACGGCGACCTGCACCGGGAAGACATCCTCACCCTTGATGACGATGAAGATGTCGCGGATGAGCTTGGCAAGAACCTGCATCATGAACAGGAAGCATCCGACCGGCAGCGTCGTGCGCAACGGATAGTAGATGGGCTTCCAGTGAGACATCGTGGTCTCGCCGATCTGCCACGAATTGATCGTGAGCTGCAGCGACACCCAGAACAGGACGCCGAGAAAGAGAAACGAGAAGCCGCTGGTGAGGATGTCGAGTATCGCGCGGCCTCTAGGCGATAGCTGGCCCCAGATGATGTCGACGTTGACGTGGCCGCCGGCCAGATGCGTGTACGCCCCGCCTAGAACGATGTAGGCGCCGTACAGGAACAGCGAAATTTCATAGGCCCACAGCGAAGGCGAATTGAAGAAGTACCTGAGCACGATCTCCCAAATCATGATTGCGAGCATCGGGACAATCAGAAACGCTACGATCCAGGCGAACTTGGCGTTCAGCCAGTCCGTGAAGCGCAAATACTGCTCGATTGCTTTCACCGGTTACCCCCATCCTGGCTGGTCGAATGATCCAGAGCGCGCCTACTGCGCGTCCGCTCGTCCGATCCTGCCGGCGTCAGTTTCTTGTCTCTAGGAGTTCAGCGTTGAGTGTCTCAACGCCACCCGCTCACGTTTGGGCGCAGAATTGCCCCAGGTACGACGCGTCACGTTGCATCGTACCTGGGAATTTTGCGTCGCTGAGCGCGATCGAACGCGAGCCTCAGGTCGGCAAACGCTTGGGCCCGTAGTAGGCTTTGTGCAGTGCCCTGGCCTCTGTGTAGATCTCGATCATCTTGTCGATGTGAGGGACCTTGCCCTTCAAGCTGAGGAAGCGATTCCAGCACCAATCAGCGGCTTTGTTCAACTCGTCATCCGGCATCATCATCGTTTCCATGCCGCCGTCCGCGAGTTTCTTGCGGCCACGCGCGTCGGTCGGGATGGTCAAGGCCGAAAGATCGAGGTTGTGCACGCGAGTCGCGGACAGCATCACCTCCTGGAGATCCGGCGGCATCTCGTTGAAGGTCTTCAGATTCATAATGAGTTCGCAGACGTCGTAAGGAACGACCGACGGATTGATGAAGTACTTGCAGACCTCGTTCAACTTCATGCCCGCCCAGGCGTCCGGTGAGCCGAACGCTGCGGCATCGAGGATCTTGGTCTGGATCGCGGTGTAGACTTCGCCGCCGGGCACCGTGACGATGGATGCGCCGTTGTGGACGAGCCAGTCGGCCCAGATGCCGAACGCGCGCACCTTCATGCCTTTGAAATCGGCATATTTCGTAATCGGCCGGGTCGACACCATGGTGCCCCACTCGTCCGAGCACTCATAGCTCAGGTGCATGACGCCATGCGGCTTGTAGGCCTCGCGCCACAACTCCTTGATGCCCATGAACTGATAGACGTACTCGTAGAACTCGACGTTGGTGAATGGGAAGAATGGTACCGCCCAAAGGTACTCACCCACGGGTACGATGCCGCGGTGATAGACGGACGACGTGATCGCGAGATCCGCCACGCCGGTGCCGACGCCCCGGAAAGTCTCGCCGATGCCGAGCAGCACTTCGGCGTTGAAGTTCGTCACCTCGATGCGGCCACCGGACAGTGTCTTGACGCGGTCGACGAAGAGTTTCGCGGCGCGGTCCTGCGACTCGATCCCGATGCCCGTCCAGTTGCTCTGCAACTTGAGCTTCCAGGTCTTGTTCTGGGCCTTGGCGATCGTTGGCATTCCGATCGCGGCGACGCCGGCGCCCGCGACGCCCACGGCTGTGCCCCTAAGGTAATCGCGCCGGTTCACTGCTTTGGTTGAGCGGGGCGAGTCAGCACCGGGCGACGTGCCATCGGCGTGTCCGGAGACGGACACGTCCTTACGTGTTTTATCGGTCATTCGTATTCCTCCCGTTGGCTGCGATGAGCCGTTTTCGTTTTTATTAGCTCGATTTATCCGTTGCCCCTTCTCGTATGTCAACGAAAGTCTAATGAGAGATCGCAAGTCTACGGAGAGACCTGATGTGCGGATTTAGCGGGTCGGATGGGGGAGGAATCAGGGACAGCCCGACACGCGTCGTCGCTTCATCGGTCTCGATGTCGAACAACTCTACCGCCAGAAAAAATCGCCAGCACTTCACGGGTCGATCGGGAGATAATTTGTGCGTCGCAGCGAATCGTTGAGGCGGGTTCACGCTGATTGCGCGTTGGGTGACGTCAAGCGGAGCAGAGCGCTCGCATTGTCACTGCGATCCAGCGCCCACACGGCATCGATCAGCGGCTGCACATCATGGTCGGGACACCAGGACGCGGCGAGCGTGCGCAACTTGGCCTCGATGTCTCGGTCGCTCATCGGCTTGGCAAGGCTGCCGTGTGCGGCCGGTATGGCCACGGCGCGCTCCGCGCCGTCGGCCGTCCAGATTCGGACGATCGCGGACTCGACTGCAACGCTGTCATCTTGCTCGACCTCGATCCGCGCGCGCAGCGCCAGCACTGCGGGATCGCGGACGCAGGCGTCGGTGTATTGGGGTAAACCGATCTCTCCGAATTGCAGCGCTGCCGCCACGCTGTGCTGCACGCTCACCTGCGCCTCGCGGCCGGTCATCACATCAGGGCGATCCGTCCGCGCGGCGAGTAGGGGATGGCCGCGGACAACGATGCGGGTGATGGTCGCTGGTGCGATCGCGTGCGTCTGCCGTAGCTGCAACGCTGCATCGATCGCCGGATGCACGACAATGCCGGCCGGATAGGGCTTGTAGGTGTTCTTGTCCAACTCCCACGTCTCGCCGAGGTCCTCGACGAGAGCGGCCCAGTCGACGGACGACGGCGCGAGCGCGTTGAGATACCCCTGTCGGCCTTCAATCGGTGCGGCCGGGCCGCTGAAGCCACGTTCTGCGAGCAGCGCCGACCACAGTCCATTTCGCGCTGCATTCCCGACGCTCAGGCTCTTCGCTGGCGTGCCGAGGCACTCGACGAGGCCACCCGTTTGCGTGGCGGCGGCTCCGAGGGCCCACACCAACTGATCGACGTCGAGCGATAACAGCTTTCCTGCCGCCGCCGCCGCCCCGAGCGTGCCGCACGTCGAGGTGATGTGCCATCCGCGCGCGTAGTGCTCGGGCGAGATGGCATTGCCGATCCGGCACTCGATCTCGACCCCGAGGGCAAACGCCAGCAGCAGGTCGCGGCCAGCGATAGGCCGAAGCTCGGCGAGGGCAAAAAGCGCAGGTGCGACTGGAGCCGTCGGATGAATCACCGTGCGAAGGTGCGTATCGTCGAAATCGAAGACGTTGCCACTGGCGGCGTTGAGGAAGGCGGCACTCAAGGCGTCGATGCGTTCCGTTCGGCCGATGATGGTCGCCTGCTGCGGGCCCGAGAACGACGCGAGAGAGGCGAGCGTCATCTCAACCGCATCTTCGCGGCAGCCGGCGAGCGCGGTCGCAATAAAGTTGAGCAGCGAGCGTTTCGCCTCATGGCGCATCCGTTCGGGGAGTTGGGCCCATTCCGTGCGCGAGATAAATGCGGCGAACGCTTTCGTGACGTCGGCTCGATCAACCATAAATCGTCCCTACAACTGCTACGCACACAAATCGAAGTCGCTGTCTGTGACGATCTCGGCGTCGACTGTTGCCGAGACTGCCAGCGAGGCGGCTATAGCAGTTTTACTTCAGGCGGAAGTATGCAGAATTGCGGGTACCGAATGATGGGCCGGTCGTGCATAAAGCGACCAGCCTGAAATGCCCCGAAATGCAACGGGGCAAACATCAAGCAATATCTGGGAGAGAAGCGATGAGACGGATTTTTCTGACCGCCGTTGTTGCGGTGCTGGCGGCCGCGCCCCTGTCGGCGCGGGCGGAAGTGACTGAATTGCGCATTCCGATGGGTGCCGGCGGGTTTGGATTCCTGCCGCTGCACATGATGAAAGAGCACAAGCTCATCGAAAAGCATGCCGCTGCGGCGGGCGTGCCGGTGACCATCAACTGGGCCAACATCGGCGGCCCGTCGGTCATGAACGAAGCGCTGCTGTCCGGCTCCGCCGACTTCATCTCGGCTGGCCCGCCCGCATTCCTGACGCTGTGGGACCGCACGCGCGGAACACCGGTCGCGGTCAAGGCGGCGGCCGCCATGAGTTCCATGCCGATGTACCTCAATACGACTTCGGAACATCTCAAGACGCTGGATGACATCAAGCCGGACGACAAGATTGCCGTCACAGCGGTCAAGGTGTCGATCCCGTCGATCATCATGCAGATGCACGCGTTGGCCAAGTACGGCAAGGCCGAGGCCTTCAAGTTTGACCGCAACACGGTGTCGATGACGCATCCGGATGGCGTGATCGCCATACTCACCGGCAACAAGCAGATCACGGCGCACTACACATCGCCGCCCTTCCATCAGCGCGAGATCAAAGACAAGGCGGTGCGGACGATCCAGACCACGAACGATGTGATGGGCGGCTCGACGACCTTCACGATGATCTCGACGACGGAGAAGTTCCAGAAGGCCAATCCGAAGGTCTTTGCGGCCTTTCTCGCCGCGGTGAAAGAGTCCCACCAGATGATCGCGGCCGACAAGCAAGGTGCCGCCAAGGTGCTGCTCGCGTCCATGGGCGGCAAGGGATGGGAGGTCGCCGAGCTCGTCGATATCCTCGGCGACAAGGATATCAAGTACACGACTTCGCCGGAGAACCTGATGAAGTACGCCGCGTTCATGAACAGCATCGGGTCGATCAAGGCGAAGCCGGAGTCATGGAAAGACCTGTTCTTCCCCGAGATGCACGGCCAGGACGGCAACTGACGGCGTCGCGAACACGCTCGACGTTTGACGAAAGGGCGGGCATGTGCGGCCCGCCCACTTAATTTCGATTGGCTGGGATTGAATGACCGACAAACCGAACAGCGACGTGTTGCTCGCCGTGGAAGGCGTTACGCTGCAGTACCGCACGCGCGACCATTTGGTCACCGCGACCTACCGCGTGAGCTTCAACGTTCACCGCTCTGACCGCTTCGTCATTGTCGGCCCTTCCGGATGCGGGAAATCGACGTTGCTCAAGGCGGTTGGTGGTTACATCCGCCCGGTCGAGGGTGAAATCCGTCTCAACGGTACGACGATTTCCAAGCCCGGACCCGATCGGGTTCTTGTTTTTCAGGAGTTCGACCAGCTCCTGCCATGGAAGACGGTGAAACAGAACATCATGTTCGCGCTTACGGCGAGTGGTCGCATGGGGCGGCGTGAGGCTGAGGCGCGTGCGCTTCATTATATTGCCAAGGTGAACTTGGCCGGCTTCGCGGACAGTCTTCCTCACACACTGTCCGGTGGCATGAAGCAGCGCGTCGCCATCGCGCGCGGCATGGCGATGGAGCCAGACATTCTCCTCATGGATGAGCCCTTCGCGGCGCTCGATGCGCTCACGCGTGGCAAGATGCAGGAGGAGCTGCTGCAGTTGTGGGACGACACGAAATTCACCGTGCTCTTCGTCACCCATTCCATCCCGGAAGCTGTCCGGATCGGCAGCCGCATCCTTCTTCTCAGCGCCCATCCCGGGCAGGTGAAAGCCGAACTCAACAGCTTCGGCGCCGATACCGTCGACGAGCATGGCACGTCCCTTGCGGGCCAAATCGAAGACCTCCTGTTCGACACGCCCGCCAGCCAGAGGAGCGCCACCCATGTCTGACGCGTCCTATGACGCGACGCGCACCAATCTTGCGCGTCCGCAGATCTTGAACACGGTGACGACCACGGGCTTGGGCGTCGTGCAACAGCCGCTCAGTGTGTGGCAACGCATTATCGGCTATGGTGCCGTGCGCAAGTCGCTGCTCCTCGTCATCATTGCGCTCGCCTGGGAAGTCTACGGCCGCTGGCTCGGTAACAGCCTCCTGTTCCCAACCTTCGGCGAGACGTCTGCGGCATTCGTCAGCGGCATCGCTTCGGGCGAGCTGGTGAGGTCCACCTGGTTCAGCGTCACGCTGCTGCTGCAGGGTTATGTGATCGGTCTTCTGTTCGCCGCAGCTTTCACGGCGCTCGCGAGTGCGACGCAGATCGGCTCCGATCTCCTCGAAACACTCACGTCGATGTTCAATCCCCTGCCGTCAATCGCGCTCCTGCCGCTTGCCATGATCTGGTTCGGGCTCGGCAATCCGAGCATCATCTTCGTGCTCATCCACGCCGTGCTGTGGTCGGTGGCGCTCAACACGCACGCCGGATTCCGCGCGGTTAGTCCGACATGGCGCATGGTCGGGCAGAACTATGGACTCAGCAAAGTGGGCTACATCGCGCGCATTCTGATCCCGGGCGCCTTTCCCAGCATCTTGACCGGCCTCAAGATCGGCTGGGCTTTTGCGTGGCGGACGTTGATTGCGGCCGAGTTGGTTTTTGGTGCCAGCGGCGGCGACGGCGGGCTCGGCTGGTACATTTTCCAGCATAAGAACCAGCTCGACATCCCGAACGTGTTCGCGGGGCTGCTGACCGTGATCATTTTCGGCCTGCTGGTCGAGAACGTCGTTTTCCGCCTGATTGAGCGTAGTACGGTGCAGCGCTGGGGTATGCAGACCTAACCCTTGGCACGCGGTTGATCGGTCATTACCGACGCCAATGGAACCTTCACGGACGCCCCCACGAGCTGAGAGCGAAAATGGCCAACGGCTGATTTCGCTCGCTGGGTGTGTCCGGTGCTCAAACAGTGCTGGCGGACACGAATATGGCCAACGACCCCGACTCGCGGCGTACCGCGCGGCGTGATGATGCGGCGCGCGCTTCGAAGAACGCCACCGATGCCGCCGATCCACCCGAACTCAGCGAGAGCGAGCGCCGTCGGCTGCTGCTCCGCCATTTCCTCGGGACCTCGGGGCAGTTCTGGCGCGGCCCACGGCGGCTCCAGGCGTGGATGCTGACTGCCGGCCTTGTCGCCATCATTGTCGCAGTCGTCGGCGCCGCCTACGCCATGAACGTGTGGAACCGCGCCATATTCGATGCCCTCGAGCAGCGCAATGCGCCAGCGGTGGGTAGCTTGGCGCTCATCTATATCGGCATTCTCGCGGTCAGTGTCGCCTTCAGCATCGTCCAGGTCTACCTGCGCACCGCCATGCAGCGGCGTTGGCGGCGCTGGGTGACGACGCACATCATCGATCGCTGGCTGCAGAACGGCCGCTACTACCAGCTCAATCTCGTCACCGGCGACCACGCCAACCCCGAAGCGCGCATGTCCGATGACGTCCGCATCG
>LNFM01002450.1_pt1 | contig 68214 bp, 55 predicted proteins | sample 596031 | NCBI WGS metagenome assembly LNFM01 (sample SAMN04254537, study PRJNA301005) | activated carbon metagenome | isolation source: dual media filters at the Ann Arbor, Michigan drinking water treatment plant | place: USA: Ann Arbor
GCGAAATCGCCCGCACGGATGCTGATGTGAGGCAATGAGGCTACCCGAACGCAGCAACACAACCACCCGCCGGACTCACGCTGACCTGCGATCCCGTCTACCGAGCGCCAGGGCGAACAGGAAACCGATCGAAAGTCCGGCCGCCCCCGCGATCGCGAGCGTGAGCACGCTTTTCGGATGGCTCTTGTCGATCGGGGGCCACGCCTCGGAGACGACGCGAGCGTCCGCGAGATTGAATGTGCCGCTCTGGGATGTCTCGAGGAAGCGCTTCTGGAAATTCTCGCTGAACCACCGGTAGGTCTGCGCGGTCGTCTCGAGGTCGCGCAGAACGATACGGTTTGTGGCATCACCGGACGTGTTGGAGCCGCGGAACTTCAGCAACGCTGTCTCGGCGGCATGAGCCTCGCCGAGGAGATCGACCGCCCGCTGGCGCAGCCACTGGCTCGTACTGCGGATGATATCGTCGCGCTGGCGCAGTTGCTCGGTTAGATAGCCGCTGGCAACCGCATTCGCGATCTTAGCTGCCAGCTTGGGGTCCGAATGCCGGAAGCTGATTTCGATGATGTGGGTCGACGAATTCCGCTTGACCGACAATCTCGATTGAAACTCCTTGACGGCTGACGCCGGCACGTCGTCCTCCGCCGTCGCCTTGCTTTCCGTTTTGCCCGCCTGTGACGTATGCGATTGCGCTGGGGCGATCGCAGGCGCGACTTTGGATGAAGCGAACAGACCGAACCGGCTCATGATCGATGGGCGCGGAGCCCCGAACTCGCGATACTTGGTCAGTTCCTCTGAGACGATCACGGCGCGGGTGATGCGCTCGGAGCGCAACACTTCGACCTGCGTCTCGACGTGGGCAGATTCGGCATTGGCATCCGTCGCGCGGACCTGTTGGGTTGGCAGGACGTTCGAGCGGGCATCGATGAGAAGCAGTGCCGTCGCTGTGTACTGCGGCGTCGTCACGAGCAGATAGGCTGCGGCCGCTGCCAGACACGCGACAACACTCAACACGATCAGCTTGACGTGCTGCCGCAGGAGTGCGGTCACCTCGTCGAAGCTCAACTCGAGGCCGCTCTGGTGCCCCATAGGCATCATCGGCTCGATCTTGGGTTCGTGTCGCACGCTAACCTCATTTTCGCACACCCGCCCCGCACAGGGCAACCACTTGGCATTGAACGCCCAATCGCCGAACTGGAACCTAACTTAAAGTGCTCAGCGACGATTGCGAGAAATGGTCGGTTGGTGAAGGGTGCCAAGTCCGCCACGTCAGCACGATCCGCCTTCTGAACATCGTAGCGGAATATTCCGGCGAATTAGCTACGCTCGAGGTCAGCTCAGCCGGCGCTCCGACCGAAGGCGCCAACGCTCCCCTGAATGGCCGTGATGAAATCACCCATCCTGAGGCGCCGCCTCATGACGAGATAGCCGCCCACGGCGAACTTGCGGACATATTCTAGAAAGAGCATGGGGCTGCGCAAAGCATACCGGCTGGCCACCAGCATGTTGCCACCGAAATACTTGGTCACGCTCTCGAGGTCGGGTTCGCGATGGCCGACCATGTCCAAGTCGACGTAAACCGTCTGCGCCGACTGGAAGAAGGCGCGCAACGCATAGTCAGTATCTTCCCCCGACACATTCGGGGTTCCGAGCCCAAGGGACGGATCGAAATCACCGATCGCGATCACGGCATCACCGCGCAGGAAGATACTATTCGACGTCGAGCGGCGGAGCACGTCCGTGGAAGTAGCCGGCCGCATCTTTTCGCGATGCCATGTCGGCGACGGTGTGAGCGACACACGCGTGATCAGCAGCCCAAGATCAGTCGACCGCTCGAACTCAGCGACCAGCTCGGACAAAAATCCGGGCGTATACCAGCAATCGTCATCGGGAAAACCGACCAGTGTATTTGGCTGCAGCAGACCGCTTTCTCGAGCATGCGCGAGCATCACATTGCGCGCTGCCGAAAGCGAGACGCGATCCGCGATGGCGAGAACAGTAGCTGGGTACGGGATTGCGGCGGCAGTCGCCACCCGCTGCTGTTCGGTGCTCCTTTGCAGCAACATGATGTGATGGACCGTGCTGCCACGAGGCACGCTGTCGGCGACTGAAGCAATCATGCGAGCAAAATCGGCTTTTCGATCCGACCGCATGTCAGTCGTGGTCATCAACAGCAAATGCATGCCAAGCTCACTTCTTGTCTGTACTGATCGTTGGACCCCGAGCGCCTTATTGACGAACCGGCGGCACCAGGCTCTGGCGGGTCGTCGGCACAGGAAGCGGACCGGGTGCCGCGACGCGTGATGGCACCGCATCTCCGATTTTTTCCGCACCGGGCGCCGTCGTCGCAGCAGAGCTGCGCCGCACCGCGTCGTCGACTTCCCGCTCGCTCTCGAGCGCGATCTCGACCGTGTCACCGGGAAACAGCGGCGTGTCCTCGCCTCCCACGATGGTCTTCTTGTTGTCGAGCAGCGAGCGATGGATAGAGATGTTGACCTTTCCGCCGCGGCCACGCACCAACCTCGATTTCAGGACACTGGTGTGCACGAGTTTTTCCGAATTGGCCGAGATCTTTGCCAGCAATCCATTGTAGATTGCAGACTGGTCCTGCCGATCGGTCAGCAGCTTCGTGCGCCAGGTATTGTACAAGCGCTCCAGACTGCGGCGAGCTTCCGCGAGATCGCGTTCCGCCTGATCGAACTGCACCCGCGTCTGCAGCACGCGCGTCGAGTTGGTCAACTGGATGCGCCGGATTTCCATGAGCCTCATCAACGGCAGATTACCGCGCCGCTGAGCGTCCTTCATCTGCTCGAGTTCCTGCTGGTCGACCTCCGACCCCTGGATCTCCGTATTCAGCTGCTTTTTCAGCGTATCGACTTTGGCGACGTTCAACTCGATCAAGCCGCGGATGTGCTCGATCTCCTTGCCGTGATCCGCCAGGTTGCGCCGGAGCGTTTCAGCCTCGGTCTTGACGATCTCCTGGAGATAAACGCGGTCGAGAGGAACGTCGGACACGATGTCCGGGTCGAGTTCGGTTTTGCCTTCGAGCTCGGTTTCGATGCGCTTGAGCTTGACGCGAGCACGCGCTGCGTCCGTCCACAGCACCTCGTGCTGTCCCTTGAGATCAGCCGACTCGGTGAACGGATTGACGAGGCGATACCTCATGATGTCGAAGCCGCCGCCAAGCGCGATGGCTTGGCGTGCCGTCATCCCGGGACGATACGGCAACTCACCGGGCTTGCCGACGTCGCCCAGGATGTAGATAGGCCGATACTCCGCGATGGTGACCAGCACATCGTCCGGAGCCAATGCGACATAGCCTTCGCGACCATCAGGAAAGCGCTGCAGAAGCGGACGTTGGGCAGCAAGACCTTTGATTACTTCCTGTGCGCCCGACAGCGGCATTCCGACGACGCGAACCCGGCCTGTCAGCGGCAGCGACACCTCGCCATCGAGTTCGATCATGGCCTTCTGTCGCAAATCCGCGAAGCCGCGGACGGAAATTTCCAGTACGTCGCCATAGTTGAGACGATACTCTGCGGGGTCTGTCCTCTCCAATGGGCTAGGTCGCGCGACCTGCTGCCGCTGAAGATCTGCGCGCGGAACATCGCCTGAAGACGGGACCTGGGCCTCAGCGGCTGTTGCCGCAATCGACCAACCGGCAACGCAGAGGGCTAACAGGGATGGGCGTACCAACGCACAGACTCCACGCACGATTGAGCGTTTTGCACCGGAGTCGGAGTGAACGAATGCCACGTTCCGACAGGCTCCAACCGACAGGCTCTTCATAAACGCTTCACACTTCTCTGGACAAGGCACCTTGATCCGCGATCAGGCTGTATCCTTAATATCTTAAGCCGTCCGCGTCGCCCGAATTCTCCGACCACGTCATCATGTCTCAGGCCGTCGCAACGAGTACTAATTATCAGATCTGAACCTATAGCAACACGTCCCGGTCTGCAGCGAATGCATGGAAGGGAAGGATAGGAAGCGCATCCAAAGTTGCGGACGTCCCATCGTCCTCGAAACGGCGCCGAGAGATCCGTCCCAAAGCACAAGGTGCAGTAGTCCGAGCCATCCTCTTCTACCGCGTTGCAACATGGCACGAGAGGGCATTGGGCGCAACCCTGCAACCTCCATCGTCGCATCATGTTGACCTCACAACTCTTTGAATATCGGGCCAGCGGATTTCTCCTCTATCGTTGGTTGTTAAACATGGAGATGACCCAGTCGAAGTCGGTTCTCCGGAAACGCTAGGTCATCGGGATGGTTGCATCGGAAGTCGGATTCGAGGGCTGGACTGGACACTACGTGTCAGTCGCCGACGCAGCCGTGGTTGCCGGCGGCAGCTGCGGTCGATCCAATCTGGAAAGCGAGTTAACCAACCGTTTATAATCGCGTCTTGTTTTTAGTCGTTCGATCGTGGCACATGGCCGGAGCCGGATGGGTCGTCGATCAACACTTCCCTGGTGGCACAATCGCATTTTTCGAGGGTAGCGTAATGGCAGTGTCCCCGTTAGGACCCGGCCCCACACCGGACGCAGTGGGATTGCAGTATCGCGATAACCGTTTTTCCCTCCCGAGCACCGCAGCCGGCCCGATTTTCGCCGTGGTGGAGCTTCTGGTTCTGAGCCTGGCCCCCTACCTCGGGTCGCTCATCTACCATGCGATCGCTGTCCCGAGTTACGATCCGCCCGACCAGCTGATGATCACCGTCGGCGTGGCCATGTCGGGGCTATACCTCCTGCTTTCGCACTCTCGCGGCTCGTTCGATATCGACGAACTCCGGTCGGTGTCGGTGAGCAAGCCGGTCGTGCGCTGGTGTCTGGTGTTCATGTTCTTCGCTCTCGCATCGTTCTCCTTCAAGATCGGCGATATGTTCTCGCGCGGTGCCACCATGACGGGCTTCCTGATTGGCACTGCGGCGATCGTCGGCTTGCGATGGGCCGCACCATTCACCGTAGACATGGCTTTTCGGTATCGCCTTATCGAGGGCCGCCGGACAATCCTGCTCTCCGACGGCTCGCCGTTACCCATGTCGATTCCCGTGGGCGATTTGATGCGAACCGGATTCTCGGTGCAAGGGTGGTTCATACTGCCGTCCAACACCGTGCCCGACGCGTTGTCTCGCCTCGATCGGCTTAGCGCGGATGTGGTTCGGCTGGCGCGCGAACGGCGAGTGGAAGAAATCGTCCTGGTCGCCGACGCGTTCCGTGAGCCATTGATCGGCGATTTGATCGATCGATTGCGGGTGCTGCCGCTGCGTATCCGTGTACTGCCGCGAACGCCTGAAACGGGAGCGCGGGACCATCAGGTGCTCCGTCAGCCTGTCACTTCGGCGCTGGTGGTTCAAACTCCACCGTTCACGCGCGCGGAGCGATTGGCCAAGCGTGCGCTAGACGTGACGGCGGCGTTGGGCTTGCTGCTGGTGTTGAGCCCGTTTCTCGTCGCAATCGCCATCATGATCCGCCTCGATAGTCGAGGACCGGTTCTGTTCCGCCAGACGCGAGTTGGCTACGGCGGTAGCCCGTTCATGATCTTTAAGTTCAGAAGCATGTACACCACCGACAACGGCCCTGTGGTCAAGCAAGCGGAACGGGGTGACGTCAGGATCACGCGCGTTGGAAGATTTCTGCGCGAGAAAAGCCTGGATGAGCTGCCCCAACTCATCAATGTCGTTCTGGGAGACATGTCGCTCGTTGGACCACGCCCCCATGCGGTTGCCCATGATCGCCATTACGAGCCCCGGGTCGCAGGGTATGCGTGGCGGCATCACGCGCTTCCCGGCATCACCGGGTGGGCGCAGGTGATGGGCCATCGTGGCGAGACCCCGACGACAGCCAGCATGGAAGCGCGGGTTGCACACGATCTCTGGTACATCCGGAATTGGTCGTTCTGGCTCGACCTCAAGATCCTGCTGATGACCGTCCGGGCTGTGTTGAAGCCGACCAACGCTTACTGATTAGCGCCGATAGCAGTTCGCTGACGCGGGCTGATTGTATGTGTCCCGTCGCTGCCGCAGACCCTACCAAGTAACTTTGTACGTTGATCCGTCTGGTCTTTCAGGCTTGGCCTCGATATTTTTCGACGCGTCAATCTGGAGGGTTCGATGCGTAAGTCCGAGATCGCCACGTTGTCCAGGCGGCAACTGTTGATGCGGGGGCTGGCCGCAGGATCCTTCGCGACCGTCGCCCCCGCGCTCGGTAATGTTGGCGCGGCTTTGGCGCAGACGACAGCGAGACGAGCGCCCCCCCTTGTCGGCGTCAACGTCGGCTACGGCATGAGTACCGCGAAGTCGCTCGCCGACATCGTGGCGTTCGAGAAGGTGATCGGCCGGCCGGTCGACTACATCTCGGAATTCGGTGCGCATGCGACCTGGAAGGAAGCGGTGACCTCGGCGGCGCATGCCCTGCGAATCTGGCGTAGCGTGGCCGTAGGCAGCCGCCGCCGGATGTTGTGGCATCAGCCGCTCACCATGACCGGGACGCCGCTGTCGGCAGTCGCATCCGGCACCCACGACGACAGCTTCTTGGCGATCGCTGTCAATATTCGCAATGCTGGGTTCTATGACGCGATCATCAATCTGGGCCGGGATATGACCGGCGAATGGACACCGTGGTCGGCGGCGGGCGAGAACAAGGCCGCCTATATTTCGGCGTACCGGCGTGTCGCCGCGATCTTCAAAAAGGTCTCTCCGTCGTTCAAGATTTGCTGGTCGCCGATGCGCAACCTTCAGGCGGTCGCTCCGGAGGACGTGTACCCGGGCGACGATCACGTCGATCTGGTCGGTATGTCAATTCACCTCATTTCCCCACCGCTCGGCCCCCACGTGCAATCATTCGTCGAGGCCACCGTAATCGGTCATGGCGCGAAGGCGGTCGAAGGAAAACAGCCTTACGGGCTCGCCTGGCTGGCCGAGTTCGCCACGGCACACCACAAGCCGATGATCATCCCGGAGTTGGCTATCGGCGTTGAGGTGCCCGTCGGTCAGGCAGCCGCAGCCACATTCGACGATGACCTCATCATCGCGACGCTGGCTGAATGGATCGATGGACATGACGTGATCCTTCACGTGTGGCGGGACGTGCCGCGCCAGGACTCCTACGGACTGCACACGAGGATCTCGCGCGCCTCGATAGTGACCAACACCACTCCGGAAGATCCCGCTGACGAGCGTCCGCGTATGGCGATGGCCTACCGCAAGGCATGGGGCTCGCGGACTGACGGCTGACGAGCGAGGCGGAACACACGCGCCGCTCGCGAGTAGCGTCTGAATTCGATTGCAGGGGGCACTTCACCGACTTGACGACGCGAAGGGCATGAGGGATCAGGACGCTAGAGCTTGACGCTCCCCAGAGTGAGGTACATCGGAGGCGGGAAGCAGATGCCCCCGACATCAAAGGACGGGTCTCCGCCTTGATTGCAAGGTGAACGCTTCCGATGGGGAAGTCGATCGGATGCGGTGCGCATACGGCCGTGGCAAATAATCTGCATTAATACTATCGGCACTGGTCGCATTGATGGCGACATTGTTAAGCTGATAGGGATGCTACCTTATCGACCGGGTTGTCGTCAGCGGTGTGGGCCGTCTACCGGAGTAACCTATGAAGTCCGCCCTGGGCATGGGAATCGGGTTTGCACTCGAAGCCCTCATGCCCCTCGTTCGGCTGATCGTTCTCGCCCGTCTGCTACCGCAGGACGAGTTCGGCATTGCCGTGACCGTTCTGGTGACGCTCGGCATCGTCGAGATGTGCACCGACATGGGTCTCGTGCAATCAGCTGTGCGAGGCTCGGACACGGTGCCGAACAAGCCTTTCATGGGGACACTTCACAGCCTAGCGCTGATGCGGTCGGTCGTGATGGCTTTGCTTGCCCTCAGCGCGATCTCGATCCAGCGCGTGACGCTGGGTGGCAGCATCGGCCTCGATATGATCGTGATCGGCATGTCGGTCATGATGATGCGGGCATTCGACAACCTGCATCTCAAGAAGCTGACGCGCGAGTATAATTTCTGGCGCGAGGCGACCATGATCGGCGGCGCGCAGGTCGTTTGGACCGTCGTTACGATCGGTTCGGCGTTGCTGTTTCCCAGCGCCGCAAGCCTTTTGCACGGCATGTTGGCGGCAGCGGTTTGGGTTGTCGCCTTCTCCAACGCCATGGCGCCCGACCGCTGGCAGGCCTCATGGAACAGAGAGGCAGCCGTCGAGGCAGTCCGTTATGGCGCTCCACTCTCGCCGAACGGCATCGCTTCGGCGGTCGTGGCCTCGGATCGGCTGATCGTCAGCAACTTCCTCGGCCCGCTTCAAGTCGCCGTCTATGGCGTCGCGATTGGCCTCGCCACGTTGCCCCGTGCCATACTCTGGCGCTTTTCCGTGTCGGTGCTCGTACCGCACTTCGCCAATCTCGTCGCCGTTCCAGAGAAAGAGCGGAAATTCTACAACCTTTGGCTCTTGTCGGTTTCGGCCGTCGCCAGCGTCTATGGACTAGCCCTAATCGCTCTCGGTCCTTGGGTCATTGGCCTGCTGTTCGGGCCCTCTTACGTTCCGACGCAAACCCTCATGGCGCTGATCGCCATCAACGTATTCATCAAGTTCATGATGCTCGTTCCACTCCCCGCCTCCTATGCGCGCGGTCAGACGAGTGTCGTTTTCCTCGGCTCGCTCGTCTCGGCGATTGCAACGATGCCGGCAGCGCTGGCGCTGCTGTTCGGTATGCGCAGTCTCGAGACGTTCGTGTTGGCCCTCAACGTCTTTGAATGCATGGGCCTCGTCTGGTTCCTTTACCACACGACCCGGCTGCACGGACTGCGGCAGGGCATTGCACTTGGTGCGATCGCGGCTCCGTTGCTGGCGCTCGGCTCGCTGACCGCCGCGGCATGGGCGATGCACTGATCGCTTGCGATGAGCGCTTAACGCTCCGCACCAAAATGCCAGCCGGAATCGGCCTGGGGCATCGCGAACCACAGCAATTCTAGTGTAATAGACGGCATGCGTATCACTACGGGTCAGCGGGCAGGCGTCACTTTGCTGGGGACGTATGCTCGTTCGAATCCACCCGCCGTGACCCATCATGCGGCAAGGCGTCTTTAGACGTTGGTAGGAGCAATTGAATGCTGTCTTTCGATCGGGACATGGCGCGGCGTGCGGCGACCGGAAAACCGCTTCAGATCGCCATGACCGGCGCTGGCTTCATGGGCCGCGGTATTGCCCTGCAGATGGTCAAGAAGATGCCGGGCCTGAGACTGGCCGTCATCTGCAACCGAACCCTCGCCCGTGCCTTCGAGTGCTATGAGTATGCGGGCGTCCCTCGCACCAGCATCGTCGAGGTCTCGACCATAGGGCAACTCGAGGACGCCATCCGTAAGGGCAAGTATGCCGTCACGAGCGACTGGAAGGTGGCTTCAACGTCGCCGTCGCTCGATATGGTGCTCGAGGGCACAGGCCATGTTGAGCATGGCGCGCACATCTGCGTTGCAGCCATCGAGGCCGGAAAGCATCTCGTTCTGCTCAATGCCGAGGTCGACGCCACGGTCGGCCCCCTTCTGAAGGTCATGGCCGACAAGGCGGGCGTCCTCTACTCCGGCTGCGACGGCGACCAGCCGGCGGTGCAGATGAACCTCTACCGCTACGTCAAGGTGCTGGGTCTCGAGCCTCTGCTGTGCGGCAACATCAAGGGGATGCAGGACCGGTATCGGACTCCTGAGACACAGGCCAGCTTCGCTGCCCAATGGGGCATTCAGCCGGCCATGGTGACAAGCTTCGCGGATGGCACCAAGATCTCGTTCGAGCAGGCTCTCGTCGCCAACGCCACCGGCATGAAAGTCGCCCAGCGGGCGATGATCGGCATCGAGCACAAAGGGCTGATCGACGAAGTCGTGGATCGCTACGACGTGGAGGAATTAAAACGCCACGGAGGTATCGTCGACTACGTAGTCGGTGCCAAGCCGGGTCCCGGCGTTTTCGTGCTCGCAGCGGCAACCGATCCGGGTCAGCACATCTATCTGGACTACGGCAAGCTCGGCAAAGGCCCGCTCTATGCCTTCTATACACCGCAGCACCTGATGGCGATCGAAGCGCCGTTGTCGCTCGCACGCATCGGTCTCCAGCAGGACGTCGTAATCGCTCCGCTGGCCGGTCCCGTGGTCGACGTGGTCGCCGTGGCGAAGCGAAATCTTCAGGCCGGCGAGACGATCGACGGTCTCGGCGGCTTCATGACCTATGGCGTGTGTGAGAATACGCCGATCGTAGCGAAGGAGCGGCTTTTGCTGATGGGCCTCGCGGAAGGGTGCAGGCTGAAACGATCGGTTGCTAAGGACGCCGCTCTGACGATCGACGACATCGAGACACCACCAGAGAGTCTGGCGCGAAAATTGCGAGCCGAGCAGGATCTACTCTTCCCAGCCTCGTCCCAGCGCTGACAGGACCGAACGATGCAATCCGCACAGGCTGTCGTTGCAGCCGATCTCGCATTTATCACCGCCGAACTCGATACTGAACTCGAGAGGCTGGCGGGCAAACGACTGCTGATCGTCGGAGGCGCCGGCTTCCTCGGTTACTACCTCATTCAGACGGCGCTCGCCTGGAACGACAAGGGCCGCGGCGCACCGATCGATGTCATCGTCTTCGACAACTGGAGCCGTGGCACGCCGGATTGGATCAAGGCGCTCGAAAGCAACCCGTGCTTGACGCTCCGCACGCACGACGTGACCCATCCGGTGCCGGCCGATCTCGGGCACGTCGACTACATCGTTCATGCCGCCTCGATCGCATCGCCAACCTTCTACCGGCTGCACCCGATCGAGACGATGGATGCAAACGTGAACGGCCTCCGGCATTTGCTCGAATACAGTCTCGCCGAGAAGCGAGCCGGGAGGCCGATCGAGGGGTTTCTCTATTACTCCACGAGCGAGATCTACGGCGATCCGAGCCCCGACGCGATCCCCACGCCGGAAACCTATCGTGGCAACGTCTCGTGCACAGGACCGCGCGCCTGCTACGACGAATCGAAGCGCTACGGCGAGACGCTCGCGGTCAATTTCGCGGCCCAGCACAAGTTGCCGATCACGATTGCCCGCCCCTTCAACAATTATGGGCCGGGGCTCAAAATCACCGACCGGCGTGTGCTCCCTGACTTTGCGCGCGACGTCTTCTCGGGTCGCGACATCGTCATGCTGTCGGACGGAAGCCCGAGGCGCACGTTCTGCTACATCGCAGACGCCATCGTCGGCTACTACAAGATCATGATCAGGGGCCGCCCGGGTGAGGCCTACAATATCGGCGCACCGACGCCCGAGATCAGCATGCTCGAACTCGCCGAGCGCATCGTCGCCGTCGCTCGGGACCGCTTCGACTACAAGGGTCGGGTCGTCCGCAAGGCAAGCGAGGACAAGGATTACCTCGTCGACAATCCCAACCGGCGCTGTCCGGTGATTGACAAGGCGCGCAGCGAACTCGGCTTCGATCCCAAGATCGGGATTGAGGACGGACTGGTGCGCAGTCTGGTATGGTATTCGGATAATCGAAACGCCGAGGATCGGTGATGCGTCTTGCAGTCGTCGGAGTTGGCTACGTCGGGCTCGTCTCCGGAGCCTGCCTTGCGTCCAAAGGACATCAGGTTGTTTGCGTGGACGTCGATCCGCGCAAAGTGGCGATGGTCAACGAGCGCCGCCCGCCGATCTACGAAGTCGGTCTGCAGGAGTTGCTCGACCAGGCGGTGCCGAAGAATCTGACGGCATCGACGGATCTGACGGCTGCGATCCACGCCAGCGAGATCTCCTTGATAGCGGTCGGCACCCCGTTCGACGGCGACGAGATCGATCTCAAGTACATCCGGGAGGTCGCTCGCCAGATCGGCACGGCACTGCGCGACCATCCCGGCTATCACACCGTCGTCGTGAAGAGCACCGTGGTTCCGGGCACCACCGAGGACGTCGTGCTGCCGATCCTGGAAGCAGCATCGGGCAAGACGGCGGGCCGCGACTTCGGCGTCGGCATGAACCCCGAGTTCCTGCGCGAGGGCGAGGCGATTTCCGACTTTATGCAGCCGGACCGTGTCGTGATCGGCGGCATCGACGAGCGCTCGATTGCGGCGCAGCGCCAGCTCTATACCGTGTTTCCCGACCTCGACGTCCTCGAGACGACGCCGCGGGCCGCGGAGATGGTGAAGTATACGGCCAACTCTCTCCTGGCGACCCTGATCAGCTTCTCGAACGAGATGGGAAACCTCGCACAGGCCGTGGGCGTCGACGAGCGCATCGCCATGAAGGGCGTGCATCTCGACAAGCGCTTCTCTCCGATCCTCGACGACGGCCGGCGCGTGAAGCCGGGGATGCTGAGCTATCTCGCGGCCGGTTGTGGCTTCGGCGGCAGCTGCTTTCCGAAGGACGTCCAGGCGCTGATCGCACATGGCCAGAAAGCCGGACAATCGATGCAGCTCCTGAGGTCGGTGATCGACGTCAACAAGGCGCAACCGGCACGAATGCTCGCCATGCTGCGAGCTGGTCTCGGCGAGGATCTTGCAGGCCGCCGCATCGCTGTGCTCGGCGTCGCGTTCAAGCCCGGTACGGATGACATCCGCGAGTCGCCGTCGCTGCCGGTGATCGACGGGCTGCTGGCGGCGGGAGCCCAGGTGACGACCTTCGATACGATCGCCCAGCGCGAGACAGAGCATCTCTATGGCGACCGGGTTCGCCACGCGGCGACGCTGGCCGCTGCCGTCGATAGGGCAGACGGTATCCTCATCATGACAGCGTGGCCGGAGTTCCGCGACGTTGCCCCGATGGTGGCGTCGCTCGCCTCTCCGCCATTGGTGGTGGACGGGCGGCGGCTGATCGAAAAGACGAGCGTGCCCCGCTACGCCGGCATCGGCCTTCCGCTGACAGCCCCTGCCGCTGGACCGCCAACTCCGACCAAGGCAGAAGCCGCCGAGTAAGCACGGGGCGCGATCCCTGCACCCACGCTCGGCTCCTAAGACGCCAAATGGCGTAGCCGATAGATCGCGGTATGCAAAACGTGGGCGACCGGTCTTTCGCCCGCGAGCAGCAGGCAGTCGAGATCGACCAGCCGGTGGCCCTTTTTGTCGTAGTTGGCAACAACGCGCGTACGCGCTGCCAATGTTTCACCGACGCGGGCCAGGGACAGATGGCGCATCGTGCTCCCCACGTGGATCCAAGGCGGCAGGACGACGTTCTCGCGCAACGCCGAATTACACAGGCGCAACAGAATGCCCGGGTGCGCGATCCCCTCTTGAGCATAGATCGGGTTCGCTTCCCGGACATCGCGCAAGTAGGTCTCGTGACGCTCTCGATCGAGCACCGCCGGCACCGTCGACAGATCGAGACCGACCGCAAGGCTTGCTTCGTCTGCCGGTGGCCGAGCGCTGAGATCGGGCGGCGCCTTGTAGGCGTAGTCGGAGAGGCGGGGCGACGGACTGGACACTGACGGCAGGCACGCAGTCGCCGTCGCGCACTCGACGCCCTCGCTCTCGACGCGAATCTCCAGACGACCGTCCGTCCCCTCGACCGCCGTGGCGGTTGCAATGCGGCCATCGTAGACCGGCTTGCCGAACCGCGCCGTCATCTCGCCACGCTCGAGAAAGGCCCGCCCCCACCGCTCGAGCGGCAGATGCGACGCATAGGCGAAGACTTCGACGCCGGGCACGAGGCCGCCCGAGAACCCGAGCTTTTTCGCAACGCTATCGTCGTGGATCTTGTTCTCGGACGCATGCGAGACGTTGTAGGCCTCGATTGTGTAGGTGAGCCTTTGCGCAGCAGCCATCGGGTTTGTGCTCCTTGGGCGTGGGCCGGTCGACCGGCGAGAGTGCAGACAGGCTAAGCCCGCCAGTACCGTCGCGCCAAGGGGTGCCGTTGGGCAGCGCTGCCGCCTCACCTGCGGAAGCGGTTGTAGCTGTCGAGAACCTCCCGAAAGCGCGGGCTTTTGGATGCCTCGTCCGCCAGCGTCGCGTCGACGGCCTTCTGCAACGCTTCGCGCACCGGGCCCGTGAATGGCCGCACCACGATGCGCTGCGTGCGGACACGGTCGAGAACTTCGTTTTGAGAACTCGGGAAGGCTTGAGCCCACCGGTCGAGGTTCCGGCGGCAGGCTTCGTCGATCAGCCGCTGCTGAGGTGCCGGCATCGCAGCCCATGTCCCGGGCGCCAAGACGAGAGTGAACAGATACGCCGGTTGGTGCACGCCGGGGTAATGGTAGACGGCGGCAACGCGAGGCTGAGCCAGGAAGATCCCGGTCAACGGCGTCACGCCGAAATGGGCATCGAGACGGTTGTCGGCGAACGCGGGCCCCACCTGGTTGTTTGACGGAAGCGAAACGACCTGGGCATCGAGCCTCGCCAGCGCGCGAGCAAGCAGATGCGGAGCCCGCACTTTCAAGCTGCGAAAATCAGAAGGCGAACGCACTTCCTTTTTGAACCACGCGCCGACGCCGCCTGCGATGCCGCAAGGAATGACGCGCATCGGGTTGCCGTCATCGATGTGGGCCAGCTCGAGATACCGTGCGCCGTCGGCGCGCAACCACCGGACGTGATCGCTCGGCTCGAGCCCGAAGGGCACCGAGCCGGACAACAGGCCAAGCTCGGGCTGACGGCCGGCAGCCCGGGCCGGCGCCTGCCAGGCGAAGAGGTCTCGCTCCGAGGTCAGACGACGCGGCAATTCGTCGGCGGGGGGAAGCGCATCGCCGGTCAGGAGCGAGACACTGAGCTTGGCGTGACTAAGACGCTCCAGCTCAGCGACGAAATCGCCCGCTTGATCGGTGAAACCCGAAACACGATCGGTGCCGAAAAGACCAGCCCACAGGCGCGAGCGTCCAGCCGGTACGGCAGCGGCGAGACGCGCCGATTCCTGATCGGATAGGGCCGGTGGCAACGCAGTACGGGCCTCGAATACGGCAGCTGGAGACGCGACAGCGGGCTGCGTCCGAGGCTCAGGTTCGACCTGGATTGGCAGCGAAGGAGCGGTCGGCGTCTCGGGAGCACGGCTCGCAACTGCAATTGACTTTGCTGGCGTGTCGGGCGGCGGCTGAACAGGGATGGTCGGAGGTGCACTTGTCACGGGCAGCGGCGTCGGCGTCTCCTCGGCCGGTATCGGTGCCACTGGCGGTGTCGCGGTGGGCGGCTCGCTGGCCGCGAGTGCCACGCCCGACGCTGAAACGGTACGCCGCTCGATGTCGATACGACGGCTACGCGCTTCCGCAACGTAGTGTCCACTCGGCTGCTCGGCGATATAGCGCTCATAAGCGGCCGGGGTGTTCTCGGCAATGGCGCGCTGCCATGAGGCCGCATCGCGCGCAGGTGCAGCTACGCCGATCCAGTAGCCGAGACCGCCCAACGCCACGATGCCGGCAACGACAGCCGATGCGACGATTCTGCGAGCGCCCGGCTCAGCGCTACGCGTCGCGGACGATGGTTGGGAGATCTCATCGAACGACAATCGGCGTGGCGAGGACGTGTGATCGGGGCGTGCGGAAGCTGCGGGCAGCGGCCGCTGAGTTTCGGTTGCACTTCTGGTTGCCGCGGCCGCGCCCATCCGTTGCGGCCCACTGGGGGCGGCGAGCAACATGTCACGCCATTCGGCGACGGATTGCGGACGCTCCTCGGCGCGCACGCTCATGGCTTGATCGATCGCCGCGAGAAACCCCTGACGCCAATTCCCCGTCGTGGACGCTGCCGTCTTCATCTCCTCGCCTAGGTCGCGCGATAAGGCGTCGGGTGGAGCCCGCCCCGTGACGAGAAAGTAGAGCGTAGCCCCCAGGGCATAGATGTCGCTCCAAGCCCCCTGCCGGTCGAGATCGACGGCGTACTGCTCCTTCGGTGAGTACCCAGGCGTAACGATCGCGTGGACGGTCCGCGATTGCGCCGAAAGCGCCTGCCGCGCAGCGCCGAAGTCGATCAGCACCGGGTCCGTGCCATCGCGCATGATGACGTTGGCGGGCTTGATGTCGCGATGCAGGATGCCAGCCGCGTGAACCGCACCCACGGCGTCCAGCAGCCGCATGACGATGCGATCGGCCTCGAACTGAGTCGGCTCGCGCCCGAGCGCCGGACGCCACTCCGCGAGGCTCGGCCCCAACTCGAAATCAAGCACCATGTACGCGGTGTTGTTCGCCTCGAACAATCGGGCCACACGCACAATGGACGGATGGCGAAAACGGGCGAGCGTGCGCGCCTCCTCGAGGAACTTGGCGCGACCCCACTCGAGTACCCCCTGTTCGCGCACGGATCGAGGCACCACCGTCGAGCCGTGCTCGCGCAGGGCAAGCTCCGCCGGAAAATACTCCTTGATGGCAACAGGCGCGTGCAGCCTCAGGTCCTCGGCCTTGTAGGTGATCCCGAAGCCCCCCTGGCCGAGGACGCCTGTAATGCGATAATCGCCCGCGAGCGTGGAGCCCACGGGCAAGGCCTGACGGAAATCTGCCACGCGCGCCTCCGTCACCCGATCCGAGGAACGATACGAGCCGACCCTGACCGAATTCCTCCCCAGGTGCAAGGCAAGCCCCCGTGAGACCGGTGTGAACACCGATCTCAGCACTTGCCAAAGACCTTGAAGCAGCGTCGGATGGCGGCAGCCAACCCACATGATCATGGAGATGCGACTGATGCCATCACGCTGGACGAGCCGCCGCGAGAGATTCCGCGCCGTGATCGGGGGCACCCAATGCGTCCATCCTGCTTCCGTCCACGATCCGATCTCGGGCCGCATCGCGCACGATCTCGGTTTCGAAGTCGGCATGTTCGCGGGCTCGACGGCATCTCTGACCGTGCTCGGCGCACCCGATCTCATCACGCTCACGCTGTCCGAATTCGCCGAGCAGGCCCATCGCATCATGCGCGCCGTCGACCTGTCGCTCATGTGCGATGCCGATCACGGCTACGGCAATGCGCTGTCGGTCATGCGGACGGTGGAGGAACTCGAGGCTGCGGGGGTGTCGGGCCTGTCGATCGAGGACACCGACTTGCCGCAGCCCTATGGCCTCGGCGAGAAGCAACGGATGCTGTCTGTCGAGGAAGGCGTCGGGAAGATGAAGGCCGCCCTTGCCGGTCGGCGCGATCCGGATCTCGTCATCGCCGGACGGACCAGCGCACCGGCCATCGCCGGCATGGATGAAGCGATCCGCCGGGCCAAGGCCTACGCCGCGGTCGGCGTCGATGCGATCTTCTTGGTCGGCATCAAGTCTCGGGCCGAGGTGGACGCGGTGGCAGCCGCCAACATCGGCAAGCCGATCATTCTCGGCGGCACGCCGCCAGAACTGGCGGACAAGCCCTATCTTTCGTCAAAGGGAGTTCGCATCGCACTCCAGGGCCATCAGCAGTTCGCGGCGGCCGCGCAGGGCATTTACAATACGCTCAAGGCATTGCGCGACGGGACCAAGCCCGCCGATCTCAAAGGCATCGCCTCGGCAGACCTGATGCGGCAACTCACCCGCGCCGACGACTACGAGCGTTGGGGAAAGGACTTTCTCGGTGGGTGAGGTCTGGCCGAGAGCGTGATCAATTTCGCTCTCGCCGAGCCCCTCCGGCGTCCAGCCCTCACGTCCCGCAGAACGTCGCGCGCACCACTTCCTCGGGCCTGGGCGGCAGAGTGTACCGCTCACGCCCCGGCTGGTCGTCGAAGGGGCGGGCGAGCACGGCGACGAGATCCTCGAACGGCTGGAAGTCCTGGTGACGGACAGCGGCGACGATGGCCTCCTCGACCAGATGATTGCGGGGGATGAAAGCCGGGTTGGCGCGCCGCATCGCCTGACGCCGCGCCTCAGGCTCGCCGCCCTCCTCCGCGAGCCGAGCACGCCAGCGGGACGCCCACTCGGCAAAAGCCGCCGGATCGTTGAAGTGACCGGCGACTTTGGCATCGGCGGTAGGATCGACCGCGGCGTCGGCCAAGTCACGGAAAGTCAGAGTGAAGTCCGCCTCGCCCTTGGTCATGCGATCGAGCAGGTCGTGCGCGAGGTCGAGGTCCCCGTCGCGCTCCTCCATCAAGCCGAGCTTGGCCCTGAGTTCGCGCGTGTACGCGGCTTCGAACAAGCCGCCGAAGGCTGTCAAGGCGGCCTGCCCCGCCTCGAGTTGAGCGGCCTCCGTCTCGGCCAGCAATGGCAGCAGCGTTTCCGTCAGCCGGGCGAGATTCCACTGCGCGATCTGGGGCTGGTTGGCGTAGGCGTAACGGCCTTGGGCGTCGATCGAGCTGTAAACGGTGCTGGGGTGGTAGGTATCCATGAAGGCACAGGGGCCGTAGTCGATGGTCTCGCCGGCGATCGACATGTTGTCGGTATTCATGACGCCATGAATGAAGCCGATAGCCAGCCAGCGCGCCACGAGGGCTGCCTGCCTTGCGATCACGGCATCAAGCAGGGAGCGGTACGGATTGGAGGCCGTAGCGGCCTCGGGGTAGTGCCGCGCGATCACATGATCGGCAAGCTCGCGTATGCCTTCGGTATCGCGGCGCACGGCGAAATACTGGAATGTGCCGACGCGAATGTGGCTTGCGGCAACCCGGGTCAGCACGGCGCCCGGCAGCGCTTCCTCTCGAAAAACGTACTCGCCCGTCAGAACGGCGGCCAACGAACGGGTGGTCGGTACGCCGAGCGCATGCATTGCCTCCGCAACAATATATTCGCGGAGCACGGGGCCGAGCGCGGCACGACCATCGCCGCGACGCGAGAACGGCGTCGGACCCGAACCTTTCAGCTGGATGTCCCGGCGCACACCCGTGCTGTCGATGATCTCGCCGAGCAGCACCGCACGTCCATCGCCAAGTTGTGGAACGAACCCTCCGAACTGATGGCCGGCGTAGGCCTGGGCGATCGGCTCGCTGCCTTGGGCGACGCGGTTACCGGCAAGGATCTCGACGCCGTCCGGGGCCTCGAGACGAGCTGGATCTAGACCGAGTTCGCGCGCGAGCGCGACGTTCAGTTTGATCAGACGCGGGGCCGCGACAGGCGTCGGCGGCAGACGCGCGAAGAAGCGGTCGGGGAGCCGCACGTAGCTGTTGTCGAAGGCAAAGGGCGCATCGTCCGTCGGCGCTAATGTCATCGGGCGCTTCCTGCGGGTTCGTTCGGCATGATCTCAAGGCTCATATCGAGCCTTGACGGGGCCACGGCAAGGGGGCCGAGGGGTGTGGGCGAGATCAGCTTGCCTTCCGTTGCCGTCGCTGTCAGCCTTCTGGTGCAGATCATAGTCGGCACGCTATTCAACGGGAGTGCAACCATGAGCGTCGGCATCGAACTCGATTGCCTAGAAGGCATCCGTGTCGTGGATTTTACGCAGTTCGAGGCAGGCCCCTCGTGCACCGAAAGCCTCGCCTGGCTGGGAGCCGAGGTTGTCAAGATCGAGAACCCTGGGCTCGGCGATCCGGGCCGGCGCCTCCAGAAGGGCAAGCCCGACAACGACCCGTGGTATTTTCACCAGTACAATGCCAACAAAAAATCACTGACGCTGAACCTCAAGTCCGCTCGCGGAAAGGAGATCGTGCGCGATCTCATCCGAAAGGCCGACGTCATGGTCGAGAACATGGCGCCGGGCACGATCGAGCGGCTGGGCCTCGGCTATGATGACGTCAAGAAGATCAACCCGGGCATCATCTACTGTCAGATCAAGGGGTTCGGTACCGGAAGTCCATATGAGACGAGCCTCGCGTTCGACATGATCGCGCAGGCGGCCGGAGGCACGTTCAGCGTCACGGGTGATGGCGACAGGCCGCCCGTGAAGCCGGGTCCATCGCTCGGCGATACGGGCACCGGCATGTTGATGGCGATCTCGATTCTGGGCGCGCTTTTCAAGCGGCAGAAGACCGGCGAGGGTCGTCGCCTGCAAGTGGCAATGCAGGATGCGATGATCCACTACATGCGCGTGCCGTTCTCACGCACACAGGCGACGGGCAAGGCCGTTCCGCGCGAAGGCTCCAGCCGCTCGTCTCCAAACGGCCTGGTACCGAATGCGCTCTATCCCTGTAAGCCGGGTGGACCTAACGACTATGTCTACGTCTTCTGCAGCCGCGCCAATCCGGAGCACTGGCAGCGGCTGCTCAAGGTCATGGGCCGCGAGGATTTGGCCGGCGATCCGCGCTTCGATACACAGGCCGCGCGCGCCGAGCGGCCGGCCGAAGTCGATGCGCTGATTGCCGAATGGACCCGCAATCACACCAAGGAAGAGGCGATGAAACTAATCGGCGCGGCTAGCGTGCCGGCTGGCGCCGTGTTCGACACCTTGGAACTCATGAACGATCCGTCCCTCGCCGAGCGCGGCATCATGCAGACGATTGATCATCCCACGACGGGCAAGGTTAAAATGCCCGCTTGGCCCGTTCGCTTCGACGGCGCGCCAATCCAGGTGAAGCCGTCGCCCACCCTCGGCCAGAATGTGGATGACGTGCTTAGTTCTTGGCTCGGGATGGACCCCAAGACCGTCGCAGCGCTACGCGAGGAAGGGATCGTTTGATCACGAATTGAGACGGTTTGGGGAGCTGCGAGCTGCAGGAGCCAACGACAATGCCTCTCGACACCGCCCGCGTTCACGAAGTCCCGGACGATCTGCTCGCGGCAATCGACTACTGCTACGTGCGGGGCTGGACGGACGGTTTGCCCGTCGTGCCTCCCGTGGTCGAACGCGTGGACGCCATGCTGCGGTACGAGGGCCGGCCCGCCGAGACCGTGATCGCCAAACATCCGGCTACAGGACTCGAACTCTCCGTCCACGCGGCCGCGGTCAATGCAGTCATGGCCGGGTGTCTGCCCGAGTATCTGCCGGTGTTGATCGCTGCTTTCGAGGCGATGAACCAGCCCGACTTCAACTTCCACGGCTCCACGGCGAGCACGGGGGGATCGGCACCTTTGCTGATCGTGAGTGGACCTGCGGCCGACGAAATCGGCATGAATGGTGACGTCAATCTGTTCGGACCCGGCAATCGCGCCAACGCCACCATCGGCCGCGCCGTAAGACTCATCCTGCGCAATGTCTTCCAGATGATGCCCGGCATTTCGGACAAGTCGACCCAGGGCAATCCAGGCAAGTACAGTTTCTGCATCGCGGAGCGGTCACGCGGCAACCCGTGGCCGCTGCTCTGCGAGACGCAGGGCTATCCGCAGGGCGTGTCGAGTGTCACGGTTTTTGCCGGTGGCGGCTTCTGTAACGTCGAGAACCACGGCGGCAATACGCCGGAGCAGGTGCTCGGCTCCGTGGCGGACGCGATGGCAAACTATGGCGCGATCACGCTCGGCCAAAGCGTCGTGATCCTGGCGCCGGAGCACATGAAGATCGTGGCCGATGCCGGGTGGAGCCGACAGGACGCCCAGGCGTTTCTGTTTGCCGAGGCCAAGCGCTCCGTGGAAGGGATGCGTAGCGTCGGCAAGTATCGCGACAGCGAGTATGAGAAGCAGCACGGTGCCGAGGCCCACGCGCTGATCGAGGACGGGTTCATTCACCGCGGCCTCTCACCGGACGACATCCTGATCACGCTCGGGGGCGGCGACGCGGGCGGCCACTCCTGTTTTATCCCATCTTGGAGCCGGGGACGCGGCTCGATCATGCAGCATAAGCCGATCGGCGTATGCATCGACTGCACCTGAACTTAACGGAAGGACGAGCCACGATGCGCCTCTACGATCCTACGTCCTCGGCACAGAAGCGGACGATGCGTCGCGCGCCGCCGCTCGCGAGCCTCGATGGTAAAGCCATCGGCGTTCTGGAGAACGGCAAGCTCAACGCGGCGGAAATGCTGGACGAGGTTGCACGACTTTTCGTCGAGCGGCATGGGTGCACCATCCGCGCCGTCTACTCGAAGAGCAATGCCAGCGCACCAGCCCCCAAAGAGACGCTGACCAAGGCTGCGGGCGAGGTCGACTTCATCATCACCGGCCTCGGCGATTGAGGGTCCTGCTCAACGTGCAGTTTGCACGACGGATTGACATTCGAACAACTCGGCAAACGGGCGGTGGTGCTGTGCACCGAGCCGTTCGAGGTGACGGCCAAGAATATCGCGCGCGTTCTCGGACGGCCAGACTACCCATTCCTGCTGGTGAAGCATCCGATCGGAAGCTGCACGCTTCCTGAACTGAAAGACCGGGCAGAGGTCGCCTACCGTCAGGCACTTGCGATCCTGCTGGACGGCTGAGTGGAATGGTGTCGTCAGATCCGCCAACCTGAGTGGACCGCTGCAACGCCGCCGGTGAGGTTGCGGTAGCTGACCCGCTCGAAGCGTGCGGATCGGATCATGTCGGCAAAGGCGTCCTGCTTCGGGAAGCGGCGGATGCTTTCGACAAGATATCGGTAAGGCTCGCTTGCGCCGGCAGCGAGCTGGCCCAGGCGGGGGATCGCCTCGAATGAGAAGAGGTCGTAAAGGCGATCGAGCATCGGCACGTCCACGTGGCTGAATTCGAGTACGAGTAACCGGCCGCCCGGACGCAGGACCCGGTACATCTCGGCCAGCGCACGGTCGATGTGCGTCACGTTCCGGATGCCGAACGCGATCGTGACGGCATCGAACGAGCGATCCGCGAAGGGCAGCATCTCTGCGTTGCCCTCGACGAGCGAGATCCGATCGGACAATCCCGCAGCCTCGACCTTGCCGCGACCGACGTCCAGCATTTCGCGGCTGATGTCGCAGATCGCCGCTGAGGTGCCCGCCCCTCCCGCGCGCACGATACGCATGGCGACGTCTCCGGTACCACCTGCCAGATCGAGCACACGAAACGGCTCGGCGGAGCGCGGCGGATTGAGAGCGACGACCAGATCATCCTTCCAAAGCCGATGCAGACCGCCGGACATCAGGTCATTCATCAGGTCGTAACGCTCGGCGACCGTGGCGAAGACCTCGTTGACGAGGCCCTGCCGCTCTTTCGGGTCGACCGGTCGAAAGCCGAAGCTCGCGGACGTGTCGGTCATCGGACCAGTATCGGGCTCTTTGGACATCCTGACAGTCTACAAGATCGAGACCGTCGCGCGCCAATGACGATATGCCGCCCTGCAAGCGGCGTGGCCGCCATGCCCACGGCGCATTCGCGGTTCAAAGGTCATCAGGCTTGCCGCATGCCCGTTTCCGGCTGTAGCTCCCATTTGGAACGCGAGCCGAGGGCGCAATGGACAAGAACTATCTGCTTCAGGCGGTCGTACTGTTGGCGGCGGCGGCAGTCGCAGCCCCTCTCGCGAGGGTAGCGAATGTCGGATCGGTTTTGGGCTATCTCGCGGCCGGCGTACTGATCGGTCCGCATGCTCTCGGGTTTTTCACCCACGTTGAAAGTATTCTGCACGTTGCCGAACTCGGCATCGTTTTTCTTCTGTTCCTGATCGGGCTTGAATTGCGTCCGCTTCGGATCTGGACGATGCGGCGCACCATCCTGGGAGCTGGCGGAGTGCAGGTCCTAGCGACGGGCCTTCTCCTCGGCATCGTCGCTGCGATGCTGTTCACCACCCCTCCCGTGGCTGCTGTCGTCGGTCTGGCACTTGCCATGTCATCGACCGCTTTCGTGTTGCAGGCGCTCGAGGAGCGCAAAGAGCTGTCGCAGAAGCACGGGCGACTGGCCTTCTCGATTCTGCTTTTTCAGGACCTCGCGGCCATTCCTTTGATCGCCGTCGTGCCGCTGATGGCCGTGCGCGGTGCCACCGACGCGACACAGTCTGCGATCGCCATCGCGACAGCATTGGGAACCATCGCTGCCGTCATCCTCGCCGGCCAGTTCCTCCTCAACCGCATCTACAAGATGGTTGCGGCATCGGGCGTTCGAGAGGCCATGACCGCCACGGCGCTCATGACGGTGATCGGCGTGGCGGTATTGATGCAGCCCGCAGGCCTATCGGCGGCGCTCGGCGCCTTCATCGCCGGCGCTATGCTCGCCGACAGCGCCTACCGTCATCAGATCGAGGCTGATATACAGCCTTTCGAAGGTCTGCTGCTCGGCCTCTTCTTCACGGCGATCGGCATGTCGCTCGACCTATCGCTGTTGAGTCGGGAATGGCGCCTTATCGCGGCGCTGGTCATCGGACTTGTCGCGATCAAGATGGTCGTACTTTTTGTCGTGGGGCGCGTGAATGGACTGGCGACCCGGCAGGCGCGGCGGCTCGCGATTGCTCTCGCCCAGGGAGGCGAGTTCGCCTTCGTGATTCTGGGGCTGGTCACCGGTGCGCACCTGCTCGCCGAGACGACCGCCAACCTGATGTCGGTGGTCGTGACGTTATCCATGGCTGTCACGCCGATCCTTCTCCTCGCCGACGACTGGTTGGTCAAGGTGAACGGGAAATCGCTCGTACCCGACTACGACGCGCCACCTCCGTCGGAAGGGCGAGTCGTGATCGCCGGCCTCGGGCGGTTCGGCCAGATCATGGCCCGAATCCTACGCGCGCGGGGCATCCCGTTCACCGCCCTGGATATCAGCCCCGACCAGATCGAGCTTGTCCGCCGCTTCGGTGCGGAGGGTTATTATGGAGACGCCAGTCGCCTCGACATCCTGGAGGCTGCTCAGACGGCAAAAGCGCGGGCGTTCGTCCTGGCAATCGACGACGTGGAAGCTTCTCTGCGAACGGCCGAGATAGTTAGGCGCCATTTTCCGCACGTGCCGATTTACGCCCGCGCCCGCAACCGACAGCATGTGCACAAGCTGATGGACCTGGGCGTCCAGGAAATGCGCCGCGAGACGTTTCTGGCAGCCATCGAGTTGACGCGTGACCTGCTCGAGGGGCTCGGCATGCGCGAGGCGGAGGCTAGACGCCTGACTGAGACGTTTGCTGCGCTGGATCGCAAACGCCTCTACGACGACTACGAGCACGCCAGCGACCGGCAGAAACTCGAGCTGAACGCCCGACGTTTCGCCGAGGAGCTCGAGGAACTCTTCCGGGACGACGCCGAGGAGGCCGAGCGGATCGCGGAGGGGCAAGTGCCGGCGAAAGCCGACGCACGCCCCCGGCGAGCTTCTTTCGAGGCCGATACCACCAAGGCCTCATGAGTGAGGCTTGGCGACGCTTGGAGACGGCTCGGCTCAGTACGTCTTCGCCGTCACCCGATCTGACTCGCCCCGCGTCTCCTTGACCATGTTGGTCGCAGCGACGGTCAGCGAGCGGGCATCGTTCATCAGCGTGACGAAATTGTAGCCCTGCTCGAACCGCTTCTTGGCCGTGGCTGGGCCGTCCGTATGCACACCGGCGATCAGGCCCTTCGAGCGAGTCACCTTGGCAATCTGCTCAATGGCCGCGATGACTTCGGGGTCGGACGGATCGAGCGTCGGCGGCTTGCCCATCGCCATGGAAAGATCCGACGGACCGACGTAGACGCCGTCGAGCCCCTTCACCGAGAGGATCTCGTCGAGGTTCTTCAGGCCCGCCCGTGTCTCGATCATAGCGAGCAGCACCACCTCTTCGTTGGCGCCTTGCCAGTAATCGGCGCCGGCATACTGGACGGCGCGGTTCGGACCCATGGAGCGCGTGCCGATCGGCGGGTAGCGGCCGTACGAGACAAACTGTTCCGCTTCGGCCTTGGTATTGATCATGGGGCAGATTAACCCGTAGCTGCCCGCGTCGAGCAGCTTCATGATGATGGCCGCATCGTTCCAGGGCACACGGCACAGAGGCACCACGTCGGTGGTCGAGATGGCCTGCAACATCCCGAGCGCTGACGGGAAATCCACCGGGCCATGTTGCAGATCGATGGTGACGCTGTCCCAGCCGCAGTGGGCATAGATCTCGGCAGCGTAAGAACTTGGGATGGCCGACCAGCCATTGATGATGCGGCCGCCGTCCTTGGCGATTTGGCGGAGCTTGTTCTTGCGCATGGGGTTTCCTCGAAGGCGCTTGACGTGGGGCAGCCGTAACGGCGCTCCATCCATCCGAGCTAAGCAGAGTTGGCGTGACCTGCCAACGAGCGCGTGACTATGCTTGTCCTTGACCTGGGTTGAACAACTAAATACGTTTTGACTTGGTACTGGACTGCGGCCGGCGAAATTCATCCGGCGAAATTATTCGATCATACTGGGTGTCGGCACTTGAATGCGTCGGTCCCGCGGCTTGTATCGCAATCGTCTCGTGTAAGTGTGGATCAACAATACTTAGTCATGCCGGGAGATATGTTCCCATGCGGCGTCTGATATTATGGCCTTCGGCAGTGGCAGTAGCAGGGCTTGCTCTGGCCACTCTGGCAAGCGGCCAGTCCCGAGACAACCAACTCGGAAAGGTGGAATTCGAGACCTCGTGCACGCCCGCTGCACAGGCTCAATTCAACCGGGCCATGCTTTACCAGCATTCGTTCTGGTATCGAGCGTCACAAAGGGCGTTCGAGGAGGTTCTCAAGACAGATCCGGCCTGCTCAATGGCGAACTGGGGCGTCGCCCTCAGTCTGCTCTGGAATCCGCACGTGCCGGCGCCGGCCAAGAACCTCGGCGAAGGCGCAGCGGCACTCGAAAAAGCGAAAGCCAATCCGCCCAAGTCGCAGCGCGAGCGCGACTACGTCGTGGCCCTGAATGAAATGTACAAGGACCACGACAAGGTCGACCATCGTACGAGAATGGCGAATTACGTCGCCGCGATGGAGAAACTTGCCGCCACCTATCCCAAGGACGATGAGGCGCAGATCTATTATGCACTGGCACTCAACACGAGCGCGTCGCCTGCTGACAAAACGTTCGCGAAGCAGTTGAAGGGCGCCGCGATACTGGAGAAAATCTGGGAGCGCCTGCCCGAGCATCCCGGCGTAGCGCACTACCTGATCCACCTTTACGATTATCCGGCGATTGCGGCGAAGGGCCTCGACGCCGCACGCCGCTACGCCAAAGTGGCGCCCGACGCCCCGCACGCTTTACACATGCCGTCGCACATCTTCACCCGCGTCGGCTACTGGAAGGACTCGATACAGTCCAACGCACGGTCGTCTGAGGTTGCCAGCCAGACCAGGGATCTTCACGACCAGCTGCATGCCATGGACTATCTCGTCTACGCGCATCTCCAGCTGGGGCAGGAAAAGCAGGCAGAGGCCGTCATTGCGAAGATGAAGGCCGTGACCGGCTACACAGAGACGTTCTTTGTCGGGCCGTTCGCGATCGCGGCGTCGCCAGCTCGCTTCGCCGTCGAGCGGAACGCCTGGGCCGAGGCAGCGGCGCTCGAGGTCAAGGACAATCCCGCGGCGCAGGTCGTGGCCATGACGCACTATGCGCGCGCGCTCGGCTCTGCAAAAACAGGCAACGTGGCTGCAGCCAAGTCCGAGATCGCAAAGCTCGACGAGTTGCACAAGGCGCTGATCGAGAAGAAGGACGCCTACTGGTCAGGGCAGGTCGATATCCAGCGTCAGGTGGCTGCGGCTTGGGTCCTGCAGGCGGAAGGCAAGACGGATGAGGCATTGAGAGCGCTCGCCACCGCCGCCGATGCTGAGGATCGCACCGACAAGCACCCGGTGACACCGGGACCTTTGGCGCCGGCCCGCGAACTCTACGGCAATCTGTTGCTCGAACGCGGACAATCCAAGGAGGCGCTCGCCGCCTACGAGGCGACCCTGCAAAAGGAGCCGAACCGCCTGCTGGCATACGTCGGCGCGGCAAGATCCGCCGCCAAAGCCGGGGACCAAACCAAGGCTCGGAATTACTACGCCAAGGTCGTTGAACTGGCCGCCGGCGCGGATACGGTTCGCCCGGAAATCGCAGAGGCACGCAGCTTTGTCGACAAGAAGGGTTGATGCGATCTCTACCCGGGAGGCCCCTGCGCCTCCTGGCCATCGGTCCAAGATGCAGATGGGAGCTAGCCTATGCCTCCAGTGATGCAATGGACGATCGTAACCGTCTCATTCGTCTGCGGCGTGGTTGCCGTATGGGCCGGCCTGTCCTGGGCGGCCGGTCCGCTCCCGGCGATAGCCGAGGTCAACGGCTTCACCGGCAATGCGGGCGAATGGGAATTGACGGCGACACTCACACGCGACGATGGCTCCCGCGAACTGAGCGGTCCGATGAAAATGACACACGTCGGATGGTGTAGCCAGGAGGGCCCTCAGGAGAAATCGGGCGAGCTGCGCGTGCGACAGCATCCCCTCTTCGCCCGCATCGACGCTACAGTGACGTTTGACGGCGTCGCCTGTAGCTACCAGGGCTCGCTGTCGGACGCCTATGAGGGCAAGATGACCTGTCCTGATCGGCGCCCGATGCAGCTATTGCTCTGGATCAGGTGAGCTACGGACTCCTGCATCGACGAATGTTTCATCGCAAGGCGCGGCCTGCGCCACGTAGAGGCCCGCACGCGACCCAGTCGCCTCACCCCTTCGCGAGGAAGCGCTTCGCCTCGGTTTCATAGGCCCCATAGCCGAGAGTTTCGCGCAGATCCGCCGGCGAAAGGGCAGCCCCTGATTCCGCCTCTCCGGCCTTCAGTGCCGCGAGCCCGGCCTTGATGCCCGCAATGGCAGGCGACAGCATCGCGGTCGGGAACGTGCCGATCTTGAAGCCGAGCGCGGCGGCCTCCGTTTGCGACGGTGTGGCGCGAGGCGCACCAGGGGAGAGCACCACGAACGAGGGCTTGCCTTTGGCAGCGGCCACGGCCCGCTTGATCTCCGCCTCGTCGGCCGGACTGTCGAGGAACAGGATATCGGCACCTTCCTCGACGTACATTTCGATACGGGCTACGGCTTCGTCGATGCCCGCCGTCGGGCGGCAATCGGTGCGAGCGAGGATCAGGATGCCACTCTCCTTGGCGGCCTCCTTCGCCGCCCGGATCTTCATACGTGCCTCCTCGCGCGGGATGCATGGCTTCCCTCCGGCAGTAAGCGCGCGCGGCGTGATCTTGTCCTCGATCAGGATCGCAGCCGCGCCAGCCCGGCCATAGGCACGAACCGTCCGCTGGACGTTCATAGGGTTGCCGTAGCCGTGGTCGCCGTCGGCGAGGACGAGGGTCCCGGGCGCCGCCTGGCGGACCATGTTGAACGAATCGAACATTTCCGCGAACGAGATCAGATCGAGATCAGGCCCCCCGAGCCGGCTTGCAGCAACGCAAGAGCCGGACAGAAACGCGGTCTCGAAACCGGCTCCGGCCGCGAGTTTGGCGGAAATCCCATCCCAAACGGCGGGCATGACGACGAATTCGGGCTTCGACAGTAGGGCGCGCAGGCGCTCGGGCGCAGTCATGGGGCTCGCTTTCGGCTCTGGTGGCAGGCGGGATCGCTCTCACATTGTTGCCGCGCCGGCCGATCTGCGGCAAGAAAAAGTGACCGCTCGCAACTTCGGTGCGCGGCAACCCGAGAGCATCCGAAGGTGACAGACCTGCCCAGCTTCAAGAACTCCGTGCGTCCAGCGCCGGCCGTGGCGACGCAGGCGGTAGGCACGTTAGAGGGCAGATGGCCAGCTCCGCTGTTTTCCCTGGGGCTCGCTGCACTCTATCTCGGGCTCGAATGGTTGAGCTTTCTACACGAGCACGGCGGCCTTCCCGTGACCCCTTGGAATCCGGGGCTCGGCCTGATGTTCGCAGTGATCATTCTGAAAGGCACCACCTACGGAGTCGTTTTTTTCGCGTCCGTCTTGCTCTCAGCCGTTTTGGTCCTCGGCAGCGCTCTCGGCTGGGCGTCCCTGATCGTCGTCGCGGCGACCACAGCCATAGCCTACACTGGCGTGGCCGGCGTCGTCCGCGATCTGCTTCGATTGAGCACGCCCCATTTCCACACCCGGGACATGGGCGTCGTGATCGTCGGTGGACTCGCCGGCGCCGTGATCGCTTCCACAATTCTCGGCTTTGGCAATCTGATGATCCGGCAGGTCAATTGGATCGATGCATTGCGCACGGCTGGCCTCTCTGTCCTAGGTGACGTGATCGGTATCGCCGTGGTGACGCCCTTGGTTTTGCGTGCCTATCGGCACCGTGAAAAGCTGAAATCCGTGCCACCCGAGGTGCTTTTCGAGTTCAGCGGCTATCTGGGCGTGATCCTGATTGCTTTGGGCATCATCATGCGCCCCGATCAACCGTTCGGGCAGGGGTTGTTCTACTTGCTGTTCCTGCCTGTCGTGGTTGCGGCCGTTCGGCACGGCATCGATGGCGCCTGTGCGGCGCTCACCATCGCTCAGTTGGGATTGGTCGGCATCCTCCACCTTTACGGGTTCGACCTCGCGCGATTCACGGAGTACCAGCTTCTGATGCTGGTCATGACGGTAACCGTGCTGCTTGTGGGCGCTGTCGTCAGCGAACGCGATGCCGCCGACGAAGCAGCACGCGATGCGGCACGTCGCCTGCAAGTTATGCAGAACGAGGCCGCTCGAACCGCGCGCCTCAATCTGGTCAGCGGCATGGCAGCTGCCCTGGCGCACGAGATCAACCAGCCGATGACGGCAGCGAGGGCACATGCCAGGTCGGTCAGTCGTTTGCTTGAATCAGAGAACGGCGACAAGGCGCGCGCAGTTCGCAACGTACAATCGATGATCGAACAGATCGACCATGCGGCAGCCGTAGTGCGCCGCATGCGTGAATTCTTGCGCCGTGGCGAGCCGGATACCGAGGTTGTCGACGCCCAGGAGGCCGTTGCGGATGCACTAGCCCTGGTTCAGCCACTTGCCAGCTCCGAGGGGATCACGATCATTGCGCCCCGCGGCCCCATATCCCTGCCACACGTGATCGGCGATCCGGTGCAAATCCAGCAAGTGATCATCAACCTCGTCCGAAACGGGATCGACGCCATCAGGGAAAGCGGTCGCACTGACGGTCGGATTGCAATTGAGTTCGGGTTTGATGACACCAGCGTCGAGATTGCCATCAGCGACAACGGGATCGGTATTGCGCCCGACCGTGTGGACACTATCTTCGAGCCGCTCAGCACGACCAAGATCGACGGACTAGGCCTTGGATTGTCGATCTGTAAAATGATCGTGCAGGCGCACGGTGGACGCATTCGAGTGAGCGAGACGTCTTCGCAAGGCACAGAGGTCCGATTCTCTCTGCCGAGCACGAGTCGAAAGGTAAGTGGCAGGACATGAACATGAAGCCGGGACCAACCGTCTATATCGTCGACGACCAGCCGGCAGTTTGCCATGCCCTCAGCGAGATGCTGAGCGTTCTCGGCTACCAGATCGAGACGTTCGGTTCCGCCCATGCGTTCTTGCGGTCGAGCGCCCCCGCCCATGCCGGATGTCTCATCGCCGATGTCCGCATGCCGGGAATGGATGGGATCGAGTTGATGCACGAACTCGGCCGGCGTGGAAGCAAGCTCCCGGTGATCCTGATCTCAGGCCACGCCGACGTGCCGATGGCGGTCGCCGCGATCAAAGCCGGGGCAGAGGATTTCATCGAAAAGCCGGTGGATGACGCCCAGCTCGTTGCCGCCATCAACCGATGTCTGGCTCAGGCGTTCGAGGATCTGGCAGGCCGTCAATCGCTGCAGGACCTTGAGCGCCGCCACCAGTCATTGACGCGTCGTGAGGCCGAGGTTCTCGACCTGGTCGTGCAGGGCTTCACGAGCCATGCCATTGCGGGGCGTCTCGGCATAAGCCCGAGAACGGTGGAGAGCTACAGGGTTCAGATCATGGACAAGATGCAGGCCGAGAGCGTGGCCGTCCTCGTGCGCCAGGCGATCCGTCTCGGTCTTCTCGCTCCCTAGATTGACACCCTTTCCATCCGCTGTGACGGCGCAGTACTCCGGGTGCGCGACGGACCCAGCGGCCCTGGAGTAGGTCAGGCGATCGCGAAACATGAGCTTGTGGGATCCGCCGGCGGCTCCGGCCGGCGATCCTTACGCGGCGCAGCCGTCGATCGAACCGTCGCGCGGCGATTGCTCGGTGGCGCACCACTTCCGCAGCAGCGCCTCGAGCTCGGATCGATCGAATGGTTTGGCTAGATAGTCGTCGAGGCCGGCCTCAAGGCAGCGTTTTCGGTCCTCGGCGAATGCGTTTGCGGTAAGCGCCACGATGGGTGGCGCCACCCGGTCCCGGGCCGCGAAAAGGCGACGGATGCGGCGCGCCGTCTCGAAGCCGTCCATCTCGGGCATATGGATGTCCATCAGCACCAGATCGACTGTATCGCTTTTGGCCAAGATATCTTCGCACCAGCCGAGCGCGTCAGGTCCGCTTGGCGCGTGATGCACGATGCATCCGGCCTTCTCGCTCATTCGCCGCGCCAGCAGCGCGTTGATGTCGTTGTCCTCGACCAGGAGAATGCGCCGGCCCCGCGTCATCGATGCCGGGCCCGGTCCCGGGGCCGTTCGGGCATCAGCCTCCACCGCCATCATGCGAGCCTCACCACGGCAGCGGTCGAGCCCGAGCTGGGTCACGAGCGACGCTGGCCGCACAGGGCGCACGAGATAGGCATCGCAGCCCACCGACTTGAATGTTTCGAGACGGCTGCCGCCAGCCTGGTCGACGACCAGCACAGCACGAGGCTGACGCTGACCTGGAGCGCAGGCCTCGGAAATAAGTTGCCCCACTGCCTGGGGTCCTTCTTCGGCATCGGCGATGACGGTATCGAACACGAGGCCCGCTTGGTGGGCTGTCGCGACCGTACCGGCTACCGTCTCGCGAGTGGCAACCTCGCAGTGGATGCCGAGCGACAGCAATGTCTCTTGTATGATCGTGCGCTGCCGTAAGCGCCCCGAGACCACCAGCACTGGACCCATGCGGCGACCTTCCAGGGTCGGCAGGACTTGCCGCGCGCCAGGCTGCGCGAGGAGAACCATTCGCGCGCGGAATGTAGATCCGACCTCCAGCGTGCTCTCGACCTCGATGTCGCCGTCCATCGCGCGCGCTAAGCGACGCGAGATGGCGAGGCCGAGGCCGGTGCCGCTGCGTTTGCGGCGAACCGCATCGTCAGCCTGCTCGAATTCGGCAAACAGGTTCTGCATCAGGTTTTCGGCAATGCCGGCGCCACTATCGGCGACCTCGACTTCGATACAGATTTGCCCCGGCTTATCGGACGCCTGTTTGCTCGCCGCCGTCAGCTGTGAGCGGCGAACACGAACCACAACTCCCCCGGCATCGGTGAATTTGACGGCGTTACCCAGGAGGTTGAGCAGGATCTGGCGTACGCGCGTCTCGTCGCCGATGACGGTGCGAGGTAAATCGGGATCGAGTCGCCACGCGAGATCGAGTTGCTTCTCTCGGGCGCGAGGCCACATCAGCTCCACGACGCTTTGCACGCATTCGTCGAGTGGGAATGGCGCAGGATGCATCTCGAGCTTGCCGGCCTCGATCTTTGAAAGATCGAGTATCTCATCGATGATCGTCAGCAGGTTTTTCGCAGAATAGTCGATCGCACTGATGTAGGACCGCTGCTCGGCTGAAAGCTCTGTCTCGGACAGCAGGTTGGCCATGCCGAGAATGCCGTTCATCGGCGTGCGAATCTCGTGACTCATGGCAGCAAGGAACCGAGATTTGGCGCGGTTTGCAGCCTCGGCCTGATCGCGGGCCTCAGCCAGCGCGTTTTGAATGCGACGCTGTTCGCTGATATCGCGACCGAGCAGCTGGATCTCCCTCACGTTACCGTCGTCGCCCAAGATCGCGGTCTGCTCGAAAGCGAACCAGCGAGCACCATCTGCCGTCATGACAAGTTGCTCGAACCGTTGACGTCGCCCTGACTCGGCTGCCTCACGAGCCTCCACTTCGTGCTGCAGCACCTCGGGCTTGAACGGCGTGCCCAGAACTTCTCCGGCCTCGACTGCGAAAGTCCGGCAGAATGCCCTGTTGACGAACGTCAGCCGCCCGCGCGCATCCACGCGCGTAATGATATCGTTTTGGCTGTCGAGAAGGTCGCGGTACCGGGTCTCGTTGTCCGTCAGCTCCCACTGCAGATCCTTGAGTTTCTCGATGCCTTTCTCCAGCCGGTCGCTGAGAATCTGGAACCGATCGAGTTCGCGCATGTCACGGGGCGGCGGCGCGGGGCGATGACCGAGCACCGCAGCGATTGCGGCAGCTGCCAGAGCCAAGGCCGCAATGATCGCAACTCGGATTGGCTCAAGAATTTCACCGGCAACCAGCCACATAATCAGTAGAGCGGCAGCTGCCAATCCGACGAGCGCAATCCGTCCGGCTACAGACAGAATCTTCATGCGCCCCAAGGTCGAGGCGCGCCGTAGCCTTGCGAGAACTCTGCCTGCGACGGGCGTGAATGCGTGCGCAGCCGCCCAGAATAGGCGGCGGCCGGCCTCACGCAATGACCTCGAAGTATTCCTCACGCGCGTCCCTGCGACAAACGCCTACTCTTGTGCGAGACGAAGAGACCACAGAGGCTGTTTATAAAGCTTTGCCGGAACGGGTTAGGCTTAAGCCTTGGTTGACGACTGGATCGATCTCGACAGAAGGCGCTGGCCAGCGCACGACAGAGACCGGTTCGACGGTGAAACCGGCACGCAAGGAGGCGAAATGGGACCGCTCAAAGGCACCAGGGTGATAGAGATGGCCGGCATTGGGCCTGCCCCGTTCTGCGGAATGATGCTGGCCGATATGGGTGCCGAGGTGATCCGCATCGACCGACGCGAGAAGGCCGACCTTGGCCTGGACAGGGCGCCCGCCTTCGAGGTGATGAACCGTGGTCGGAAATCCATCGCCGTCGACATCAAGAAGCCTGAGGCCGTAGAAATCGTGAAGCGACTCGTCAAGGACGCCGACGCCTTGATCGAAGGGTTCCGGCCGGGGGTGATGGAGCGGCTCGGCCTTGGTCCTGAGGTGCTCGCAACTATCAATCCAAGGCTGGTCTTCGGTCGGATGACCGGCTTCGGACAGGAGGGACCGCTCGCCCAGCGCGCGGGCCACGACATCAACTACATCGCGCTGGCCGGCGTTCTCAACCACCTCGGGCGGGCCGGGGAGCGGCCGTTGCACCCGCTGAACCTTGTTGGTGATTTCGGCGGCGGTGGCATGTATCTGGCTTTCGGGGTGGTATGCGCGCTGCTCGAGGCGCAGCGATCGGGCAAAGGCCAGGTTGTTGATGCAGCCATGGTAGACGGTGCCGCCAGCCTGATGGCGATGTTCCACGGCATGTGGTCCGAGGGCATCTGGCGCGAGGAACGCGGCACCAACATGCTCGATACGGGCGCCCCCTGGTATGACGTCTATGAGACCAAGGACGGCAAGTGGGTGTCGATCGGCTCGATCGAGAAGCGCTTTTACGCGGATTTGCTGCAGCGGCTGGGGCTTGCTGGCGCCTCGTTGCCACCCCAGCATGACCGAAGCGGGTGGCCGACGCTTCGCGCGCGGTTCACGGAAATATTCAAATCCAGAACCCGCGCCGAGTGGGAAGTCGCGTTCGAGGGCAGTGATGCCTGTTTCGCGCCGGTACTTGCGATCTCTGAGGTAACCAAGCACCCGCACAATGCGCTACGTTCCACATTCGTCGATCGAGACGGCGTACAGCAGCCGGCACCCGCGCCGCGCTTCTCCCGATCGCAACCGGAGCTGGCGGCTGCGCCTCGGGAAGCCGGTTCCGACACGCGACAGTTGCTAGTCGCCGCAGGGTTCGACGAGGCAGAGATAGCGAGGCTCGAGGCTGGCGGCATCGTCGGCCGCGCACGATAGAAATCCAGGAGCACCCTTCGAGATGATCACCGGACTGACCGCCGAACAACAGGAAATCCGCTCGGCCATCGAGCGCATCTGCGATCGCTTCGGCGATGACTACTGGCTGAAGAAGGATAAGGAAGGCGGATTCCCGGTCGAATTGCACCAGGCGCTCGCCGCCGACGGCTGGCTTGGGATCGCGATGCCGGAGGAATATGGTGGTGCCGGCCTGGGCATCACCGAGGCGGCGCTCATGATGCAGACGATCGCTGAATCCGGAGCCGGTATGCAGGGTGCCTCGGCCGTGCACATGAATATCTTCGGCCTGCATCCGGTCGTCCTCTATGGGACGGCGGAGCAGAAGCAACGCATGCTGCCCCCGCTGATTGCAGGCAAGGAGAAATCTTGCTTCGCCGTGACCGAGCCCAACACTGGCCTTGATACGACCCGCCTAAAAACCAAGGCGACCCGCGAGGGCAACCGCTATCGTGTCGACGGCCAGAAAATCTGGATCTCGACGGCGCAGGTGGCCGATAAGGTGCTGCTACTCGCTCGCACCACCGATCTCGACAAGGTGAAGAAGCCCACGGAGGGCCTTTCGCTCTTCTACACCACACTCGATCGCAAGTATGTCGAGGTGCGGGAGATCGAGAAGATGGGCCGCAAGGCCGTCGACTCCAACCAAGTATTCATCGATGGCCTCCCGGTTCCGATCGAAGACAGGATCGGCGAGGAAGGCATGGGCTTCCGCTACATTCTCGATGGCATGAACCCAGAGCGCATCCTGATTGCGGCAGAGGCCGTCGGTCTCGGGCGCGTTGCATTGAAGCGAGCAACGCAATACGCAAAGGATCGCGTGGTATTTGGTCGTCCAATCGGGCAGAACCAGGGCATCCAGCATCCGCTGGCCAAGGCATGGATGAGCCTGGAGGCGGCGAACCTGATGACGTTCAAGGCGGCGGCCCTATACGACGAGGGCAAACCGTGCGGTATCGAAGCCAATGCCGCAAAATATCTTGCTGGCGAGGCGGGCTTCGAGGCTTGCGAGACAGCCGTTCTGACACACGGCGGCATGGGCTACTCGAAGGAGTTCCACGTCGAGCGCTACATGCGCGAGGTCATGCTATGCCGGATTGCACCAATTAGCCGGGAGTTGATCATGTCGAACATCGCCGAGCGCCAGCTCGGGCTCCCGAAGAGCTACTGAGAGTCGCATGACGACATCCCCGACCACCGCAGCCGAGCCGTTCATACCGAACGTGGTGTTCCGGCGCATTCGCCGCATTTATCTTGGCAGCGTGACCGTTGCCATTTTGATGCTGTTCCTCGCCTTCATCACCACGGTCGAGAAGATCGGCTACGGCGTGCTGCCCGCGCTGTTGCTGATCGGAGGCGTCGGGCTTCTGATTGTCGCCATGCTGACACGGGCCGCAGCCAGCTGTCCGCGCTGCTCGACACCACTCATGTGGAAGAAGGGGCCGATCGGCACGGGCCGGCTCTCGGTCGGAGTGAAGTCGCACTGCCCCGGCTGCGGGCTCGACCTCGATCAGCCGTGGCAGCCGGAGACCGACCAGTCGTCCGACAACGAACAAAGCGAAAAACCGATATGACAATCGCCCGCCCCAAGGCCCAGCCGACGGTTCTCCTGGACGACGCTAAGACGATCGCGACGGAATGGCGGTTCCCCCCAGGCGCAGAGACCGGTTGGCACAAGCACGGTCACGACTACGTGGTCGTCCCCATGACGACCGGCAAGCTGCTGCTGGAGGAACCCGGTGGTACGTCGCGCACCGCGGATCTGACAACCGGTAGGCCATATGCGCGCAGCGAAGGCGTCGAGCACAATGTCGTCAACGCCAACGACTATGAGTTCGTATTCATAGAAATCGAGCTGAAGCGCTAACCCGCACGTACCGGCGATCGTGAGCCCCCAGGCGGACGGATCAGATGATCTCGTCCTCGTCCATGACGGCCTCCGGCCCCGCGTCAACCTCCATATCGTCTGCCGTCGGGTCGATCGGAGTGACGGCCCCACGCGCGAGCCGCGCACGGTCGTGCTCGTCGGCCCAGGCAATGTGGAACAGGGCATCCCCCATGTTGACGATCGGGAGCGTCGTGGCGCCGACGATAATGCCCCGACGAGGGCTACGGACCTGGATTTCACTGCCCTCGTAAGGATTGGAGACGACACCGATCGGCTCGTTCTCGCTCACGGCGTTGCCGATCCGCTTCACCGAGCGAAAGACCCCCCCATCCGGCGCTCGGACCCACTTCGATGCATTGGCGAAGACGGGTCGGCGTCCTGCGTCAGGCGTCGTGAGCTCGATGCCGTCGGGCAGCTCGAGCATGCCCGTCTTGAGCATCACCCCGGCAATACCATCGACGCCTGCCTTGATCGCAAACTCGTCGAAACGGAGGCCCTCGCCGCCCTCATAGACGAGAACGTCGACACCGCTTTCCCGGGCCGCTCGCCGCAACGAGCCCGCCCGCTCCGGGCTTTCGAGCACAACCGGAGCCCCGAAGGCCTCCGCTAATTCGCGGCAGCGGGGACGGCGCGCAAAGTCGGCGCGAATCTGAGGCAGGTTCACGCGGTGGACCGCGGCTGTGTGAAGGTCGATGCCGACTTGGCAACGACGAACCACCTCCTTCAAGAAGAGGTTCGCGAGACGCGCCGCCAGCGACCCGGTGCCCGAGCCCGGAAAAGAGCGATTGAGATCGCGTCGATCGGGTAGGTAGCGGGACCGACCGATGAAGCCATAGGCATTGACGACCGGGATGGCGAGCAAAGTCCCGGAGATATTGCCGGCTTGCAATGTTCTCAGCACACGACGAATGATCTCAACACCGTTCAGTTCATCGCCGTGGATGGCCGCCGAGATGAACATTGCCGGTCCGGGCCGCGGACCATGCAGGACATGCACGGGTAGCGTAACGGGGGTATGGTTTGATAGTTTTGACACATGTAGATCGACGAGCGCGCGCGATCCCGCGGGCACCTTATGGCCACCGATCTCGAAGTCACTACGCACTGGGTTGGCTTTCGGCGTGAGGTCTCAGGCCGTCTTATACCAGGGCGAGTGCCCCTGCGGCAGATCCCCAGGGGTCGCGGGGGCGAGGGCCCGCTCTCTACCCGGCCGGTCCGGGGGAGGGGGCCACTGGCGATCACGCCGATAGAGAGGCACAAAGCCGGTTGCGATGAGGGGCAGGCCGGCTCCGGTCTGATCTGCGTTTGCCGGTTGACACGGATCGGTGGGCTCCCCATAAACCCTGGCGACGCGCCGACCCGTTCGGACCGGTGCGCATCAGCGCATGAGCTGCTAGACTAATGTCTGTAGTGTCCGCCTGCGGGCGGTCGCGCGATGGAGAGGTGCCCGAGTGGCTAAAGGGGACGGACTGTAAATCCGTTGGCTTCGCCTACGTTGGTTCGAATCCAACCCTCTCCACCAAGCGACCTGATGATGGACATTCACATCGTGCGACAGGCTAAGCCATGTTCAGGGCTTACGACGAACTCCGTCGAGGTTGCCGCATACCAAATGCCGGCAGCCAGCTGTGCTCGCCGTTTGGCAGCCTTGGTAGCCGTGTTCGCCATAGCCTCCTGGCTGACCCTTCTATGGCTGCCGGGTGTGTCGCCGACCGCCGCAGATCCGACGAATGCGCCCTGTGCGTCTCAGGTGGCCTGCGCCGAATCGGGTTTGGCACTTCCTTCGATCGCGACGGTCGAGCGTTGGCGCGGCGCCAGCGATAGATCTGCCGAGCGGGATCAGGAACCGGACGCTAGCCTCTCCTTCGATCCGGCACACATCTCCCGCCCAACGATTGCCGCGCGTTCCGATTTGCACCGCGCTCCCCGCTTCTCCGAGGTCATCTCCCCGAACAATCGCGGGCCGCCCGCCTAGGACGTCCACTTCCCATTCTGGAATGAACGACCCAGCTTCGCGCCTCGCGGCGCAAAGCGCGCGCGGACGCGTAAACCCGGAGACAAAGACGGATGCAATCCCAAGAGCCATCAGACCCCGCCGACGCAACCGCGCCTGCGACCGAGTATTCCAGCCGTAGCGGGGGGTATGTCCTCGCTCTGTTCGCTGCGATCCTCGTCATCGTCATTATCGCTGGCGCAATGCTGCATTGAAAAGCAGACAGGTTCGGCGCGCCTCGTGTCGAACCTGTCCTTCAGACCTTTCCGTCGGCGCGATCGCGTGCGACGGCTTCTGCGGCGCGAGCCTCAGGTGGGCCATAGCCGCCGCCGCCCGCCGTGGAAATGACGACACGATCGCCCGGCGCGAGTCGCGTCACCGTCTTCGACGGAATGATTTCCTCGCGACCGTCGACTCGCGTGATCCAGGACCGGGCCAGAGCCCCCGGCATCCCCCCTTCCAGGCCGTCGGCGGCGATGAAGTGCCGTTCCCCTCGGTGGGAGTAGGAAACGGTGCCCGCAACGTCGTCCAGGATCTCGTACTCCTTGAGCTGGCCACGTCCCCCGCGATAGGCGCCGTCCCCTCCCGAGCCGGCAACCAGCTCCCACCGGTGCACCCGGATCGGTGCATCGAGTTCCATGGCTTCGACGGGAAGGTTCATGCAGTTGGTAGCATCGGTCTCGATGGCATCTACACCGTCGAAGCCATCTCCCGCGCCTGCGCCACCGGCGAGCAACTCGCCTGTGACGAACGGTGTCCCGTCGCTGCGTTGACCACCCCAGGCCATGACCAGTAGCTCACCCGAGTTGGGGGCCGGGACACGGTCCGGCGCAACGCCAGAGAGCGCTTTCAACATCGTATTGGTGATGCGCTTGATAGTGGCCGTACGGGCATTCACCGGAGCCGGCTCCCGAGGATTGACGATCGAGCCTTCCGGCAGTGTCAGCGTGATCGGACGAAAACAACCGCCGTTGCTCGGGATCGAGGGGTCGGTGACCGCGCGCACAGCGAAACATGCAGCGGCGAGACTTCCGGATGGCACGCAGTTGATCGGTCCTTTGACCTGCGAGCTGGACCCCGTCAGGTCGAAGTGAATGGTGCCGTCGGCGATCGTTGCCGCCACCTCGATACGAATGCGGCGATCAAGGTCGATGCCATCATTGTCGAGAAAATCGACTGCACGATAAGTGCCGGGCGCCAGTCTGCGGAGCGCATCTCGGGTCATGACCTCGGCCCGATCGAGCAGGACCGAGAAGGACGTAAGCAACACATTGTCCCCGAACTTCTCGACCGCCTCTCGCAACCGCATCGCGGCAATTTTGCAGGCGGCGATCTGGGCGTGGAGATCACCCATGAAAATGTCCGGAATGCGCACATTCTGGCGCAACACGGCTGTCAGCGTTTCGTCGAAGACCCCGGCACGGGCCCAGGCCACCGGCGGAATGCGGATGCCTTCCTGGAAAATCTCGGTCGAGTCCGTCGGTACCGAACCTGCCGTCTTGCCGCCGACGTCTTGGTGGTGGGTCATGGTGGCGGCGAGCGCGACCGGGCGTCCGCCTGCAAACACCGGCATCACGACGGCGAAATCGGGAAGATGCGTGCCGCCGCAATAGGGGTCGTTCAAAATGTAGATGTCGCCGTCGCGCATTTGCTCGACAGGGAATTTTGCGAGGATCGACCCGACCGCCGGGATGAGCGTGCCGAGGTGGATGGCGATCGCACACGCCTGCGCCAGCGTCGTCCCGTCGAGGGTGAAAAGGCTTGCCGAAGCATCGAGCCCCTCCTTGACGATCGGCGAACAAGACGACTTGAGGAGCGTCGCCTGCATCTCCTCTGCGATTTTGTCGAGACGGTGCCGAATGACCTCGAGCGTTATGGGATCGAAGCGCTCGGCGGCGAGGTCGATGCGGTGCGTGGTGCGATGAGAATCGATCATGGTGCGGTCCTCATGAGCAAGAGAGCGGCCCCGCCCGTGATCTCGGCTGTCCAGCCGGGCGGCACCGGCGTGGTGGAATCGGCCTGCTCAATGATGATCGGACCCTGCAGCCGCTCGCGGGCGCCGATCAAGGCGCGATCATGGATGGCGGCATCGATCCGGATGCTTTCACCGGGGAAAAGAACGGCTCGCCGCCCCTTGAGCGACCGGCCCATCTCCTCGGGCGGAATCTCGCCCATGGGATGGTGCGGACGATGTGCCCGGTGCACGACGCGCAGATTGACGATCTTGGCCTTGGCACCCGTCTTATGTCCGTTGAGCCTCTCGTGCGCCGCCTCGAAGGCGCGATAGAGATCGGCGAGCGGATCGCCGGAGCCGAGATCGATCGGCACCTCGATGTAGTGGCTCTGGCCGACATAGCCGACGTCGGCGAGTGTCAGCCGCTCCCGGGCAAGCCCCTCGATGCGCTCAGCTTGCATCAGCGCCTCGGCACGGGCATCGAGCGCGGCAAAGGCCGATGCCAGATCGGCGCGCTTTGCCTCGGCAAGTGGCGTGAGGAATGCGCCGGAAACCTCATGCTCGATTGGCGCGGCAAGAAGACCGGCCGCCGCCAGCACACCCGGATAGCGTGGCACGAGAACACGGTCGATGCCGAGTTCCAAGGCCAGCGGCACGGCATGCAGACCACCGGCACCGCCCAACGGCACCAGCACGGACTCGCGGGGATCGTAGCCTCGGTTGATCGAGACGAGACGCATCCCGTCCGCCATGTGTGCATTGGCGATGCGATGAATACCCAGCGCGGCCTCCTCCACGCTCAGGCCGAGCGGTCGCGCCACCCGCTGTTCGATGGCCGCCCATGACAGGTCCGGATCGAGGCGCAGACTACCGCCTGCGAAAAAGGCCGGGTTGAGCAGACCGAGTACGATCGAGGCGTCGGTGACGGTGGCGTCGGTTCCGCCGCGGCCGTAGCAGGCAGGCCCCGGATCAGCGCCCGCCGATTGCGGACCGACACGAAGCCCGCCCCCGGTGTCGATCCACGCGATTGATCCGCCACCAGCGCCGAGCGTCGTCACGTCGAGCATCGGCACACGCACCTGATAGCCAGCGATCTCGGCCTCCCCCTTCACGAGAACACGGCCGCGGTCGATCAAAGCGATGTCGCTCGAGGTGCCGCCCACGTCGACGGTGATGAGATTGTCGAGCCCTGCCTCTCGTCCAGCCGCTTGCCCACCGATGGCGCCGGCCGCAGGTCCCGAAAGAAAGAGGCGGACGGGTCGTTCTCGTGCCACCTCCCCGCCGGCAAGCCCCCCACGCGACTGCATGATCTGCAACGGGACCGGCACGCCGACATTGCCGAGATCCCGGTCGAGATTTGCGAGATAGCGCGCAACGACAGGCTTCACGTAGGCATCGAAGGCGGTGACGACAGTGCGCTCGTACTCTCGGAAAACGGGATCAACGTCGCTTGAGATGGAGACAGGCACACCCGGCATGGCGGCCTCGATGGCCGCGCGAACCCGGCGCTCGTGATCCGGGTTGAGGAACGAAAACAACAGCGCCACGGCGACCGCCTCCACACCTTCGGCCTTCAACTTGGTGATGGCAGCCTGCAGCGAAGCCTCGTCCAGTGGGACCAGGACTTGACCCTTGGCGTCGATCCGCTCTTGCACCTCGACACGGCGCGCGCCGGGAGCGAGCCAGCCGGGCGTCTCCGGCCGAAGATTCAGATCATACATTTGCCGCCGGATCTGACGGCCAATATCCAACACATCCCCGAAACCGCGCGTTGCAACAAGACCGACCCGTGCGCCCTTGCGCTCCAGGACGGCATTGGTCGCGATCGTGGTGCCGTGGGTAAAGGTGGTGATGGTCTCTGGGGCAATGGCGAAACGATCCTGCAGCATGGAGAGCGCCGCGAGGACGGCACGGCCCGGATCGTCGCGCGTGGTCGGTACCTTGAGGATGTGGGTGCCCGTTGCTGTCGAGCAGACGACGTCCGTGAAGGTCCCGCCGATGTCGATGCCGATGCTGGCGCCGGGCCGGACCGTTTCCGCCTTCGATGTCCCATTGGCCGTCATTCTTGGAAGACCTCCACTCGCAAGCACGTTCGTGCGTGCAACTTACGTCGTGCGCCGAGGCACCACCGCCGATGCACTGAGCCAACCGAGTGGATGCCTTGGCAAGAGGGAACCACCCGACGACCGGCACGTTGGCCATAAAATCAGCAGGAGAAGCCAACATGAAGAGCAGGTTTCTGATAGCGGTCGTGGCCTTGAGCTTGTCAGCGGGAGGCGCTTTGGCGCAATCCGGAGGGGGAGGCGGAGGCGCAAGCAGCGGTGCCGGCGGCGCGGCAGGTGGAGGGGCCGGAGCAAGTGGCTCCACCGCTGCTCCAGGAGGCTCGACAGCTACACCGGGAGCGACAGGGCGGAGCACGACGACCCAGCCCGGCGCCGGCATTCCCGCCGATTCAACCGGCACCAGACAACGCACCCTCACGGCGCCTGCGGATTCGCGATCCGGAACGCTGACGACGCCCGGCGCACCGATCCTGGGATCGGACGGTGGCGTCACCGGCAGCACGAGTGGCGCGGCGACGGGACGAGGCACCGGGGCATCGGGCGCGACCGTCGTGCCACCGACAGCGACCGAATGCTCACGTGGCTGGCATTCCGACTCTCGCTGGAGCCAAAGCGAGCTGTCGCAGCTTTGCGGTCGCTAATCAGAGAACGGCTTATCGGCTGCCGTTGATCCCGTCTCCAACGCGCCGCTCGCTACTCGAGTCAGTTGCTTTTCCGAGCGCTGCCCGAACCGCCTGCGGATCGAAGGTTCGGCTCTCGAGTGGCGAGTCGAGGGCTCTTGCGAACAACTCGGCGTCGATCGGTTCGGAGGGAAATCTTGGGCTGGCGGATGTTGAGCGGTCGGTCGCAACTGCTGAAGGTTTGGCTGCAGATACATTGCGCCTTTGGGGGACCGGCTCCAATCCATGAGGGATTGGACTCGGCGACGAGGCCGAGGCAGGCGTAACGGCGCCCGCCGTGCTCACCGTCGCCGGTGAGTGGGGAGCTGTCATAGCGGGCCCCCGGTTACGCTCGGTCGGCGTCGGAGCACGTGTCGGGTCGACAAGCCCGTCAATCGCCGGGAGCGATCTGGGAAGCAACGACGCATGGGCGGGTTCCATCACGTCGCGCCAGACGAGAGCCGGAAGACCTCCACCCGCCACCCGGTTCATCGGGCTTCCGTCATCGTTGCCGAACCAGACCCCCGCAACGAGGTGCGCGGTGTATCCGACGAACCAAGCATCACGGTAATCCTGTGTCGTACCGGTCTTTCCTGCGGCCTGATGCCGGGAGAATGCGGCTCTGCGACCCGTACCCGAGACGATGGTCGCATTCAGCATCGTATTGATCGCACCAATCGTATCCGGTGCGACGAGCATTCGGGGCCGAGGTTCGTTTCGCTCGTAGAGCAGTTCACCTTCCATCGTACGGATGCGACGCACGATGTGAGTTTCGACAGCCAAGCCTCCTGCTGCGAGGGTGCCGAAGGCACCACACAATTCCAGCAAGCCCATTTCGGACGTACCAAGCGCCAACGATGCATCGGGCCGCAGTTCGGAGCGCACCCCGAGACGACGGGCAACGTTTACGACCTTCTCTGCACCGATTTCCTGTTGTAGGCGAACGGCGACCGTGTTGACGGAATGCGCAAGCGCTTGCGTCAGCGTGATCGGACCACGAAACCGGCCGTCCTCGTTGCGGGGGCTCCACTGCCCGATTTCGATCGGCGCATCGACGACGGGAGTATCGGGCCAGTAGCCGGATTCCGCTGCCGCGAGATACACGAACGGCTTGAACGCTGAGCCCGGCTGACGCCGTGCCTTGACCGCACGGTTAAACTGGCTTTCAGCGAACGAACGGCCACCGACCAGGGCACGGATGCCGCCGCCGGTATCGATCACGACGACCGCAGCCTGACCGACTTTCGCGGCAGCACCGTCCTTGGCGATGGCTGCGGCGATGGTTGACTGAGCCCGGACCTGGACATCGGGGTCGATCGTCGTCTCAACGACGATCACGCGCTTCCCGACGCTGGCGAGCGGGGGCAACGAGTCGAGCACGTAATCGATCGCGTACTCGAGCCCCGTCGGTCGCTTGCCGGCCTCGGGATCGGCGAACTGGACCGATTGGCGCAAGGCCGCCGCGGCTGACACCGGACTGATCACCCGCGCAGATTCCATGGCCTGTATGACCACTCGGGCACGACCGCGGGCGTGTCCAGGATTGGCGAACGGCGAGTATTTCGAGGGAGCTTTCAAAAGCCCTGCGATGACGGCGGCCTCGGCGACTGTGACCGTTCGCGCTGATTTGTTGAAGAACCGCCGCGCCGCTGCCTCGACGCCATAGGCGCCGCCACCGAAGTAGACGCGGTTGAGATAGAGTTCCAGGATTTCGCGCTTCGTCAAACGCACTTCCAGCCAGATCGCCAGCACCATCTCCTCGACCTTGCGGCTGAGAGTGCGGTCGGTCGAAAGAAACAGGTTTTTTGCGAGCTGCTGAGTGAGCGTAGAGCCACCTTGCGCGGTGCGGCCCGCTCGAAGATTGGCCAGCGCAGCACGCGCTAGCCCGGACGGGTCCAACCCCCAATGCGTGTAGAAGCGCCGATCCTCGACGGCGATCACAGCGTCCACTAGGTGACGTGGAAGACGGTCTAGCGAGACGAAATCGTTGAGTTCGCCTCGTTCGGCGATCACGGAGCCGTCGCGCGCCAGAATGCGCAGCGTCGGACCAGGCTCATTGACGGTGAGCGCCAGGGGATCCGGAAATCGGATGGTATAGCGGATCAGTTGTAGTGAGATGGCGATCGTCGCAAGAACGCCAGCATAGAGCGGCATCAGCAATAGGACGCGAACGGGCCACGGACGTCGTGCCAGCCACCCCTTGCGGGGGAGAGCCGCTATCACGCGGTCATTCTCGACGGCAGAAACGCCAACCTGCGGCGCATCACTCCCCACTTGTCTACTCCCGCACCTGCTTCGGGGCTGGGGCTGCACCGCCCGTTCTGCCCGATGCATGGTACGAGGACACCTGTTAAGACCGGCTTAAGCATGCGCCCCGGATATCCGGTACGTCAGCGGCCAACCAGTCAAGCTCAGACGGAGCGTGGAGCGGCTGCGGCACCCGGCTCAGGTATCCGTTGCGGCAACAGCGACACAGCGGCGAGGATCAAGGCAGCCGCAACCGCGAGCACGCGAAACAGCGTATCGAAGCCGTAGTTGCCGTGAATCCATGCGATCAACGGCAATGCGGCCGCGAGCACGGAGAAGCTCACGACGTAGCGAATGCCGTAGACGGTCGCGCGCAATTCCGACTTTGCCATTTTCCCGATCATATAGTCGTTGATCGGAATCTGGCCGAACGCACCCAGCATGAATCCGAGCGCAATGGCGAGCGCCGTCCAGTCGGTAAAGCCTGGCATCAAGGCAAAGAAAACGAGCTGCACGAGCGCCGCCCCCATAAAGACGGTGCGTGGCCCCAACGTATCGAGCAGGCGCCCGACGACGAGTTGCGCCATCGAGGCAATGGCGAATACGACGAACGCGAGCCACCCCACCAGGGTGGCAGAGCCTGCGATGCCCTGAAGGCGCTCGTCAAACACCTTCGGCAAGGAGAAGGTCGTCGACTGGAAAACGAGACTCGAGACCGCGGTGGTGAAAAACACGATCGCCGTCAGTCGCACAAGGGCAGCCTTGGCCTCGGCAGAAACGTGGGGCGACGGACCGCCTCCTGAACCCGCGACCTTGGGCTTTGCCTGACGCGCCACGGCAGAAGCGCGGATATCGTCGCGGACATGCCACCAATAGGCGATGCCGATCAGTACCGAAAGCACCCCCGGCACGATGAACGCCGAACGCCAACCGCCGTTGTCGATGAACCAGCCGGTGATTAGAGCCGCACATCCGACCCCGAGATTACCCCAGACGCCGTTGATGCCGATCGCCATTCCGGTGCTGTCCGATCTGGCCCCTTCGACGACCATGGCGAGTCCGACCGGATGATAGATTGCGGCCAGCACACCGACGACGAACAGCAGCGCTCCGATCTGCAGAGGTGACTGCGCAAAGCCGGTTGCGATGGACGCAAGCCCGATCCCGATGAAGAAGACGACCATCATCCCATGCCGACTCCATCGATCGGCGATACGCCCGGCCGGAAGCGAGAACAAACCGAAGGCGACGAACCCGGGCATGGCGTAGGGCACGAGCTGAGCGTAGGTCAGTCCCCACTCCTTGCTGAGCGCAAGCGCCGCGACCGTCGCAAATACGAGCGTGAACAGATGGTCGAGGAAATGCCCGACATTCAAATAGAGAAAGCTAAGACGATCACGGGTCATGGCAGCGCTCTCCTCCCCAGCAGTCTCGTGGCCGACTTGTCGCCGACGTCTCGTCGTTCTTTTCTCACTTTAGGCTTGTCCCGATCTCTACGTTCGGCCAACGTTTGTCGCACATGGGCCATTCGTCAGAGCCTCGCATGCTTCAGTCCAGCCAGCCTCGCAGCACCGATCCGGAGGACTTCCAGGAACTCGACCAGTGCGTTGCTGCGATGGCAAAAGGCTTCCCTGCGGGCTACCACATCGCGCCCCACAAGCATCGGCGCGACCAGTTGCTTTACGCCGTTTCGGGGACGATGCGCATCCGGACATCGACGGATGCCTGGATCGTGCCTCCGGATCGCGCTGTCTATCTGCCTGCTGAAGTCGAGCACAGCGTCGCCATGCGTGGTGCCGTGGAGATGCGCACGCTCTACATCGCCGGTCGATGTGGGTTGTCGCTACCAGCCGCTCCGGTCGTCCTGATGGTGACCCCGCTGCTCCGTGCTCTCATTCTCGCGCTCTTGGACGAGCCGATCGCCTACCAGCCCGGTTCACGCGCGGACCATATCGCGGTGCTCATTCTCGACGAGATCGCACGGGCGAAACCATTGGATATGTCGATTCCGATGCCGCAAGACCGACGCCTGCTTCGCTTGTGCGAAGCCCTGATTAGCGAGCCCGCTTTGTCGCTGACGCTCGACGGCTGGGCTGATCAGACCGGAGCGTCACGGCGAACACTGACCCGCCTCTTTCGCTCCGAATGCCGCATCACCTTTACGGCCTGGCGCCAGCGCGTGCGGTTTCACGCGGCGGTCGAAGCGCTCTCGCGCGGCGTCTCCGTTAGCGACGCGGCTCGGCAGCATGGTTACGGCAGCGCAAGCGCCTTCGCCTCCGCCTTCCGCAAGGCTTTCGGAGTGTCTCCCCGCAGCGTCGTTGCGGCGGGGTCTCCGGTCCCGATGCGCCAACCGGGGCAAGGGTCATCACCGGCTGGCGGCACGACCGCCCCCTGGGACGGGTCGTGGGGCGAGGGCAAACCGCCCGATGACCGATAGAATCTTGAAGCCGGCCATGACCGTCCCCTTGAGGGTCCCAGAGACTTTCGACTGTCCAATTCGGCGTCGATAGCTGACCGGCACCTCCCGCACGCGTAGCGCGGCGACCGCGGCTCGAATCTGCATTTCGACCGTCCAACCATAGTTGCGGTCGGTCATGCCGAGACGCGTGAGAGCTTCCGCCGAAATCGCCCGGTACGGGCCGAGGTCGGTGTAGGTCGCCCCCCAGATCAATCGGATAAGCCGCGTGGCGAGCCAATTACCGAAGCGCTGCTGAGGTGTAAGGGAGCCCGCCTCTCGCGCCCCGAGGACACGCGACCCGATGACCATGTCAGCCTCGCCGGACGCGATCGGCTGCACGAGCGTGCTCATCTCGGCGGCGTGGTCCGAGTAGTCGCCGTCCATGAATACGACAATGTCGGCATCACCGACATGCCGCAGCGCCGCAAGGCAAGCAGCTCCGTAGCCTTTCTCGGGTTCGGTGACGACCGTGGCACCATGCGCCTGAGCAACCTCCGCGGTCCGATCAGTCGAGCCGTTGTCGGCAACGACGGTCAGATCGACCAACGGTGGCAGGTCCGCCAGCACGCGGCCGATCGCCCGCTCCTCGTTGAGCGCGGGAATAACGACGGCGATTCGACGTCCCAGGTGCATGGAGTTGCCCTCGTTCAGAGCCGCAGGGCCGTTGCGATAGCATGCACAAGCGACTGGATGTAGGGGCGCTCGCGGCGTCGTGATCGGTTGCCGACATCAAGTCATCCCGAATGGCAGCGCGCAGGCGACGGAGCATCGTGCAACCTTCGCGACCACATCGCGTTGCAGGCTCGGCGTGCGTGCGATAACTCTTTCCCCAGCAGCATTCCGAGTCGCCTGTCTGCCAAGGAGCTTGTCGGTCGTGCAAGACCCATTCGTGCTCGGCTGGGAAGAGTGGTTGGCCTTGCCGGACCTCGGCCTGCCCGCCATCAAGGCCAAGGTCGACACCGGGGCGCGCACGTCGGCCATCGCGGTCAGCGCCGTCGAGGAGATCGGCACGCTGAAGCAACCGAAAGTCCGCTTCGTTGTGCGACCCATTCCGGGTCGAGACGACGTCGTGGTGACATGCATCGCCGACGTCATCGATCGGCGCGAAATCACCAGTTCCAACGGCGAGACCGAGCAGCGCTACGTGGTGCGAACGCTGGCGCGAATGGGCGGGCGCGAATGGCCGATCGATATCACCCTCGCCAATCGCAACGCCATGGCCTATCGCATGCTGCTCGGACGGCAGGCCGTGAAAGACGACATGTTCGTCGATCCCGCAACGTCGTTTCGCCAACCACAATTGAGTTACCGCTCGTATGGCACGGCCGTTCGCAGCGAGCCGGCGAAGCGGGCCCTGACCATAGCGCTACTGTCGCGACGGCCGGAAAACCCCTCGAACCGGCGCCTCGTGCGCCTAGCCGAACAGCGTGGCCATGCCATGCCGATCATCGATCGACGGCGCCTCTCCCTCTACATTGCTGCAACGGAACCGGCGATCCTTGTCAACGGCCTCCCACTGGAGCCGATCGATGCAGTGATCTTTCGTGCCGGAAAATCACCCAGCCACTTCTCGCTCGCCATTGTCCGGCAGATGGAGCTCCTGGGAACGCTGGCGATCAATGGCGCCGACGCGCTGATGAGGGCCGGCGACGCTATTGTTCTGAGGCAGGTGCTTGCGGGTGCGGCTATCGCGGTTCCTGAGGTGGCGGTCAACCCGAAGGATCTCTCGAGATCGACGGGCGGCGTCGAGCACGTTCTTGCCGATAGCCTGGGTGCCCTCGGCGCGGCTCCGATCCTGCGCTTCGCAGTGGTCGGCGGACGCGCTCTTGGCGCGATCGAGCGGGCACCAGTGACGGCGCTCGATCAAAGCCCGGAGTGGCACACCACCGATTACACCGGGAACGAGCTTGCCGCGGGTCGCAAGCTCGCCGAGCAGGCCGCTCGTACAATCGGTCTCGGCCTGGCAGCCGTTGACGTTGCGCTGTCGCGCGCCGGGCCTCTGGTCGTTGATATGACCGCCAACGTGTCACTGTCCCAGTTCGAGCGCCTGACGGGCATCTCTCTGGCGGAAGCGGTGATCGTCCATATCGAGCGTGCGGTGGAAGCAAGAGCACTTCTCAAGGCCGACGTGTCCGAAGAAGCATGACGAGCCATCGAGCCGTTGATCTCTCGGTAGTCGGCAATGCAAGTGCTCCCAGTTACAAATGCTAGCGGACACGACGATGCCAGCGCCTCACATGAAACGAACCAGCTCCGATGCCAGCCGCTCGGCAGCCTGATCCACGCGCGGCGATCGCACGACTGGCGCGGCGATCGCCGCAAACACGTCTTCCCCTTCCAGCCATCGCTGCTCACTGTTGGCGTCTGAGAGTGCCACCTCGAGCATGGCGCCCAACTCATAGGCATGCGTGGAGTGCTTCAGCGCCATGAGTGCGGCCAGCATCGCAACATACGCGTTGGATGCGTGCGCAAGATGAGCCGGCGAGATTTCGACGTGCCCGTCGCCCTGGATGCCGTCATATTCTTCGATGCACGCGGGAAGCGACACAGACGTCGTTTGCCGGCAAACGAGTGGGCGACTGTCGTAGACGCTGCACATCCCGTCGATCAGCAACGGACAGGCCAGCTTCGCGCCGAAACGCTGCTCGGGCGTAAGTCCACGAAGAGGTTGTGCGCGGGCCAAAACCGCGCCGATGTCGAGGCCGACCGAAGTGCTCGATCGAATGACTTGGGCTAACCGGAAGACCTCCGGCGGCAGCGTTGCCACGAACGAATAGCAACAATAGCCGCAGCCCTTCTTGCACGCGATCGCAGAACGCGAGGGATGGGCCCGTAACGAGCGCGTAGAGAGCGTATGCGCCAAGTGCGCTGCCTCACCCGCGCGCTGTGGGTTGTCCGGCTCGAGCAGTTTCGCCGCGAGAACTTGCACGACACCGAGCATGTCGTCCGCTCCCGGTTTCGGCGCAAGTCCTCTTGCAAGCGTCCTCTCGCCACTTTTCAGTAGCTCGCGCGCCATCCTGCGTCGTTGTTGGCGGGTGCCTTCGGCCATGTCGAGTCTCGCGTTGCCTGACCAGAGAGTAAGTTCTCTAGCACTCGAGCCACAAGCTGAGCCCAGCTTGAGCCCCGGCCAGATCCCAAATTCCCCGGTGACCGCAAATCGCGTATGCCTTGCGAGCGCGGCCCAACCGAGCCGTTTGACTGACCACGAGCGCATGTCGCTAAGTGCGGCGGGTCGGTCGCAAGTTTGAACACAGACCCGGACTCTCGCCCACGCCGGCAACCAACTCTTCCACGCGCCGCATATTCAGTTGGTTGCAGATGTCCGCCAGATCAAGCCGGGATGCCGTTGCGCCGACGTGCTAGCCAAGCATCCCGCTCTTTCGCAAGATCCACAGAGCGGCTGGGCTCGACGCTGGCTCGATGGGGCTGCCCCCGCGAAGCCATCGCCTCCTGTTGCTCGCGGATGGCCTTGCGAATAGCGGAGTGTAGCTTGGCATGAAGGTCTTGCAGTTCGAGGAGAGAGAGTTCGCTGAGCTGCTGATCGTTCATGCTGGGCTGACCTGTTGAGTCCGAAAAATCTGGCCTGTCGAGTCGCCCGGATACCGTAGCACGGCTTAGACAGGAGATGGGAGGGCGGAGGCGAGGATGTGGAGAACATCAAAGGAAAACTTTGCACAAGGTTGATTGTTTCTCATCTGAACGTCCCTATGCAGTCAACTCTCGCACCGAACGACTTGTGCTGGTATATTCTTGCGATTGTCACACGATTGTGAAGATTAGCTTGGTTCGTGATACAGAATACATGAGCGGACGAAGCGCACAGGAATGTTCGACTGCCCGTGGTAGTGATCGCCGAGGTGAGGCGCGTTTAATGACTCAACAGATGATGGTTTGGCACGCAGTTTGCTTTTTCCAGCATTAATCGACCGTTGAAGCTGGGATCGGTGATGAAGCCCCCAACAGGGTTTCGACGATTAACGATCTCGTTCGCGGTGCCTCTCGCTGGCGCCAGTGTCCGCTATATCCAAGGCACTGTTCCAAGACGTTCCAAGCAGGGTGTCATGGCTTTATCGAGCATCCCCAAAGCCGTCTCATTCAGTGTCGTCGGCGCCGATGCCCCGAACAAGTGTACCGTGTTGACTCAACCTGACATTTCACCAACGTCTGATCAACTTGTGCAGTCGATTCAGGAGCATGACGGCCCCATCATCATTGACCTCGACGAAACGCTCTATCTGAGGAACAGCACCGAGGACTTCATCGACACTGCGGCACCAGGGTTGTTCGGGCGGCTCGTGTTCGCCGCCCTCGAGGTTATGCGGCCGTGGCGCCTGTTGGGCGGGGTTAAAACCCGGGATGCATGGCGTGTGAGGGTCGCAGCGATGTTTCCCTTTGCAGCTAGGCGATGGGAAAAGCGGGCCAAAGTGTTGGGCTCGACCGAGGTCCATCAACCCATCCGCAACATGCTGGAGTCCCGCAAGGATGCAGTGATCGCGACGTTGGGTTTCAAGCCCGTGGTCAAGCCGTTGCTGACAGCCATGCAGCTGACCGATCATCGGCTGGTGGCCTGTGAGATGGGAAGCTTGCGCGATCGCAATGCTGGGAAGCTGGCGCTTGTGCGTGCCGCAATCGGCGAAGACGCGGTACAACGCTGCGCAGTTCTGACTGACTCTGTCGACGATCAGGACATTCTCGATGCCTGCGCGCGCCCCATACTGGTCAAATGGCCCGCCGCTCGTTTCGTTCCGGCACATCGCGGGATCTACCTCCCGCTAGAATATACCCATCGTATAAAGCGGCCGGGTCTGAGCTTTATCCAGCGCTCGATCCTCGGCGATGACTACATGGCCTGGCTGGTCGCATCGATCGTCATCGCATCCGCGCCCATTTCGCATGCGATCGGGCTTTTGCTGCTGATCTTGTCGTTCTGGACGATCTATGAACTCGGATATGTCGATAATGACCGCGTCGGCGAGCGTTACGAGGCCAACCCGACCCTGACGCCGGAGTACCACCGCATTTCAGTCGCCACTTCGACGACTCAAGCATGGATCTGGGCACTGGGCCTAGGCGCAGCCGGGGTCGCCGTCATCGAGCGTGACTTCGCGCCATGGCTGACCGGTTTTGCGGCTTGGTCGGCTGCGTTGGTGGCGACCTATGCGGTCTATCTGCTCTATAATCGGGTCGACAAGAGCTCGCGCATTTGGCTCTACGGCCTTCTTCAGCTGGCGCGTGCAGCCTCTTTTCTGGTGGTCGTACCCGTTACGGCCTTCGGAGTTATCGCTCTGGCCGCGCATGCCGTATCGCGCTGGATCGTCTACTTCGTATATCGCGTGACGAAGCGCGAGTGGCCGGTTGAAATTCCAACTAACATACTCAGATTATTCGTTTTTATCCTTATTGCAGTGCCGGTCGCGGCGTCGATGACCTCGACCTTCGACACTGCAACGCTGCTAACCGGACTGCTCGTGCTCGCATGGTTCTCCATTCGTTCCGGCCCCCGTCTTCCACAGATCTTCGCGAAAGCCCATCTCATCAAGACCTCCCAAGCCAAGGAGTCGGGCTCGCCGCTCAACGCTAGCGTCCCCAAGTGCAAGTCCGATCTGGCGACCCCTTCAGCTCGAAGTTGATTTGCCAGAGCTCTCGCCGAGGCGACCGCTGAAGCGCTCTCCAGACTTGCCCAGATCTACGTCGTATCGGCTCAATGACCGATCGAAGGCGGTCCATCAGCATCCTCGCGAGTCTGGGCCAGCCGAACCCCGACGAACGCACCGGCGACGGCACCGATCAAGGAGCAAATAGCGAGGTATCGGAAAATGCAGTGGTCGGCAAAGCACTCGGTTGAAATGATGCTTGCCAGCACGACGGACATTAGACCGCCAAGGACGCCTCCCCCCATTAGTCCTAGTATCGCATAAGTAATGCTCTGACCGACGTTGCTTGTTGCAGGCTGTACGGCATCGTCCGGCGCATCTGAAGCTTCATTCTGATCCAACCAACTCAGATCGGGACGCTCACTCTTGGGAATCGAGCTTCCGCCGCTCACCCGACGCGATGCGGGAGCCCCCTCCAATCCTTCGAGTGACGGCCGAGCCGACCTTTGGGCAGCCGCGACCGACCCGGCTCGGGCGCCGCCGGCTGAGGTTTGCCGCGACAAAGCCGCTGCCTGGACCGAGCGGGAGCCGCTTTGCTGTCCACCGGCAGGTGTGCGGACGCTGCTCCCGGCCGAAGACGCATTGATGGCCTCATGTCCGGCTTTCTCCTGTTGAAGGACAGGTTGCCGGAGGGGCTCGGGTTGAAAGAGCCGCTCACGCCATTCAACGATCGATTGAGGGCGCTCCTCCGCCTTCATCCGCAATCCGCGGTCAATGGCATCGAGGAAGCTCTTCCGGTAGGCCGCGCGCGCGAGACGGGCTAAAGGCTGCACTTCGTCACGCACGAATCGCTCTGTCGCATCTGGCGGGAGCTTACCGCTTATCGCGCGATACAATGTGGCCGATAGGGCATAAATGTCCGTCCACGGCCCTTGAAGCTCGGGTTTCGATGTATACTGCTCTGGCGGAGAATAGCCGTGCTTGACGATGGCCGACAACGCCCGGGCCCGGCCTCGAATGGACTCGCGCGCAGAGCCGAAATCGATCAGGACCGGCTGGCCATCGTCGCGTATGAGCAGATTGTCCGGCGAGATGTCGCGGTGCATCATGCTGTGGCGATGCACTTCCTCCAGCGCGCTGAGAAGCGGTAACAGGAGGCGATCCAGCTCCTCTTGCGACGGCGGACGGCCGAGCCGCTTCAGCCACTGCGCCATATCCACGCCGGACTCGTAGGCGAGAACGATGTAGGCGGTACCGTTGGCCTCGAAGATGCTGGTCACATCGACGATTGCGGGATGCTTGAATTTGGCCAGGGCGCGAGCTTCGCTGACGAAACGCTCGAGCCCCCACTTGTACGTGCCGTCGCCGGACGAGCTGGGAAGGATGGTCCGGCCGCTGCGATAGCTGAAGGCGTGCGGGAAATACTCCTTGATCGCGTACTGCTTTCCTAGCCCTTCATGCTCTGCGAGGTAGGTGATGCCGAACCCTCCGGCACCCAGGACTTCGCGGATGACGTAATGATCGACCCGCGTCCCCGTTGGCAGCGGGTAGCGCAACTGGGCGTCTGAGCCCGGCGGCCTATGCTGCTCGGAGTCGTTCATGACCGCGCCCAATCCCGCTCGGAAAATTCTCGAGGGCTTCTCCCCTCACATGATTAGCTCAATTTGGCGAAAGCATCAAAAATGAAACTGCCCCTGTGATCGAAATCGGCCCGAAACGTCTTCACCGGCGCCTGGGGGCCGCCGTCTGCGCCGACCAATTGATGATCTGCACTCGGCGGTTCTCGGCCGCCCGCGGATTGCGCGGGTTCTTCAATTGATCTTCGCCAAAACCGCGCGCGATCAGGGTATCCGGGGCAAGCTTGAACTGCTCGATCAAGAAAGCCCGGACCGAGTGGGCCCGACGATCCGACAAGGACACATTGTACGCACGAGCGCCCCTTGCATCGGTGTGACCTGCAATGACGAAGCGTTGTCCGGCCAGTCGGGGGTCGGCCAAGGCTCGCCCCAGAGTCATCAGGCTCTCGGCAGCCCCCGGTGTGACCTCGCTCGAGTCGTAGTCAAAAAGCACCTCAATATCGACGGTCGGAAGCCCCATCTCCCGCGCAATCTGCGGAGCACGTACCATCTCGGCGTCGGACGGACCGATCGGCGTCGGGAACGCTCCCTGCGGTCCGATGGGCGCACCAACCGTCGCGGTGTCTGACGTAGCCGGGGTGCCGGCGACTGGCGTCGGCCGCGGAGTTTCCGGCGCGATGCCTGATCCTGGTGATGCGAGCGGCCGCGTTTCAACCGCCTCGGGGACAGGGGGTTGAGGTGGGGCACCGACAATTGTGGTCGCCGCCGCCGGATCTGTCGCAGTGGCCGGTGCAGCGCCCGGCCCAGTGCTAGCCGCACCTGAAGCGGCTGTTCCGAAGGATGGGGAAGTTTCAACAGCTGCCGGGGCCGAAGCAACGGGGGGCGCGGACGGAGCGGCTGCCGTCGCCGGCGAATCGACGGGCAGCGGAGCCGTCGTCGTGCTCGAAGCAGTGACGGGCGTTTGCGGCTCAGGCGCGGTCGATGTCGCAGCAGTAGGCGGCGCATTTGTTGCCGGCGCGGGAGGCGCCGTCGTTGCGATCGTAGGCGGCGCGACGGGTGGGGATGCGATCGGCGATGGGACCTGAGTCGGCGTGGCGACGGGAAGCGACGGTTGCCCCGGCGACGGTGGCTGTGCAGGAGCCGCGCCGCGGAGCTTTCCGATCAAATCCTCCACCGCCTTGCGATCGGACTGCGACTGAGCGCGGTTCAAGATATCCCGAACGCTCTGACCGTCCTGGCCAGTCTGAGCCGCCAACGGTGTGCACGCAACGAGCGCCAGCGTTGCAGCAGTCACGACGGTTCTGACGTTCATGAAGGGCATCCTTGATCCTGACGTGCGCAATATTCGAAAGTCTACCCGCCGCAAGGCTTTGCCGCAACAAACAGCCGGCCCACGCGCCCGTCGTCAGCTGCGGACTTTCTCCGCAAGCGGCTTATCACCTCCCTGGCGGACACCAATCGCGACCTGGGACGTAACCGTGGGGTCGGACCGCATGCCGGGGCCCACCCGCTGTCACGACGACCGAGCCTCGGCGCTCCGCATCAACGGGTGTCGAAATGGCAGGCGACACGCGACTTGGCCCTCCAGCTGGGACCGAAGCGGGAGCCGCGGCAGCTTCGGTCACGCCGTTTCCAGCTTGGGCCACACCGCCGCTCGACTGAACTGGGGGATTGTCGGGCACCGTGACGATCATTGTTGGATCGGCAGGGGTACCTGTACCGCCGGACGGGACCGTTGACGGCCCGATGGACGACACGGCAGTGGCGACCGGAGCAGCCGCAGGCGGCGCCGATGTAGACTGCGCAACAGAAATCGGACTCGGTGAGCCACTCGCCGCGGCGGGCGAGCCCGGCGGCGTTGCGGGCGCAGCTTGCGCCTCAGCGCGGGAAATACCGGCAATGCCGCCGAGAATATCGCCGATGGATCGGCGTCTCGATTCGGTTTCTGCCCGGCCCAAGATCTCACGAACAGTCGCGCCACTCTGATCGGTTTGTTGTGGCACAGTCTGAGCTGAAACGACCGTCGAACTCGCAGCCACAAGGGCGAATGCCGCGAGTGTTTGTAGGCAGCGCGAAGTTTGCCTTGTCATGCTCCGCTTCCTTCAATGTGAATTCTTTCAATAATGATCCGGTTCGTTCCGGATATTAAATACCGCGCATGTCGACCTGCAACCCAATTCTCGCCGCATGGCGGACACGAGTTCGTGTCCACGACGACAACGCTCAGGTAAATGAATTCAGCTGGGCACGCCCACGCGCCAGAACATTTGCAGGCTGGCCTGGCGACACAAACCGGCTGCAACCACGTCTCGGTCAAATCGGTGGCCACAAGTGGCAGGCAGAGTGAATGAAGCCGAAGTAAAGCTTACGGTTTGCCGATCTTGGGAACTCGATACGCCGTCCGCCGCTCATCCCAGGCCGCCGCGTCGAAGCGTGCGAATACGCCACCTGGGCCTATCTGAGCATAGGGCTGAGCGAGTTCACCCGTAGCCTTTACGTCTGCCAGCATCTTGTCGCAAAGCCCGATGATCGAGGAGATCAGCATCCCCGGCAGGATGGTGATGCGGTAGCCCATCTTCTCCGCATCCTTCAGATTGACATGGGGAGTCTTGCCCTTGAGCACCATATTGAGAAGACAAGGCGCCTTGATAAGCTGGGGCACCCTTGCGACCTCCTCCATCGTCTGCGGCGCCTCGAAGAAGACGACGTCGGCGCCAGCCTCGACAGCAGCATTCCCACGGCGGATGGCCTCGTCGAAACCGGCGACCGCGCGCGCATCAGTGCGGGCGATGATCAGGAAATCCTTCGATCGGCGAGCGGCAGCCGCAGCACGGATCTTGGCTGCGTAATCCTCGATTGAGACCAGTTCCTTGTCATCGAGGTGACCGCACTTCTTCGGGAAGACTTGATCCTCGATGTGAATTCCCGAAACTCCGGCCCGCTCGAACTCCTGGACCGTTCGATAGGCATTGAGTTCATTCCCGTAGCCTGTATCGCTGTCCGAGACGAGCGGAACCGAGATGCAACTCGTGATGCGTCGCGCATTAGCCACCATCTCGCTCATGGTGACGAGACCGTAGTCCGGAAGCCCGTGGGCCGCCGATGTGCCGGCACCCGTCATGTAGACAGCCGGATAGCCGGCTTGCTCGATCAGACGCGCGGTGATGCAATCGTAGGCCCCGGGTGCGACCACCATCGGGCCCGAGCGGATCATCTCTGCGAGTGACTTCGACGGTGCGGTCGTGGTTGACATGGATCGTCTCCAAGGAGCGGCGGAGGGTGGCGCGTTGCCACGACGATAGGATCGCGCACCGTCTCCGGCAAGCGATCGCCCGTCACCACAGCAATTGGCGACGGCGCGGCATTCAGGTGCCGACGACCAGCGGCGCCGTCAGGCGCCGCAGAGCAGCAATTGCGGAAAGTGCCGTCACTTTACCGGTCGCTGGATTCTCGACCGATGGGATATTGGCGATCGTCATCGTCAGATCCGAGCTGTCGGAGCGGACCTCGATGGTGTGCACGTTACGGTCGACACCAGGATCCGCCCAGATCTCGATCATGGTTCGGTCCGGACCGATACCGGCCAGCGAGAGGGCAACGGCCACGTTGACGTTGGCAGGAAAACCAAGGATCGCCTGACGGGCGGTACCTTCGAAAACCTTGAGTGGCGACCTCAGATCTTCAACCGAGATGGCGTTCTGGACGAGATGTGGTGCGCCGGCAAGACCGCGCGGCGGTTTGCGGGTAGTGATCCGCACGCTCTGAACAGTACCCTCAGCCACGGCCCTTACGGCATCGAGACCCAGAAGCGCGCCTGTCGGCACGAGGATGCGGGCACCCGTCCCCTTGGCCGTCTCGACGAGATGCATGTGAGTGAGCAACTGACCGACCGAGAGCGGCATCAGGATGCGGCCCCTCGCCACCGCAGGTTCCGCAATCTCGGCGAAATGGCGAGCCGGCACGCATTCCAGCACGATGTCGGCATGATCAGCGAGCTCTCCCAATGGCACGAGCGTTGGAAGACGGCTCAAACCGGAGAGCTTGTCTTTGGCTCTGGACTGATCGCGGGCTGCAACAGCCGTCAGCTCGATACCAGGTAGTCCGCCCCCGTCGACCTTCCGAGCGACGGCCATCCCGATGGCACCCAAGCCTCCAATGGCGAGCTTCAGCGGGTGTCTCATTGCTGCTCCTGTTGCACAAACATCTAATGCGCGTTGCTCGGGCTGGCCTCACCGCCGGCCGCGGAGCCCACCGACGCTGTCGAGTGCCGCCCAGTTGGTCTGAAAGAGGACGAACGCGACGATCAACAGCCAGAAGTTCGTTGGCAGCGCCATCCACACAACGAGCGCCGTCACGACGAGGCCTAGGCCGGCGACAATACGCACGGACCAGACTGGGCCGAGTACGGGATGAAGCCAAGCATCGAGCGTACGCCCTCCGTCGAGGGGATACGACGGCAGGAGATTGAAGACCATCAGCCAGAAATTGATGCCTGCCAGTGTCGCCAACGCAAGCCCGAGCATCGGCTTGCCGATCGCCCACGCTTCGGTCGTCAACGCACCGAAACCTTGCCACAAGAGCAGGTTGGCAAAAGGGCCAGCCAGGAAGATGACGGTTTGGGCCAGCACCGATCGCGGCAGCGATGACGAGAACCGCGCCACCCCCCCGAGGCCGCCAATCTCGATCTCGTCGGTCCCGACCTTCCAGATCCGCGCCGCTAGCATGTGGCCGACCTCGTGCAGAAGGATCGAGGCCAGGATGCCGACGATGATGAGAATACCGGCGGACATCAGCTGCGTGTCGCCGGACGTGAAATACCGGTGACTGAAGATGATCAGGATCAGCACCAGCAGCATATCGAGGTAGATCGGGACGCCGGCGATGCGGCCGAGCTCGAGGCGAGTGGTCATCGTTCAGCAGTCCTCAGCCGATGTCGCTGGGCGACGGCATACATCAGTTTTGTTGACTGTCCTATGCCGGGAATGCCGACGCCTCTCGGCGTGCTCGGAACTAATCCCGCCCTCGCATCCCAAGCGTCCTCAAGCGTAGAGCATTCAAGCGAATGAACCCGGCCGCGTCTTTTTGATCGTAGGCACCGCGGTCATCCTCGAAGGTGACGAGCGTGGACGAGTAGAGCGATTTCGGACTTGAGCGACCGGTGACGATGACGTTGCCCTTGTAAAGTTCGAGCATCACCTCGCCCTCGACGTGCTCCTGGCTCTTGTCGATCAGCGCCTGCAGCATCTCGCGCTCGGGGCTGAACCAGAAGCCATTGTAGATAAGCTCCGCGTAACGCGGCATCAGATCGTCCTTGAGGTGGCCAGCGCCGCGGTCGAGCGTGATCGATTCGATGGCGCGGTGCGCGGCGAGCAGGATCGTGCCGCCCGGTGTCTCGTAAATGCCGCGGCTTTTCATGCCGACGAAGCGGTTCTCGACGAGATCGATACGCCCGATGCCGTTGTCCCGGCCGAGATCGTTCAGGGTCTTCAGAAGCGTTGCCGGGCTCATGTTCTTGCCATCGATCGAGACGGCGTCACCCTTGGCGAAGCCGATCTTAATGGCTGTCACCTGGTCCGGCGCTTCCATGGGCGAGATCGTGCGCTGGTAGACCATCTCCGGCGCCTTGTGTGCCGGATCCTCGAGCACCTTTCCTTCCGAAGACGAGTGCAGCAGGTTGGCATCGACCGAATACGGCGCGTCATTCTCCTTGCCGGTCGCAATCGGGATGCTGTGCTGCCGCGCGAATTCGATCAACTCGGCCCGGCCCTTGAACTGCCATTCGCGCCACGGCGCGATGATCCGAATCGACGGCTCGAGCGCATAATACGAGAGTTCGAACCTCACCTGATCGTTGCCCTTGCCGGTGGCACCATGGCAGACCGCGTCGGCGCCGACTTTTCGCGCAATGTCGATCTGGGCCTTGGCGATCAACGGGCGGGCGATCGACGTACCGAGGAGGTAGACGCCCTCGTAGACGGCATTGGCCCGAAACATCGGAAACACGAAGTCGCGGACGAACTCTTCGCGCAGGTCTTCAATGAAGATGTTCTCGGCCTTGATCCCAAGCTGCAGCGCTTTTTCGCGTGCCGGCCCGAGTTCCTCGCCCTGCCCTAGATCCGCGGTGAACGTGACCACCTCGCAGCCATAGGTCTCCTGTAGCCATTTCAGGATGATCGAGGTATCGAGGCCGCCAGAGTAGGCAAGCACGACGCGCTTGACCTTGCCTTTGAGAACCTGGTCTCTCTCGGCGCTGACCGCCATCGCACATTCTCCCGAGCCGCTTCGAATGGGGGCGCACTATAGGGGCGGCGCTTACGCCCGCAAGGCGACAAAGCACGACGCGACGACATGGTAGCATGTCCAACGCTCATCCCCAGGGCTTGAAGCGCTGCGAACGGGATGTTCGGAGGTGCCTCCGCGCTGCGAAATCCATTCACGTGATCGTGAGCATCGTTGACCTCTGGTGGCCTCGCACCTCCTAAAAGCCATCCTATCTCATAGCCAAGGCCGGACTGGATGCAGAGGCCAGCGCGGAGGGGGCTTCGATCCCTCGTCCATGGGAGTGGATACCGCGCGGAACTTCTCTCCGGCTCGGCCAGTTTGTTCATTACTCAAGTCGCCCCCCCCCGATCGACGGTCAGGCTCGAAAGCCGTTTCCCCACGGCGATACGAGCCACTCAGGCCCCGGACGACGTCAACTCCCCCTTGGCCGTCCGGGGCCTCACTCTGTTTTCGGCTATCCAGCGTTGCCCTTGTCAGCCTCGAATTTCTGTGTGTCTTTGCTGGCGTGACAACGGCCTCGCGAAGGCAACGTCCGACACGCTCGATCTGAGGGAGAACGCGCGCGTGCCTTCCAAATCAATGTCCGTCCGGCTGGCGATGGCAATCGGCATTCTGGCAGCCCTTGCGGTTGTCGCGGCGCCGCGAGACGCGCAAGCGCAGCGTATCGGCGAGGACTTGGCTGGTCGGCTCACCGAGGCTCAGACCAAGGCTTATGTCCAATACCTGCGCGCGCAGGCTCAGCACGCGAAGGAAAACGAAGCCTATTGGGCAGTCGTCGAGGAAATGAAGGAGGCGCGCCGCCGCAAGCGCGCTGCGGGCCAAGCCTTCGTGGCCTCGGACTACGTGGCGGTCCAGCCGCCCAAATATGCCGGTCCGCCACTTCCCGCAGATGTCGCCAAGATCATCGCCGCCGTACGACCGCCGACCCCACCAGAGCCGATGGCCGACCTAGCGGACTTTCTTCGCCACGCCCGCGAGATCTACGGCTTTGTACCCACACCATCTACGGAAGCCCAATTCAAGCAGCGTTACGCGGAAGAATCGTTGGCCCTTGGACTGACGAAAGATCAGGTCGTTCGCGTCTATGCACTCGAGACCGGTGGTCGTGGCACCTACGACATGCAGGCCGGCATCGATCCCGAGACAAAGCGGGGACGGCCGATCTCGTCGGCTCTGGGCTATGCGCAACTTCTCGGGGCCAACTCCGTGAACGAGCTTGTCAAGCATGGTGACGCCTTCATCGCTCGTCTCAATGCACTCGCGACGTCGGCCAACACGCGGCGGCGCACCCAGCTGCGCGCCAAGGCAAGCGTGGTCGGCCGGATGGTGCGCGCGGCGCGCTCGGTTCCGAACCAGTGGAGTGCGCACGTTGAGTTTTCGCGGACACCGAAAGGCCTCGGCATCCATGCCCTCAATCTCGACGCCGACATCGGTCCGTGGTTGCAGACGATCAAGCTGCAGGGCGTGCGCGAGCATGCGGCCAAGGCCGGACGTCCGACATTGAGCGGCGCCGAAATCGAGTTGATGAATCTGGCAGGCCCGCAGACGGGCCTCGATATGATGGCGCCGGCGGGCCGGAACGTTCCAACGGCAAATTTCTTCGCGGAGCGGGCTTACAACCGCAATCCCATCGTCAAGGATCGCACGTCGGCAGAATTGCTCGCTGCGCTGGACGATCGCATGAACCAGAACCTGCGGAAGGCTGGCTCGATCGAGTTCTTAAGGATTTTCGACGCGGTAATGGCAGCGCGTTCGCGCGCGGCCGGAAGATAGCTGGAACACGTCGACCTGAATCTGTTCGACTTTTACTTGCAGACCCGCGTCCTGCCGTCCTTGCCATGCCAAGCTAGGTCAAAATGCAGATGATCGCGATGGTAGACGTCGGCATAGGGACCGAGCACTGTCGTGAACGTCTCACAGGCGCCGGCATGCATGTCACGCAGGAAAGCGCGCTCGCGCGGGCTTCCCCACCAGCCCTGTTTGACTGTCACCCAGTGGCCGTCCGCGAGTTGGAAGGCCGAGACGTCCAACGCGTTGGCATGAGCATGTTCGGAGATTTTGGCGCCAGCGATACCGTTCCGTGTTCGGCAAGCATAGGACGCCGCCACCTTGATCTCGACCACGCGCTGCCCGAAATGTCGGCGTGCTCCACTCTGCACCACCTCGGCCATCCACTTATCGACGGCGGGGATCATCTCGCAGCGCAGGAGTGCGGACGGCCGCAAAGTGACCTGGCCGCCAAGCGCGCCGGCCATTTCAAACGGTTGCGCTACGCTGCAACTCCCGGGCCCACCGAGCGACGCACGTTGCATGAGAAAGGGAGAGGGTCTCGCCAGGCCCAACGCATGGCAGCGCTCCTGCTCGGTGCGCCGCCAAGTCTCGGGCATCGTGAAGGCGCGCTTCGCGATCGACGCGCCTGGAGGCGACGAACCCGATCGGCCGCATCCCCAGACCACGAGGAGACCGGCGAGCAACGCCATGACTTGAGAGATACGCAATACGGACATGGGCGGATGCTATTGGCGACAAGTTAATGGTCCGTTAACCTTGACCAAGTCTTACCGCTGGCCCCCAAGTCTCGAAGGCACGTTGGGCTCCCGGCGATAAGTTCGAGCTTGCCAGAAGTCACTGTCCGTATTGAGCCGTCTTTGCGTCATCCGATGGCCGAATGTTGGCCGTCCCATGGCGAGCGGATTGGCGTGCCGATCCGGCATCGAGCCACCGGATTGGCGATGGCCGAGGGGGTAGCGCAAGGTGGCGTTGGGTGCGACCTGGTCAGATACAATCGGTCAATGCGGGCAATTGGCGACTTGGCGCGGAGTTAGCGGCACATGTCGCGGCCAGCGTTGCTCAATCTCCCGGCGGCGCTCGACGAACGGATTGCCGCCAAGTAGCTGTGGTCCAGCGACGGGTCGGCATGGATTGGATATCGAAGATGAAAGTGCTCGTCACCGGTGCCGGTGGGCACCTTGGCTTCAATCTGGTAGGCGCCCTACTCGAAGCGGGACACGAATTGCGCGCGTCCCTGCGCTCTCTCGATGATGCCGCCACGGTTGCGCGGCTGAAAACGCTGGGTCCGGTCGAGGTCGTCGCGGCGCCCCTCGAGAGCCAGCAGGCGCTGCGGGCGGCCATGGACGGGATGGACGCCCTGGTCCATGCGGCCGCCGTTTATCTCCTCCATGCACCAGGACGCGATGCCGAGATCGTGTCGGCCAGTGTCGATGGGGTCGAGCGTGCTTTCCGAGCCGCCAAGGACGCTGGCGTGAAGCGGATCGTGCTCACCTCGTCTGTCGTCACTCTGCCGCTGACACCTCCGGGTGCACGCCCCGTCGATGAAAGCGCCTGGGCCGACGATCTGAGGGTCCCATACTTTCGGGCGAAGACGCTGGCCGAGAAGCGAGCCTGGGAACTTGCCGAACAACTCCGACTGGATCTCGTGACGGTGCTGCCGGGAGCCTTCGGCGGTCCTGGATTTATCCGGCCGACGCCGACGATTGACGTCATCGACGCGATTATGAAAGGCGCGATGAATATTGCAGCCCCGCCAGTTGCCTATCCCTATATCGACGTTCGCGACGTGGCGAGCGCGCATGTCATGGCGTTACTCAGCGGCGCGACAGGCCGTTTCATCGCCATCAACGAGCCGATCCCGATGCTCGGCGACCTCGCACGCGAGATGCATGTTCTCGACCGGCGCGTGCGCAAGCCGCTGCTGACACTGCCGACGTTCACGCTGAACGTCCTGCCCTATCTCGATGGCCTGATGAGTGCGATGGGTGGCACCCGGCGCACCATGACCCCCGAAATGGCGGCGACGATGAGAGGTCGGCGATTCAATATCAGTTCGGCCCGACTCCGGCGCGAGCTGGGATGGTCGCCTGCAATCACGCTGAGCCAGAGCCTTGCGGATACGATGGCTGCAATTCGCGAGCTGTCTGAAGGCGGGGCCAAGAGTCGCACGGCGGTGCGAACGTGAAATCATGTCCTCCCGAGCCATCAGGCTCGCACCGCGAAGCGGTTCCTGGCCGGCTTCAAGCCGAGGTTCTCGCGCAGCGTTTTCCCAGTGTACTCGGTCCGGAAAAGGCCGCGTCGCTGCAGCTCCGGCGTGATCAGCTCGACGAAGTCCTCGCAACCTGACGGCAAGTGCGTCGGCGTGATGTTGAAACCATCGCAGGCCTCGCCCTCGAACCAGTCCTGCATGACGTCGACGATGTCGGCCGCCGTGCCGATGAGACAGAAACCGCCCATACCCGCGACCTGCTCATAGAGCTGCCGGACGGTCGGGCGCTGCTTCTTCACCCGATCGACGAGTTGCTGGCTAAGGCTCTTGATTCCGCTCGGGCCGAAGGCTTCCAACGGCACAGGCTCGTCGAGCGGGTAGCCCGACAGGTCGCCGAAGGCGTTGCCGAGGCGATTGAGACCGACGAGCGGATCGAGCAGACCCTGCAATTCGTCGAATTTGGCACGCGCCTCGTCGCGAGTCCGGCCGACCACGGGCCGTAGCGCAGGCAGGATCTTGAGGTCCGGCGCATCTCGCGAATACTTTGCCATTCGACCCTTGATGTCGGCGTAGAATGCCTGCCCGGCCTCCTTCGTCGAATGGATCGCATAGACGAGGTCGGCCGTCGCGGCAGCAAGCTCTCGCCCCTGCTCTGAAGCGCCCGCCTGTACGACCACGGGATGACCTTGCGGCGGACGCGCCATATTGAGGGGGCCGCGCACATTGAAGAAGCGGCCCTTGTGATCTAGGGTGTGCAGCTTGGACGGATCGTAGAAGACGGCCTTCTCCTTGTCGAAGACGAAGGCGTCGTCCTCCCAGCTGTCCCAAAGGCCGCGTACCACCTCGACGAACTCGGCGGCCCGAGCATAGCGCGTGTCGTAATCCAGCTGGTCTTCGCGTCCGAAGTTGAGCGCCTCTGCGTCCGACCAGGACGTGACGACGTTCCACCCGGCGCGACCATTGCTGATCCAGTCGAGTGTCGCGAACTTGCGCGCGAGGTTGTATGGCTCGTTGTAGGTCGTCGAGGCCGTGGTGACGAGGCCGATATGGCTGGTCACCACGGCAAGTGCCGGAAGCAGCGTCATCGGCTCCATCTCGACCAGCTCATAGCCGGCGCGAACCAGCGAGCCGCGAGGCACGTCACGCTCGCGAATTCCAATGCCGTCGGCGAAGAAGATTAGATCGCACTTTCCCCGCTCGGCAGCCTTTGCGCTTCGGGCGTAGTGCTCGAAGCGCAGCGTGCCATCGGCAGGAACGTTGGGATGACGCCACGCGGCCGGATGGTATCCGAGCCCACGAATGGACATGCCGATGTGCATCTTGCCACGCGTCATGTTCGGGGACTTCCGAGGTACGCGAGCCTACAGCTTCTCGACGCCCGCTCGGGCACAGTCCTCGTCTTCCTGAGCGGTGCCGCCGCCGACGCCACAAGCACCGATCAGCATGCCATCGCGGAAGATCGGCACGGCACCCTGGCCGAGAAACATATGGTTGCCTTCAGCCATGACGATGCCGCGCAGCGTTGGGTGATCGGCCCGGGCGGTGAGTTCACCACTGGGCCGACCGAATGCGGCAGAGGCGACTGCCTTACCCTGGCTCCCGTAGGAGCCGGCCCACATGGCACCATCCATCCGCTGGAACGCCACCAGTCTGCCACCGGCATCACAGACGGCGATGTTCATCCTGGCGCCCATCTCGTTCGCCTTGGCGATAGCTCCAGTGATGATCCGGTTGGCGTCGGCGAGTGTCAGACCCATGGCGTGTCTCCTCTACTCACAGCAGGCGAGCGTGGCTTCAGTTCCCGGCCAGGATGGCGTCGGCGATCTTCTCCGCCGTCATGATGGTCGGCAAGTTGGTATTAGCGCAGGGCACCACTGGGAAGATGGAGGCATCGACGACTCGGAGTCCACCCACGCCATGCACACGCCCCGCCGGGTTCGTCACCGACATCGGATCGTCTCGCGATCCCATGCGGCAGGTACAGGAGGCATGCCAGACGCCGACAGCGGCTTTGCGAATAAAGTCCTCGGCCGCCTCCTCGTTTCGGCA
>LNFM01001973.1_pt1 | contig 68178 bp, 61 predicted proteins | sample 596031 | NCBI WGS metagenome assembly LNFM01 (sample SAMN04254537, study PRJNA301005) | activated carbon metagenome | isolation source: dual media filters at the Ann Arbor, Michigan drinking water treatment plant | place: USA: Ann Arbor
TGGCGGAGGGCAAGCCCTCGGGTGTCCTGCCGGAAGGTCTTCCGTCTGCGCAAGGCCAGTCGGCCCCCGCGCCGGATGCGGCGCGCGTCCGCTGCGAGGATCAGCTCAAGGCCGCGGCCTTGCCAGGGGATGTGCTTCAGGTACAGCGTTTGCCGGCCACCCTCGCGCGCTCCCCTGTTGCATCTGCAGGGCGGAGCTGCCCGTTTGCATCCGGGCAGGAGCACTGGCTGGCCTGGCTCAGCCCTGGCGATGCCCGTCATATTCTGGTGGCACAGGATGCCACTCGCGTGGTCCAGGGCCGGCTCAAGCGGCTGGGGCTGCTGGACGTGCGCGAACTCGACGACGGCCTCTTCGGCCCCAAGACAGGCGAAGCACTTTCGCGTTTTCAGCAACAGCAAGGTCTGGCGCCCACGGGCAAGCCGGACGAACTGACCTTCCTACTTTTGGAGCACCTGGATGTATCCGCCCGTTGAATTCCCTTCAGAGGCCGCGGGGCCGGAGCAGGCGGCAGGTGCCCCAGCGACCGGGCGCCTGCACGCACTGGGCGACAAGAGCCCTTCCCTCGGGGCAGCGCTTGTCAACGCTGGCGTCGTGTCGCCCATCGCCGTGGACTATGTGCTGCAAAAGCAGAAGATCGAGAAGGTGCCTATGGGCAACCTGCTCGTTGAACTGGGCTTTGCCAGCGCGAAGGAGGTGGCACGGCAGTTGGCGGGCCAGCGTGGCCTGCGGTTTGTCAATGCCAGCGAAATGCCTGAGCCTGACCCGGCGGTGGCCTCAGTCTTCAACCGGTCGCTGTGCATGACGTACGGTTTTTTGCCGGTGCGTGAAGTCGAGGGACTGATCGAGGTCGTGCTGGGCGATGCGCAGATGGATGTCGTCACCGAGCTCGTGCAGCGCAAGCTCGGCAAGCGGTGCAGATTCCTGCAGGGAGAGTTCGATTGCGTGGCGCAGGCCATCCAGCAGCACTACTACTTCGCCGAGCATCCGCCAGCGCGGCTGATCGAGAGCGAAGTGCGCAAGCTAGAGGGCGACGTGGACCGTGCCTACAGCCCGGCGCGACTTCTCGAGCACATTCTTCACCTCGCCGTGCGCGAGCGCGCGACAGACGTGCACCTTGCGCCCACGGCACGAAGCCGATCGGTGCTCCTGCGCGTGGATGGAGTGCTGCGGCCGGTTTTTGCGCTGTCGCCCGCCCTGGATCGGCTGGTTGTCTTCGTGAAGCTGCAGGCCGACATGGATGCCAGCGAGCAGCGCCTGCCGCAGGATGGCAGCTTCACGGCGCAAGTGATGGAGCAGACGTTCACGATTCGAGTGTCCACGCTGATCTCCGAGTTCGGTGAGCGCATGGTGATGCGCCTGCTGCCCGAGCGCAGCAGCCTCGACAAGCTTGCGGACCTGGGCTTTCTGGAAGAAGACGTTGCGGTCATGGCCAGGGCGTTCTCACGACCGCACGGGCTTATCCTCATCACGGGCCCGACAGGTTCAGGCAAAAGCACCACCTTGCACGCAGCACTGCGCATGCAGCCGTTGATCGAGCGCAACGTGCTGACGGTCGAAGATCCGGTGGAATACCGGGTGCCCGTGGCCTGCCAGACTGAGGTGAACCGCCGTGCAGGCTACGAGTTTGCCAACGCCATGCGCCACTTCCTGCGGCACGACCCCGACATCATTCTGGTGGGCGAGATCCGCGATGCAGAGACCGCACGTGCCGCACTGGACGCATCGTCCACGGGGCATCTGGTGCTCTCGACACTGCATGTCGGCAGCATCTTCGGGGTGATGCCGCGTCTCAAATTGCTGGGGGTGGACAGCGAGACGATTGCGGAGAACCTGGTGGCGGTCATCAACCAGCGTCTGGTGCGGCGCGTCTGTCCGCATTGCGCCGCCCCGCGTCTCGCCACGGATGAGGAGCGCCGCTGGCTGGGGCAGTCCCAGACGGACGCCCCGCTGCAGGTGTTTCACGGCACCGGCTGCAGCCACTGCCGCGACACCGGCTACATGGGCCGGCTGCCCGTGTACGAAATGCTGGTGATCAACCGGGACCTGGCGGATGCCATCGCCTCCGACGCCAACCGGGCCGAGATACGTCACCGCGCGCTGGCTGCCGGCATGCGGCCCATCCATTCGCTGGCACGCCACCGCGTTCTCGCCGGGGAAACCACCATGGAAGAAATTCTGCGCAGCGTGGGTGAGGACTGAGCTGCGCGCTCCCAAGCACATGGCAAACCTGAACACCTATTACTACCGCGTGCTGCTTCCCCATGGGGCGGTGCGCTCCGGGCTGCTGCGCCTGGCGGTCAAGCGCGACATCTCCGCCCGCGTGCGCCTGGAATCCGAAACGGACGGAACCGTGCTCAGCCTATGGCGTTTTCCGGGGTGGCTGGCCGCGGTGGCGAATGCACTTCTTTCGCTGGTGCGGCGTCAGGTTCGCGGCGAGGATCTCGCGGGTTTCCTGCGCGATCTGGGGCTCATGATGCGTGCAGGCGTTCCCGCCATGGACGCCCTTCAGACGCTCGTGGAGGAAAGCGACAGCCTGGACAACCGCGCCATCGGAACCGTGGCGCGCAACATGGTCGATGACCTGAACGCAGGGGTCGGCATGACCGAAGCGTTCAATCGACATCCGAACATCTTCCCCGAGACGGTACGCAACCTGGTGGCGATCGGCGACCAGACCGGTACGCTGGACCGCATGCTCGGGGAAGCTGCGGAGCACGTCGAGCGCATGATCAACATCAAACGCGATATCAAGACGGCGCTGATCTACCCGACCTTCGTGTTTGCCACCATCATCGGGGTGGCAGCTTTCTGGATTTACTATGTGGTGCCCAACATGGCCAGGCTGTTCAAGCAGCTGCAGGCCAAGCTTCCGCCGATCACACAGAACCTGGTTGCCTTTGCTGACCTGCTGACGCACCATTTGCCTTGGGTACTGCTGGTCACAGCCGTCGTCGTCACGGCGGTAGTGGTTGCCTTCAGGCGTTCCGAGCGTTTTCAGCTGGCGGCGTACACGGTGATGCACAGGATCCCGGTGGTGAAGACTTTGCTGGTGTCGTCGGGCATGGCCCACATCACCGAGCACCTGTCAATCCTGGTGCGCGCCGGCGTCGACCTGGTGTCCAGCTTGCGCATCCTGGGCAGGGCCACCAAGAACAGGTATTACCGCAGCCGCCTGATCCAGGTTGCGGAATCGGTTTCCCGCGGCGAAACGGTGTCCTCATCGATGCGTCGCGTGGGCGGCTTCCCGGCCATGGCGGTCCGCATGATTTCGGTCGGCGAGGAATCGGGCAGCCTGGATCTGCAGCTGGTGCACCTCGCGGCCGATTACCAAAAGCGCCTGGAGGTCCTGGTCAAGTCGCTGGCCGAAATCCTCAAGCCGCTGATCATCCTGGTGGCCGGCGGGCTGTTCATCTTCCTCATTGTGGCGCTGCTACTGCCGGTTTACGACCTGGTCCGGCAGTCCGTGAACCAGAGTCTGGGGGGAGTCCAGTGAGCGCAAGCGGTTTTCTGTTGCTCAGCCACAGCCACATCATGAATAGCCGGGTACTTGTGCGCTGGTGCAGCGTCCGGCCCGTGCGAAAGGGAGGCCGCTGATGCGTCGTCCAGTCGTTTGGGGTGCGGGAGCCGGGTTGCTGGTGGTTGTCGTGGCGACTGCCGTGTGGTGGAAACTCGCGTCGCCACCAGCATTGCAGGCTGTCCCTGCGCACCGTCCTGCTGCGGCGCAAGCCACGTCCGGTGCCGCGTCCATCGCAGGGGTCCCATCTCCGTCAGTCGCTGCGGGTAACGCCTCTTCGCGGGATCCAGGCGAGGCGAAGGAGCGGCGCAGGCGGATTGCAGAGGTACGCGCTGAACTGGCGGCACTGCGCGCCCAGGGCATGCAGGCTTCTCCCGAGAAGCTGCGGGCGCTGGTGGATGAGCTTGAGGCAATATCGCCGCCGGGCTTTGACCCCCGGTATTTTTCAACCCTGCGCAGCATGCTGGAAAGCAGCGCCCGCGTACAGGCCCTCAGCGCAGAACTGGACGGGCTGAGCAAACGCACCACGCCGCAGGATGCAGCGCGCCGCGAGGCGATCCTGGCCGAGATGAAAATCCTGGGCGAGCGGGTCAGCGCGGACGCACGCGACCTGCAGCGCTACGTGCCGATGCAGGCGCCTGCTGCTTCCGGGGCCAAGACGCCATGACGGCATTGTCGATCTGCGCGCCGGTTCTGGGTGCATCCCGGGCACAGGCCGGGTTCTCCATGGTGGAGGTGTCGTTGGCACTGGTCGTTGCCGGCCTCATGTCCTGGGCTGCGTTCAGTGGTTACGAAACGGTCTCCGCCCAGCAGGACATCGAGCGGGGCCGGGCCGAGGCCCTGCAGCTGCAGACCACGCTGCGGGCATTTGCCTTGCGCAACGCGCGTCTTCCCTGTCCGGACGCATCATCCACGGGCGATGGCGGCTACGAGTCGCAGACAGCAGGGGTGTGCAGCGCTGGAAATCAGGTGGGCTGGTTTCCCTACGTGAGCGTTGGGCTGGAGCGGCCCGCGCCCGGGCTGCGCGCGCGCTACGCGGTCTTCCGCAGCAGTGCCGCGCCCGACGCGGATCTGGCTGTCGCGACAGAGCGTACGCTGGACACCGCTGGAGACGCCACTTTCCGTGATGCCAACGATCTGATTGCAGGGCTGAACAATGCGTCCCGGATGGCAACTGACACTGCCCGGCCATACCTGACGGGCGATGGCGGGGCTGCTGGCGCCATCGATTGCGCTGGCAACGCAGTGATGCCGGTTGCATATTGGGTAGTGGTACCCCTCAAGGATCGGGACGACAACGGTGACAGGCTGGATCCGCCGCACACCGCGGCCAGCCCGTGTGCAGCAAGTCCCTCCGCGCCGGTTCGTTTCGGGACGGACGATGTGGTCGTTGCGGAATCACCCGCCCAGCTCGCTGGCTGGCTGCGAAGGAGCCTGCCATGAACCGCTTGCGTGCTTTGCACGCAGTCCGTGGTGCACGCGCTGGACGCGCTGGCGGGTTTGGGCTGGTTCAGGTGCTTTTGCTGATCGCGGTGTTGGGCGGCCTGGCTACGACAGGGTACCTTCAGTGGCGCGAGCGGGCGGCCATGGAGTCTTCCCGGCAGGAGCAGCAGGCCGTGGCCCAGGCCGATCGGGCGCTTGTCGCCTATGCCACCGTCATGCGCAGGCTTCCCTGTCCGGACGTCAATCGCGATGGAGAGGAAGACTGTGCCGCCCCGGCGAACCAGAAGGGCTGGCTGCCCTCCGTCACCTTGCGGCTGGCGGGCGTGGACCCTGGGGTGGACGTGGGGCAGCTGCGTTACCTTGTGCAGCGCGGTGCTGGAGCGAACGACCTCACCACCCTGACCGACGAATGGCGGCCCCTGGAGTACGACGATGCCGGCAAGACATTCTTTGCCATGCGCGGCGGTGCCTACCCCACGGACATCCTTACCCTCGCCGACCTTTGCCAGCGGCTGGAAACCGCCCGCATGACGCCTCTTGCTGCAGGGATGGCACGCGTCAATGCCGGTACCGTGCGCTCCGTTGCGTACGCCCTCGCACATCCCGGCAATACGGATGCCGATGGAGATGGTGACCTGTTTGACGGCGCGAATTCGAATGCAGCCGCCAATGTCAGCCTGATGGAAGACCCGGCCCGCCGGTCACTGCTTGCGCGCTATGACGACTTTGTGCTGGAGCGGTCGTTCATCAGCCTTCAGTCGGCATTCCACTGCAACACACTGATCGACTCCATCAACACCGTCGCGCTGGGCCACGATGTCGTGGTCCAGGTGGCTGACATGCGCAGCGACAACATTGAATCGGCCCGCCGTGCAGTGGCGTTCTCGACGCTGGCAGCCGTGATGACGGCTCTGGAGATTGTGCTGGCTGTGGCCGAAGGCATATCGGACGCCGTCAATGGGGCTGCCGAGTGGGTGACCTGTGCTGCGTCACTGGGTCTTGCTGTCAATGCCTGTGCAGCTGCGCCGCAGCACACTGCCGCCAGCGCGCTGGCTGGGGGGGTGGTGTACGCCAACACGGCAGCGGTGGCCCTGAATGCCGTCGCGGCCGGCATTGCGGGTACGGCCCTCACGCTGGCCGATGACGCTGCCACGCCGGCCCAGGTATGCCCTCCACGGGACATGACGCTGATCAACCAAACCCTTGCGAACGCGCGCACGGAACTCTCCAATGCCACCGCTGCGCGGGCTGCCGTGCAGGTCGAGATCACGAACAAGACCAATGAGCTCAATACTGCCATTGCGGCCAGGACAGCCGCCGTGGCGACGCTGCGCGCGGTGTTGCGCGACGGAGCGGCGTCCTCACAGATCGATGGCCTTGTGGATCCGCTGCTCACGGCCACAGCCAACTGGGGAGCAGCGTCCTACGGGCGCGAGTCCGTCAATGCGAGGGTGACGCGTGCCCGGGAGGAGCGGGACCTGTGGGCTGCCGAGGTGGCCAAGTACGACGCGATGATTGCCGACCGCGCCGGCACGATCACGCGCCTGACCAGCGAGATCGCAGCGCTCGACGCACTGATCGCGACCAATCCGTCCGACAAGGCAGAGCTGCAGGACCAGCGCGCGGGTAAGGATGCGGAACTGAAGCTGGCGCAAGACGCGGCTGGCCTCGCAAGGGTGCGTGACAAGGCGGTGGCGTCGCTTGCCCTTGCACAAGGCGTGCTGGACACCGCATTGGCCGACCAGAGTGCCGCGGCCACCAGCTACACGAATGCGCAAGGTGCCTACGCGACCGCTTACACGAACCTCACGGCCGGGGCAGGGCGTTATGCCGTGTACAACAGCAATGGCGACGTGATTCGGTACCTGTGCACCACAGGCTGCACGCCTGGCGACACCAGTGTTGCGGGCGCGTTCAGCGCTGCCCTGGTGGACCTCTTCGGTGGGGCGGGCAGCAGTGGTCCGGACGTGAATGCGAAATACCTGAAGCCCGTCAAGCTGCAGAAGGAACTGGACGCACTCAACCAGAAGCTCACTGCCGCACAGCAGCGGGTGACAGAAGCGCAGACTCAGGTGAACGAACTGGAGTCGATGGTGAACAATCCATCGGCTTGCAATGTGACCGGGTCGGCGGTGATTCCGATGACGCCAGCCCAGGCGGAGGCCATCCTGATCGGTGTCGACCGCAAAGGGGGTACACGATGAGGATGCGCTTCCTTTCACGCCACGGGCGGCAAGAGGGTTTTTCGCTGGTAGAGCTCGGCGTGGTCATGGCGATCGTCGGGATTCTTGGAGTGCTCGCCTGGCGCTGGGTCGTGTCCACCCGCGAGCCCTTGCAGCGTCCTGTCATCGTGAGCCAACTGGCTGAGGCCCAGCTTGCAGTGGAGGGGTTTGTGCTGGCCAACAGCCGGCTGCCGTGTGCTGCATCGGATACCGCAGGCAACGAGGATTGCAACAACGCCAACGCTGTGCTGCTGCCCTGGCGTGCGCTGGGTCTGAGCAGCCGGTTCGGACAGCTCCACTACGGTGCCAACCGGGGTGGCGCAGGACTGGACCTGGCGCGAGATATCCCGCAGTCTGTATCGCCCGATCTGAACCTTGCTTACAACGGGATCACTGCGCTTGCGTTGGCCACCGACGCTGGTGTGAATGCGGCGAAGGCGGCCATGGACCAGGCCATCGCCGACGCGACCGCTCGGCGCAATGCGCCCGCCAATGGACTCGACTGGTGCAACGTGTTGCGGCGTTACGCGGCCAATCCAGCCACCGCCGGAGTGCTCGAGGCCGGAAACGCCACTGCGAGCATGCCGGTCGCTTTCGTTCTGGCGCACCCTGGCCTGAACAATGTCTTCGAGGGAAGCAATGTGGCCGGAGGCGTGGGCGGCCGGCGGTTCGATTTGCCGGGGCGACCGGAGACGTTTGGCTTTGACGACATTTCCATCGGGGTGGGCCCGGCTGACCTTTCGTCTCGCATTGGGTGCGCTTCGCGTCTGGGCGCGATGCAGGCCGCCAGCCAGGGGGCCTATGCTGCGTACGACAACGCCCGCCTGGTCAACGAGTATTGGTCACTGCGAGTTTTCGACATCGAACAGGCCCGTTCTGCGGTGTCAGGTGCGGAGACCGGTGTGGCGCTCGCTGCCGTGAACCTGGCGCTGTCAGCGGCCAGCGCGGCGCTGGCGGTGGCGTCCGCCTCCAACACGGAAGGCATCACGATCTTCGGGATTGCGCTGTCGATAGCGAACGCCGTGGTCGCCGGCGTCGAGGTCGGCTTTGCTGCTGCGGATCTGGTGGCGGCTAACGAGGCACTGGCGGAATCGATCGACAAGGAGGCGGCTGTGCGCGCCTATGTGATACACCTGTTCGAGACCTTTACACAGGCATTGCGGTCTGCCAGCCTGCTTGACGAGAAAGGGCTGAACCCATGAGGCACCGGATGTCGGGTTTCACCCTGGTCGAGCTGTCGGTCGTGCTCTTGGCACTTGGCCTGATTCTGCCGGGGGCGGTGATCTTCTGGCAGCTGTCGGAGCGCCACCGTGTCGCTTCAGTGCAGATGGATGTGCAAAAGCAGTCACGCGATGCATTGGTGGGATTCCTGCATGCCAACTTCCGGTTGCCATGCCCGGCTGCGGATAACGCTGGTGTGGAAGACTGCGCGGGCACCCGCCAGGTCGGTTTTGTTCCGTGGCGCACGCTCGGGCTTCCCCGGCCTGAAGCAGGGGGGCTGCGCTATGGTGTCTATCGCGAGCCATCGGGGGTCGGCGTCGCCGACGCTCCGCTGGACCGGGACCTTGCGGTGCGGCGTGACCGCATGAATCCACTGCGCGTTCGCACGCCCAGCCCCATACCGTCCAACGCAGATGCACCCAATCCAAACGCTCCCCCCATCCCGGCCACCGCCACCGGCCTCCTGGGCGTCACCTACTCGGGGAATCCTGCCGCACCGCTCAACACGTCATGTGATGCGGCGCAGGCGGTGCCGTGCCCCCTTGGCGTGGACAACGCTGTCAATCTGATCGACATCTGCCTGGCGCTGAACACTTCTGCCGACGCGCTGGTGGCGCCGGGTGGGAGGCTGGCGACGCAGGTCGGTGCGGTGCGCCGTCCGGCTGCATTCGTCCTTGCTGCGCCTGGAATGCTGGACGCCGATGGCAATGGCCAGGCGTTTGATGCAGCCAACGCATCGGCCACCACGGCCGACCCGACCTTTGAGGCACCGGGACGGGCGGTTTCGGACGGGTATGACGACCTTGTGATCGCTGCCGGTCATACCGAGCTCTTCGCCGAACTGCATTGCGGCGCAGCCCTTTCTGCGGTGTCCCACGCGCACTTCAATGTCGCTACTGGCGCCTTCGTGCTGGAGCGCGCCATGTACGACTACCGCGACCAGCTCTACATTGCCGTGGTACTGGCGCGGGCTGACGTGGCTGCTGCTGCGGCGGGTGTGGCCTCGGCTGTTGCTGGCACCCTGGACGCCGCCAAGGAGATGGTTTCTGCGGTGGCCGACACGACCTTTTCGGTGGGAGCGCGGGCTTTTCAGATTGCATTGGCGGCGGTCGGAATCGGTCTTGCGGTGGCGAGTGACGTCGCTGCCGCATTCGCTGTCGTGGACGCAGGCCTTTCTTTGGCCGAGGCCGAGGACGTTCACCGTGACTTCGCAGACCGCACCACCGCCATGACCACACTCGCCCGCGACATCAACCAGAACACGCTGCGCGCCGATGCCATCGGCCACTGAACCACTGTTTCCCGCCCACCAGGTGATGCACATGATTTCCCCCCTCTCTGTTCCAGCCAGTCGCAAGCGTCGGCGCGAGCGTGGTTTCTCGTTGGTCGAACTGAGCGTCGTGCTGATCGTGATCGGTCTGGTACTGGGCGCCGTGGCCGTCGGCCGCGATCTTCAGCGCTCCGCTGCCAACCAGCGTCTGTCCACCGACTTCATCCAGGGCTGGCAGCTGGCCTACGAGGCATACTTCAACGGTGTCGGCCGGCCACCGGGTGACAACGCCACGAATCCCACGGGGCGCGTCAACGGCAACGTGGTGCCGGCTGGAACCGAGCTGTGCGGACCGAACATGATCAACACGTTTCTGGCAGCCGGGATCCGCGTGCCGACAGGCCGCACGGAAGGCCAGCAAGACCGCTATGTATACCTCGACAGCAATGGCAATCCGCAGGAAGCCCAGGTGTGCTTTCGCAGCGTGAACTGGTCCGAGCCTGCCGATGCGGTGGGCAGGTACGTGGCCCGCCCCCGCAACGTGATGGTGATTCGCGGGTTGACGTTCTCGCTGGTGGGCTCGCTCGATCAGCAGATTGACGGGCGTACGGATGCGCGCTTCGGGAGTCTGCGCGAGGGAGCTGCGCTTGCAGGGGGCGTACCCGCCGCCAATGTGGTCGATGACAACCCTGGCATGCCGTGGTCGATTGATGACCGCTTCGCATTCGGAGCAAATGCGGCGACCACCCTGGACGAGTCACAGGTCGCCATCACGACCGCGTTCTTCAAGATGATGCGTTGATGGGGTAAGGCCCATCCCCGGTCGCCCGCCGGGATTAGCGCTCGGCCTATGCCCCCGCCAGCTGAAACCGCTGGTCAAAGTTCATTTTGCCGAGCACGCGGAGTGCATCGGCGAGGATGCGTTCGTCCACGCGGCTGATGTCCAGGCAGTAGCGTCGCTCAGTGGAGACCACGTCCACGTTCTTGGCTCCCCATTTGACCGCGACCAGCAGTGCGGCACGCTGGTCCCGATCACAGTCCACCGACACGCCGCGCCGTTCGGGTTGCACCATGAACTCGAGGCGGGGTGCACGTGTGAGCGTGAGACGCCCCGCACCCGGCGCGCCAAGCGCGAAGCTCACGATCCAGTCGTCTTCGTCTTCTACCGTGAGGTGCGGAACAGGCTGAAGGCTTGCCATGGGGATGGGTCGTATCGGCTGTAAAGGGGCGTGCACGCGGGCGGCGCGGGGGGAGGGGGCAGGGCGGCGGCAAGTATGCCCTTGTGTGGTCAGGGTTAAAGCAGGGTGAACCCGAGGTGGGGCGCAAATGACACGAGCGCCCTGCTGTCAGTCCGGCCAAAGCCTGAGACCGCCGATTCAGGATCAGGGGAGCTTCTGCATCAATCCGCGTGCCGTGTACATCTGCGGTTTTGCGCCTCGCAGCCCGTCCCGATCCGCGGCGCTCACTCACCGCTTGAAAAGTGCAGAGGCTCCCAAGGCGGGTCAGGTGAAGCCGTTGACGTCGGGGGCAGCGGAGGCGAACTGGATGCGCCGGGCGGCCGATTTCAGGTGATAACGGGTGATTGTCCAGGTAATTATTGCCTTTGGTGCTATCAATATGGTAGCAAATGTGCGCCGCTTCCGGGATCTGTTGCACTGAGGTTGCCTGACACTGCTGGCACTTGTGCAGGCCTTTGTGGTTGCGGGCGCGGCGGGCTGATCCCCTCAGGTATTATTTGGCGAGTCGCGCTGCTGTCTGGCATGCCGGCCCACCGCGGCCCCCTATCGTGTTTGTGATGCTTTTCAACCACTTCATCCATCGTTCTTTCAAGACCCCATGCCTGACGTCCGGCTGGGCCGCTGCCGTGCTGCTTTCTCTGGGCCTGGGCGGCGCGGTTACCGCTTCGGCGCAGTCCATGCCGCTGGCGCCTGCAACGGGTGTTGCCACGGCAGGTTCTCCACCCGGACGGCCGGCCAGTGTTGCAGCGGGCGACATGGCGTCGCGGGTGCTGGCCTGCACCGTCTGCCATGGGAAGGAAGGGCGGGCCACGCCCGATGGCTACTTTCCGCGCATTGCGGGTAAGCCGGCCGGCTATCTTGCCAACCAGCTTCTCAATTTCCGGGACGGTCGGCGCACTTACCCGCAGATGACTTACCTGATCGAACACCTGACCGATGAATACCTGCATGAGATGGCTGGACACTTTGCGGCGCTTGACCTCCCCTATGCGCCGCCGCCCCCGCCGCAGGCTCCTGCAGCCACGCTCGAGCAGGGTCGCCGGTTGGTGGAGCGGGGTGATGCCGCCCGCGACGTGCCAGCGTGCGTAGCGTGTCACGGTGCCGCCATGACCGGGGTCCAGCCATCGCTTCCGGGTTTGCTCGGTCTTCCGCGCGACTATCTGAACAGCCAGCTCGGTGCCTGGAAGACGGGTCAGCGCCGTGCGCAGGCGCCAGATTGCATGGCCGCCATTGCGCGGCAGCTCACGCCGGAGGAAGTGAGTGCTGTGTCCGCATGGCTTGCGGCCCAGCCGGTTGGCGGTGGTGGAAAGCCCGCATCGACGTTGCCGGCACCCATGCCGCTGCGCTGCGGCGGGGTGGCCGCCATACCGGTTGCGTCTGCTACGGCGCGCTGAGGAGGACGCTGCCATGAAACGCATCCTCTGGGCAATTTCGACCGCGATGGCCGCGCTGGGCATTGGAGCCGCGGCCCTCATGGCGCTCAACCTGCGCGGCGAGGGGGGCCTGCCCACGGCTGATACCCTGCAAACCAGCCCGGCCCTGGTGGCTCGCGGTGAGTACCTCTCCCGCGTCGGCAACTGCATGGCCTGCCACACCGTGCAGGGCGCCGCGCCGTATGCGGGAGGCCGGGGTATCGAAACGCCGTTTGGCGTCGTGCACAGTTCCAACCTCACGCCAGATGCCTTGCACGGCATCGGGGCCTGGACGTCGGCCGACTTCTGGCGCGCCATGCACCATGGCCGCAGCAGGGACGGGCGTTTGCTCTACCCGGCCTTTCCCTATCCCAATTACACCCAGGTAACGCGTGAAGACTCGGACGCGATCTATCTTTACCTCAAGAGCCTTCCTCCGGTCGCTGAACCCAATCGCCCGCATGCGCTGCGTTTTCCGTACAGCACCCAGGCGGCGCTGGGTGTTTGGCGGGCGCTGTTTTTCTCGCCCGGCTCACCCCAGGCGGATCCGGCGCGGACCGCCGAGTGGAACCGTGGTGCTTACCTGGTCAACGGGCTGGGTCATTGCACCGCCTGTCACACCCCACGCAATGCGATGGGTGCCACCAACGATTCCCAGGCTTTCACCGGCGGTCTCATCCCGGTGCAAAACTGGTACGCACCTGCGCTGAACGCAGCATCGGAGGCTGGGGTTGCCCACTGGGCCACCGGCGACGTCGTTGCGCTGCTCAGGAACGGTGTTGCCCCCCAGGGGTCCGTGCTCGGCCCCATGGCCGAGGTCGTGTTTCGCAGCACGCAGTACCTGAGCGACGCCGATGCCCGCGCCATGGCGGTCTACCTGCAGGCGCTCGTGCCGCATGAGTTGCCGCCAGCGGCTGCGTCCAGCCCTTCCGCGTCGACCCTGCAGCGCGGCGGGAAGGTGTATGACCAGCACTGCGCCCAGTGCCATGGCGAGGAAGGCGCGGGCGAGCCAGGGGTTTTTCCGCCGCTCAAGGGCAACCGTGCGGTGGTGATGCGGGACCCCACCAATGTCGTCCGGGCCGTCCTCCAGGGGGGGTACCTTCCAGCCACTGCGGGCAACCCCCGACCCCATGGCATGCCACCCTTTCAGCACATCCTGGGCGATGAAGACATCGCTGCAGTGACAAGCTTTGTGCGCAACAGCTGGGGTAACCGGGCGCCCGCAGTGGGTACCATCGACGTCTATCGCGCGCGAGAGCGCCGCGGCCAATAGCGATCTGGGCCCGCCAGCCGCCGCCAGTCTCTGCCGCCAGCGGCGCTGTGCTTCCATCACGCAAGGAGTTCTCTTTACATGGTCAGTCCTGCTGCATCGCCCCAGCCCCATTCCACGCGCCGGACCCCTGGTGAACCCGGGGGCTGGTGGGTCGTTTGCCTGTGCGCTGGCTGGTGCGGCACCTGCCGGGATTACCGGCCCATCTTTGACGAACTGGCGCGGGAGCATTCCGGCGTGAGGTTTGAATGGGTCGATGTCGAGGACGAATCCGAGGTGGCCGGAGATCTCGACGTGGAAACCTTCCCGACCCTGCTGGTGGCAAGCGGCGCGCGGGCCTTGTTTCTGGGACCATTGCTCCCGCAGGCACCGGTTCTTGCCCGGCTGCTGACGAGCCTGCAGGCTGCTGCGCATCCGGCCGGAGCAGGGGTCGACGCGCAGGACGTTTTCGAGCGTATCCAGGCAGCCCGTGGCGGGTGATAAGGCGTTGCTGGCGATCGCGACGAATCAGATCGCCGCTTTGCTGGAAGGTCTGGCGTGCAAACAACATCCTGTGAGGGTGTGAAAGCTCCGCACCTTTGCAAATCAATGCTTTACGCGCTACAATAAGAGCCTCACGACCAAGCGGGCGGGTACCAACCGCCCGTTTTTTTTGGTCGATTGCTTTTCGAGCTCGAAGCTGTCGGGGAAGTCTCCGGGGGTTATCGGGTTTTTTGTTTTTCCGGGATTGAACTGAATCACGTGGCGCTGCAGCAAGTCGTAGAACAAACCGTTATCGGCCTCGGGTATGACCTGGTGGAGATTGAGCGCTCCGCGGGTGGTCTGTTGCGTGTGACCATCGACTTGCCTTGGGTGCAGCCGCCTGTCGATGCGGTGGCTCCAGCGCTTGATCAGTTCGTGACGGTGGAAGACTGCGAGAAAGTCACGCGCCAGTTGCAGTTTGCGCTGGAGGTCGATGGCGCCGAGTACAAGCGCCTCGAAGTTTCCTCCCCCGGTATCGATCGCCCCCTTCGCCATGAGCAGGACTTCACCCGCTTTGCAGGTTCGGTCATCGACGTCACTTTGAAGGCGCCTATTGGCGTTTCTGCCGCGGCGGGTCAGGTCAACGCCACGCGCAAGAAATTTCGCGGTCTGCTCTCGCGGGCCGAATCCGGTGGATGGCAAATCGTCTGGAGCGACGAGCCCCCGGTCAAACCAGGTCAAAGAGTGAGCAAGAAACGGGCTCCGGCCCCATTGCAGGCGCTGGGTTTCACCCTTGATGAGATACGGGATGCCCGCCTGGCGCCCATTGTTGATTTCAAGGGTCGCGCAGGCAAGTCTGGGGCTGCGCCTGGCTGATCCGGGTCACTTGCTGCTGAAGAACGAACGGGCGCTGGCTGCTGCAGGCAGTGCGCTCTCGCATGATTGAAACAGGAGAGTCGTCGCATGAATCGCGAATTGTTGATGTTGGTTGAGGCCATTTCGCGCGAAAAGAATGTCGAGCGGGACGTGGTGCTGGGCGCCGTGGAGTCCGCTTTGGCCCAGGCCACCAAGAAGCTGTATCAGGGCGAGGTGGACATCCGCGTGTCCGTCGATCGCGACAGCGGCAACTACGAGACTTTCCGTCGCTGGCTGGTCGTGCCCGACGACGCTGGCCTGCAGAACCCGGATGCCGAAGAGTTGCTCATGGATGCGCGCGACCGCATCCCTGACATCGAAGTCGGTGAATACATTGAAGAAGGCGTCGAGTCGGTGCCCATCGGCCGCATCGGTGCCATGGCTGCAAAGCAGGTCATCCTGCAAAAGATCCGCGACGCCGAGCGCGAGATGCTGCTCAACGACTTCATGTCGCGTGGCGAGAAGATTTTCACGGGTACTGTCAAGCGCATGGACAAGGGCGACATCATTGTCGAGTCCGGCCGTGTGGAGGGACGCCTGCGCCGCAGCGAGATGATCCCGAAGGAGAACCTCCGCAGCGGCGACCGGGTGCGCGCCATGATCATGGAGGTTGACCTCACATTGCGCGGCGCGCCCATCATCTTGTCGCGTTCGGCCCCGGAATTCATGATCGAGCTTTTCCGCCAGGAAGTGCCTGAGATCGAGCAGGGTCTTCTCGAAATCAAGACCTGCGCCCGCGACCCCGGCTCCCGCGCCAAGATCGCAGTGCTGAGCCACGACAAGCGCGTGGACCCCATTGGCACCTGCGTCGGCGTGCGCGGCACCCGTGTGAATGCGGTGACGAATGAACTGGCTGGTGAGCGCGTTGACATCGTGCTGTGGTCTGAAGACCCGGCCCAGTTTGTCATCGGTGCGCTGGCACCTGCCAACGTGTCGTCCATCGTGGTCGATGAAGAAAAGCACGCCATGGATGTGGTGGTGGACGAGGAAAACCTCGCCATTGCCATCGGCCGCGGCGGTCAAAACGTTCGCCTGGCTTCTGACCTCACCGGCTGGAAGATCAACATCATGGACGCAGCCGAAAGCGCCCAGAAGCAGGCCAACGAAACCGATACAGCCCGCAAGCTTTTCATGGAAAAGCTCGACGTTGACGAGGAAATCGCCGAAATCCTGATCTCCGAAGGTTTCAACAGCCTCGAAGAAGTGGCCTATGTGCCGCTGCAGGAAATGCTGGAGATCGAAAGCTTCGATGAAGACACCGTCAATGAGCTGCGCGCCCGCGCCAAGGATGCGCTGCTCACGATGGAAATCGCCCGCGAGGAAAGCGTGGAAGAGGTCTCCCAGGACCTGCGCGACCTTGAAGGGCTTACACCCGAGCTCATCGCCAAGCTGGCGGATGGCGGTGTGCACACACGTGACGACCTGGCCGACTTGGCCATTGATGAACTGACCGACCTGACCGGACAGTCTGAAGAAGATGCCAAAGCCTTGATCATGAAGGCGCGCGAACACTGGTTCGCGGGGCAAGAGTAAAGGTCAGGGAGGCACGAACCAAATATGTCCAGTAATACTGTCGCCGAGTTCGCTACCGAACTCAAAAAATCGCCTGAAATCCTGCTCGACCAGCTCAAGGCTGCCGGCGTGGGCAAGGCGTCGCCCGCAGATCCGCTGACCGAGTCGGACAAGCAAAAACTGCTGGCCTACCTGCAAGCCAGCCACGGCACGGCTTCGGCGGATCGCAAGAAGATCACGCTGGTGAAAAAATCCACCAGTGAGATCAAGCAAGCTGATGCCACGGGCAAGGCTCGCACGATCCAGGTGGAAGTGCGCAAGAAGCGCACGTTCATCCAGCGCGAGGACGGCGTCGAAGCCACTGCGGAAAACCGCGAACAACCGGCCGAGCAGGTCGCGCCTTCCAGCGAAGACCTGGAACTGGCCCGTCGTGAGGAAGAAGCCCGCCGCCAGGCTGAGCTGATCCGTCGCCAGGAAACCGAGCTGGCCGAAAAGCGAGCCGAACGCGAAGCCCGTGAAAAGCGCGAGCGTGAAGCCGAAGAGCGCGCTGCTGCCTATGCTGCCCAAGAAGCAGAGAAGAAGGCCCAGGCGTCTGCGGTGAAGCAGGAAGCCACACGCGAGCAGGCTGCTGAAACTGCAGCACGCAACGCGGCGCAGGTCGAAGCCCGTGAAAAGGCTGCTGCCGAGTCCAAGGCGCGTTCTGATGAAGAGGCCGCACGCGCTGCCGACCTCGACGCGCGCCGTCGCAAGGCCGAGGCGGAAGCAGCGGCCATCCGTTCGATGATGGCCACGCCCAAGAAGGCGGTCATGGTCGCCAAGAAGCCCGAAGAACCCAAGCCGGTGGCCAAGCCGGCTGCTGTGGGCGACGCCAAGAAAGGCACGCTGCACAAGCCTGCAGTGGGTTCCGCCGTGCCGCGTACCGGTGCCGGCGCTGCCGCGCCCGCGGCTCCAGGGGCCGGCAAGGAAGTGAAGTCCGCCAAGCTGTCCTCCAGCTGGGCCAATGACACGGCCAAGAAGAAAGAGATCAAGACCCGCGGCGACAGCAGCGGCGGTGTCGGTCGCAATAACTGGCGCGGTGGTCCCCGTGGCCGCCGCGGCGACAACCGCGACCAGCGTGACGATCACCAGCAGTCTGCTCCGGTCGAGGCGCGCATTATCGAAGTGCACGTGCCAGAAACCATCACGGTGGCTGAACTCGCGCACAAGATGTCGATCAAGGCCAACGAGGTCATCAAGGCCCTGATGAAGATGGGACAGATGGTCACCATCAACCAGCCGCTGGACCAGGACACTGCGATGATCGTGGTGGAAGAACTGGGACACAAGGCCGTGGTGGCGGCTTTGGACGATCCGGAAGCCTTTACCGACGACGATACGTCGCAGCAGAATGCCGAACTTCTGCCGCGAGCTCCCGTGGTCACGGTCATGGGCCACGTGGACCATGGCAAGACCTCGCTGCTGGATTACATCCGCCGTGCGAAGGTGGCTGCAGGCGAGGCCGGCGGTATCACGCAGCACATCGGTGCCTACCACGTGGAAACGCCTCGCGGCATGGTTTCGTTCCTCGACACCCCCGGTCACGAGGCCTTCACGGCCATGCGTGCCCGCGGTGCACAGGCGACCGATATCGTGATTCTGGTCGTGGCCGCCGACGACGGCGTCATGCCCCAGACCAAGGAAGCCATCAAGCATGCCAAGGCGGCTGGCGTTCCGATCGTGGTTGCCATTACCAAGGCTGACAAGCCAGATGCCAACTTCGAACGCGTCAAGCAGGAGCTGGTGGTGGAGCAGGTCGTGCCCGAAGAGTACGGCGGCGACTCGCCATTCGTTCCTGTGTCTTCCAAGACCGGCATGGGCATCGACACGCTGCTGGAGCAAGTGCTCCTGCAGGCGGAAGTGCTGGAGCTTCGCGCTCCGGTCGAATCACTGGCCAAGGGCCTCGTGATTGAAGCCCAGCTCGACAAGGGCCGCGGCCCTGTGGCGACGGTGCTGGTGCAGTCCGGTACCCTGAAGGTGGGCGATATTGTGCTGGCGGGCCAGACCTACGGCCGCGTGCGTGCCATGCTGGATGAAAACGGCAAGGCCGCCAAGACGGCAGGCCCGTCGATCCCGGTGGAAATCCAGGGTCTGACCGAAGTGCCCCAGGCCGGCGACGACTTCATGGTGATGACCGACGAGCGCCGTGCCCGCGAAATCGCGACGTATCGTGCCGGCAAGTTCCGCAACACCAAGCTGGCCAAGCAGCAGGCTGCCAAGCTGGAAAACATGTTCGCCGACATGACGGCGGGCGAGGTCAAGACCTTGCCCATCATCGTCAAGGCCGACGTGCAGGGTTCGCAGGAAGCACTGGCCCAGTCGCTGCTCAAGCTGTCGACTGACGAAGTCAAGGTGCAACTGGTGTACGCCGCTGTGGGCGCTATCAGCGAGTCCGACATCAACCTGGCGATTGCCTCCAAGGCCATCGTGATTGGCTTCAATGTGCGCGCCGATGCCGGCGCCCGCAAGCTGGCCGAGAACAACGGCGTTGATCTGCACTACTACAGCATCATCTATGACGCTGTGGACGAGCTCAAGGTCGCCATGTCCGGCATGCTGGCTCCCGAGCAGCGCGAGGAAATCATCGGTACGGCCGAGATCCGCACGGTGTTCGTGGCCACCAAGATCGGCACGATTGCCGGTTCGTACATCACCTCCGGCATGGTCCATCGCAACGCACGCTTCCGCCTGCTGCGCGACAACGTGGTGGTCTACACCGGCGAAGTCGATTCGATCAAGCGCCTCAAGGACGATGTCCGCGATGTCAAGGAAGGTTTTGAGTGCGGTATCAAGCTCAAGAACTACAACGACATCAAGGAAGGTGATCAGTTCGAATTCTTTGATATCAAGGAAATCGCGCGGACGCTGTAAAGCATCGGTGACGACGACATGGCTGCGAAGAAATCTTCCACCCCCAACCGGGCCTTCAAGGTCGCCGATCAGATCCAGCGCGATCTGACGGAGCTGATCGCGCGCGAGTTGAAAGACCCGCGCGTGGGCATGGTGACGCTGCAAGGCGTGGAGGTCACTCCGGACTATGCCCATGCCAAGGTCTTCTTCAGCCTGCTGACGGGCGACCCTGTGGAAACGCAGGCGGCCCTCAACCAGGCTGCGGGGTTCCTGCGCAATGGCCTGTTCAAACGGCTGCACATCCACACCGTGCCCACGCTGCACTTTGTGTTCGACCGCACCTCCGAGCGTGCTGCGGACATGAATGCCTTGATTGCCAAGGCGGTTTCTTCGCGCGCGAAAGAGGAGTAGTCCATGCACGCGCCACGCACCAGGGTGCAGCGGCGCCCTGTGCATGGGGTGTTGCTGCTCGACAAACCGCTCGGCCTTTCGAGCAACGATGCCTTGCAAAAGGCCAAGTGGCTCCTGCGTGCCGAAAAGGCAGGGCACACGGGCACGCTCGACCCCTTGGCGTCTGGCGTTTTGCCCTTGTGCTTCGGCGCTGCTACCAAGTTCAGCCAGTTGCAGCTGAACGCGCCCAAGACCTACGAAGCCATTGCGTTGCTCGGAATCACCACGACCACTGGCGATGCCGAGGGCGATGTGGTGGAACGCTGCGACGTGGATATCGCACAACTCACGCCTGAGCGCCTGTCGGCGGTCCAGCTACAGTTCACCGGCCCCATCAGGCAGGTGCCGCCGATGCACAGCGCCCTCAAGAAGGACGGCAAGGCGCTGTACGAATACGCACGGGCGGGCGTGACCGTGGAGCGCGAAGCGCGCGATGTGGTCATTCATGCATTAAAACTGGCGCTAGTGCAAACAGAACATGCACTGCCTGCTATAAAAATAATAGTAACCTGCAGCAAGGGTACCTACATCCGCACCCTGGGCGAAGACATTGGTGCTGCCTTGGGTTGTGGTGCCCATCTCACCTTCTTGCGCCGCATCGATACAGGCGGGTTGGGGGTCGAGCGCTGTGTCACGCTGGCGCAGCTCGAGGCCATGCCCGAGGCCGATCGGCTGGCCAGCCTGGAAGCGCCCGAGTCGCTGCTGGCACAGCACACGCGTGTCACGCTGGATGGTGAAAATGCATCCCGATTCCTGTCGGGCGTGCGTCGACGTGGCAACTGGCCTGACGCCAGTGCCGTGGCGGTGTTTGGCGAGAACCCTGCAGCGTTGCTGGGGGTGGGCCATATCGTGGGCGGGGAGCTGGTGCCGGACAGGCTCCTGAGTCCGCTGGAAATTCAACAGATTTTGGAAAGCACGCCGCATTCCGCGTCGATGGCGCACAGCGGCACATTGGAAAAACTATGACTAAACAAATCCGCAATATCGCGATCATTGCCCACGTTGACCATGGCAAGACCACCATGGTTGACCAGCTGCTGCGCCAGTCCGGCACCTTTGCCGACCACGAAAAGGTCGTCGACACCGTGATGGACAACAACGCCATTGAAAAAGAACGTGGCATCACCATCCTGGCCAAGAACTGCGCCGTGAGCTGGAAAGACACGCACATCAACATCGTGGACACCCCTGGCCACGCGGACTTCGGTGGCGAAGTTGAACGTGCTCTCTCGATGGTGGACAGCGTGGTCCTGCTGATCGACGCGCAGGAAGGCCCCATGCCCCAGACGCGTTTCGTGACCAAGAAGGCCCTGGCCCTCGGCCTGCGCCCCATCCTGGTGGTGAACAAGGTTGACAAGCCTGGAGCCAACCCCGACAAGGTCGTCAACGCAGCGTTCGACCTGTTCGACAAGCTCGGCGCTACCGATGAACAACTCGACTTCCCCGTGGTGTACGCCTCGGGCATCAACGGCTGGTCGTCGCTGGAAGAAGGCGCGCCGGGCGAGCAGTGGGGTCCCGACATGTCGGCCCTGTTCGACACCATCCTGAGCCACGTGCCGCCGAACTCCGGTGACCCGGCCGCTCCACTGCAGCTGCAGATCTCGGCGCTGGATTTCTCCAGCTTCGTGGGCCGCATCGGCGTGGGCCGCATCAGCCAGGGCACCATCAAGCCCGGCCAGGACGTGCTGGTCATGGAAGGTCCTGACGGCAAGACCCTCAAGGGCCGGGTCAACCAGGTGCTGACGTTCCAGGGCCTGGACCGCATGCAGACGCCGCTGGCCGGCCCGGGCGACATCGTGTTGATCAACGGCATTGAAGGCATCGGCATCGGTGTGACCGTGACCGACCCAGCCAACCCCGCACCGCTGCCCATGCTCAAGGTGGACGAGCCCACGCTGACCATGAACTTCTGCGTGAACACCTCCCCACTGGCCGGCCGTGAAGGCAAGTTCGTGACCAGCCGCCAGATCTGGGACCGCCTGCAAAAGGAATTGCAGCACAACGTGGCGCTGCGCGTTTCGGAAACCGATGAAGAAGGCATTTTCGAAGTGATGGGTCGCGGTGAACTGCACCTGACCATCCTGCTGGAAAACATGCGCCGTGAAGGCTACGAGCTGGCCGTGTCCAAGCCCCGCGTCGTCTTCAAGACCGTGAATGGCGAGAAGCACGAGCCAATCGAGCTGGTGACGGCTGACATTGAAGAAGCCCACCAGGGCGGCGTGATGCAGGCGCTGGGCGAGCGCAAGGGCGAGCTGGTGAACATGGAGCCGGACGGCCGTGGCCGTGTGCGCCTGGAGTACCGCATTCCTGCGCGTGGCCTGATCGGTTTCACCAACGAGTTTCTGAACCTGACCCGTGGCTCGGGCCTCATCAGCAACATCTTCGACAGCTACGAGCCGCACAAGGGCGACATCGGCGGTCGCAAGAACGGAGTGCTGATTTCCATGGACGACGGTGAAATCTTCACCTATGCCCTGGGCAAGCTGGACGACCGTGGCCGCATGTTCGTGAAGGCCAACGATCCCGTGTACGAAGGCATGATCGTGGGCATCCACAGCCGTGACAACGACCTGATCGTGAACGCCACGCGCACCAAGCAGCTGACCAACTTCCGCGTCAGCGGCAAGGAAGACGCGATCAAGATCACGCCTCCTATTGATGCCACCCTGGAATACGCCGTGGAATTCATCGAAGACGATGAGCTGGTTGAAATCACGCCCAAGTCCATCCGCATCCGCAAGCGGTTCCTGACGGAAAATGAGCGCAAGCGCGCAGGCCGTACCTGATCACTTGCGCATTGCAAAAGGCCACTGACCCCAGTGGCCTTTTTTCCGTCTGACCTGCGACGTCCATGCTGAAACTCACACATTCCCGCGCCGTGCTGCTCATGGTGGCCGTGACCCTGATGTGGTCGATTGCCGGTGTGGTCACGCGCCACCTCGAGCATGCAGCCAGTTTTGAGGTGACCTTCTGGCGCAGCCTCTTCACGTTGCTGGCGCTCCTGGTCATCCTGCCCGTGCTGCAGGGGCGCGCCGTGTTTGCGTCGATGCGCCACGGTGGCCGCGCACTGTGGATCTCGGGCGTGTGCTGGAGCGTGATGTTCACGGCGTTCATGGTCGCGCTGGTGCTCATGCCCGTGGCCAACGTGCTGGTGACGATGGCCGTGGGACCTTTGTTGACGGCACTTTTTGCGCGGGTTTTCATTGGTCACCACATTGCGCCGCGCACCTGGGCGGCCATTGCGATTGCCGGGATGGGCATTGCCTGGATGTATGGGTCCCAGATGGCGGGTCTGCCGCTGGCCGGGACGCTGGTGGCGCTGTGTGTCCCGGTGGCGGCAGCCGTCAACTGGACGGTGGTGCAGCATTCGCAGCGCCACGGTCATGCGGTGGACCTGGTGCCTGCCGTGCTGGTGGGGGCGGTGATCTCGGTGGTGGCCACACTACCGCTGGCGTTGCCGTTCCACGCGTCAGGCCATGACCTGGCCTTGCTGGCCCTGCTGGGCGTGTTGCAATTGGCCATCCCCTGCGTGCTGGCCGTGCGCTGCGGGCGCGTGCTCAAAGCGCCCGAAATGGCGTTGCTGGGGCTGCTGGAGGTAATTTTTGGCATCCTGCTGGCCTGGCTGGGCGCTGGTGAACGGCCTGACTCGGCGGTGCTGACCGGCGGCGCGCTGGTCATTGGTGCGCTGGTTTTCAATGAACTTTTGGGTTGGAAGGAACAACGATGACGGAGACGGTTGTGTCGGAAGTGTTGAGTGAAGTGCGGGGCCAGGTCGGTTTCATCACGCTGAACCGCCCGCGTGCGCTCAACGCGCTTTCGCTGGGCATGGTGCGCGAGTTGATGGGTACGCTGCTGGCGTGGCAGCACGACGAGAAGGTGCTGGCCGTGGCCATCCGCGGCAGCAACAAGGAAGGCCCGTTTGGCGCCTTCTGCGCGGGCGGGGACATCCGTTTTTTGCACCAGGCAGGCAGCCAGGGCAATCCGCAGCTTGAAGACTTTTTCACCGAGGAATACGCGCTCAACCACCTCATTCACAACTACGGCAAGCCCTACATCGCCTTCATGGACGGCATCGTCATGGGCGGCGGCATGGGCATCAGCCAGGGCGCAGCCCTGCGCGTGGTGACAGAGCGTACGAAGATGGCCATGCCCGAAACAGCCATCGGCCTGTTCCCGGACGTGGGCGGTGGCTACTTTCTCAGCCGCTGTCCAGGCCGTACCGGCGAGTGGCTGGCCTTGACGGGCGACACCATCGGCGCGGGAGATGCGATTGCCGTGGGCCTGGCCGATGGCTGCCTGCCATCGGACCAGCAGGCGCCTCTGTGGGAAGCGCTGGGCACGCAGCAGTTTGTCAGCGGCGCCGCCGTAAAAGAATATGTTGCTATCAAAATGATAGCTAAAGAGGCAAATGCCACTAGCACTATGGCCGAAATTGACCAATATTTCGCCTTGCCGACCGTGGGCGAGATCGTCCAGGCCCTTGAAAGCGCTTCGTCTGACTGGGCGCGCACCACAGCTGCCACGCTGCGCAAGCGCTCCCCGCTGATGCTGCATGTGGTGCTGGAGCAGATTCGCCGTGCCCGCGCGATGGGCCTGGCCGACGATCTGCGCATGGAGCGCGACATGGTGCGCCACTGCTTTTACCTCCGCGCGGGGCAGAGCGAGACGGTGGAAGGCATCCGCGCCCTGGCTGTAGACAAGGACCACGCTCCGAAGTGGAACCCGGCCCGCATTGAAGACGTGACGCCCGACATGGTGGCGCCTTTCTTTGCCAGCCCCTGGCCGGTACACGCGCACCCGCTGGTTTCCCTGGCCTGATCGCTACACACGCCGCGCCGTCCGCCGATGGTGGGTAGCGAGGGCGCTGCGGCTGTGAGCTGAGGCACAGGGCAAGGCCCTCAGTGCCATCTGGCGGGCAGGCCTGCCAGCGGTACCTTGCTCAGCGGTTGCGGCTCTTCATGGCGCGCTCGACCTCGCGCTTGCCTTCGCGGTCCTTGATGGTGTCGCGCTTGTCGTGTTCGGCCTTGCCCTTGGCCAGGGCGATCTCGCACTTCACGAAACCGTTCTTCCAGTGCAGGTTGAGCGGCACCAGCGTGTAGCCCTTTTGTTCGACCTTGCCGATCAGCCGCTTGATATCGTCCTTTTTGAGCAGCAGCTTTTTGGTGCGCGCTGCCTCGGGGCTGACGTGGGTGGACGCCGTCTTGAGTGCGTTGATCTGGCAGCCCAGCAGATACAGCTCGCCCTCGCGAATCAGCACATAGCCGTCGGTCAGCTGCACCTTGCCTTCGCGCAGGGCCTTGACTTCCCAGCCGTGCAGCACCATGCCCGCCTCGTGGCGTTCCTCGAAGAAGTAGTTGTAGGCCGCCTTCTTGTTATCAGCGATGCGGGCGGTAGGGTCAGGTTTTTTGGCCATGGGTTTGAGCGTGTCTCGCACTTTGCGTGCCGCGAAATTCCGGTTGTCTGCCTGACCGCAGGACGCAGGCGCATCAGCGAGTAGAACACTTCGGTCGGCTAATCGGTCGGTCAGGCGGCAGGGTGGTATGCGCTGGAGTGGTTCGGGTCGGGCCACAGGAGCCCAGCCATCGGGATCAGGGTCGGGGTCGGGTCGCTTCACGGCCTGGTCCCGCAGGGCTTTCCGGTCAGATCGTATCTTGCGGATGCCAGCGCCCTGATCCATGAAGGCCTCGCGTCCCCATCCAAGATAGGGCCCGCGCCGCAAGATAAAAGGCCCTCCCTACAATGGACGCCATCTCGCAAGCTGGCGATTCTAATTTCTCCGGCCCTCGCGCCCGCCCATGGCGGTGCAGCCGCTGGCCCTGTCTGCATGAAAACCGTCCACAAGTCCGTCCTGATCTGGTACAGCCCCCAAGAAATGTTTGCCCTGGTCACCGGGGTGGAGCACTACCCGCAGTTTCTGCCCTGGTGCGATCACTCGGCCGTGCTCGAAACCGTGCCAGATGGCATGACCGCCGAGGTGGGCATTGCCTTCAGCGGCATCCGCCAGACCTTTGTCACACGCAACACGCATGAAGAAGGACGGCGCGTGCAGATGCACCTCATCAAGGGCCCGTTCTCACGGCTCGATGGCGACTGGCACTTTCACCCGGTGGGGGACGGGACTCAGCGGGCGTGCAAGGTGGAATTGCGCCTGAACTATGGCTTTGACAGCGCCACCTTGGCGGCGCTGGTGGGCCCGGTGTTCGATCGCATCGCCAGCAGCATGGTGGACGCCTTCGTCAAGCGTGCAGAGCAGGTGTATGGCTGACGCGGCAGCCCTTCACGGCATGGAGGTCACCATCGTCGCGTGTGTCGGGCCGCGGGAGACTAGGGAGTGGGTGGTGCGCCTTGCAGCGCCTGCCACGCTGCGCGACGTGTTGTTGGCTTGTGAAGATCCTGCGGTCCAGGCGCTGCTCGGGGACGATGGGGCGCCAGCAGAAAACGGGATCGCCGCAGGCATCTGGGGCCGCAGCGCCGGGCTGGATGCTCCGGTGGCTCATCTCGACCGTGTGGAGGTCTACCGCCCGCTCAAGGTCGACCCCAAGGTCGCCCGCCGCGAGCGCTTTGCACGCCAGGGTGCGCGGACCACCGGCCTGTTTGCGCGCCAGCGCCCGGGCGGCAAGGCGGGCTACTGAGCGGCGCAGTGCCCGGGGCGTTCACCCCGGCGGCAACAAGGCCGCCGTCTGGGATCAGCGTTTGCAGTCGGTGGCGATGATGCCGTCAATGCGCTTCGTCTCTGCATTGCGCGCGGCTTCGTCCATGAACACGCGCTCGCCCTGGGCATTGGTCTGCGTGATGATGCGACCGCTGTCATAGGTGGCCTTGGCCTGGCGAGCGCGGGTGCAGTTCTCGGCTTGTGCCTTCGCAATTTTTTCCTGCTCGGCCTTCGCCTTGGCAGCCTCGGCAGCTTCAGCCGCTGCTTTCTTTTGCTCCAGTTCCTTGTCCTTGGTGGAGCTCGCAGCCACTTTGGGAGCAGGAGCAGCCGCCGCACCGGCCTGGGGCGCGTCCGCGCCTTCAGCCCCGGCCGCCGGCGCCGGTGCACGTGCGGGACGCTGACCGCCCGGTTGCTTGAGGATGCTCTTTTCAGGGATTTCCTGTGGCGGAGGGCGGTCGCTGAACACCTTGCGGCCATCCTTGTCGATCCATTGCCACTGGGCCGATGCGCCCATGGCCCAGGTGCAGGCCACGGCCAGCAGGAGAAGCTTGTGCATTTTCATGCGGGCAAGTTTAGCGGCGCCACCCGTGGCCCGCCAGTGGCTTGGCTCGCCCTTGCAAAGGGCTGTAGGCGCTGTGGCCGTGCAAAAGGCCGGGCGCACGGGGCGGCGCGCCGCGCCAGTGTGTAAGACAGCGTCGGCTTTGCGCCACAGCTGCACGGGTACAATCCATCTTTTGGAGCTTTCTCATGCGCCTTCTTGGAAAAGCGCTCACCTTCGACGATGTGTTGCTGGTGCCAGCGTACTCCCAGGTCCTGCCCAAGGACACGTCCCTCGCGACGAAACTCTCCCGCAATATCCAGCTGAACCTGCCGCTCGTGTCCGCCGCCATGGACACCGTGACCGAAGCACGCCTGGCCATTGCCATTGCCCAGGAGGGCGGCATCGGTATCGTGCACAAGAACCTCACGGCGCAGGAGCAGGCTGCCCATGTGGCCAAGGTCAAGCGTTACGAGTCGGGCGTGCTGCGCGACCCGGTCGTCATCACCCCTGAGCACACGGTGTTGCAGGTGCTGCAACTGTCCGAACAACTGGGCATTTCGGGCTTCCCCGTTTGCGACGGTGGCAAGGTGGTGGGCATCGTCACCGGCCGCGACCTGCGCTTTGAAACACGCTACGACGTCAAGGTCCATCAGATCATGACGCCGCGCGAAAAGCTCATCACGGTCAATGAAAAAGACGGGACCACGCCGGCTGAGGCCAAGGCGCTGCTCAACAAGCACAAGCTGGAGCGGATCCTGGTCATCAACGACAAGTTCGAGCTCAAGGGCCTGATCACCGTCAAGGACATCACCAAGCAGACCAGCTTCCCCAATGCCGCGCGCGATGCCGCTGGCCGCCTGCGTGTGGGTGCAGCGGTGGGCGTGGGCGAGGGCACCGAAGAGCGCGTTGAAGCGCTGGTGAAGGCCGGCGTGGACGCCATCGTGGTGGACACCGCCCACGGCCATAGCAAGGGCGTGATCGACCGCGTGCGATGGGTCAAGCAGAACTACCCGCAGATCGACGTGATCGGCGGCAACATCGCCACGGGCGCGGCTGCTCTGGCACTGGTCGAGGCCGGTGCGGACGCCGTCAAGGTCGGTATCGGCCCGGGCTCCATCTGCACCACCCGCATCGTGGCCGGCGTGGGTGTGCCCCAGATCATGGCCATCGACAACGTGGCCACGGCGCTCAAGGGCACCGGTGTGCCGCTGATTGCCGACGGTGGCATCCGCTACAGCGGTGACATCGCCAAGGCCCTGGCCGCAGGCGCGGGCACCGTGATGATGGGCGGCATGTTTGCGGGTACCGAAGAGGCGCCCGGCGAAGTCATCCTGTTCCAGGGCCGCAGCTACAAGAGCTATCGCGGCATGGGCTCGATTGGCGCCATGCAGCAGGGCAGTGCCGACCGCTACTTCCAGGAGTCAAGCACCGGCAACCCCAACGCCGATAAGCTCGTGCCCGAGGGCATCGAAGGCCGCGTGCCTTACAAGGGCTCGATGGTGAGCATCGTCTACCAGATGGCCGGTGGCGTACGCGCCTCCATGGGTTACTGCGGCTGCGCCACCATCGAAGAGATGAACAACAAGGCCGAGTTCGTCGAGATCACCACGGCCGGCATCCGCGAGAGCCACGTGCACGACGTGCAGATCACCAAGGAAGCGCCCAACTACCGCGCGGACTGACCTCCCAGCCACCACAGGCCCGAACCCGTTTCCCAGGTGTTCGGGCCTTTGTCGTTTTTCACGCTTCAAGCCACCGCTTTTTTCGTCGTCTGCCATGCAACACCAGAAAATCCTCATCCTCGATTTCGGCTCGCAAGTCACCCAGCTCATCGCCCGCCGTGTGCGCGAGGCCAATGTGTACTGCGAAGTGCACCCGTGCGATGTGACGGACGAGTGGGTGCGCGACTACGCCGCCGACGGCAGCCTGAAGGGCATCATCCTGTCGGGCAGCCATGCCAGCGTGACCGAAGACACCACCGACCGCGCGCCGCAAGCAGTGTTCAGCCTGGGCTTACCCGTCTTGGGCATCTGCTACGGCATGCAGACCATGGCCCAGCAGCTCGGTGGCAAGGTCGAAACGGGCCACAAGCGCGAGTTCGGCTTTGCAGCCGTGCGGGCACGCGGCCACACCGCGTTGCTCAAGGACATCGCTGACTTCACCACCCCCGAAGGTCACGGCATGCTCGACGTCTGGATGAGCCATGGCGACAAGGTCACCGAGCTGCCCCCGGGCTTCAAGCTCATGGCCAGCACCGAGAGCTGCCCCATTGCGGGCATGGCTGACGAAGACCGCCGCTTCTATGCCGTGCAGTTCCACCCCGAAGTCACACACACCGTGCAGGGCAGGGCGCTGCTGGACCGTTTTGTGCTGGGCATCTGCGGCACGAACCCTGATTGGGTGATGCGCGACCATATTGCCGAGGCTGTGGAGCAGATCCGCCAGCAGGTAGGCGATGAGGAAGTGATCCTGGGCCTTTCGGGCGGTGTGGATTCCTCGGTGGCTGCCGCGCTGATCCACCGCGCGATTGGCGACCAGCTCACCTGCGTCTTCGTCGACCACGGCCTGCTGCGCCTGAACGAAGGCGACATGGTCATGGACATGTTCGTCGGCAAGCTGCACGCCAAGGTGATCCGGGTGGATGCGAGCGACCTTTTCCTGGGGAAGCTGGCCGGCGTGAGCGAACCCGAGGCCAAGCGCAAGATCATTGGCGGCCTGTTTGTCGACGTGTTCAAGGCCGAAGCCGCGAAGCTCAAGGCCGGCGACGGCGGCCACAAGGGCGCAACTTTCCTCGCGCAGGGCACCATCTACCCCGATGTGATCGAGAGCGGCGGCGCCAAGAGCAAGAAGGCCGTCACCATCAAGAGCCACCACAACGTGGGTGGGCTGCCCGAGCAGCTGGGCCTGAAACTGCTGGAGCCCCTGCGCGACCTGTTCAAGGACGAAGTGCGCGAACTGGGCGTGGCCCTGGGTCTGCCGCCCGAGATGGTTTACCGCCACCCCTTCCCCGGCCCGGGCCTGGGCGTGCGCATCCTGGGCGAAGTGAAAAAGGAATACGCCGACCTGCTGCGCCGCGCTGATGCGATCTTCATTGAGGAACTTCGCAACTTTGTCGACGAGGCCACTGGCAAGACCTGGTACGACCTCACCAGCCAGGCTTTTACGGTGTTTTTGCCCGTCAAGAGCGTGGGCGTGATGGGCGATGGCCGCACGTATGACTATGTGGTGGCGCTGCGCGCCGTGCAAACCAGCGACTTCATGACCGCTGACTGGGCCGAGCTGCCCTACGCCCTGCTCAAGAAGGTGTCGGGGCGCATCATCAACGAAGTGCGTGGCATCAACCGCGTGACGTACGACGTGTCGAGCAAGCCGCCTGCGACGATCGAGTGGGAATGACGGAAGGTTTTCCAGTGATGTCCGGCCACATCCTGGAACCTTAAGGACGCTCGGGGCGAATCACCGTGCCGTTTGCATCAGTGGTTTTGGGCGTCCTGCCGGGGTCTGAATCATTGCCACAGCGGCGGCGTTGTTGTCTCCTGCAGCACATCCCGATCCACCGTGCACGCGTGTCGCTCCATTCGCGCTGCGGGTGCCAGGGCAAGGCGTCGGTACCACAGCAGGGTGGGCGTCCCACGGGCCTCTCCTGCCTCTCCCGATGGGCGACCACAGGCGGGGCTGGGTCCAGTCCGCGGGGGCGGTGACCAGAAATGGTCCAACTCAGTCCAGGACGATCTTGTTTGCTTTGGCGATGTCGCGATAGAACTGGATGCGTTGCTGGATTTCCCGGCGGTATTCAGCCGGCTTCACGTTTTCGGGGACGATGGCGCCGCGCTTGCGCCATGCCTCCTGCGTTTCCGGGTCTTGCAGCACGGTGCGCATGGCATCGTATAGCTGCGCAATGATCGGCTCGGGTGTTTTTGCGGGTGCAGCAAGACCGGTCCATGACGTGATGTTCAGGTCTGGCAGCTTCAGTTCATCGAATGTCGGCACATCGGGCAACTGTGGCGCGCGAAGCGGCGACGCCACCGCCAGAGCACGCAGCTTTCCATTCTGGATCATGTTGAGGTTGGATGTGAGGTTGTTCCACGTCAGCTGGACCTGGCCTGACATCAGATCATTCAGCGCTGCACCTGCACCACGGTACGGGATGTGCGTGATGAACAAGCCCAGCTTGGCCTTGAGCAACTCCATGCTCAGATGCGCCACGGAGCCATTGCCCGATGATGCGTAGTTGAGCTTGCCCGGGTTGGCCTTGGCGTAGTTCACGAACTCGCCAAAATTTTTGACGGGCAACGACGGGTTGATCAAGACCACATTCGCCAGGCGCTCAATCAGCGTGATCGGCGCGAAGTCATTCAGCGTGTCGTAGGGCAGGTTGGGCGACACGGCAGGGTTGACCACGTGCGTGGTTTGAGACGTCACCACCAGCGTATAGCCATCAGGCGCAGCCCGTGCGACGAACGTGGAGCCAATCGATCCCCCCGCGCCGCCCTTGTTATCAATCACCACCGCTTGCCCCAGCACCTTACCCAGCCGATCGGAAATGGCACGGGCTGCGTTGTCTACAGCGCCACCTGGCGGAAAGGGCACGACGAGCGTAATGGGGCGTGTGGGGTAGCGCGCGGGGGACTGCGCAAGCGATGGCAGTGCGATGGCACCTCCGATGGAGCATGAGGTACGAAGGAAGTGTCGGCGGTGCAGCAAGTTAGTCATGGTGAGTCGATCTCTTGGGGGCCATCAGGCGTGGGAATTCGTGACGCTGTGAATGTGCGCGGCGATGTCCTGCAAGACGTCGGCGATGTCATCGCGCAGGTCCTGCGCACGCGGCAGCAGTTCGCGCGTCTGTTCGTTCAGGTACAGGGCACGGTTCAGCTCGATCTGCAAGCTTTCGTGTCCGCGGGCAGGGTCGCCGAACTCACGCAGCAGATCCTGACCAGCGTACGGATCGTTGATGGCGACGGTATAGCCGCGCGAACGGAAGGCCCTGCCCACCATTTCAGTGAAGGTCGCGCTGCAACTGCTCCCGTTCAGGTCGCCCAGCACCACATCCGCCAGCGGCCCCGGGGCCACACGACCCAGCCGCTCGTACGCATTGCTGGGCATGGAGTGCAGGTTCAGATGCCAGCGCGGCCCGCGCACCGCCGCACCCGCCAGAAGGTGCGCCAGCGCTTGGCGATAAGGGCGCCAATAGCTTTCGATGCGATGCGCCACTTCGCTGGCAGTCAAACGGCGCGCATAGATGGGGGATCTGGCCGTCGTCTGGCTGAAGACCAGGCCGTTCCCCAGCGTCATGCAGCGCTCGGAGGGCGCCACCTCGCAGGGCCAGGCATCGGCGAGCATGGTCAGGTCAATGTCGCGCTCATGCCGGTTCACGTCGATATAGCTGCGCGGGAATGTCGCATGCACCAGCGTGCCTCCGACCGTTGGAACGGCGTTCCAGAGCCATTGCACATGCGTGTCCTCGCTCTTGCGCAGGTCTGCCAGTGGCACGGCATAGCCAAAGTCGGCCGGGTAGTCGGTTCCGCTGTGCGGTGAATCGCACACGAGCGGAATGGCCGTACTGTCGGGCAGCACGATCTGCACCGGCTGGTGAGGTGGCAGGAATGCAGAAGGCAAAGCGGTGTTCCCTGTAGAAGGTCTGGATCCGAGCGTAGCCAGGCCCATCCATTGGGGCAAACGACAAATCGTCCGCATTGATAACCTGCTGTAATTCCCGCATGCGTTTCAAGTCCCCTTCTCTGCCGGAGCTGCATGCGTTCCTGGCGGTGTGCCAGTTGGGCAGCTTTCGCAAGGCGGCAGAAGCGCTGTATGTGACGCAGGCAGGGGTGAGCCGCGCGGTGCTGCGTCTGGAGCAGCACATGGCCTGCACGCTGCTGGACCGATCCGGCCCACGCGTTGTGCCCACAGCGCGCGGGCATGAGTACAGGGCGCTGATAGAAGCGCATGTCACGGGCCTGGAAAACGCCTTTGACAGATTTGGCGGGCGATCCGGCATGCACAAGCTGCGCATCAGCGTGGCGCCCACGCTCGGTACGCGCTGGCTGGTTCCGCGGTTGCCAAAGTTTCGCGCTCTGCACCCCGATCTGGAAATCGAGTTCCGCCAGTTTCACTACGACGAGGACTTCTCGCGCGAAGATGTGGATGTGTGGATCGAGATCAAGCGCCCAACCCGGGCCTGGCCGCGTGGCATCCGCGCGAGGTATCTGCTCGGCCGCGAGATTGTGCCGGCCTGTTCACCTGCACTGGCGGCAGACCTGCGCGAGCCGGGTGACCTGCTGGGCTCAACGTTGCTGCAACATACAAACTACCCGGATAACTGGGCGTTGTGGCTCCAGACAGCGGGTGGTGTTCCTGCCCCGCCGGCTCTCGGCCCGGGCTTTGACCTGGGCAACAACCTGATCGTTGCCGCCTGCGCAGGCATGGGTGTCACCGTCATCCAGCCTGCGCTGATCGAACCTGAACTGGAATCCGGAAAGCTCGTCATCCCTTTCCGGAGGGCCGCGAACACCGAGCGTGGCTACTACTTTTGCAGCCGGGCCGCGATGGCCGGCAACGATGCATCGGACAGGCTGGCGCATTGGCTCATGAGCGAGGCCGAAGCGAGCGCGGCGTCTGTCCGATGGGCTGCGTGACCCTGGGCATCACGCCCGTCCACACCATGCTGGCAGCCAGTACGGGGGCGCGACGGTCGACGAACCCGTCTGGGCCCGTAACCGTTGCTTCCCGTGCCGCGTCATGCCATGTGCGCGGATGGCAGCAGTCCGGACGCTTTCTGGTGTGCCCGGTTGGAAATTCGTGTGATGAAGAATTCGCGGTCTGCCGTCAGTGGCTTTTGTGGCTCGTTGTGTAGCCGTTGATGGGACGCGCGGATGTGGATAGCGACATGCTGCAGTGCGCTCCTTCGCGTCGCTTCACCCTGGCCAAGCATCGCAACCCACAGGACTGCCCGAGGGCGTGCCTGCGCGGGGAGCACTGGGCGGTGACGATGCCCAGGCGTTTCCTGCCCGCAAAGCAGTACACCCGAAAGCCGGCGGTCGTGACTGTAAAGTACGACGCTCGAACTCATTCACGCCACCAAGTCAGCATCGATGCGGGTTCACGGTTTTCGGAAACCATCGAGTGGGATGTCCCCGCACTGACGCCTGCCCCACTTCACCATGAGCAATCCCCACGACTTCTGGCCCGACTGTGGCTTTCACGGCCTGGAGCGCGATCCGCGCGGCTGGCTTGTACCCACAGCTGTGTATGTGCGGTGGCTGCTGGCCCGGCCCGAACTGGCACTGGTGCCCGAATCATGCGCGGCTGAAACCGCACTGCATGAATCGCTGGCTGCCGCGCCGCTGCGCGCTGTTCTTCCTGCGGATCTGGCTGCCATGGAGGATGCCGATGCCCGCGAGAACTACACGGTGTTCCTGCGTTTTCGTGATGCGCTTTGCGCGGCCGGAACACTGGAAGCGTATTACCTGCAAATCATGCGTGGCGGCAGCGTCAATATCCCGGCAGTGTTCATCGACACCATGGTTCAGGCCATGCTGCGCAACCTGCTGCACGATTGCAACGACGCTGTCGAGGCCCGTGCGGCCGAGATGCTGTTCCGCCCGCAGCGCGTGACCCAGCAGGACGGCCGCATGCTGGCTGGCGATCGCGCCACGCTGGACATGTTCAACGAGACGGCAGGCCTGGGCGAGATGGGGCGGCTGCTGCTGGAAAGCGGTGCATTGCAGCCGCGCATCGAACTGCAGGTGCTGGGCGCAGACACTGACGCGCAGTACTGGCAGGACAGCACGCGATACCGGTTCCTGCTGGACCTGACGCACGAGCTGACGCAGGACCTGAGCCACGGCCTCACTTTCAAGATGACCCGTTCACGGTCGGGCCTCAAGGGCCTGTCCCGCGTGCTGGAGCGGTGGGTGGCGCACTTTCTGGGAGTGCAGGTTCACATTGAGCCTGCACACCAGATCACTGACAGCGCCTGGCGCTGGCATGTGGGTCTGGACGTGGAGTCCACCGCCATGCTGAACGACCTGTATGAAGACCGCCCGGTGGACGCTGACCGCATGCAGCGCCTGCTCAGCCTGTTCACGCTGACATTTTCCGACCCGGCGGAGATGCGCGCGGATGTGGCGGGCAAGCCGGTGTACCTGGGCCTGGCCACCACCGCCGATGGCGTGGTGCGCATCAAGCCGCAGAACCTGCTGCTGAACCTTCCGCTGGCCAGTATGGTCTGATTTGCTATAAATAGTATAGCAATGGGGGCAAATGAATCCAGCACTTCCGGCCCATTTGGCTTGAATTCATGCCCACAGGGCCTCAACCGATGGTCATCAGGCTGGCGTTGCCACCCGCGGCCGCCGTATTCACGCTCAGCGCCCGTTCGATGAGCAGCCGCTCCAGCGGAACATCTGTTGCGCCCGGCAACAGGCTGGTCACGTTCACGATGGGTCCGGCACGCCGGGCGAGTGCCTGGCAGACCGTTTGCAGTGACGCCGCGTCGCCATGGTGCAGCACTGCGTCCAGCGCCGCCGAGCCGCTTTCCAGCACGTTGTCCTGCAAGGCCACCTGGGCCTGAACAGCTGCGGGCAGCCGACTGCGCAGCGCTGCACGCTCGCCAGCCCACAGCGCCGTGCCGCCGGTGGCCAGCACTGCCGCGGTCTGCACCAGCAAATCGCGCTCGTCCTGCGCCAGGCACAGCACATGCTGGCGTGGGGCCAGGGTGTACACGTTGCGCTCGCCCGTGGGGCCGGGCAGGGTGCGTGCGGTGCCGCTTTGCGTGTCGGCGCCAAAGCGCTGGCAGGCCGCAGCCAGCGCGGCGTTGCCCTCGTTCTGTGCCCACTCTTGCAGCACGGTCAGTGGCCGCAACAGCCGCTGGCGCTGCGAATCTTCGGGTGGGCTGGCGCGGTCGGCTTCGGCAAAGGTATGCGCCATGGCACCAGCCGGACGCTGCGACAGCAGGCGCAGCAGGTACAGCGGCCCGCCCGCCTTGGGGCCCGTGCCCGAAAGGCCCTCGCCACCAAACGGCTGCACGCCCACCACGGCGCCCACCATGTTGCGGTTCACGTACACGTTGCCGGCGTGGGCACGGTGGACCACCCGGGCAATGGTTTCGTCGATGCGGGTGTGAACGCCCTGGGTCAGTCCGTAGCCGGTGGCGTTGATCTGGTCGAGCAGGCGATCCAGGTCGTTGCGGGCATAGCGCACCAGGTGCAGCACGGGCCCGAAGACTTCGCGCTGCAGCTCGCCGATGTGGTTCAGCTCGATCAGCGTGGGGGGTACAAACGTGCCTTGCGTACCCGCTGCAGTCAAATGGCTGGGGTGCTGGTACACGCGGTGGCCCTTGGCCCGGAAGGCTTCGATGTGCCGCGTGATCCCCAGCTGCGCCTCGGCGTCGATCACCGGGCCCACGTCCACGCGCAGCTCGGCGGGGTTGCCCACGCGCAGCTCGCCCATGGCGCCTTGCAGCATCTCGACGACGCGGTCGGCGGCTTCTTCCTGCACACACAGCACGCGCAGTGCCGAGCAACGCTGGCCGGCACTGTCAAAGGCCGACGACACGGCATCGGCCACCACCTGTTCGACCAGGGCGGAAGAATCCACGATCATGGCGTTCTGCCCTCCGGTTTCCGCAATCAGCGGGATCGGGCGGCCTGCCGCATCGAGCCGGCCGGCCACAGTGCGCTGCAGGATGCGTGCAACTTCGGTCGAGCCGGTGAACATCACCCCCATCACCCGGGCGTCGCCAATCAGGCGGGCACCCACGGTTTCGCCCTGGCCGGGCAACAGCTGCACGGCGGCCCGTGGTACGCCCGCGCGCCACAGCAGGCGCACGGCCTCGGCGGCGATCAGCGGGGTTTGCTCGGCGGGCTTGGCCAGCACGGGGTTGCCTGCGGCCAGCGCTGCAGCGACCTGGCCCATGAAGATGGCCAGCGGGAAGTTCCACGGGCTGATGCAGGCCACCGGGCCCAGGGGGACGTGGGTGGCGTTGTCGAACGTTCCCTGCACCTGCGCGGCGTAGTAGCGCAGGAAGTCCACCGCCTCGCGCACCTCGGCCACGCCGTTGCTGGCGCTCTTGCCGGCTTCGCGCATCAGCAGGCCCAGCAGGGGCTGCATGCGGTCTTCCAGCAGGTCTGCTGCGCGCAACAGGGCCGCAGCGCGGTCGGCGGGTAGGGTGGCAGCCCAGCCACGGGCCGTTGCCTGGGCGCAGGTCAGGGCATGGTCTACGTCGGCCTCTGTCGCTTCGCGGACATGGCCTACAAGATCACGGTGGTCAGCCGGGTTGCGCACAGGCAATGTGGGGCCGACCGGGTGATCGGCGCCGTCTGTACCAAGCAGGGGGCTGGCCATCCATCCGTGGTCTGCCGAGCACTGCAGCGATGCGCCCAGCGCAGTCAGCGTGTTCTCGCTGGAGAGATCCAGCCCGCGCGAATTGGTGCGGTGTGGCCCGTACAGGTTCCGCGGCAACGGAATGCGCGGGTGCGAAAGCCCTGCCGTGTCCTCGGCAGCCGCCTGGGCGTCCACCACCTCCACAGGGCTTCGTACCAGTTCGTCGAGCGCGATGGTGTCGTCCGCGATGCGGTTCACGAACGATGTGTTGGCGCCGTTTTCCAGCAGGCGACGTACCAGGTAGGCCAACAGGGTTTCGTGCGTGCCCACGGGGGCGTAGATGCGGCACGGGCGGCCCAGCTTGCCGGTGGTGACGGCGCCCACCACTTGCTCGTACAGGGGCTCGCCCATGCCGTGCAGGCACTGGAATTCGTACTGGCCGGGGTAGTAGTTGCTGCCCGCCATCTGGTGGATGGTGGCCACCGTCTCGGCGTTGTGGGTGGCGAACTGCGGGTACACGGCCTCGGGCGCGGCCAGCAGCTTTTTTGCGCAGGCGATGTAGGAGATGTCGGTGTGCACCTTGCGGGTGTACACGGGGTAGTCCTCCAGGCCATCGATCTGCGCACGCTTGATTTCGCTGTCCCAGTACGCCCCTTTGACCAGGCGCACCATCAGGCGGCGCTGGGTGCGGCGCGCCAGGTCCACGACATAGTCAATGACGAAGGGGCAGCGCTTTTGATACGCCTGGATGACGAACCCAATGCCGTTCCAGCCCGCCAGCGTGGGCTCGTGGCAAAGGCGCTCCAGCAGGTCCAGCGACAGCTCCAGCCGGTCGGCTTCTTCGGCGTCGATGTTCAGGCCGATGTCGTGCTGCTTGGCCAGGGCCGTGAGGCGCAACACCAGCGGGTACAGCTCGTCCATCACACGGCCAAACTGTGCGCGGCTGTAGCGCGGGTGCAGGGCCGAGAGCTTGATGGAGATGCCCGGGCCTTCGTAGATGCCGCGCCCGGCAGAGGCCTTGCCAATGGCGTGGATGGCTTGTTCGTACGAGGCGTAGTAGCGCTGGGCGTCTTCGCTGGTCAGCGCTGCCTCGCCCAGCATGTCGTACGAATAGCGAAAGCCCTCGGCCTCCATCGTGCGGGCGTTGCGCAGGGCTTCGTCAATCGTTTCGCCGGTCACGAACTGCTCGCCCATCATGCGCATGGCCATGTCCACGCCCTTGCGGATCAGGGGCTCGCCGCCCTTGCCGATCAGGCGACTGAGTGAATTGCCCAGGCTGCCTTCGCTGTGCGTGGCCACCAGCTTGCCGGTGATGAGCAGGCCCCAGGTGGCGGCGTTGACGAACAGCGACGGGCTCTTGCCCAGGTGGGCATCCCACTGGCCGTGGCTGATCTTGTCGCGGATCAGTGCATCGCGCGTGGCCTTGTCGGGGATGCGCAGCAGGGCTTCGGCCAGGCACATCAGCGCCACGCCTTCCTGCGACGACAGCGAAAACTCCTGCAGCAAGCCCTGCACGATGCCCGCACGGCCGGCGCTCGCCTTGCGCTCGCGCAGCGCCCTGGCAATGCGCAGCGCCAGTTGGCCAGCCGCTGCGGCCTGGTCCTGCGGCAGGCGGGCATCGGCCAGCAGGGGCGCCAGTGTCTCGGGCTCGGGGCGGCGGTACGCGGCCGTGATGGCTGCGCGCAAGGGGCTGGCAAGCGGCGTGCGCGGAGCAAACTGCGCGAAGGGGCTTGTTGCGGCGTCGGTGGTTGCGGTCACGGCGGTGGCTGTCGTCATGGCTGTCTTTCGTGGTGTCAGCCACCCGATGCTCGAGGTGGCATGAATGCAATGATGTATGAGCATCCACTGAATAAATGTTCGAAAATAAGAGCCTGAACGGAACAAAAAGCTAGTGATGATCCAAACTGACCCTGATCTGGACCGGATTGACCGCAGGATTCTGTCAATCCTGCAGGAGGATGGGCGCATTGCGAACCTCAAGCTGGCCGAGGCCGTGGCACTGTCGCCCACGGCGGTGCTGGCGCGGGTGCAGCGCCTCACGCGTGACGGTTTCATCCTCGGCTACGAGGCACGGCTGAACCCTTTGAAGCTGGGCGCGGGGATGCTGGTGTTTGTCGAGGTGCTGCTCGACCGCACGACCCCGAATGTGTTCGACCAGTTCAAGGCTGCCGTGCAGGTACACCCCGAGATCATGGAATGCCACATGGTGGCGGGCGGGTTTGACTACCTGCTCAAGACCCGCTCGGCCGACATGAATGCCTACCGCGTGTTTGCCGGCAACGTGCTGTGGCAACTGCCCGGCGTTCGTGAAACGCGTACCTACGCGGTGATGGAAGAGGTCAAGCACACCAACCACCTGCACTTGCGGTAGCGGCGGGATGGAAACAGGGGCGCTTTCGCTCTGCCTTGGGGCCGCAAGCCAATGCCCGCATAATCCGCCGAAACGCACCCCTCCACCCGCAAGGAGAAACCCCATGAAAGCACTGCCCCCCGCCGCCGCCCTGGTTGCAGCCCTGTTCGCCCAGAACGCTGCGGCAGCCTGCTATGTGGTGTACGGCCCCAACCAGGACATCGTCTACCGTGCGGCCGAGCCGCCAGTGGACATGTCTCGCCAGATCCATGAAACCCTGCCATTGGTTGCGCCCGGTGCCACCATGGTGTTTTCTTCCGACACCACCGGATGCGAGATCACGATCAACAAGCTGCCGCTGATGGCATCGCAAAGTGCCCCCACGGCAGTCCCGATGCCCCGCGCCGCCCGGGCCGACCGCAGTTGAGCAGGCCTGCGAAGGCGCTTGGCGCGGATGCCGTCTGCCATCCTGCCGTTGCCGGGTGTGCCCTGCAGCCTGAGACAATCGGGGGATGAGCGAACCGAAAGAACTATCCCCCTCGTTTGAACCCGCCGTCCAGGGCGCGGACGACCTTCCCCCGGGCTGGCTGCAGGTGCAGTCGATGGACCTGGAGGCGCAGGGCGTGGCCCGCCGGCCTGATGGCAAGGTCGTTTTCATCGATGGTGCCCTGCCGTTTGAGCAGGTCACTGCCAACACCCACCGCAAGAAAAACAACTGGGAACAGGCCAGCCTCACGGCCATCCACCGCGAATCCTCGCAGCGAGTGCGCCCCGGGTGCCCCCATTTCGGCCTGCACGCCGGTGCCTGCGGCGGCTGCAAGATGCAGCATCTGCACGTGGGCGGGCAGGTGGCCGTCAAGCAGCGGGTGCTGGAAGACAACCTCTGGCACCTGGGCAAGGTGCGCCCCCAGATGGTGCTGCGGCCCATTGAGGGCCCTGCCTGGGGCTACCGCTACCGCGCCCGGCTGGCCGTGCGCCACGTGATCAAGAAGGGTCAGGTGCTGGTGGGTTTTCACGAGCGCAAGAGCCGCTACATCGCAGACATGCAGACCTGCAAGATCCTGCCCCCGCACGTCGATGCCATGCTGATGCCGCTGCGTGGCCTGATCGCCAACATGGATGCACGCGATACCTGCCCGCAGATCGAACTGGCCTGCGGCGACAGCGTGACGGCCATGGTGCTGCGCCATCTGGAACCCCTGAGCGCTGGCGACCTGGCCCGGCTGCGCGCGTTTGCGGCCGAGCACCGCGTGCAGTGGTGGCTGCAGCCCAAGGGCCCCGAGACGGTACACCTGCTGGACGAAGGCGGCGAGCAGCTTTCGTACGGATTGCCCGACTTCGGCATCACCATGCCGTTCAAGCCCACCGATTTCACCCAGGTCAACCCGCACATCAACCGCGTGCTGGTGTCGCGCGCGCTGCGCCTGCTGGATGTGCAGCCGCACGAACGCGTGATCGACTGGTTCTGCGGCTTGGGCAACTTCACCTTGCCGCTGGCCACGCAGGCGCGTGAAGTGCTGGGCATCGAGGGCAGCGAGGCGCTGGTGGCCCGCTCGCGTGAAAACTATGAACTGAACAGGGCGGTAGCGCCCGATCACAAAGCCCTGGCAGCTACGGAATTTGTAGCGCGCAACCTGTTCGAGATGACGCCCGCGATGCTGGTGGCGGATGGGTCTGCCGACAAGTGGCTGGTAGACCCGCCACGCGAGGGCGCCTTTGCCCTGGCCAAGGCACTGGCCGACCTGGAGCAATCCCGCATTGGTGCCGAGGGCGCCGAGCCATTGCCTGCAGGCGCCGAGGGCTGGTCGCCGCCCAAACGGATCGTCTACGTCAGCTGCAACCCCGCCACGCTGGCGCGCGATGCAGGCTTGCTGGTGCATCTGGGTGGCTACCAGTGCACGGCGGCAGGCATGGTGAACATGTTCCCGCACACGGCGCATGTGGAGAGCATGGCGGTGTTTGACCGCGTTGAGCCGGCATGAACGCAGCGCCCATACAGGAATGGGCGGCACGCGCACCGGCCGGGCCCGCAGTGCAGACGGGGCTGGGTGGCTCCTAGCTGCGGCTGCGGCCTGAGTCAGAGTCTCGGGGTTCGGTTTCGATGTCTTCAGTGCGCGGCGGTTTTTCGCGGGCCGGCTTCTCGGCTTTGCCCAGCACTGAAGGGGTGCCTTCGAGCTTGTTCTCGCGCATGTAGGAGTCCATCTCTTTCCAGCCGGCAAAGATGGCAGCCTTGCCCGACTTCGGGTTCAGCGTGTAGCAATCTTCCAGCCCGCGCAGTGCGTGCCGGCAGGCGCCGCCAATGGCTTTGGCCTCTTCTTCGCGCTGGGCGATCCGCGGGTCGGGCCCCAGGCCCGGGATCTTGTCGCAGCCAGACAGCAGCAGCACGGCTGCTGCAGCTGCCAGCAGGCGGACCACGGGGAGGGCAGGTTTGCGATACATGTGCTTTCATTATCGGCAGGTCGGCCGCGGTATTGAGTGTTGACCTTTCGCCAGGCAAGAAAAAAGGCTCCCGGGGGAGCCTTTTTTGCAGGGGGAGGGCATCACACCGATGCCCGCGCGTCACTCGCGTTCGCCGCCCATGATGCCCAGCAGGGCCAGCAGGCTCTGGAAGACATTGAAAACGCTCAGATACAGAGCCAGTGTGGCGCTGATGTAGTTCGTTTCGCCGCCGTCCAGGATGCGCTTGAGGTCATACAGCATGAAGGCGCTGAAGATGCCGATCGCAGCCACCGAGATGGCCATCATGCCCGCGGTGGAACCCACAAACACGTTGACCACTGCGCCCACCATCAGCACCAGCGCGCCCACGGTCAGCCACTTGCCCATGCCCGACAGGTCACGCTTGATCACGCTGGCGAGGCTCGCCATCACGAAAAACACGCCCGCGGTGCCTGCAAAGGCTGTCATGATCAGCTCGGAACCATTCTTGAAGCCCAGCACCATGGCGATCATGCGCGAGAGCATCAACCCCATGAAGAAGGTGAATGCCAGCAGCACGGGTACGCCGGCTGCCGAGTGCTTGGTCTTTTCGATGGCGTACATGAAGGCAAATGCGCCGCCCAGGAACACGATCAGCCCCAGGCCGCCGCTCAGCGAGCGCGTGATGCCGGTGGCTACGCCGAGCCAGGCGCCCAGTACGGTGGGAAGCATGCTCAGGGCGAGCAGCCAGTAAGTATTGCGAAGCACCTTGTGGCGCTCTTCCTGCGAGATGCCATAACCCGCAGAGTGGCCCAGGGTGGTGACTTGTTCGTTCATCATCTTGCGTCTCTCCTAGTTGGCCTGCACGTCGCAGACAGCATCAATTTTACGGCGCGCGGCATTTTGACACCCCTAAATCCACGCCCGGTTACCTACTTTTGGTAAGGGTTCTTTCACCCTGGGTGAGGGTGAGGAGTCCGTGACTTCCCGATATGCTCGGGCTTCCTCGTTGCCGCCCTGTGCAGGCGGGGGCGCCCCTTTACCCAGCACATATTGCTCCATGAAAACCAAACCCGAACTCGAACTCGCCGACGTCAAGGCCATCGCTGCTGCTGCCGAAGCCGAAGCCCTGAAGCACCAGTGGGCCGTGACCATCGCCATCGTGGACGATGGCGGCCATCTGCTGTGGCTGCAGCGGCTGGATGGCGCCGCTGCCGTGTCGGCCCACATTGCCCCGTCGAAGGCGCGTACCGCTGCGCTGGGTCGCCGCGAGAGCAAGGTGTATGAAGACGTGATCAACGGCGGCCGTACCTCGTTCCTGAGCGCGCCTGCCATCGACGGCCTGCTCGAAGGCGGCGTACCGATCATGAAGGATGGCCAGTGCCTGGGTGCCGTCGGAGTCAGCGGTGTGAAGTCCACTGAGGACGCACAGGTTGCCCGCGCGGGCATCGCCGCCATCGGCCTGTAAGCGGCGTGCTGTGGCAGTCTGTGGCCTTCAGGGCTGTAATGCTGTCCCGTGTATTGCCCAATTGCTATCAAATAAATAGCATTAGGGCATGTAAATGAAAGGGCTTGAGGCCAGTTTGGCTTCAAACCGTATGAAAAAACCGGCCCAGTGCCGGTTTTTTACGTTCTGCGCGCGGTGGCATCGCGGGGGAGTCTGAAAAAAAGCCTGGCTACGCGGGTTGCCCCGTTGGCTGGCAAAAACGACCCTTGGGGACTGGGATCAGCCCCGGAGTCGCCCCACGATGAAACCTGGTGCAGATGAGGAGTGAGCCGGTGTGTGCGAGAGGCCGGTGGCCGGGCCCGCACCATCCGTCACTTGGTCAGGATGAGTTTTCCGAGCTTGGTGGCCTGCAGACGGTATACCGAACCGTTGTGGCTGATCGACACGGCCTTCTGGCCTTGCAGCAGGGCACTACTGTCCACGGCGGCCGCGGGTTCGCCGGGATTGAGCGCATGGGTGCGGGCGGCTGCATGCCGGTCATCGGCAGGTGTGCGGAGCATGATCGAGGCGGCGGTCAAGGTGGCTTGCATGAAGTCTTCCTGTGGCGGGTGGTTTGTTTCTGCAATATCGCTAATGATAACTATTCGCAATTACAAGTCAACCGGGATTTGCGTTTCAGTCGGTGAATCGGGAAGGGCGGGGTGTCTCAACGCCCCGGCAGCCGGGGGGGGGCCCGCTGCTCTCAGTGCATCGGCGCGGTGGAGCGGGGCGGAACGGGCCGCCGGGTGGACGAATCGTTGCGCGAAAAGCCTGCCTCGCTTGCGTCCCGCATGCCATAGGAGCCTGTCGGACTTGGAAATCGTCGGCTGCAAATCGACCGCAGCGGTCCATTTTTAACCGCCTTTTTGCCCCATAGCTCGGCTATGGGGCGCTTTCGACGCTCCAAGTCCGACAGGCTCCTAGAAGTTCAGCGCTGCGGCTCAGTCACGAATCCGATCTTGCGCACACCTGCGCGTTGCGCCGCTGCCATGGCCTGGGCCACGCGCTCGTACCGCACGTCCTTGTCGCCGCGAATGTGCAGGTCGGGCTGGGGCTGCCTGGCGGCTTCGGCCTGCAGGCGAGACAGCAGTTCCTCATCGCTGACCTGCGATTCGTTCCAGAAATACTTGCCGTCGGCTGCCACGGACAGCCGCACCGTTTCGGGTTTGATGTCCTCGGGCTGGTTGGTGGCGCGCGGGAGGTCCACGTTGACCGAGTGCTTCATCACCGGCACCGTGATGATGAAGATGATGAGCAGCACCAGCATGACGTCCACCAGCGGCGTCATGTTGATCTCGTTCATCACCTCGTCTGCATCGTCCTGGGTTCCGAAAGCCATGGCTCAGCTGCCTTTCTTGAGGGGCAGCACCTTGCTGGCCTGCTCGCCGCCTGCGTTGACCCGGGCGCCGGTCACAAAGTAGGCGTGCAGGTCGTGGGCAAAGCTGTTGAGCCCGCCCAGGATGGACTTGTTGCCGCGCACCAGCGCGTTGTAGCCCAGCACGGCCGGGATGGCCACCGCCAGGCCCAGCGCCGTCATGATCAGCGCCTCGCCAATGGGGCCGGCCACCTTGTCAATGGTGGACTGGCCGGATGTGCCAATGGCCAGCAGTGCATGGTAGATGCCCCACACCGTGCCAAAGAGCCCGATGAACGGCGCGGTTGACCCCACCGATGCCAGGATGGCGAGGCCCGACTGCAGGCGGGCGGTGAACTCGTCGATGCAGTTGCGCAGGCAGCGCGTGACCCAGTCGCTCACGTCCAGCGCGTCGTGCAGGTGCGCCTTGGTGTTGCGGTGATGGGCTGTGGCCTCGCGGCCTTCCAATGCCAGGTGGCGAAAGGGGTTGGACGGGTCGTTGCCGAGCTTGGACAGGCCGGCGGCAAAATCTTCGCTGTGCCAGAAATCCTGGGCGCTGCGCGTGTGCTTCTTGAACTTGATGATGTCCAGCGCCTTGATGATGATGACGATCCACGATGCCAGCGACATGGCCAGCAGGATGACGGCGACGGCGCGTGTGACAAAGTCGCCCTGTATCCAGACGTTGGCGATGCCGAATTGCGATTCCATGAGAGAGCTCCCTGTGCGGTGATGGGGTTTATTCGAGGACGAAGTTGACGGGAACCAGGTTCCACATCGCTTCGGGGATGCCGTTGCGCTTGCCCGGCACAAAACGCCAGCGCATCACGGCCTCCTGCGCCTGGCGGTCCAGGCGGTCGAAGCCGCTCGACTGGCTGATTTCGACCTTTTGCGGCAGGCCGTCGGCGCCGATGAGAACCCGCAGCACCACCTTGCCCTGCTCGCCCATGCGTTTGCTGATGGCGGGGTAAGGCGGCTTGGGGTTGTTCAGGTAGGCAGCGTCGCTGGACGGCATCTCGATGCGCGGCGGCGCTGGAGGGGCTGGCGGCGCCGGGGGCGCTGCGGGAGCAGGCGGTGCCGCAGCGACGGGGGCCTCTGCCTGGGGCGCAGTTGGCTGCGGGCGCGTGACGCCCGCAGGGGCATTGGGCGCTGGCGTGGGGTCGGAAATGGCCAGCGGTGCCAGGGGCGGCGGCGGCGCTGCCTTGGGCCGCGGGGCCGGAGGGGGAGGGACAGGCGGCGCTGGCGGTGCAGGGGGCGCCACCTTGGGGGCTGGCGGGGCGATGAATTCGCTGATCAGTTCAGCAGGCACCACCACTTCGACCGCGCGCCGCAACAGCCCCGACTGCAGCGCCCACAGGGCAGCCACATGCAGCGCTACCACCGAGCCGATGATGACGGCATTGCGGTTGACGCCACCGGGCGTGGCAAAACGATCTGGGTTCGACATAAAAAAGATAGCACTGCGCGCTGATGGAAAAAGCGCTAGCGGCCAATAGGACCTCAAATGGGGAGTCAGTTGCGAAAAATCCACCAGGCGGATACGGCGACCATGACCAGACTGCCAGCCAGTGTCCAAACCAGATCCGAGCCTGGCATTACACAGCGGAGCAGGGGCCCGCGATGGCCTGTGCCGCTGTTTCGTTGTGCAAGGCAGCCACGGGGCGCAAGGGATGGCACTGTGCCACGACGTCCCGCGCGCAGCTTTCGCAGCACCCGCACTGGGTGGCGACGCCCAGCTCAAACTGGATCTCGTCAAAGCTCATGCCAGCTCGCGCATGGCGGGCGATTTCACGGTCGGATATCCGGCGGCAGACACAGACGATCATTTTGATGGGGCAGCAGGGCTGGCAATGCGGTAGGTCGATGGGTGAAAGTATAAATGCGAATTGGTTGTATTTGCAATTGTGATCATTGACCTGTCCCGTATCAGGGTCAGTTGGCCTGCACAGGCTTGTAAAACTTTGAAACGGAACCGTGAGTCCCGATGGCTGGTACTGGGTCGTACCTAGAATTCGCGGCCTGGTTACCACGCGGTAGAAACAATGAAGAACGACAAACGGGGGGCACTGCTCGCGCTGCTCATGGGGGCAGCTGCGCTGGCAGGTTGCGGGGGAAACCCTGGAGAAAACGGAACGAATCCCGGAGCGACCGGGCTGCCGCCCGCAGTGCCGCCGCTGGCGCCACCGCCAGGGTCAATACCCTCGGCGCCTGCGCCGCTTCCTGGCGGTCTACCCCCGTTGGTGCCTCCGCCCGCTCCTGCACCGGGGCCTGGCCCCGCGCCCGCGCCGTCACCTTCACCAGCCCCCGGTCCGGCTCCGGCCCCTGCGCCCGTGCCGGCTCCGCCACCCGGCCCCAGTGCCTATGCCGAGCCAGTGGGCGCCAAGTACCTGCCCCTCGATGCGCTGGGCTTCTACGACCGCGACAAGGCAGGGCAGGCACGTACGGTACGCAACGACCTGGGCGGTTCATTGCCGGCCATGGTGCAGTTTGCACAGAGCCATACCGTGGACCCCTCGGGCAACGCCACCCGTGAGATGCCCATGCTCACGATGGAGCGCGAGGCGTTGTTGCTGGTCACGCCCGACCCTTCGCTGGGCGAGATCGACAGCCTTCAGGTACGGGTGTCGGTCAACGGCCTGAGCAAGGGCACGCTGCCCATGCGGCATCCCAACGAGATCTACCGGTCGGACTATGCCGCCAGCGATGGCCGGCCCGACTATGTGTACTCGCGCCGGGCCTGGTCGGTGGTACTGCCTTGGGACTGGGTGCAGCCCGGGCTTGAATTGCGCGTGAGCGACAACCGGAGCCGGTCGGGCACACTGGGCGCCGCGGGCATCGAATTCGCATCGGCAGCCGAGCTTGTCGTGCACAGCGTGCGCCTGGGCATGCTCACGGCGCCAGAGCGCAACGATGCCAACCAGTGGTTCCTGAGCCAGCCCGCGTCGGCCGCCACCGACTACTTCCAGACCATTCCGGCCGCGCGCCTCACGGCCGCCTACTACGAAGACGTCACCTTGCCCAGGGTCATGGTGGCCTCGGGCGCCATCTATGACAGCGCCAGTGCCACCAGCGGCGATGTCTACAGCGGCGACATGCGCGAGAACACCGCCAAATCGACCTTCAGCGTCGGCATCAATCTGGCGAACTATGGCGTCACCAGCTCGGGCATGCAGTCGCAGCAGCAGCCACAGGTGTTCCAGAGCGTGGTGGTGCACCATGCGCGCGGCCTGTACACCAACGGCGTGGTCACGCACGGGCTGAGCGGTGGCAACAGCATCCTCACGCTCATCAGCAGCCAGGGCAACGAGTTCAGCCACGAAATCGGCCACCACTTCGGCCTGGGTCACTATCCGGGGCAGGCGGGCGACAACTACTTTTGGGCGGCGCACCACCACGACAGCGGATGGGGCTACATGGGGCACCGCAAGCGCGTGCGCGGCAACGTGCTGTGGAACCGCGCCGCCACCGGGGGACTGGGCGGGGTGCCGGTGCTGGACAACACCTACCGCTTTGCGCCAGACGCCATGGCCGGGGGCGACTTCACCAGTGCGCTGTCGCGCTACACGCACTACACCGGCTACAGCACACGTCGGGCGATCCAGCCCAGCCTGGACAAACCGGTGCCCTCGGCCACGTCAGCCACCGGCTACCGCAAGTGGAACCCGGCGACGCGCACCATGGCCGAGTTTGCCCCTCCGGTGCCCAGCCAGAGCGCCGTGTGGTTCAACAGCGCCAACGGCAGGTTTCTGGCGCCCCGTTTGCACGGCGTGCCTGTGGTGACCTTGCTGGGCGGGTACGACCCTGTCACCGGCAAGGCGCTTGTCTATGCACCGCTGCGTTCCAACTGGGGCAATGTGTACGCGCTGCCCGACAAGGCCGTGGACACGACCGAGCCGCGCCAGTGCTGGCTGCGTGTGGACTTTGCGGCCCGGGCTTCGCAGCGCATTGCACTGGCAGGGCGGCGCATGCAGGCCGACCTGGTGAACAAGCTGCACGTGAACCTGGCGCAAAGCGAGCAGCCTACCCGCGCCACGCTGTCCTGCCAGACGCCTGGCTTGGCGGCCGAGGATCTGTACACGGTCGATATTCCCACCAGTCAGCCAGCAATGGATCCACCCGTGGTGGTAGGCAAGGAAGCGGGGTACACGGCGTTGCGGCGCAGCGAGTTGCCGTCGCTGGAGTCGGCGCTGCTGGGCTTGGCCGGTAAAAAAGTGCTGTCCTTGAGTGCGGCCTCCCAGGTGTTGCTCGACAGCCATTCCGAGCATGCCCAGGAGCTGTCGGCGCCTGCCCGCGCGCAACTGCAGCGGTATCTGGAGCAACAGCAGCAGGCCATGCGGCTGAACCGCTGGATGAATGCCTACGGGCCCGCGCTGAAGGCAGGTACCCCCGCCGCGCAGACGGCTTTCCTGGAGTTTCTGGCCACGCTGGGCCTTCAGCAGCAGCCACTCGTGCCTGTCGCACAGCCCATGACCATGCCCAACGGCAACTGCGTGCAGAAGGCCGGCAACGAGGTGCAGGTGGCGGCGAAATCGCTGTGCTCCGGCGGGGCAGGCGAGCAGTGGATTCTGGACGGGCGAGGCAGCATTCGCAGCCGTGCGGACCTGTCGCTGTGCCTGACAGACCAGGGCGGAACCAATGCGGTGCGGCTTACGCCCTGCGATACACGCGCCGACAACCAGGTGTGGGACACCAGTGTGGCCCGGCGCATTGCCAGGGGAGGGCGCTGCCTCGACCTGAGCGGTGGGTCGTTGACGAACAACGTCGGCGTACTGATCACCTACCCCTGCACAGGGGGCTCCAACCAGCAATGGAGCGGGCTGGTGGCCAGCGACAGCCCAGCCCTGACCCTTGCCAGCAGCGCCAACGCGCCACTGCTCGACGGGCTGCCGGCCCAGGCAGTGGCCCGGCAGCGCTGAGCCTGATACAGGCTTGTATGGACCGGCCGAAGCGCCGGGATGGCGGTGAGTCGCCTGGCGGCTGACCATGGATGCGTGCAGGCTGCAGCCATTGGCGAACAGACTGCAGCAGCGCGGGCGGCCTGCCTGGCTGGTAGCGCCGTGGTCAGCGGCTGTCTGCCGCTGTCAGGATGTCCGGCGTGGCATCAGCCAGCGTGGCGCAACCAGTCAGCGCCATGGCCACCTCCAGCTCATCGCGCAGCACCCGGATGACATGCGCCACGCCAGCGGCGCCCGCGTTGGCCAGCCCGTGGACGTAAGGGCGTCCCACCATCACTGCCGTGGCGCCCAGCGCCACGGCCTTGAGCACGTCGGTGCCGCGGCGGATGCCGCCATCCACCAGCAGCGGCATGCCGCCCTGCACCGCTTGTGCGATGCGGGGCAGGGCGGCCGCGGTGGGCGGTGCGGTATCGAGCGTGCGCCCGCCATGGTTGGAGACCACCAGGCCAGCGACGTTGAGTGCTGCCGCCTGGCGCGCGTCGGCGGGATGCAGCACCCCCTTGAGCAGCACCGGCAGCCGGGTGATGGACTGCAGCCATTCCACGTCGGCCCAGGTGGCGGCATGGTGAAGCAGGTCGCCGAACAAGGCGCTCTGGCCGGGCGCAAGCGGGCGTGGTGGCGGCGGCCCGAGCCCGCGCAGGTTCACGGCGTGCACACCTGCGGGCAGCCGGAAGGCGGCGTGCTGCTCGCGGTCACGGATGCCGCTCGTGGGGGCGTCCACCGTGAGCACCAGCGCTTCGTAACCGGCAGCCTCGGCACGCTGGACGAGCGCCTGGGTGAAGCCCCGATCGTGCTGCAGGTAGAGCTGAAACCACAGCGGGCCCCGGCCCGGGTCGGGCAGCATGATCGCGGCAACGTCCTCCAGCGATTCGCTCGCCTGCGTGCTGAGTACCATGCCGGCGCCCAGGGCCGCGGCTGCGTAAGCGGTGGCGCGTTCTCCGTCGGGGTGCGCCATGCGCTGGTACGCCACGGGCGCCAGCATGATGGGGTGCGCCAGTTCATGGCCCAGCAGCTGCACGCGGGTGTGACCGCCTGCCAGGGGCCGCAGTACGCGCGGCCACAGCTCCAGCCTCTCCCAGGCGGTGCGGTTGCTGCGCAGCGTGATCTCGTCTGCGGCACCCCCGCTGAAATAGGCTGCAGCGTTGTCGTCCAGCGCCTGCAGGGCATGCCGCTCGTGGTCGGCCAGCGTGGCGACGCCGGGAGGGACTTTTTGCAGTGCTGGAGTGCTTTTCATGCTGAAAACAGCCCGAGGTGCATGTTTTATATGCACCTGTTGCTATCAAAAAAGTAGTGCGTGGCGATCGCTTGCGGCGCGGCCCTCAGACGTCGGCCCACATGCGAAGGAGGTTGTGATAAGTGCCGGAAAGCGCAATCACCGAGGGGTCGGTTTCGCCAACGCGCTGGCGCAACCGGAGCAACGCGATGTCCATGTCGAACAGCAGTTTGCGTTGCTCGAGCCCGCGCACCATGCTTTCGACCCAGAAGAAGCAGCTGATGCGGTGCCCTCGCGTCACGGGGGTCACCTGGTGCACGGTGCTGCTGGGGTACAGCACCATGTCGCCAGCGGGCAGCTTGATGCGCTTGTCGCCCATGCCCTCGGCGATCAGCAGTTCGCCGCCGTCATAGTCTTCGGGCGGGGTCAGAAAGAGGGTGCACGACAGGTCGCTGCGCACCCAGCAGTTGTCGGCACGCGAGTGCATCACGGCGCTGTCGACATGGTCACCGTAGTGGTTGGCGCCGTCGCCATACTTGTTGAACAGCGGGTTGAAGGTGCGGCGTGGCAGGGCACTTGAAAAGAACAGCGCATTGCGCTGCAGCGCCGCACGCACCAGCGCCTGCAGCCGGGCCGACTGAGCGCTGGCCTGCGACAGCTGCAGGTTGTTCTTGTGGTGCACCGCCTGGCCGCCAGCGCTGCGCGCGCCGTCCACCCACGGAGCGTCCGGCCCCAGCGCCTCGCGAACTTCCGCCACCTCCTGGGGCGTGAGTACGTCGGGTATGTGCAGGAACATTGGCGGGGCTCCGGGTGGTCGGCGTTGCGATCAGTGGACTCGGCAGCGCGCTTGCTCAGAAGCGCGTCTTGAGTGTCATCTGCACCGTGCGTGCCGCGCCAGGGGTGTAGAACCCACGGTACAGCGCGTCGGCATAGACGCGGTCGGTCAGGTTGCTCACGTTGAGCTTGAGCGTGGTCTTGTCGTCAAACGCGTACTCAACCATGGCGTCCACCGTGGCAAAGCCGCTGGCGTAGTACGTGCGCTGGCCTTCGGGGGCCTGCTTGCCGCGGTACGTGAGGCCGGCACCGGCGCGCAGCTTGGACGTGATGGCGTAGGTGCTCCAGATGCTGCCACTGTGCTTGGGCGTAAGGCCCGGGCGGTCGCCCTGCAGCTGTGCGCCGGTGCCCGTGGCGTTGCGCGCCACGTTGCTGCGGTCGATCTTCGCGCTCGGGATCCAGGTATGGTTGAAGAACACTTCCCACTTCGGCATCAGGCGGCCGGCCAGGTTGAACTCCATGCCGGTGGCGTGACGCTTGCCAGACAGCAGCTCCTGCGCGGCGGCAGTGTCGGGGTCGGTGTTGCGCTCGTTGTATTTCTCGCTGTAGAACATGGCGACGCCCAGCAGCGCGCGGCGCTCGAACAGTTCGAACTTGCTGCCAATTTCGATGTTGCGGCTCTTCTCGGGCGGCGTATTGGCTGCGCGGGCGGTCGTTGTTCCCGGGTTCGCAAACTGGTACGTGTCGCCGGACGTGTTGTACGAGGTGCCGTACGACGCGTAGTACGACGAGATGTCGTTCGGTTGCCAGATGACGCCCAGGCGCGGGCTGAAGAGGCTGTCCGAGCGTTCGTTGCTCAGGTTGCCTGCGGCATTGCGGTAGGAGGCCTTGAAGTTGTCATAGCGCAGCCCCGCGACGACCTTGACGGTGTCGGTGACCGATATGGTGTCCTGCAAGTACAGGCCCAGGTTGCGCGACTTGAACGTGTTCCATTGCACCGGTGCCCGTGCGTCCACCACCGATGCTCCGTTGTCCGGCGTGCCCACCGTAGTGGTGGGGCGTGTGGCGGTGTTGGCGTAGTTCTGGTTGCGCTTGGCGTCGTCGTCGTAGTAATCCACACCGCTCAGGATGGCGTGCTTTCGTCCGCCCCAGTGGAAGGTGTTGGAATAGTCGCTTTGCACCTGCAGCACGTCGCTTTCACCAATGCGGCCCTTGGAGCCGCGCGTCAGCACAGTGCTGTCGTTGATCTGGTCGAGCGTGATGGCGCTGTTCTGAAAACCGATGGTGCTGGCCAGCATGTCGCGCTTGTAGGTGCCGTAGCGCAGGCGCGTGGTCAGTTCGCCGCCATCGCCAAAGCGGTGGATGTGCCCGAGCGTCGCGTACTGTGATGAGGTGTTGTTGTAGTCGCTCTCCAGGCCGTAGAAGTTGCGCGCTGGCAGCGGCGTGTTGATCTTGCCGTCGGGCGAGAGACGCCAAGGGTGGTTGTAGATGGGCCGGCCCTTGGCTTCCAGGTAGTACAGCCCGATCGAGAATTCGTCGCGCGTGCCGATGCCCCACGCGTAGGTCGGGGCGATGCCTCGCTTGTCCTGCCTGGCGCCGTGGTTGTCGGCTTCCTGCACCATCGCGTTCAGGCGGAAGGCCTGGTTTTCACCGGTCAGAAAATTGAAGTCACCGGTGGCGCGGTGGTAGTTGCCGGTGCCAAAGGTGTAGCCGGCTTCGTGCTGGTCGATGAGCAGCGGGTACTTGTTGACCTGGTTGACCACGCCGCCGGTCGAGCCCTTGCCAAACAGCATCGATGCCGAGCCCTTGAGGACTTCCACCCGGTCCTGGTTGAAGGTATCGCGCTCGATCAGTGGGGCATCCTTCATGCCGTCGATATAGATGTCTCCGGCCTGGCCCAGCGAGAAGCCGCGCAGGCGCACGTCCTCCTCACCGGTTTCGCCAGCCAGGAAGGTCACGCCAGCGGTCGTGCGGAGCACTTCACGGAAGTCATCCTGGTTGCGGTCGTTCATCAGCTTTTCGGTAAACACGGTCACCGACTGCGGGATGTCCTTGATGTCCTGCTTGCCCTTGCCCACGGTGGTCTTCCTGATGAGCAGGGTGTCCTTGCCCTGCACTTCGGCCGATTCCTTCACGGTCACGGTCGACAGGGTGGCGTCGGGCGTTGTGCCTTGTGCCATGGCACCCACGGATGCTGCGAGCATCAGTGCGCCCAGGGGGAGCAGCGAGAGGTCTGCAGGCGATACGCGTGCCGCGGTGGTGGCTTGCCCGGTGGTAGGTGATGCGTCGGGTCGCGACAGGGAACGGCGGCGCGCAGCGCGTGATTGAGCCAAGATGGCCTCCTTCGGTGGAAATGTGCAAATCGGCGCAGGGCGCGCCGCGAAAGGGCGACTGGCAGTGGCTAGATCAAGTTGGCTGTGCGGGGTCGAGCTCCAGAATGTTACAACGAATGCGGGTCATTCGCATTTGCATTGACGTTATTGCGCCACATTTGCGCACAGTACAGACGAAAAAAAGCCGGCAGTGCCGGCTTTTTTGGGGGGCAGCGGGATTACTTGACGTGCTTGCCAATCAGGCCAGCCAGCTCAAACATCGACACCTGTGGCTTGCCGAACAGTTCCTTGAGCTTGGCGTCGGCATTGATGTTGCGCTTGTTGGCAGCATCCTGCAGATTGTGGGCCTTGATGTACACCCACAGCTTGCTGATGATCTCCGTGCGGGGCAGCGGCTGCGAACCCACCACAGCGGCCAATGCGGGGCTGGGCGTGAGCGCCTTCATGAACGCGGCATTGGGTGTACGCTTTTTGGTGGGGGCGGCGGCGGCCTTGGTGGCGGGCGCCTTCTTGGCTGCCGTTGCTGTTTTTGCCGGAGCCTTTTTTGCAGTTGCCATGTTGGGTTTTCCTTGTTGGAGGTAAGTGTGTCACCAGCGAAAACCGTGCTTTCTTCTGGCATGGCGATGCTACTGGGAAAAAATCGCGTTTCCAAGGGAGAAAATGCTTTTTTGCCTCAATTTGTAGCTGTAGTGCCGCGCCTTCGGCGTGGCACCACAGGGCCACGAATGCAGTGCCTGGCGATCCGAATGCAATGCACTCCCGTGAAGTGCTCTTAGTCATTTCGGAGCGCTGAACCCTCGGTCAGCGTCCACGCGACTGGTTTCGGCGTCGCGCAGGCCTTGCCGTGGTGCCACCCTTTGCGGCAGTGTCAATCCTTGTTCGTTGTGATTTCAGAAAGGTCTTTCCGCCATGTCGGTTTCTGCTTCCCACGCTTTCAGCACCTGCGATTTCTGTGATGTCCACAAAGGGGACACGTCCGGTTCGTTCCACGTCTTGCCCCCTGTTTTCAAGCACTATGGCGGTCGGGCTGCATTTGCGGGCCCGGTGAGCACGGTCAAGTGCCATGAGGACAACACGCAGGTCAAGGCGGCGGTGGAATCGCCCGGAGAGGGCAGGGTGCTGGTGGTGGACGGTGGCGGTTCGCTGCGGCGGGCGCTGGTGGGTGGCAACCTGGCCGCGGCCGCTGCGCGCAACGGCTGGGCCGGAATCGTGGTGGATGGCTGCGTGCGCGATGTTGCCGAACTCAATGCGGCCCAGGTGGGCATTGCCGCCCTGGCACTGATGCCGCTCCCTACCGAGCGCCGCAACGAGGGTCAGCGCGACGTGGCAGTCCAGATCCAGGGGGTTCGCATTCAGCCGGGCGATTGGCTGTACGCCGATGCTGACGGCATTGTCGTGAGCGAGGGGCCGCTGTCCGCCTGATGCAGCGTGGCCCTACGGCTTGCGCCCGGCGCGCCATGCCGCGCGCGACGGAAGCGTTGCCAGCAGCACGCTGGCCAGCGCGATCGCAAACGCGAGCACCTGCAAGCCTGTCAGCGTCTCGCCCAGTGCCACCACGCCCACGGTGGCGGCGCTCACGGGCAGCATCACCGTGAACACCCCGCCCTGGGCGGCGGGTACCACCTTCAGGCCTGTCATCCAGAGCCACACCGTCCACATGCAGGCCGCCAGGGCATAAAAAACGAGCAGCAGCCATGTGCCTGTGCCCACGGCCGCAAAGTTGAAGTCCAGCGCCAGGTACAGGCCGAACGGGGTCGTCAGTGCAAAGCCCCAGACGTTGATGAGCGACGTGATGCGCTTGGGCCCCATGGCTCCGGTCAGCTTCTTGCCGATGACCGTATACGCGGCTTCGCACAGCACGGCGCCTATCAGTAGCAGTTGCCCGATCCATGCGCGGTCATCGCCGCCGGGTGGGGCATCACTTGCCGTGCCGTGCGCTGCTGCGTCGGGCTTGGCCAGCGAAAACAGGGCAATGCCCACCACCGCGCACAGGATTGCGCCCCAGGTGCGCGGAGCCACGCGCTCCTTGAGAAAAGCCCAGCCCATCAGCGCCACGGCCGCAGGAATGGCCGCCATGGTGACGCCGGCCGAGACAGCGTCGGTCATGCTGACCCCGTAGATCATGCAGATGGTGAACAGAAAATTGCCGAGGAACGATTCGAGGAAAAGCAGGCGCTTGGTGTGCGGTGTGAGCGGTGGCTCGTCCGCAGGCTTCTTCAGCCAGTGAAGCATGGCCAGGCCACCGATGCCAAAGCGCAGCCATGCGAGCAGGAAGACGGGCAACACGGCGGCCAGCGGTTTGGAAAGCGCCACATAGCTGCCCACGAGCGCCATGCTCAGGGCCAGACAAGCGTAGGCAAGGGGGCGGGAGGGCGTGTTCACTAGACTGCGGTTTCTTCAACATCAAAGGTGGCTGAATCATGCCCGATGGATGCACTGCGTCAGCGGACGCGCGACGCGTTTTTGTCTACGGCACGCTGCGCCGCGGGGGCTCCAACGACATCACGCGGCTCCAGCCTGCGCCGCGTTTCATCGGTGTGTCAAAAGTGCAGGGCACGCTGTATTGCCTCGGTGCCTATCCAGGTCTGAAGCTTGGATCCGGAGGTTGGGTCGTTGGCGAGGTCTACGAGGTGGAGCCCGCGCTTGAAGCCGTGCTCGACATCATCGAGGACCTTGGGCCGCAGCCTAGCGATGAATACGCCAAGCGGAGCGTTCTGGTCGCCGTGGATGGCGTGGATGTCGAGTGCTTCCTGTATGAAATCAATCCTGCCTATGTGATGACGGCCGCAGTGATGGCAGGTGGTGACTGGCTGGCGGAAGTAAGCGACTGATTTTTTGCGATACGGAAAACAGTTTTTGTATTGCGGAATTCTCGCTTGCTGCAATGCGTCAAATTTTCTCGATATGAGAGATTGTTTTTCGTATTGAGAAATCGTGTGTGCAAGCGATTGATTTATAAAAGAATTATTTATCTCTTCTATAAGACATAAGAGCTTGCACAAGTCTTATAGAAGACTTAAAGTAGATCCCAAGGGCAGCAAAGGCAGCCCGCCGTTTTCAACCTACCTTTGGAGTGATCTCATGCCCCAATCCCTGAACGAACAACTCAGCCGCGAACAGCAAATTGCCGCCCTGGAAAAAGACTGGGCCACCAACCCTCGCTGGAAGGGCGTGAAGCGCGGCTACTCCGCAGCCGACGTGGTGCGCCTGCGTGGCTCCCTGCCTATCGAGCACACGCTGGCCAAGCGCGGCGCTGAAAAGCTGTGGGACAAGATCAACGGCGGCGCCAAGAAGGGCTACGTCAACGCCTTCGGCGCCATCTCCGCTGGCCAAGCCATGCAGCAGGCCAAGGCGGGCCTGGAAGCCGTGTACCTGTCGGGCTGGCAAGTCGCAGCGGACGGCAACACGTCGGAAACCATGTACCCCGACCAGTCGCTGTACGCCTACGACTCGGTGCCGACCATGGTCCGCCGCATCAACAACACGTTCAAGCGTGCTGATGAAATCCAGTGGGGCCGCGGCATCAATCCCGGCGACAAGGAATTCATCGACTACTTCCTGCCCATCGTCGCTGACGCAGAAGCCGGTTTCGGCGGCGTGCTGAACGCCTTCGAACTCATGAAGAACATGATCCAGTCGGGCGCGGCAGGCGTTCACTTCGAAGACCAGCTGGCTGCCGTGAAGAAGTGCGGCCACATGGGTGGCAAGGTGCTGGTGCCTACCCAGGAAGCCTGCGAAAAGCTGATCTCGGCCCGCTTTGCAGCCGACGTGATGGGCGTGTCCACCATCGTGCTGGCCCGTACCGATGCAGAAGCCGCCAACCTGATCACGTCCGATCATGACGCCAACGACAAGCCTTTCCTGACCGGCGAGCGCACGCAAGAAGGCTTCTACCGCGTCAAGAACGGCCTGGAGCAAGCCATCAGCCGCGGCGTGGCCTACGCCCCCTACGCCGACCTAGTGTGGTGCGAAACCGGCGTGCCAGACATCGGCTTCGCCCGCGAATTCGCCCAGGCTGTGCACGCTGCATGCCCAGGCAAGCTGCTGTCGTACAACTGCTCGCCATCGTTCAACTGGAAGAAGAACCTCAACGACAGCCAGATCGCTTCGTTCCAGGAAGACCTGTCGGCACTGGGCTACAAGTACCAGTTCATCACGCTGGCCGGCATCCACATCAACTGGTTCAACACCTTCCAGTTCGCTCATGCCTACGCCAACGGCGAAGGCATGAAGCACTACGTGAACATGGTGCAAGAGCCTGAATTCGCAGCGCGCGAAAAGGGCTACACCTTCGTGTCGCACCAGCAGGAAGTGGGCGCAGGCTACTTCGACGACGTGACCACCGTGATCCAGGGCGGTTCGTCCTCCGTGAAGGCCCTGACGGGTTCGACCGAAGAAGAGCAGTTCCACTGATCTGAAGGCTTCTTGTGCAGCCCCGTTGTTGCGCAAAATAGACTTGTCGAAAGCCCGAGGCATCCGTCTCGGGCTTTTTCCTTGGGGCTCGGGGTAAAATGCGCGGAAATTCACTGCACAAGAGCGAGAAAGGCAATCTGGTTATGACACCGCGAACTACAACGGAGATGTTGACCGGCCTTTGAGGCTGGCTGTTCGCGCCTGTACGAGACTGCACACCCTCCAGAAAGCGCGGACCTGTTCCGCGCTTTTTTGTTTCCTGGGCCTGGCGCGTGCCCGCACCCATCGCACTGATTGAAAAGAAAGAGTTCTTCCATGATTCACATCACGCTTCCCGACGGCTCCCGGCGCGAGTTCCCAGGCCCCGTCACGGTGGCCGAAGTGGCAGCTTCCATCGGTTCGGGGCTGGCCAAGGCCGCGTTGGCCGGCAAAATTGGTGACAAGGTGGTGGACACGAGCTACCAGATCACGGCAGACAGCCCGCTGTCCATCATCACGGCGAAGGATGCAGATGGGCTTGAGGTGATTCGTCACTCTACGGCGCACTTGCTGGCCTATGCCGTCAAAGAGCTGTTTCCCGATGCGCAGGTCACCATCGGTCCAGTGATCGAGAACGGCTTTTATTACGACTTTGCCTACAAGCGCCCTTTTACGCCCGAAGACCTTGTCGCCATTGAAAAGCACATGTCCGAACTGGCGGCCAAGGACGAGCCCGTGGTGCGCCGCGTGTTGCCGCGCGATGAAGCGGTGGCGTACTTCAAGGGCCTGGGTGAGCACTACAAGGCCGAGATCATTGCGAGCATCCCCAGCAATGAAGATGTAAGCCTGTACCGCGAAGGCAGTTTTGAAGACCTGTGCCGCGGCCCCCACGTGCCCAGCACCGGCAAGCTCAAGTTCTTCAAGCTCATGAAGGTGGCGGGCGCCTACTGGCGCGGCGACCATCGCAACGAGATGCTGCAGCGTGTATATGGCACTGCCTGGACATCGAAGGAAGAGCTGCAGCAGTACCTCACGATGCTCGAAGAAGCCGAGAAGCGCGACCACCGCAAACTCGGCCGCGAGCTGGATCTGTTCCACATCGACGAGCACTCACCTGGCACGGTGTTCTGGCATCCCAAGGGCTGGACGGTGTGGCAGGAGGTCGAGCAGTACATGCGACGCGTCTACAGCGACAACGGCTACCAGGAGGTCAAGGGGCCGCAGATTCTGGACCAGGGGCTCTGGGAGAAAACCGGCCACTGGGACAAGTACCGCGAGAACATGTTCGTGACCGAATCGGAGAAGCGTGACTACGCGCTCAAGCCGATGAACTGCCCAGGGCACATCATCATCTTCAAGCAGGGTATCAAGAGCTACCGTGATCTGCCCCTGCGCTTTGGAGAGTTTGGGCAGTGCCACCGCAACGAGCCGACTGGTGGCCTGCACGGCATCATGCGCGTGCGTGCTTTCACGCAGGACGACGGCCATATTTTTTGCACCGAAGACCAGATCCAGTCGGAAGTGGTAGCGTTTACCACATTGCTGCAGAAGGTGTATCGCGATTTCGGCTTCAAGGACATCATCTACAAGCTGTCCACCCGGCCTGAAAAGCGCATCGGCAGCGAAGAAAGCTGGGACCGCGCTGAGAACGCGTTGGCAGAAGGCCTGCGTGCGTCGGGTTGCGAGTTCGAGTACCTGCCTGGCGAGGGCGCGTTCTACGGCCCCAAGATCGAATACACGCTCAAGGATGCGCTGGGCCGCCCATGGCAGTGCGGTACGATCCAGGTCGACCCCAACATGCCAGAGCGTCTTGATGCGGAGTTTGTGGGCGAAGACGGTGCCCGCCACCGGCCCATCATGCTGCACCGGGCCATCGTGGGTAGTCTGGAGCGCTTCATCGGGATTTTGATTGAGCAGCATGCAGGCGCGTTGCCTACATGGCTCGCCCCTGTGCAGGTGTCGGTGCTCAACATTACGGACGCGCAGTCCGATTACTGTCGCGAAATCGCTGCAAAGCTGGAAAAAGCGCTGCCCAATCAACGCCTTAGGGTGGCCCTGGACCTGCGTAACGAGAAGATTACGTATAAAATACGGGAGCATTCGTTGCAAAAGGTGCCCTACATCCTCGTCGCAGGCGACAAGGAGAAGGCCGCTGGAGCCGTAGCGGTGCGCGCCCGGGGTAATCGAGACCTCGGAGTGATGTCGGTAGAGGCCTTCGCAGAGTTGATAGCCCAAGACATCGCCAACAAAGCCTGATTTTTTATTGAAACCTGCTTTGACGCGCGTCCAATGTGCGGTTGTTGCTACAAGATTTGTAGTGTTTTGATTGAAGGAAGATAGCCATCGCTACTGAATTTCGTGATCGTCGCCACCGTGAAGAGCGCAAGCACCGCCTGAACCGTGAAATCATGGCCCCTGAAGTTCGGCTTTCCGGGCCGGAGAACGAGCCTCTTGGCGTCGTGAGTCTGATGGAAGCCTTGCGCATGGCTGGCGAACTGGACGTGGATCTGGTTGAAATCGCTGCCACGGCAAACCCCCCGGTGTGCCGCCTGATGGACTATGGCAAGTTCAAGTACCAGGAGCAAAAGCGTGCGGCCGAAGCCAAGGCCAAGCAAACGGTCATCGAGATCAAAGAAGTCAAGTTCCGCCCGGGCACGGACGATGGCGACTACAACATCAAGATGCGCAACATCCGTCGCTTTCTGGCGGATGGAGACAAGTGCAAGATCACGCTGCGGTTCCGTGGCCGTGAAATCACGCACCAGGAACTGGGGCTGGCACTTCTCAACCGCATCCGTGACGAACTGGCCGACACCATCATCATCGAGCAGTTTCCCAAGCTGGAAGGTCGCCAGATGATCATGATGATTGCGCCAGGCAAGAAGAAGCCGGCAGCCGCCAAGCCTGCTGCTGAAGGCTCTGCCGCCTGACGCTCGCTGCAGCGGGCGAGGCGGTTGATCTGTAAAAGATTTGCGCGTTGTCTCTCTTTTGGGGGGCGGCGCCAAAGGTAGTGCGAAAGCGCTGCCACACCGAAAGGCGAAAGCCTTTCGTAAAAGTGGCTCGGGGCCAACAAGTTTGCAGATCGGTTTGCAAACGCCTCACGAGCACAATGAAAAAGGAGCATTCACATGCCCAAAATGAAGACCAAGAGCAGCGCGAAAAAACGTTTCCGCGTTCGTCCCGGTGGCACCGTCAAGCGCGGTCAAGCCTTCAAGCGTCACATCTTGACCAAGAAGACCACCAAGAACAAGCGCCACCTGCGTGGTGCAGTCGCTGTGCACGAGACCAATATGGGCTCGATTTCACAGATGCTGCCCGGCATGGGCGTTTAATTTACTGACGAACAAGGAGTACATACATGCCTCGCGTCAAACGTGGTGTAACGGCCCGTGCCCGTCACAAGAAAGTTCTCGCCCTCGCTAAGGGTTTCCGTGGTCGCCGCGGTAACGTCTACCGTATCGCCAAACAGGCGGTAATGAAGGCTGGGCAATATGCCTACCGTGACCGCCGCACCAAGAAGCGCGTGTTCCGCCAGTTGTGGATCGCCCGTATCAACGCCGCTGCCCGTGAACTGGGCCTGACCTACAGCCAGTTCGCCAACGGCCTGAAGAAGGCATCCATCGAGATCGACCGCAAGATGCTGGCCGATCTCGCCGTGCACGACAAGGCTGCCTTCGGCAGCATCGTGAACCAAGTCAAGGCCAAGCTGGCTGCTTGAGATCACGATAAGGGGCTATCTTTTTGATAGCTTCTTGCGCAATAACAGCAAGGGCTAGAGCTTGAAAAGGCACTAGCCCTTGTTTATTTTCAAGAGTCGATATGAACGAGTTGGATTCCCTGGTTGAAAGCGCTGCGCAACTGTTTGCCCAAGCGAACACTCCTGCTGAGCTCGAAAACGCCAAAGCCCAGTTTCTGGGTAAAGCAGGCCGCGTGACCGAGCTCATGAAGGGTATGGCGCAGCTTTCCGTCGAGGAAAAGAAATCGCGCGGGGCAGCCATCAACGTCGCCAAGCAGGCGATCGAAGCTGAATTGACCGCCCGTCGCCAGGCGCTCGCCGACGCGGAGTTGCAGGCCCAGCTGAAAGCTGAGGCGCTGGACGTGAGCCTGCCGGGCCGTCAGCGTGGTCAGGGCGGTCTGCACCCTGTGTCGCTTACCCTTGAGCGGATTGAGCGTATCTTCGGCTCGATGGGTTTTGATGTTGCCGAAGGCCCCGAGATCGAGACCGATTGGTTCAACTTCACGGCACTCAACACGCCTGAGGACCACCCGGCGCGTTCGATGCACGACACCTTCTATGTCGAGGGCGGCACTGCCACCGCTCCCAACCTGCTGCGCACGCACACCAGTCCGATGCAGATCCGCCATGCGGTCCAGCACGTCAAAAAGCATCGTGCGACGCTGGATGCCGGGCAGGCCATGCCCGAGATCCGTGTGATTGCTCCCGGCCGCACCTACCGGGTGGACAGCGACGCCACGCATTCACCCATGTTCCACCAGTGCGAAGGCCTGTGGATCGGCGAGAACGTGAGCTTCAAGGATCTCAAGGTCATCTTCACGGACTTCTGCCGTACCTTTTTCGAAAGCGACGACCTGGTCCTGCGGTTCCGTCCGAGTTTCTTTCCGTTCACCGAACCCAGTGCCGAGATCGATATTCAGTTCCAGACAGGCCCGCTGGCTGGTCGCTGGCTGGAAGTGGCTGGTTCCGGCCAGGTGCACCCGAACGTGGTGCGAAACATGGGGCTTGACCCTGAAAAATACATCGGCTTTGCGTTTGGCATGGGGCCCGACCGCCTGACCATGCTGCGCTATGGCGTGAACGACCTGCGCCTGTTCTTTGACGGCGACATTCGCTTCCTGTCACAGTTCCAGTAAGACAGCCGCGCCCGAGATGCGCCCGTGCCGTGTCGGCACCCACCGAATACATGTCTGACTATGCAATTTCCTGAATCCTGGTTGCGCGAGTTCTGCAACCCACCCCTGACGACTGCCGAGCTCGCAGAGACGCTCACCATGGCCGGTCTCGAAGTCGAAGAGCTGCGCCCCGTGGCGCCTCCGTTCTCCAAGATAGTGGTCGGTGAAATCAAGGAGGCGGTGCAGCACCCCGATGCCGATCGGCTGCGCATTTGCCAGGTGGACGTGGGGCAGGGCGCCTTGCTCAATATCGTGTGCGGCGCGCCCAATGCGCGCGTTGGCATCAAGGTGCCGTGCGCGCTGGTGGGGGCCGAGCTGCCGCCGGGCGATGACGGCAAGCCGTTTCTCATCAAGGTAGGCAAGCTGCGAGGCGTGGAAAGCCAGGGCATGTTGTGCTCGGCCCGCGAACTCAAGCTGTCCGAAGACCATGGCGGGCTGCTGGAGCTTTCGGCCGATGCGCCTGTGGGGCAAGACATCCGCGCGCACCTGGATCTGGACGACACGCTTTTCACGCTGAAGCTCACGCCCAACCTGGCGCATTGCCTGAGCGTGTTCGGCATTGCGCGCGAGCTGTCGGCACTGACCGGCGCGCCGCTGGTCCAACCCCAGTATCCGTCCCTGTCAGCCACGCTGACGGACACGCTCGCCGTGCGGGTCAGCGCGACGGATCTGTGTGGCCGCTTTTCCGGCCGGATCGTGCGCAACGTCAACACCCGCGCGGCCACGCCGCAGTGGATGCTGGACCGCCTCGCGCGCTGTGGCCAGCGCGGTGTGTCGCCGCTGGTGAATATCTCCAACTACGTGATGTTCGAGCTGGGTCGCCCCTCGCACATTTTTGACCTCGACAAGATCCACGGTGGCCTGGACGTTCGCTGGGGCAAGCCAGGCGAGACGCTCAAGTTGCTCAACGGCAACACCATCACAGTGGATGAGAAGGTCGGCGTCATTGCCGACGACCAGGCGGTGGAATCGTTGGCTGGCATCATGGGCGGCGACGCCACGGCGGTGTCCGATGACACGCGCCACATCTATGTGGAAGCTGCATTCTGGTGGCCCAAGGCTGTGGCCGGCAGGTCGCGCCGGTTCAACTTCTCGACCGATGCGGGGCACCGCTTCGAACGCGGCGTGGACCCGAGCCTGACGGTGGAACACATCGAGCGCATCACGCAACTGATCATCCACATCTGCGGCACGCCCGAGACTGCCTGCGGCCCTATCGACGACCAGACTGTGAACATGCCGGCGGCAAGGCCGGTCACGCTGCGTGTGGCCCGCGCCGCCAAGGTCATCGGCATGCCGTTGAGCCAGGTGCAGTGCGCAGATGCACTGCAGCGCTTGGGCCTGGAAGTGGCGCAAGCTGAAGGCACGCTCACCGTCACGCCACCCGCCTATCGCTTCGACCTCAACATCGAAGAAGACCTGATCGAAGAAATCGCGCGGATTGTGGGCTACAACAGCCTGCCCACCACGCCGCCGCTGGCCCCCATCACGCCCAAGCTGCCGGCAGAAGCCACGCGCAGCGCGTTCGCCGTGCGCCATGCGCTGGCTGGCCTCGGCTACCAGGAAACCATCAACTTCAGCTTTGTGGAAGAGCGCTGGGAGCGCGAACTGGCCGGTAACGCCGCGCCCATCCGCCTGCTCAATCCGATTGCAAGCCAGATGAACGTCATGCGCTCGTCCTTGCTGGGTTCATTGCTACAAGTTTTGAAGTTCAACCTGGACCGCAAGGCCCAGCGGGTGCGCGTATTCGAGCTTGGTCGCGTGTTCTTGCGTGACGAGAGCGTGCGCAACACCGACACCACGGTGGAGGGCTTCCACCAGCCGATGCGGGTGGCAGGCCTGGCTTATGGTCCTGCCGATTCGCTCCAGTGGGGCCGTACCGAGCAAGGCGTTGACTTCTTCGATGTGAAGGGCGACGTGGAAGCCCTGCTGGCTCCGCTGCAGGCATCTTTTGAGCCGGGCAATCATCCGTCGATGCACCCTGGCCGCTGCGCGCGCGTTGTTCTCAATGGTCGCGCCATCGGGTTCGTGGGCGAACTCCATCCGCAATCGCGTCAGGCGTGGGATCTGCCGCAGGCTCCGCTGATGTTCGAACTGGATCTGGACGCCGTGCTTGCCCGGTCCGTGCCGGTGTTCAAGCCCGTCGCAAAACAGCAGGCCGTTGAACGCGACCTGGCGGTGGTGGTGGCTGAGCGCGTAACGCATGCGGACGTGATGGCCGCAGTCCACGAGGCGGTACCTGGCGATCTGCTTCGCTCCGCCGTCCTGTTTGACGTGTACCGGCCCAAACCGCTGCGCGACGGAGAAGCGGCACCTGCTGCGGCGCAGGTGCGCCATGGGGAAAAGAGCCTCGCAGTCCGGCTGACTCTCGGTCGGGACGAAGCCACCCTGACAGAGGCGGAAATCGAGTCAGCAGTGCAGCTGGTGGTCGCGCAGCTCAAAGAGCGCACTGGCGCACGCCTGCGCGTCTGACCCGTGGCTGAACAAGCAAAGGCGCGACCCATGATCGAATTTGCAGTGGAGTCTCTGGAGACTCCTGCGCTGACCAAGGCGCAACTGGCGGACCTACTGTTTGACCAGATCGGATTGAACAAGCGCGAGTCCAAGGACATGATCGACGCTTTCTTTGACCTGGTGTCCCAAAGCCTGGTCGAGGGGCGCGACGTCAAGCTTTCAGGTTTTGGCAACTTCCAGATTCGTACCAAGGCGCCGCGCCCCGGGCGCAACCCACGTACGGGCGAGGCCATTCCCATCCAGGCAAGGCGCGTGGTCACATTCCACGCGAGCAGCAAGCTTAAGGAACAGATCCAGTCTGCGCCTGGGGCGTGATGTTTTTGTCAAATACCTGATGGGATCGCAATCGGTGGCTGGCGGCAAATGCATGTCTGCAGTACGCTTGCCGGTTAACTGGTCCGGATCCGCACAACATGGCCACCCCCCTTCCTTCCATCCCTGCCAAGCGCTACTTCACCATCGGTGAGGTGGCGGAGCTGTGCGGCGTCAAGCCGCATGTCCTGCGGTACTGGGAGCAGGAGTTCACGCAGTTGCGCCCCATGAAGCGGCGGGGAAATCGCCGCTATTACCAGCACCATGAAGTGCTGATGATTCGCCGTATCCGCGATCTGCTCTACGACCAGGGATTCACGATCAGTGGGGCCCGAAACCGTCTACAGGAGCTGGTACCGACAGGTCGTGCGCAGGAGGCAGGCGGTGATCAGGATTTTGCCGATTCCCTGTCAGACGGCATGTTGATGGATGGTCTTGAAGACCTGTCTATTGAGACGCGGGACATGGCGTTCGACGCCCACGCGGTCCGCAAGGAATTATTTGAGATCCGTGCGCTGCTTTCCCCGAGTTGACCTGTTTTTCTGCATATAATCTAAGTCTTGTCGGCGTGTAGCGCAGCCTGGTAGCGCACTTGCATGGGGTGCAAGGGGTCGCGAGTTCGAATCCCGCCACGCCGACCATTCATAGCAAAAGCCCAGAATCGAAAGGTTCTGGGCTTTTTTGCTGGGCGCTTGAGGTTCGACGTGCCAGTCAATGCCCAGTGCTGGGGGCGTACGCGCCGTTCGTCGCTCAGGCCGAGGTGTGGCGCCGCCCCTGCGATTGAGCGGGTGGTGTGCTCCTGCTACCCGCCCAAACCGAACCGCCCACCGGGCTGAGGAATCGACATGATTGATGGAATCGTTGCCGGCCGGCTCCACACCGATGCGGAGCAACGCGTTGACAAGTTTGGCAAAGCGTTCACGGTGGTCAAGATGAAGGCCGGCACGGGGGAAGGCGAAGCAGTGCTGGTCAACGTGATCGCTTTCGATCATGCTTGTCAGGGCGCGCTGCGGCTGCTGCGGGAGGGCGATGCAGTGGCCTTGGCCGGCGCGCTGACTCCGCGGGTGTGGACCGACAAACAAGGTAACGCGCGGCCTGCGCTGGATATGGTGGCTCACAGGGCGATCGTGGCCGAGGGGTCCACAGAAGCTGGCACGGCCGGAGACTGAACGGAGGGCACTCTCGCGGCAGGCGGCAAGGGGGGCTTGTCCGGTGCTCGGCCAGCGGGCGTCTAAACAGGCGGCTTGGCCGACGCTTCCGGTGGCTTGGCGGCTGCAAATCCCAGGGCCTTGAGTTCGTCATCCGTCAAGTGCAGCTCGGTCAGCTCGGGTTGCCGCGCTTCCACCGTGCGCCTGCGTTCAAACTTGCTGGGTGGCCCTAGCTCATCCTGCCGCCGGTCGCTTCCGGTTCTGCGCTCTACGGGTTCCCTGCGTTCAAACGTCATGGTGCTGCCCTGCAAGAAAGTGGTTGGCGCAATCGTCAGTTCCCGCATGAAGTTCGGTCGGCACTGCGCGCGGGTGAGGGTTTGTAGTTTGCCGCATGAGCCAACATGCGCAAGAAAAAACTGCGCAGTATTCCCGGTAGCAGGCGCAGACCCTGGCTTTGTGCACCATCCAACAAAAAAGCCCTTGGTTCTTGCGAACCAAAGGCTTTTGATTGGTGCCGGAGAGATGAATCGAACACCCGACCTTCTCATTACGAATGAGCTGCTCTACCGACTGAGCTACACCGGCTTAAGCCCTCGATTATAGCGTGGAATGGTAGCTCGTCACGCGGTCGACTTCGTTTTTCGACCCGAGGATCACGCTGACGCGTTCATGCAGCTGGGTAGGCTGGAT